>Ga0066637_10003750_pt1 | contig 10193 bp, 10 predicted proteins | sample CryGeyCG2014_020_FD_62737 | JGI IMG/M metagenome (GOLD analysis project Ga0066637, IMG submission 62737) | Groundwater microbial communities from aquifer - Crystal Geyser CG08_land_8/20/14_0.20 | ecosystem: Environmental > Aquatic > Deep subsurface > Groundwater | place: USA: Utah: Grand County...
TGGCGATCTATAGGTTTAAAAGACCTGGAAAACGCAATAAACCTAGAAGCAGGAGACTCATTAGTGTACAATAAAAAAAATGACCGTCCCATTGTAAGCGATGCTTATCATATGATGATGGCAAATAATTATTCTGTGATCACTATAGCACAAGGGGCATATTGGAAATTTTTTGAGCGGGAAATGGATGCTCCAATCGATAAATACAGTAGTTCAGATATCAAAGCACAAATCCAAATTATTAAAAATATGAAACTAATTAATCCTAATTTAAAAGTTAGAATTCATCCGTTTGGTTCTTTTGCACAAGCTAATCCAGACTGGTTAAAGGGTTTATCTCCTGATGAGGCTAAAATTCAATTAAAACAACATATGCAGCAACTTTATAGTTTATTTATAGATAATGGACTTATACCTGATGAAGTTGTTGTTGTAAATGAACCATTTTTCCAAGGCAGTGGTTGGATAAGAGATGACGCCCTTTATCGTGATGGTCTCGGGTATGATTATATTCTCTATGCGTTTTCCGTAGCACAAGAAATCGTTGGCGATAAAACTACATTGATCTATAACGATACTGCAAATAATTCTGAAACACAGGTTCCATATAATTTTTACACAGGACTGACAAAACAAGTTGTAGAGATGTTGAAAAATGCTGGAATTAAGAATTTCGCCGTTGGTATGCAAATGCATCTCAATGGTAATGCGCCAGTAAATGAAAATGATTTAATACAGACAATGCAAAATTACGGTGTTCCTACTTATATAACAGAACTTGATGTTGACACTTCCATGTTACCGCTAGAACAAAGAGATACCGCTTTAACCAATATTTACACAACTGTTTATAGAGCTGCCATCAAATCTAGCGTCTGTAAAGGAATTTCAACGTGGAATGGAGTAGATGATTTAACAGTAGCTGTTGATTATAATGGAAATATAGATGCGTCACCATCAATGTTTACTAACTCGTCCAATCCCCAGCCAAAACAAGTCTACTACAACGTATTAAAAACGCTTTTGTCTGAATTAAATTCAAAGTAGTAACCCTCTTATCCCCCAGAAAAGTACCTGATATGACCCTGGGATTGGCGGATTAAAAAAACCATAAATAAATAAGGTCCAAAACGCAATCACTAGCCCTTTATTATATAGATATCCATGTTTAAGTATTAAGATATCGGATCTGATAAATAAAAATAATATTATTATAAATAGTAAAAAACTAAAATACCCAGATTCTGCAATAACTAAGCTTAAATTATTATGAATATATTCTGTTGCTATTTTTGCTTGTTGGCTAGCTAATTGATTTATGCTGGTAAAATTTTTTTGATGATTTGGTAAATTATCATAATAATTTCCTAATCCGACCCCTAGAATAGTTACTGATCCTATGTCGATACCATTATTAATTTGGTTGAATCTCGATTCGATTGAAGTAACATCAAGCTCACCGTTTGAAATAAACCTGTCTACAAAGGAATGACCTAATATATTTACCGAGATTATATTTATCAGAAAAGAAATTATTAATAAACTTGCTAGAAATAAAACAATCTTTGATTTAATATATCTTCTATATATATAGAAAGATGACATGGAGCTAAAAATTAACATTACTATACGTGTCCGCCAATTAGAAATGAAAGAGAAAAAACAAATTATCAAGAAAAACAAATAACTTAATATTTTCTTAGATAATTTCTGGCTAAACGATATTAAAAGAATAAATGGGATAAATATTTCATCATAAGCATCGATATAAATCCGACTTCTTGCTAAATTTAGCAAAACCAGTTCTGATTGATTTTTATAGATCAATGGTCCCAAATAAGCAGTATAAAATGATGGGGCAAAAAAAATAAGACTTTGATAGGCTACATTTACAAATGTTCCAAATAATATTACTTTAATTATTTTTTTTGTTTTATGTTGATAAAAATAAAAGATGAATAAAGATGCAATTCCTAATATTATGTCTTTATATCTCGTCCAAAAAGAATAAAAATTTACAGCTATAAATATAGTCATCGATTGTATTATAAATTGAGCAATAATTATGTTTATCAGAAATTTTTTACCTTTTTTAAAAAAGATCTGTTTATTTTGAAAATAATTTCTGGCAAGCAAATATAAGAAAATTCCTATAAATAATATTCTCGCAAGAGCTTGTGATGTAAGAAACGATGATGTAGAAGTTGGGGCAAGATAAAAACTAGGTATTCTAAATAAAAATAGAGCGATAAGAAAAAGATTAAAAAATAAGCTATTTATATTCTTGAATTTTAGTTTTGTTTTTATATGGGGAAATAGTATTGTTGCTGATTTCATTATAAGAATTAATCTAATTACTTATTTTGTTATAAATTTTCATTAGGGATTTATAATATTTTTCTGGAGTATAGTATTTTTTATACTCATTTATTACATTTCGTCTCATTTTGTTTAAGTTATATTTTCCTTTTGAAACTAAAATAATTTTATTTTTAAGATCGTTCATATCGCCAGGATTGAAAAATAACCCTGTTTTTTCATGTTTAATTCGTTCTTTAATTGGACCTAAATAAGGTGCTAAAACCGGTGTTCCTGATGCAAAAGATTCCATTAATACAAGTGGACCTTGCTCATAAACCTGAGACGGTATAATAGTAAAAATTGAGTTATGAATAAGATCTGATTTTACGTCATCGGAAACGTTATAACGGAAATCAATATTTTTAAATTTTCTAAAGCTATCAAGTTCTTTTCTCAATGGACCATCTCCTAACACCAGTAGGTTTTTATCAGCAAGTTGAGTGAAAAGTTTGACTAATTGTAATATGCCTTTTTCTTCTGATAGTCTCCCTACATAAATAAAATATTTTTCTATGCTTTGTTTCTTCGCTTTATTTTGTTTAATATTATTAAATGTGAAATGGGGCACTACAAATATATTATTCGAGGATATGTCTAAGTATTTAAGATAATACTCTTTCGTAAAGTTCGATGGAAATATTAAGGCTTTAATTGTTTTAAATTTATTAATTGTTTTGTGATATAAAAACGCACCAGAATAAAATAAAGAGGCAGAGTACGATTTATGATAGCACTTGTAAAAAATTGCAGGATAGGAGAACTTTTTATTTACACAAAGCTCACAAATTTTTCCTCCTTTAAAAAGATTACTTTTAGGACAAAAGTATCTATAGGTATGAATTGTTTGTACCGTAGGTATCATTAATTGATTGCAAACATCATACAATTCTGGGGTAAGCAGCGGATATATGTTATTAAAATGAACAATATTTGGACGGAAATTAAGTATTATATGCCTAAATTCATCACATTGATTCTTATTGGAAAACATGTTTAATGCTATCTTTGCCTGCGAAATTATTCCTGCATCAATATTTTTACTATTCTTTGAATAAAGAATTACATCATGCCCATGTTCTATCAAAAGTTTGTTCAACAAATCAACATAAACATCTTCTCCTCCTCTATATTGATAGAAATTATGAATCAATAGTATCTTCATAAGCTGATAAATAATTTTCTAACTTCAACATAAGTTCTGTTCTTTTTTGATTGTTAAACATCCGATTTTTTAGAATAGTTTTTGGATCCTTTTCAAGGATAAACTTTTTAAAGGAATATTCTAACTCTCCTGTTATAAAAATATACTTTTGGTAATCCACTGGAAGTTTATTTCGTAAAAATCTAAGATATTCAGCTTGATGATTATTAACATGTTCATTAAATTGTTTTAATCTGGCGACTATAAAGGGCATTGACCGACCATATTTAGAAATTAAGTTTATTGTTCCAAATCCTCCATGAACAATAATTTTGTCTGATTTTTTAATCAAGCTTATTAGTTGATTTGGAGTAAGAGATGAATAATGTAATATTTTTTTATATCGCCATTTATACAAAGGTACTGTTGTTTGTATTATTAGTTTAGATTGCCAATTTGTGTTTATTAAAACATTGTCTAAGGCTAAAAATATTCTATTAAAAGAAAATTTCGTCGTGCCTGTTGTCACAAAGATTATAGCAGACTCCCCCAATATTTTGCTTTTGGATACCATTTTTTTTGTATATTATGTTGAATTAGAAATAAATCAGTAAAATTATACAAAATTTTTCCTGTCATACTGGGATATTTTATAAAATCATACGATTCGATATAAATTAGTTTAGTTTTATAGAATAGCTTTCCAACTAAAAAAAATGCGATAGCTATGCCAGCTCCACAACTTATTAATATTTTTGGTTTTTCTTTTTTAAAATATTCTAATGCAAGAACAAAATTTTTAATTAAGTTGACAATATTTCTTGATTCGGGATAATATGCGTAATAAATTGTTTCGTTCTTTAGATAATACTGAGTGTCTTGTCCAGGAAATGTTATCCAAAATCGTCTATATTTTTTAAAAAGTTTTTTCAACTGAATAAGTTCAAAAAGATGCCCCCCCTTTGAACTTATCAGGCCTATTTTTATTTTGCTGTATTGTTTTTTAAAGTTTTCATTACTCTTCATAACTTTATTATTCTGTATTATATCAATAAAACTATTAAACTAAAAACGAAAAATATTTGAAAGAAAATAACCATCAGGAATTAACAGATAGGGAAATAGCTAAGTTTTTTAAAAAAAATGTTTTTTAAATTGGATTGATATTACAGAAGAAAAGGTATTTTATTAATAACAATTAATTAACTAATTCCCTGCAATTAGGATTTTAAAACAATAAAATCTCTAATCAATAAATAATCCATTTTCGTCTTTAAAAAATCGCTTATCGCCTGTTCCGGATTTTCGATGATTGGTTCGCCTTTTAGATTAAAACTGGTGTTTAAAATGCAGGGAATTCCGGTCAATTCGTAGATTTTTCTAATTAATAAATAACAACGTCCGTTTACTTTATTGATTGTTTGAATAAGATTGTTAAGAAGTAAGTTAACCATTACGATGGGCTTAACCGTAACGGTAGCTGGAAAGAAGGTGAGTTTAAATATAAAGCAATTTCAGCTCAAGAAGAATACAAATTAAGAAAATCAAAAGTAGGAAGAAAAATCAATAATGGAATAATTGAGAAGAGAATCTTAATTAATTTTACTATACTTTAAACTTAAGTTAGTATGATTAAATCATTAAAGATCAAGAATGTATTCATATTTTTGTTTATTCTCATCGGGATTGTTTTAAGGGTTGAAAAAATAATATCAACACAACTCTATAGAGATGAAGTTTATGATCTATTTTGGTCACAAAGTTCATCCTTAAGACAGCTTCTTTCTTATAATTACTGGGACACGTTTCATCCTCCTGCTTACTTTATTTTCTTAAAATACTGGCAGCTCATAAGTATAGACCCACTTTTTATAAGATTACCAGGAGTGTTTTCTTTCCTGATTACCAGCATATTATTAGTAATACTGGCAAAAAAAATTTCCCCCCGGTCTTTTTTATTGTCGTTTATTTTAGTTGTATTATTTTCATTTTCCAGTACCCAGCTAACAATAAATATTCTTGCTCGTCAATATATATTAGTTATTCCCTTAATGGTTTTATCTTTAATTATGTTTATAGAAATACTTGAAGGGGATAAGAGTAAAAAATTGTACTTTACTATAGTTACGTTAATGGCATTTTTTGCTGATTATTCAAGCATTTGGTTAATTTTGTCTTATTGCTTATATGTACTATTTGGCTTTGTAGCCAAGAAACGCTATAAACAAATATTATTTCCTATGACCATAATTACCATGACGATATTCTTCTGGGTTTTTTTATTTATGATAGAAAAAATCGGATTTTTTTCTAGCGTTTTAAATAAAAATTATCCCTCTGGTGGATTTTCAATTATTGATAATCTACTCAATTATATTGCCTGGTTTACCGGTATAGATCTACCACAGTTAGCAATAAATTCTTCGATCACTAGGATTGTAGAAATTTTTTTTCTAGTTTTTGGGTATATGGGTTTAGTTTACTATATGAAGAAAGGGAATAAATATATTGGCATTCTGCTTATAATTATTTTGACAGTTCCCGTCATAATTTCTCTCATTATTACAAAATTTCTTTTATATGTATTTGTTCACAGAAATTTAATTTTCGTTAATATTGCTTTTATGTTTGGCTATTCACTCTTTTTATATTATTTATTGAGATCGAAGCGTCTTATATTAATAATCATTGGGATTATGTTACTGATTGTTTATATCTTAAATCCGTTTTTTAACTTTAACAAACTATATTACCACGAAAACTATGATTGGATAAAGTTGACAATCTACGCACATAAAGCTCTTAAGAAAAGTAAGTCCGTGGTAATTTCAATTGATCCACTTTACATGTATTCTCCTATTGCATATTACTCCAATTTTTATGGGCAAATAAATGGACAAACTATAGTATCTGATTTTACAGAGGATCTGACAGTTTATAATAGAATTATCGTGGTTGATTTTCTTGAAGAATATCCTAATGATATAATGTTAATTGCGATAAATAATATTAGAGCGCGTAATAGTATGATATGTAATAAGGTGACATTAGATTCAAATGTTTTGGTTTACCAGTGTGATAAATAAAAACAATGTATTTGGCGCCGCAAATGTAATTGAAATAGATAAAAAGAATGTATTTTTAAATGTCGATAGTAAATTAAAAAATTAATATGAACAAATTAAAAGTTATCATAGTAATGCCCGCCTACAATGCGGAACCAACACTTAAGAAAACGGTGAATGATATTCCAAAAAGTGTGGTGGACGAGATTATTCTTGTAGATGACAAAAGTAAAGATCGAACAATTGAAATAGCTAAAGAATTAGGACTAACTGTATACAATCACCGGATAAATCGCGGATATGGCGGAAACCAAAAAACCTGTTATAAAAAGGCATTAGAAAAAGGTGCAGATATTATTATTATGCTTCATCCAGATTATCAATATGACGGCAGCTTAGTTGGTGAAATGATTGGACCGATTATCCATGGGAGAGCGGATATCATGTTTGGAAGCCGTATTAGAACAAGATCGGAAGCATTGACCGGGGGAATGCCTCAATTAAAGTATTACCTCAATCGTATTTTTTGTATACTAGAAAATATTATATTGGCTGTAAATTTTTCAGAACATTTTAGTGGATTTAGAGCATATAAAAGAGAAGTTTTAGAAACTTTACCGATCAATAATTTTTCTGATGATTTTGTTTTTGACCAGGAATTTATGATATCGGCAATAGCTTATGGATATAAAGTTGGCGAAATTCCAGTTCCAATAAGATATTTTACAGGGGCATCCTCTATTCAATTTATTAAAGGAACAAAGTTTTTATTACAAACACTTAAAACATTATTGTTATATATGATGTATAGGATCAACGTTATGAAAAATAAGATATTCCATTACCGAATAAATTAGATAAATATGAATATCTAATAAAAAATATATTATGGGAATACGTAAGAGATGTGCAAAATAAAGAAGAGTGATTTCATGTTTTGAAACAAATATTTACTAAAATAATGAAAAAAATAATATTAATTTTAATCTGCGTACAGCTTTGTGTAATTATTGTTTTAACTTTTATTATTTATAAGAAACATATAAGCAGAATTAAGAAAGTAAATGTCAATCCAATAAAGAAGGAGAATATATCTGTTAATAAAGAAAGCACTCTTCATTGGTTTTATGAATTTAAGGCAAATGAACAAGGTTATGATTATGGGGGAGGTTCGTTGAAAGCTGTTTATGATATCAATTCAGATACGCTTAATGAGCGGTTTGACTATGAAATCAATAAAGATGATAAAACCTTCAGGATTATCACTCTTGGAGATTCTTTCACGTTTGGATACGGAGTTGATACAAAATATAATTGGACTGAATTATTGGAAGACAAATTAAATCAACTGTCCTGTACAAATTTTAATAAGATGGAAGTTATTAACCTTGGAGTTAGCGCATATGATATCCAATATTCGGTCGAACGGTTTAAGCTGAGGGGTAAAAAATATAATCCTGATCTGGTTCTGTGGCTGTTGAAGGGGGATGATTTTCAGGAGATAAAAGAAATTGTACAGCCAAAATGGAACAAAATTAACAATGAAAGGTTAAAACTCTTTACGCCTGATATTGTATTATATGCTCAACCTTTACAGAAAGCAATTGAAGAGATGACGAACGAGTTAGGGGAAAGTACAATTTTGCAAATGCAAACACGGTTTCTTAATGAAATAAAAAACTACTATACAGATAAACTAATCTTATTTACTTTTAACAGTACTCAAGAAAAATATAAATTAATAATGAGAAATTTTTCTAATAAAAGAAAAAATACTTTGTTTTATGAAAATCTTATAGATATTTACAATAAAGAAAAAGATGCAACCTTTCTTCCCTTTGACTATCATCCGAACAACTTGGGGCATAAACTGATAGCTGAAGATATGTTTAATTATCTCGTAAAAAATAAACTAATTCCCTGTAATTAAGGCTTTGAGGTAAGAAACTCCCCTATCACCAGATAATCCATTTTTGTCCTTAAAAAATCCTCTACCGTCTGCTCGGGGGTTTCAACGATCGTCTCCTTCCTTCGCTAAAACTCCATTGGATAAATACCCCATTTCCGCTTGACAACCAACGGAATTCACGCTAATACAGTTGGTAACGGACGGGTTTTAAATAATAAACGGTAAATAGTTATTTTTAGATATTATTTGAAAACTGGCGTTTTTGTAAGTTTTAAGCCAATCATTTGGTGGTTTTACTTTGTCTTTACTCCATTTAATTTCATAGCCATAAAGCTTTCCTCCGCGCTCTTCTACCCAGTCAATTTCCTTTTTATCATAAGTACGCCAAAAATAGTTATTGGAATATAATTTTAGGTAATTAGTTGATTTCGTAACCAATCAATCGTAGGATTAGATTGCAGATATGAGACAAATCAACTATCAAAAACGTTTGACAGGTTTTTTAGCCGGAAGGAAGTGTGTTTTCTGCGGTTCAAGAAAGGTTTGTATCACTAAAAGAAGGTACGCAAAATGTCTTAGATGTTTGAAACAAAAATCGCTCCGAAGACTCCGATTTGAAATTGAAGTAATCATTGCCTTCGTTCATCAACGCCCTGCTTGTCAGGTAGCTGTTGAATATGGAATCAGTTATCAACCAATACATAATATTTTCAGAACAATAAGGGAAATCTTGTTTCATCAAACAGAACTTGAAGGCAAGAAGTTATCAGGCCAGATTGAAATTGATGAAGCATATTTTGGAGGACGTAAGAAAGGAAATATTGGACGGAGAGCCTGGAGTAAATCTGTTGTTTTTGGACTTCTAGAGCGTGATGGCAGGGCCTACGCCAGAGCTGTTGACAACTTAACAGCGCCAAACCTTATGGAGATCATAAAGAAGAAAACCAGAAAAGGAAGCGTCTACTTTGCCGATCAGTTCCGCTCTTGCAGCTCACTTCGCCAATTTGGTAAACGCTTAACGGTCAACCACGGTAAAGCCTTCTCAACTAAACGTCACAACCACATAAATGGAATAGAGGGATTCTGGCCATACGCAAAACATGAGCTGTATAGTTACAGAGGAGCATCAAAGGTTAACTTTCCTCTATACTTAAAAGAAATGGAGTACCGGTTTAATCATCGAAAAGAAAACATATTTGAAACCATTATGAAGTTATATTTTGGTTACTATTCATACTAATTACCTAATCTTGTTCTAACCTTTTGTCGTTTTCTACTAAACTATAAGACAAAAATAATTTTGACTCATCATAATAATCTTAATCAAGTAATTAATAGAAGTCGTTCTTATATATTTAGATTTTTACTAAGATTATCTTTATTGATTTTATATAAAGGGTGTTTTCATATTGCAGTGTCTAAAGGTGTGGCAAATGATATAAAAAATATAACTCAACAAAAGAGTATTGGAATAATTCCTTACGGGTTTGACTTTAAATTTTTAGATCGGTTGAAATTTCTAAAAAAACCAATCAAGATTGTTTCTGCAGGAAGATTCGACCAACAAAAGGATTTTACAAATTTAATTAATGCTTTTTCATATTTAAATGAAAAAAATAAAAAGAACTGTAGTTTAACTCTAATTGGAGATGGGCAAGATTATCATAGGTTATTAACTCATATAAATAATAAAAATCTAAATAATACTATAAAACTA
>Ga0066637_10003751_pt1 | contig 10190 bp, 16 predicted proteins | sample CryGeyCG2014_020_FD_62737 | JGI IMG/M metagenome (GOLD analysis project Ga0066637, IMG submission 62737) | Groundwater microbial communities from aquifer - Crystal Geyser CG08_land_8/20/14_0.20 | ecosystem: Environmental > Aquatic > Deep subsurface > Groundwater | place: USA: Utah: Grand County...
ATGGTTGCTAACTGCTCAACCACTTTGGTTGCGTTCTTAGCAACCATTAACGAAAACGGGCGTCCGCAATACGCGGAACGCCCTTACTGAATTGATTATACCCAATAACCGCTATCCGTCAAGTCGAAACCGTATTGCGGTCTGTGTAGCCTGGCCCGCCACGCACTGATAAGACAGGCCAAATAACCCCATTCCCGAAAGGAGTACTACCATGATCACAAACTGCATCACCACGTTGCAAGCGGCAGCCGAATTGCGGGCTGCCGGTCTCGTTGCCAAGATGTTTGACCTTGGCTGCTATGAGGACGGCAGACCCAAGTGTCTGGTCTGCCTATCACGTCCCCTATCCACCCAATTCTTACAGGAGGTCACCATGTCCCACAAAACGAAAGCAGCGGTTGCACCCGCTGCTCAGTCCTGCGCTTGCTATGGCGCAAATAACTATGGGGATAATAGCACGACTTTTCTAACAATGCAAGAGGGAAACAGCAAGAAGACAGTGAGAAATGACAAGGGAGGCGGCGAGAGGTGACGAAAGTCACCTGACGGATACCCCCCTTTGTCAACCGATACAATAAGACGGGACGCCCCGAAACCCTTCGGGGCGCAGCGGATGTGTGATCATGTCCCGTCTTCTGAATCATTTAATCCAACCAAAGGAAGGAGGCATGACATGGAACGCACATTGGCATTTCTCTTGCTTCTCTTTGCCCTGGCCGGCAGCCAGCCGGCGGAACTGTTGCGGCTTCTGGCCAAGGCAGTCAATGCCCTGGCGTGGCTGCTAGCAGGAGGCTGATGATGAACAACAATATTGATATTCTGGCCCAGGCAGAGGAACTGCTTGGGCCCGCTGTCAGCGTAGACCATCGGGGATGGGCAACTTGGTGGTGTCCCTTCCATCCCGATTCCGATCGGCGTGGACGCCGGGGAAAGCCCAACTTTGGCGTCCACCTTGATGAGGGAAACTGGAAGTGCCTGCGCTGTGGAGCGAGTGGAGGGTCATTAACCTCCCTGAGCCGCAAGCTGGGTGTCATTGACTGGCACCCACGCTCAGCGACATCGCTGCCGCCGCGACCAACTATTCATCCGTCACAGGTCTCAGCGCTGGACGAGGCCATCTCAGCGACCAGGGCCGGCTTTATGAAATCGCCAGCAGCGGAGTACGCCCACAAGGTGCGGCATCTTTCGCCGTATATTTCCCTGGTCTACGGCCTCGGCTACGGTCTGCCGAGGCCGCCGGTCAGTCGGGAAAGCCAGCAGGCGGCGCGGGACTCACGGCTGATCCTCCGCGACGGGACGTGGATGTGGGCCGGCAGCGTGGTTTACGCCGACCCACCAACCCAACCAAGCGTGATCAACGTTCGCTACGTCCCGGACGAGATGCTTCCGCCTGGGGAGCGGACTTTCACGCCCCAGGAGAACCACCACACCTGGGGCAACCGTATCCAGCCGCTGGGTGCGTGGCGGATCACGGCGGCCACAAAGACTGTGGTCGTAGTGGAGGGCATGTTCGACATGTTCGCAGCGGCGGATCAAATCCGCCAGCGCGGTGCGGAGCGTGAGATGGTCGCCGTTTATACCAACGGCGCTGCCCCCGCACGTCCGGTCCTCGACTGGTTCGGGAAACATAACAGCTACGAGTACGTGGTCGTTCCCGACCCGGACAAGGCCGGCGAGAAGTGGACAAAAGCCATCACTCAAACGATCCGCCGGGGCGAGGGCAAGTGTCAAGTCGCCCGCCCGCCGGACGGACGACACGACCCGGACGAGGCTTTCTTGTCCGGATGGTGGCCTCTTTGAGGCCACATTCACAATTCATAAAAGGACAAGGAGTATAGTCATGACTACACTGACACTGCATGTTGTTGACCACATTGGGCAGTACGCCTGCTTTGTAACACGAGGGGGCAAGAAGCTTTGCCTCCCCATCACCCCGGCCAGTCTCCAGCGCATTACTGCGCTGAGGCAAATAAGCTGGGAGCGGAGAGAGAGGGAAATCACTACTGCCACTTACGCTTCCGCTGAGATCGGGGACCTGCTGAGCGGCGAAATTGTGCCCTATGTAGAGGGCGGGGAGGCAAGATGAAAAAATTTGTTGCCGTTGCAGGAAACATTGGCGTGGGCAAATCCACGCTGGTGGAAATGTTGTCCCAAGAATTGGGTTGGACACCGTTCTTCGAGCCGGTGGCCGAGAACCCCTACCTGGCCGACTTCTACCGCGACATGCAGACCTGGGCTTTTCACTCGCAGATTTTCTTCCTGGCCCACCGCCTGCGTGCCCATCATCAACTGGCCCTTTACCCGTCCTCGGCCATCCAGGACCGCTGCGTGTACGAAGACGCCGAGATCTTTGCCCAGAACCTCTTTTTGCAGGGACACATCGGCCAGCGCGATTACGGGACTTATCAGGAACTATACCGTACCCTGATCGAGTTCCTGCCCCCGCCCGACCTGATCATTTACCTGCGCGCTTCCGTTCCCACCCTGGTTCAACGCATTGCCCGGCGTGGACGCGAGTACGAGCGCAATATCCCAACCGATTATCTTGCGAGCCTGAACTACCTGTACGAATCCTGGGCAGACAATTTCACCCTCTGTCCGGTGCTGAGCGTCCCATCCGACGATTTGGATTACGTTGCCCACCCCGAACACCTGCGTCTCATCGCCGATAAGGTACAGGAGAAGTTGACTGGCAAGAACGAGATTGTCTTCGAGCCTGGCCTGCCTGCCCTGGCCGGCAGGCCAGGGAGCATAGAAACGCGCCATTCGCAGCAGGCTGGTGCTACCAAATTCTAGTTACAGATGAAAGGAGCAAATCATGTTCAAAAAAAAGCTGGCTGTTTTGAGCCGCTGCCTTCATAAGGCAGCAATGGTAATTTTTACGGTGGGGATGGCCCTAGGCATGTTGTTTCTACTGTTCTGGGCATCCCGTACAACAATCCAATTGGCTGCCCGCAACGGTCATTCCTGGATTGGGTGGGTGGCTGTGGTTGTGTTCTGGCTCATCCTTCTCGCTGCTGGATCCTATTCCTATCCCTGGGAGAAGAAGGGGAAGGAGGGATAACTGAACAAAAGCTGCAACTTCACCTTTTTCTGAACGGGCAAGGCGTCTATCGCGCTTTGCCCGTTTATTCTTTTCAAAGGAGAATATGAAAATGAAAACTACCGTTTTGCAAGAAAACCTGGCTCATGGATTGAGCATTGTTTCGCGAGCGGTCTCGCCGCGCGCGAACCTGCCCGTGCTGGCAAACGTACTGGTCGCAGCCGAGACAACGAATGCTTCGCGCGAAGGCCGGCTGCGTCTCTCGGCCACCAACCTGGAACTGGGCATCACTTGCTGGATCGGAGCCAAGATCGAGGAAGAAGGCTCGACCACCGTCCCGGCGCACACCTTCGCAGACCTGGTAGGGACGCTACCGGCAGAGCAGGTGAGCCTGAACCTGAACGCCACCAACCAGACCCTCAACGTGCGCTGCGGGGCATCCAACACGGACATCAAGTGCATTGACGCCCAGGAGTTCCCGCCGCTGCCGGTTCCGGAAATGGAAGGCGCCATCCAGATCAACGTGGCCGATTTAAAGGAGATGATCCAACAGGTGGTCCTCGCCGCCTCGGTGGACGAGGCCCGCCCGGTGCTGATGGGCGTGTTGGTGACCGTGGACAAGGACACCATCACGATGGCGGCCGCGGATGGCTTCCGGCTCTCGGTGCGCAAGTCCACGCTCTCCCAGCCCTTGCCGCAGCCGGTAACAGCCATCATCCCAGGGCGCGCCTTGAGCGAGCTGGCGCGCGTCACTTCGACTTCGCTCAGTGCAGGCGCCGCGGATGGGAACGAGACGATCGCGATGGTGCTGCCTAAAGCCCGCGGCCAGGTCATCTTCCGCGTCAAGGACGTTGAACTGGTCTCGCAGTTGATAGACGGCACCTTCCCGGATTACCAGCAGATCATCCCCCCTTCGTACAAGTCACGAACATTGATCTCCACCCAGGCATTGCTCAAGGCTTGCAAGCAGGCCGAGATCTTCGCCCGCGAAGGCTCCAATGTGGCGCGGCTGAACATCAAGTCCGCCGGGGAACCGGGGCCCGGAACGGTCAAGATCTCTGCCCAGTCCGAAGAGACCGGCTCGAACGAGACCGTGGTCGAGGCGACCATCGAAGGTGTCGGCCTGCTGATTGGCTTCAACGTCAAGTACCTGCGCGAGGTGCTGGAGGTGATCAAGACCCCCAATGTGGCTCTGGAGACCTCCACTCCGAATGCACCCGGCGTGATCCGCCCGGTGGGTGACGACAATTTCTTGCACGTCATCATGCCAATGACTTCGGCATGATGACCAACAATAACCCAAAATAATAGAAAGGAGAAAATCAAAATGTACCACACCATCATCATCGTTGGCAATTTAGGCCGTGACCCGGAGGTGCGTTATACGCCCTCCGGCCAGCCAGTGACTTCCTTCTCGGTTGCCACCAACCGGCAATACACCAACAACGCCGGTGAAACCATCAAAGAGACCCTCTGGTTCCGCGTCTCGGCCTGGGGCAAGACCGCCGAGGTCTGCAACCAGTACCTGAAGAAGGGCAGCAAAGTGCTGGTCGAAGGCTGCCTGATGGCCGACCCGGCCACCGGCGGCCCGCGCATATGAACAGGGCAGGACGGCGCAGCACGCGCCTCGTTCGAGGTCACTGCAAACACCGTGCGCTTCCTGAGCTCACGCGGCGAGGCCGCAGTCGAGGAAGAAGCGTCTTCTGCTGGTATGAATGCCACAGACACAGCCCCCGCTGGCAAGCCGGTCGAGGAAGATAATATTCCGTTCTAAGCCGCATAGGAGGCTACTAATCCGGTATCTTCATCCACCCCGCCGAGATGTTCCTTGCATGGAACACCCACTGGCGGGGAATTTCTATCTGATCTGGCCCGTCTATCCGCCGGGCCAGATCTCATTTCGAAGGAAAGGAGAAAAATCATGCCAAAACTACTCAACCTCGGACGTGTCGTAGCGACGCGCGGCGCATTGGGTCTGGACGTGGACTTCCGTCCCTACCTGCACCGCCACCATTCCGGTGATTGGGGAGACCTGAGGGATGAAGATAAGACAACAAACGACCTCTCCCTGATAAGTGGGATGCGTATTTTCTCGTCCTACCACACCCCCGCCGGCGTCAAGTTCTGGATCATCACCGAGGCGGACAGGTCGCTGACGACCATCCTGCTCCCGGAAGAATATTAGGAGGAGAAAGGAGAACGTCTGTTCTAACTGCACACATAGTTGCTTTCCAACCGAGGAAGCGTTTGCATCCTCGGTTTATTGTTCAAACGGCCAAAGGCGTCTCTGTTGACGCCTTTGGCCGTTGTTATTCTTTCGCAAGGAGGAACGAACCCATGAAAAACCTTATGTTTGCCGGTTTCGCTGGCCTGTTTTTCGCAGCGGTACTTGCCATCCTGCCGGTCATTGCGGCAGCGATTGCCATGCTGACGAAGGTCATCCCGGCCCTGGGAGGTTAGCCATGGCCGATAGGATGACTACCGATCAGGTGCAACGGACAATTCCAAAAAACCGTCCTGGCGGTCAACCAGGGGCGGTTTTATTTTCCAGCCAAAAGGAGGCGACATGATAGATAACCTCTCACCCGCCGAGGCGCGGCGCCTGGTTCGTACTCGTCGGTGCTCCGATTGTTGGGAGATCTTGCAGGAGCATTACGATGCAACGACACGCACCAGCACCGTTTCCTGTGCCACGCCCGGCTGCCCTTGCCGAGGACACGTATCTCTCGAATTCGTCGAGAATGCCCTCGCAGAGAGCCGCCTGAAGCGCAGGGAGGTCGAGCGCACCCTGGGGGAAAGCGGCGCTGTGACGTGGGTACCGAAACCCGTTCGTCGTTCCGAGCAGGCCATCCTGGCCGAACTTGGATACTAACCATTATGGTAGCTGGAACAGCTACCATTACCAACAAAAAGAAAGGAGACCGCCGTGACCACTACTGTGCGTCAATCAGCAGCTTTTCCCACCGTTGCGATCTTGCGCAAAGGTGGGCCGAAGGTCGTGAGAGAAGGCAAGGAAGTCTTTGGGCCGGATCTCAACGACCGTTTCCGTGTGGACTGGCTCCCAGGTGTAGACCCGGCCATAAGGAAGATGTTTGAAGATATCTACAAAACGGACCAGCCTCACAGCCTGCGAGCTATGATAGCCTTCCCGAACGTGTTCCAGGCGTGGGACACGACGAATGAGGCATATTGGGGCACATCGCGTTTTGCCCAGGCCGATAGCGAATGCTACAAGTCCCTGTACGACCCTTTTACCTGGCAGCCAATCATCGTGCACGGAGAGCCTTTCAAGCCGTTTATTGCTGGCGAGGTCTTGACGTTCAAGAACAAGCAGGGCGAGCCACGGGCATTCAAGCTGAAGCCGACCACCCGCTTCGACCTTTTCCTGCCCGAACTGGTGGGCTGCTTTGTAACCTTCCAGATCAAAACGAAGGCATCTGGGGATCTGATCAACCTGCGGCGCAACCTGGCTGCAATCCAGGCCGCAGCCGATGCTCTTGGTCAGCGCACAGGCGCAGCGGGTATCCCAATCATCGTCTCCCGCCGTGAGGACACGGTGTTGTGGCATAAAGCCCCTGGCCAGACAGTGCCGGTAAAGAAGTGGCTGATCGACATCCGCCCGGATGCAGCATCGAAGTGGGCACGGACCTTTGCCGAGCGTCTGAGCGCCCTGGCCCTGGCCATGCCTCTCGCAGTCGAGGAAGACCCGGCCGAGGACGAAGACCTGTTCAACGACGGCGAGGGGGATGACAAGAAGCAAGGCCAAGAAGGATTGGCCGCACAATCCCCCGCAACAACCGCTGGTTCAATGGTCTCAGTCGAAGCTCCCAAAGAACCGGAGAGCGCTGCCGACGGACCGGCTCCCGACCCGCTCTTGCCCAAATCGCCGAGGGACTGGACAGCCTTCTGGTCTCTCAGCGTCCCCGGCCTGAATATCCCGCGTGAGAAAGCGCAGGCCGCGCTAAAGTCTGCCAACAACGATGCTTTGGCGGCTTACCGCGCGCTGAAAGCAGGATAGCCGTTCTATTACAACCGCCCCTGGAGGACTTCCGGGGGCGGCCTCTCTTTTGAAAGGAGAATAAAACATGGACAACTTATTATCCACCGAATTGTCTACCGAACGCGCCTGCGGACGGCGCGTCAAAGGCGGGGTGTACGCGGAAACCCGTCTCAGTGGAGACGGCCTTCCGCTGGAATACTTCCTTGTTGACCCGCCGCGCCCCGTTGATCTGGCCGTCCTTGGTCTGACTGCCGTAGGTGTACGGCTGGTCGAGATCGAAGGCATTTGGCATGTCTTCGATGTGGTCGGGCAGGAATACTACCCGTATCCTGCCGATTACGTCGAAGAAACTCGCCTAAAAGGGGCGTCCCGCCGCCTGCCGGCCAACCTGGCTTTCGCAAAACTGGGTTCAGAAAGCCGGCTGCTTCTGATCCACCAGAAGGCGGTGATCAAGAACTTCGACCAATACCCGCAGCCGCCAGTGTTAACCTGTCCGAAAGGGCTGTACGAGCACCTCGCCGCGCCGCTGCCTTCAATGTGTGCAGGGCAGTGGTGGCACGACCTGCCTGAAAACGGCGTGAGATGGCTGCCGGGCGGAGTCGAATACTGTGGCTTTCAGCGTTCGCAGGGCGTTGCGCCGATCTATGAGCATGGTGTTTTTCTCTCTCTGCCGATTACTAACCTGGCGGTGATCAATGGCGGAGAGGATACCGAGAAGAATCACGAGGCGGCCGGCAAGAGTGGGCTGCCGGTCTATCTTGAGGAGGAATAGTGAAATGAACGAGCATAAGAACATTCCAGTTAGTGATTTGATCATCCCGCCCGGCACGAAAGTCCGGGCGGGGCTGATTAAGTCGGTGAAGGCGCACGGCATCCTGGAGCCGATCCTCGTGTCTCCGCACAACAGCGGTGGCTACCTCGTGCGTGATGGCCGCCGGCGGGTGAAGGCAGCCATCGAAGCCGGGCTGGAAATCGTGCCGGCTGTTGTCCTGGAAGACGGCGGCCCGGAAATCACCATTCTTGCGCACGCCACCCGCAGCGAGAACCCGGTTGCCGAGCTGGAGGCCATCCGGGAGTTGCAGCGCAGCGGCATGAGTGAGAAAGAGATCGCCGCCGCTGGCTTCGCGCCCGTGTCCCACATCCGCCGCCTGGCGCGGTTGAACCACCTCGTGCCAGAGATGGCGGAGAAAGCGGACGAGGGGGAGATCTCGGCGAATCTGGCATTCGAGATCGCCAGCCTTCCGCCGGGAACTCAGCGTGCCCTGCTGGACGAAGAAAAAACGATCACCGCCGAAACGGTGCGCCAAGCTAAGTACGCCCGCCGTCAGGAGGCCATTCCTGACCTGGCCGACCTGGTGGGGGATGCCCAGCCGCTGGCCACGTTCGAGAGCATGATCGGCCAGTTGTCTGCCGGCACGCTGAAGGCGGTCTTGGCCGACCTGCCCGATGAAGCCCGCTTTGCAACCTGGCGGGCGAAGTTCAAGCGCGCTCTCGGCGAACTTGAGTTTGCTCAATCCATCAAGGTTCATCAGGCTCTGGAAGTGTCCTGAGCTTGAACTATCTTTCTTCAGAAAGGAGCGTATCGCGATGATCCAAACCAATGTGCGGCCCCCGGTCGCGGATACCGTGCGCAGCACCTACTCGGTGACCGTGATCCAATCAGGCCTTTCGCAGGACATCATCGAATCGCTGCGCCAGGATGCCATCGTAACCATTTCCGGTTACTTCTACGCTGTGGACTTCGGCCCTGACGTGCGCCCGCAGCACCATCGCGTGGGCAAGGATAAACGCTGCACCTGTTCCCTGGGCGAGGACTGCCCGGCAGTCCTCGCTGTTGCGGACTATCTGAAAGCCGGTGGCGAACGCGCACCCGAACCGCGTGCCGGATATTACCCGGTCGCGCCGCAATCTTGCCCCATCTGCGGCGCGGAGACGTACTATTACCCCGAACTGAACAGCAAGCGCCGGGGCGTGGGCTGGGCCTGCGTGAAAGGCAGAGGAACGCACTACTGGCTGGCTCACGTGGCCGTTCTCAGTAAGGCGTTTGCAAACAACCCATGGGTTTACCCGCCGGTGTACGCCGCGGGCGGTACGGTGCTCTACCCCGGGCTGAAGCGGGAGGACGTCACACCCGCGACGGCCAAACCCAACTGGCCGGAAGGGTATAACCCAAATCTGTAACAGAAATTCATCTCCCCAACGCAGGGGACTGCACTCGACCCCTGCAAGGGGCGGAGTCTGTCCCCTGCTCATTCTACCGACCGAGTAGGCGCTGCCCTGAGTTCATCGAAGGGTGCTGCGCAAGGCCTAATCGGCAGAACGGAGGACTGACATGCAAACACAAACACTTTTCACCCCCCAAACTCCATACAAGCTCCCCAAACTAAAAACGTTACCGCTGCGAGACCAGCCCGCCTATCGGGTCACGTCCAATGCGGCTGCCTGTAGCCTGGCCGAACTCCTGGCTGCGGTGATCGGTGGAGGGCAGCAGATCGAAATCGCCGAAGGCGTCCTGGCTCGCTTTGGCAGGGACGTTCAACGCATCTACAAGGCCCACGTCGCCGAACTGGCTTCAGTGCGCGGCGTCGGCCAGCAGACAGCAGTGCGCATCAAGGCCGCGCTGGCCCTGGGGCTGAAGCTCCATGAGCCTGCCGGTGAACGGCCGGCAATCAACAGCCCTGCGGATGCCGCCGCCCTGGTCCAGTACGAGATGAGCCTGCTGGAACAGGAGTATCTCAAGGTGATGCTTCTGGACACGCGCAACCGCGTCCTGGAGATCGTTGAGGTGTACCACGGCAACGTGAGCGCAACGCAGGTGCGTGTGGGCGAGTTATTCAAGCCAGCCGTGCAGCGTATGGCTCCGGCGATCATCGCGATCCACAACCACCCCAGCGGCGACCCGACGCCCAGCCCTGACGACGTGGCCGTAACGCGTGCCATCGTGCAAGCCGGGAAACTCCTGGACATTGACGTTCTAGACCACCTGGTCATCGGCGGCAATCGCTTCGTATCACTCAAAGAGCGCGGCCTGGGGTTCTCGTAGGAGGCAGCCATGGATACTTTCCAACTTGCGCTTCCCGAACCCGGAGATCCGCTCTTCGGTCCCGTCATCTACGTTTACTCCCGCGCCCAGGCCATCGCCGACGG
>Ga0066637_10003759_pt1 | contig 10185 bp, 11 predicted proteins | sample CryGeyCG2014_020_FD_62737 | JGI IMG/M metagenome (GOLD analysis project Ga0066637, IMG submission 62737) | Groundwater microbial communities from aquifer - Crystal Geyser CG08_land_8/20/14_0.20 | ecosystem: Environmental > Aquatic > Deep subsurface > Groundwater | place: USA: Utah: Grand County...
TGAAAGTCGGAGGAAGGATAGTTGTACCAATCAAAAATTCCATCTGGCTTTTTATTAAAAAATCGGAAAAAGAATTTGAAGAAATAGAGTATCCCGGCTTCGTTTTTGTACCCTTGGTGAGCAACAATAAATTTGACATTTTTTAAAAAAAGCTTATAATTTAAAAATAAAGGAGGGTTATTTTAAAACTGAATATCCTGAAAGAGCGAGTTGAAGCTCTTTTTGGAAGACTGAAAACCCTCCTCAAGTACCCGAGCGAAGCGAAGGGTGAAGATGAACAAATGTTCATCGACCGATCTTTGCGAAAAATGTATTCCTCAATTAGGAAAGGTTCCTAATTGAGGGAACCTTTCCCAAAGGCCGAATTTGAGGAGAATTATAAAATAAACTGGAAAGTTTAATTTTATGAAAGATTCACTTCAGTCTTTCAAGAAGGGTTCCTGGTGGGTTGTTAAAGGACCGTGGAAGTATTTATCGAATATGATTGCCGAGTGGAGATATAGAGGAGGCGTGAATCTCGGGATAATCGAGATTGGTGATAGAAGAAATACTCAAAATGCTTGTTTTTTCATGATGGGAGATCCTGTTTCTATTGGTATCGTCAGTTTCCTTGGTAATCCAAAGGGAAGAAATACTGTGATAAGTGCAGTAAAGAAAATTGCTGAATTAGCTAGGAGGTTAATCCGTAAATCAGTAAGCAAGGATAAGGATATCGCGATTTCTCAATCTATTATGAAAGCTCTTCAGGAAGCAGAAGAAAGAAATGATTTGAAAGCTATTCGGATTCTGAAAGATTTTTTGGTAATGCTGGTTTCTAACTGTTTGGGAAACAAAATTCCTGTCCTGAATCCGTTTATGTCTAATCCGCAAGAAGCGATTCGGTTTGCTGAATACGTTAACCAGGAAGGGATAATAGGATTGAATTTGGCAAAAGGGGTAGATCGCTGGATCAATAGTAAAGAGATAAAGGAATTTAAGGGTAGACATCTTAAAAGACATTTCCGGAAATACGGTAATAAAACTGGTCTAGCTTTATTAGGAAGAGTTTTCCAGGACCCAGAAGAGTATTTAGCTGGAGCGATAGCGGTAATTTATGGTTCAGCGGCAAAAAAGATGATGTATTATTATCGAGGTAAAAAGCCCAGTCTTGGTTATTTTCTCCAAAGGTATGGAAAACTTCTTTGGGTAGCAGTGAATAAAGGCCGGATTGTAGCTTTCCGTCCTCTGAAAAAGAAAGAGTTGGGTAATCAAAAAGTCTTTAGTGGGCTCTATAGAGTTTGTTAAAGATGCCAGGCATAAAGAAAGGCCAAACCATTGAGGTTTGGCCTTTACTTTTTTAGATTTTATTACAAAATAAATTAAGCAACAAAGGCGATGAACCTTCGGTTCATCTTCACTCAACCCCAAAGGGTTTCGTAAATGAAGAAAATTTTTGTTATTTTTGGAATAATCGGTATAATTATAATTGGAGTAATATTGTATCAAAATTTACTTAAGGAAAAAGGAGGAGCTCCTTTTCAAGAGGAATTTTCTATGTCAGAAAAAACTTTGACCACCAAAAAAATAGTTATGGTTATTGCCTTCCGTGATTTCCGGGATGAGGAATATTTTGTGCCAAAGGAGATTTTAGAAACAGCAGGAGCAGAAATAAAAACTGCGAGTAATGAAAAAGGAAAAGCCTTAGGAGCAGATGGGGGAGAAGCGGAGATTAATTTATTGGTTGAAGATTTAAATCCGGCTGATTTCGCTGATTTACAAAGTAAATCATCTCACGACTCAATACAAAATATTTCGTCTTTTGATGCCGTAGTTTTTATTGGCGGTCCCGGATGTCTTAAATATCTTGACAATGAAAATTCTTATCGGGTGATTAGAGAAACGGTTTCTCAGAATAAGGTTTTAGGTTCAATCTGCATTTCTCCCGTAATTTTAGCTAAAGCCGGAATACTACAAGGAATAAAGGCTACGGTATGGTCAAGCCCTATGGATAGGTCCTCTGTCAGAATTTTGCAAGATAATGGAGCAGTTTATCAAGATATGGCTGTAGTAATTGACAGAAAGATTGTTACCGCCAATGGACCGGCAGCTGCTAAGAAATTTGGAGAGGCAATTGGGCAGGTATTGACAAGTAAATAGAATTTATTTATTATAAATAATATCCGCAGACAGCAGGCAACCATAAGCCCTGCCGAGGATAAGCTTAACAGAGAGACTCCTTCTTTGTTGGCCGAATTGTCTGCGGAAGCAGGCATTTTTAATTACGCGAGCGCCAGCGAAGGGTGAAGATGAACGAAGTTCATCGACTACGCGAGCGCCAGCGAAGTCGAAAGAATTAAAATTCTTTCTCACTCGCTCTAACGAGCTCGTGCGTGGAGATGAAAACGAAGTTCTCATTGACATATGGCCCTTACAAAAGAAAAAAAACAAAAAATTATTAAAGATTTGAAAGAAAAAATTACTAAACAAAAAGTAATAATTTTCGTTGATTTTAAAGGGTTAAAAGTGAGAGACCTTTTTGATTTAAGGAAAAAATTAAAAAAAGTAGACTCTCAATTTTTAGTAGCTAAAAAAACTTTAATGGGGATCGTCTTTAAAGAAAAGAAAATGGAGATTGGGAGTGAAAAATTTGAAGGGCAGCCGGCAATTATTTTTGGATTTCAAAATGAGATGTCTCCCCTAAAAGCGGCTTTTCAATTTTCTCAAGAGAATAAAAATTTAAAAATTTTAGGAGGATACTTTGAAGGTAAATTCAGAGAGGCAATAGATATAATAACCTTGGCACAATTACCAAGCCGGGAAGAACTTCTAGTAAAATTAATGGGAAGCATTTCAGCACCCATACCAAGCTTTATTAATGTTTTACAGGGAAATATTAAAGGTCTGATTTACGCACTAAGTGCGATTAAAAAGTAATTAAAAATATGGTCGAAAAAACAAAAAAGGAACCCGAAAAGACAGAGGTTCCAGAAAAATTTAAAAAACTGGTTGAAGGCATAGAGAAACTGAGCGTTCTTGATTTGGCAGAATTGGTAAAGGTTCTCGAAAAGAAATTCGGAGTTTCGGCCGCTGCTCCGGTAATGGCTTCCGCTCCAGCTGGAGTTGGTGCTCCGACGGCTGAGGTAGCTGAAGAAAAGACTATTTTCAACGTGGTCCTGGCAGCAATGGGGGATAAGAAAATCGAGGTAATTAAAGTAGTTCGCGATATTACCCAAAAAGGACTGAAAGAAGCGAAAGATTTGGTTGATGCCGTAGCTTCAGGACCCCAGGTGGTGAAAGAGAACGTGAAGAAAGAGGAAGCAGAAGATATTAAAAAGAAATTAGAGACAGCAGGAGCAAAGGTAGAGCTTAAGTAAGATATTCAAATACAACCTTTCCTTACCCAAGCCGCAGCGAAATCAAAGAGCGCTTCGCGCTCTTTTCTACCTTCGTTCCGTGAACGGAACTCGGTGGGTAAAGAAGAGGATAAAATCCTCTTCGCCTACAACCGTCTTACTGGATGCTAATCTGATATAATTTTAGTCCGTTGAGAAGCCAGATGGTTTTACCGTCTTTGGAAACCGCAAAATCTAAAAGACTGTCGAATTTATCGCTTTGATATTGCTTTAAAAGCCCTCCCTGTTTAGTTAAAATAACTATTCTTTTTTTAACTGGTTCTAAAAGATAAAGATAAGAATGGTTTTCGGATGTCCAAATTTTAGTAGGATTTTCAAGGTAAGGGAAGAAATTAAAAACTAAATTTTCTTTACAGACTCCTCCCGAGCACCGAATGATTTTATTATCTGCGGTTAAAATCCAAATACTTCCGTCAATCGTCATTGACCCCGCGCCGGAATAAAATTTGTACGGGGTCTCTTTTTTTAGCCAAATTTCTGGAGTTCCCCAATTTAAATCTCCAAGATTAGGATACTTTATTATTTTATTTGATTTTGCATCTAAAAAATAGATATTCGAGCGAAAAATTGATAAAGCATTGAAGTAAAAATCCGGTAAAGGCGTTTCAAAACTTCTCTCTTGGAATTCACTGTCTTTTAGGTGGATTAGAAAATTCGGGTCAGAGAAAAACAAAATTGAATCAAAATAAGAAGCACCAAATTTTAAGTTCCTGTTGGCTTTCCAGGTAGTTACGATTCTGTTTTCTAGCTCAAGTTTATAAAGATTAGAAGAAAAAGAGTTAAAAAAGTAAAGTTTTCCTTTTGACTCTACAACTCGCTGGGGGATCAATTCGGTTTTTTCCTTTCCGAATTCAAAAATGAGTTCGGGCTCTTCAACTTTTTCTAATTTATTTATTAAAAATAATTTTTCTTCGATTGTTTCTTTAAGAGCCAAAGCCTCTTCATTTAGGGGTGCCCCCGTCTTGGTTAAAGGTGAAATTTCCTTCCAGGCTTCTTGGAATAATTCATTTGCCCTTCTTTCATCTTTAAAAATCAAGGAATTTTCTCCCTGGCTGATTTTTAATTTAACTTCTTCTAAGGTTTGACGGGCCTCCTGATAGGGCTTTTCTCTCTCCGTTTTAAAAATAAAAAAACCACCAACCAAAAATAGAATCAAAACGAGGACCGAAATTAAGTTCTTTTTTTGAATTTCAATTTTTGGAAATCCAATTCTTGGAACCCTGAACTTCGGCAAGGCGAAGAAAATAGATTTTCTTCTTCTCCCTTCGCTGTCGCTCGGGAACTTAATTTTTGGAGTTTCTTTTTTAAATCGAGGTAGTTTTCTAAGAATAAAGGTACCAAAATTTCTTATCTGATTAACAACCAATTTTAAAGCCGACTTTAATAAAAATAGAAAGGTACCAAAAATATTGGTAGGGTGTAATTTAGGAGCTTTAAAAGTAATGGCCTGGGGATACTCTTTAGCTAAGACAACTTCCGGTGTTAAAACCAACAAGAAACACAATCCAAACATGCTCTCTAAATCTTTTTCTTTCGGTTTTAAAATTTCTTTTATTTTCTTTTGTTCAATGCTTTCCGATTTCGCGAAAGCTTCGATTAAATTTTTTTCAAGAAAAAATCTAAAAACTTCTTTGGTGAAAACCATAATTTTATCACCCTCGGTAAGCTTCCCGGTAACGATATTTCCGAACACTCTCGAAGGATAAGGAGATAGTTCCTGAAATTCTAAATTTTGACCCATATCTAAAATATCTCCTCCCCTTAGTAGGAGAATTTTTAGATTTCCGACTTTAGTAAAATTAAAAATAAAATCTTTACTCGGAGATAAGGGAACAATGCTCAAAACCGTAAGATTTAAATTTCCAAGCCAACTCACGTTTCCTCTTTTTGTTAAGTCTTCTAAATATTGATTTGCTCCCTTCAAACTCTCTCGGAGGCTTTGTTCTGGACCTCTCTGAAACCTGGCATAATGTTCTTTTTTAATAATCGAAGACAGGGTGTCCAAGAACCTAATATTCGGAGGAAGGACATTGTTTAATTCACCGATTATGTACAGGTTGCCCAGCTTTCTTTCATAAATATTCTCCGGTTCATAACAAAAACTGTCATATATTACTTCTTCCTTGACTCGTGGATTAAAATGGAACTCAAAAACTTGCATAATTAATAAGTTATCAACCCATTTTAATAATAACAAACTCTATTTATTTTATCAAAAACATTTGTTATCCTAATAAGTAGGGTTTTGGGCGCATGGCTCAGTGGTTAGAGCGCTATCTTCACACGATAGAGGTCTCTGGTTCAAATCCAGATGCGCCCATATCAAAATATGACACTATTTAAAGTTTCAATCTTAATAATTCTCTGCATAATTTTATTAGCCCCAACTTTAGTTTTAGCTGATAGGGGAATGGTGGTTTGGCCTCCAGAGGTGTATTTGGATGAAACGGCCCAGAACGCCATTTTGGCCTGGTCGGGCAACGAAGAAATAATAATTCTCTCTACTAACGTCGAAAGCCCAACTACGGCTACTTGTCTTGAGATTCTACCTCTTCCATCCAATCCAACCGAAGTAAAAGAAGGAAGTTTTGAATCTTTTGAAAAACTGGTAGAGATTATGAATGAAAAATTAGAAGAAATAAGAACGGAATTTCGAAATTTAGGAAAAGGAACCGAGGCGCCTACTGCTGGAATCGAAATTACTTTTCATGAAATTATTGGCGCTCACGATGTAACCGTTGTAAAAGTTAACGATTTAGATTATTTTTTGGCCTGGGTTGAGAACTTTGCCAAAGATAAAGATTTAGGAGAGAAAGTAATTTCTCCAGAATTTAAAAAAGGAATAGCTAACTATCTACAAAGAGGAATAAATTATTTTGTTTTTGATGTAATTGAAATCACCAAAGAAAAAGAAAGCATTAAACCTTTAATCTATCGATTCAATTCTGACTTTCTTTATTATCCTTTAAAAATAACCGCTGTTTCCGATATTAGCCAAAGCCAGGCCGAAATTCATATTTTCTTCGTCACCGAAAAAGAAGTTCCGGATACTTTTTTCACTTTTCAGAATCTTGGAGGTTGGTTTAGTATCGGTTATCCGGTAGAGTTAACAAAAGATGAATTGAAAGAAGTTTCTCTAGATATTTCCAATTTATTTGAAGATAAAGTAACAGTAAAAAAAGTAAGTTTCTTTGGGAGACTAAGCGATCTAAGAAAAGATATTGTTTTATATCCTTCCTGGTTTTGGCAAAACAACTTAAGAATAGGAGATAGGGGAGAGGAAGTAAGGGTTCTCCAGAAAATATTAATCAATGAAGAAGTTTGGAATTCAGAAGTTGAGGCTACGGGTTATTTTGGGTCCATTACCAAAAGAGCAGTAATTGAATTTCAAGAGAAATATTCGTCGGAAATCTTGGAACCATTGGGATTGACCAAAGGAACAGGTTTTGTGGGCCCTTTTACCCGTGCTTTCTTAAACAAATATAAAATAGAGTTTGAAGATTTTTGCGGCTGGTCAACTTATGGAAAATGTAATTCAGATGAAGACTGTAAAAAAGGAGGATGTTCCGGTCAGGTTTGCGAGTCGAAATTTGACGAGTCGACAATAACGACCTGCGAATGGCGAGATTGCTACAGCGCTAAAAAATATACTTTTAGTTGTAAATGCGTTGAAGGAAAATGTCAGTGGGCGAAGAAGATAAATCTTCTTCTTTACCCTTCGTTGCGACTCGGGTGGGCGAAGAAGATAAATCTTCTTCTTTCCCCTTCGCTACGGCTCGGGAGGTCAAAGTAACATCTAATTATGGAGCAAAAAGTTAGAATTCATCTTTCTGTCCGAGGCCGTGTTCAAGGAGTATTTTTTAGAGAAAACACCTACAAGAAAGCTAAAGAATTAGGGATTACCGGCTGGGTTAGGAATTTTCCAGATGGTCAGGTTGAAATAGTTGCTGAAGGCGAAAAAGAAAAAATCGAAAAGTTAATAGAATGGGCAAAAAGGGGCCCGACTTTTGCCAAAGTTGATAGTCTTGATATTGGTTGGGAAGAATATAAGGATGAATTCAAAAATTTCGAGATTAAAGGTCGAGTTTTCAATTAATTAAATAAAATATCTACTTATATATGGCTTTAGAGGTTATAAAAAGAGATGGGTCAAGAGAACCTTTCGATGCTAAAAAAATCAGAAAAGCAATTACAACTGCTGCTAAGTTAGCTAAACTTTTAAAAAAGAGACAGGATGAAGTAGTAGAGCAGGTCGCAAAAGCCGCAATTCAACTTGCCGAAGGAAAAGAGGAAATAGCGACAAGCGAGATCAGAGAAAAGATTCTCAGCGAGTTAGACCGCATTGAACCCGCTGTTTCAGCTGCTTGGAGAAATTACGAACAAAAGAAGAAAAAGGCTTAATCTTGGCTAATCCATCTCTGATAAAAAAAGCGCCCCCAGGGGGCGCTTTTTTTCAAATAGACAAAACACAAAAAAATGCTACAATGAATGTGTTTTTGAGAAATTTTTATGAAAAGATTCTTTCTTTAGAGATTTCTCAAAGATGAAGAAAGATTCAAAAACCGAGCTTCCGAAGGAAGCGAAGGCGAAGATGAGGACGAAGTCCTCATCGCCTACCAAGGATGTAAATATTAAGAATATGAATATTTCAGGAATTCAAAAAATTTTGAAAAATGGAGGAATTGGGGTTTTCCCGACCGATACAATTTATGGATTGATTGGTTCTGCGCTTTCAAAAAAAGCCGTTAGAAGAATTTATAAATTACGCCGCAGAAGCTTTAAAAAGCCAATGATTATTTTAATCGGCTCCTTGATAGATTTGAATATATTTAATATTAAACTGGATAAGCGGCTAAAAAAGATACTAAACAAAATTTGGCCGGGACCGGTAAGTATTATTTTACCTTGCCCCGATAAAAAATTTTTTTATCTTCATCGAGGGATAAAAACCTTAGCCTTTCGTCTGCCGGCAAAGACAAATTTAATTAAATTGCTAAAGAAAACCGGACCATTGGTAGCACCGAGCGCCAACTTAGAGGGAATTCCGCCTGCAAAAAACATTAAAGAGGCTAAAAAAGATTTCGGAGAGAAAGTTGATTTTTACTTTAATGAAGGGGAAAAAGCAGGAAAGCCGTCCGTAATTTTAGAAATAAAAAGGAAATAATCACATTAAAAACCGAAACTAATCGAAGATTAGTTGGAGGTTGAAATGAATCAAAAATTCATTGAAAGATGGAAATCGTTGATTTTTTAAATTGCAAAATTGAAATTTCGAGGAAGGTTTTTATTCCAAGGGTCGAAACAGAATTCTGGGTTAAAAAAGCAATTAAAGAAATTAAAAAGGAGGGGAGAAAAAGTTTAGAAATTTTAGATATCTTTTCCGGTTCGGGTTGTATTGGAATTGCCGTTTTGAAAAACTGTTTTAAAATTTTAAAAAAGGTTGATTTCGTTGATATTGATAAAAATGCAATAGCTCAAATAGAAATTAATTTAAAAAGAAACAAGATCCCGGAAGAAAAATTCAGAATTATTAAATCTAATCTTTTCGTAAATTTAAAATCCGAAAAATATGATATAATTTTTGCTAATCCTCCTTATGTGGCTGAAAATAGAATAGCAGAAGTCCAAGAGGAGGTTTTAAAAAAAGAACCCCGGGTTTCTTTTTTAGCCGGAAAAGACGGGTTGCTTTATATTGAAAAATTTCTCAAAGAGGCAAAAGATTATCTTAAAAAAGCAGGAGTGATTTATCTTGAATTTGACCCAAAACAAAAAAAATTCATTGAAAGCATTTTAAAAAAGAACGGCTATTCGAGCTTAGAGTTCCAAAAAGACCAATTTAAGAAATATCGCTGGTTAAAAATAAATTAGTAAAGCTGATTAATAAATAATTTTCGAATATGCTACCTCTTTACGATGAATCTGCCACGTCGCTGAAACCCCCTTATTTCACCCTCGCTTTGATTTTAGTCAATGTTTTAATATTCGGGATGATTTATTTAAGCGGGAATTTTGATGATATAATTTTCAAATACGGAACAATTCCCAATCAGATTTTAAATGGCGAAAATCTTTTTACTCTGTTGACTTCAATATTTTTGCATGCCGGGATTTTTCATCTGGTTGGGAATATGTGGTTTTTGTGGCTTTTCGGCGATAATTTGGAATGGAATTTAGGACCTAAAAGATTCATTATTTTTTATCTTATAGTCGGAATAATTGCGAGTCTTTGTCATATCTTTGCCGCTCCTCCAGAATATTCAAATATCCCGGCTATAGGGGCTTCGGGAGCAATCTCCGGATTATTGGGCGGTTATTTGGTGCTTTTTCCTCATAATAGAATTAGAGCTTTTATGATGGTCTGGTTCCGTCCGTACTTTTTCTATGTTCCAGCTTATCTCTACATTGGAATATGGTTCCTCTATCAATTATTTTATATTGGTATACCTGTTTCCGTTGCCTACATGGCTCATATCGGAGGTTTTATTGGGGGAATAATCCTTATTTTGCCTTTAAGGAGAAAAATTATTAGGAAAGATTACTAAAAACATGACAGTGATAAAAAAGAAAATCTGGTTGATCTACTTTGACTTTATTTACCTTATTTTGATATGATTTTAAATATAACCAAAGTCACTAAAGGTCGAACTTTAACCTTTAACTTGATTAACTCTGAATAGTTATGAATAAACAAAAATTAATAATAATTTTCCCCTTGGTTTTCAGTCTGGTTTTAGCGGGCTATTTTTTAGTACAGGACTATAGGGTCAAAGCCCAAGAGCAAGAAGATGAAGAT
>Ga0066637_10003761_pt1 | contig 10184 bp, 8 predicted proteins | sample CryGeyCG2014_020_FD_62737 | JGI IMG/M metagenome (GOLD analysis project Ga0066637, IMG submission 62737) | Groundwater microbial communities from aquifer - Crystal Geyser CG08_land_8/20/14_0.20 | ecosystem: Environmental > Aquatic > Deep subsurface > Groundwater | place: USA: Utah: Grand County...
TATTATTAATGTAAAACCAAATTCATGGTAAAATTATAACATTTGATATGAATAAAAAGAAGCTCTGGGTATTTTTATTTGTAATTGCAATTTTTGTTGCTTCCTTGTTCTTTCGACTGCGCGGGCTTATCTCCATTAATCCACTTTTTTGGGTTGATGAAATATTTACCGCCAGTCAGGCTAATGTCATCCTAAAATACGGTTTAAATGTTTTTAATAATTCTAAAGTATATTTCGAATATCATAATATTTCTTCTCATTTTTTAGTGGCTTTATTTTTTAAAATTTTCGGGCAAAAAGAATGGGCAGCCAGACTGCCGTTTGTCATTATTGGCTCATTGGTGCCTGTAGCCGCTTTTGTTTTCAGCCGCTTTATTTTTAATCTACCAACCAGTATTATTTCTTCTCTTTTGATTAGTTTTTCCTATATAGAAATTGTCTGGTCAAGGCAGGCGAGGGGATATGTATTACAACAATTATTAGTATTAGCTGCTTTTTATCTTTATTTTAAAATAATTAGTTACAAAAAAAATCCTGTCTGGCGATATTTATTATTCGCTTTTATTTTGATACTGGGAATATTAACCCACACAATGTTTTATTTAGTAATCATTTCTTTGTTAATTCACTATCTTATTTTCAATTTTTCTAAAATTATACTGATGTTCAAATCAGCTTATTTATATATTTTTCTTTTATTAGGAGTTGTACTTATTTATTTCAGTGGAATTGGAAATGTGGTTTTAAATTTTTATAATGCAAAAACTTTCTTTACAAATAACCTTTGGTACTACCATTCATTTTTATGGAGAGAGTACGGCTTGATTTTATTTTTAGCAATCATCGGACTTTTAATTGGTTTTAAAAATAAATTTAAAGAAACTGCCCTTATTTTTATCTATCTTATCTTTCATTTATTATTTTTATCTTTCATTTTCAAACCTTATGTTTCCCGCTATTTGCTGCCAATATTTCCGCTTCTTTTTATTTTAACCGGATATGCTCTATCAAATATTCAGAAACTCTTTTATGACCGTCATCAGATTATAATTGCTTTTTTTATTAGTCTATTTTTTATCGCCAACGGATATAAATTTGTTAATAAACCAAAACAATACTATTCTGTTAATCATGATTTCCGTGAAATTGCCAATATTGATTATCACCAGTTATATCAACAGGTCAAAGAAAAAATATCTAAGACTAAACAACCGGTAGCCATTATTGAAACATTGCCTGATCGAGCCCAGTGGTATTTGGGATATGCTTATGAACCACTGTATTTATTTCGCTGGACTGATGAGGAAGGCTTGGTCAATGGTCTCCAGAAAAAGACGGTCTTTTTCTATAATGACGCTGGAGAAAAAACAGTTACTCCTAATTCTTCTTTAAGAATAATCGGTAATCTCTCAGATTTGAAAAAGGCCATCAATAAATATTCCAAAGGCTTTATCTTTATCGACGATGCTTCACTACCAAAAGATGTCATAGATTACGCAGAAAAAAATCTAAAAAAAGAACTATATCTTGATCATTACTACCTTGATGACAATCCTTATTCCATCTGGCCAGCTACTTTATATAGTTGGGGAATCAATTAACTTTATGAACTTTATAACAATTATTATTGTCCACTGGAATACGCCGGAACTATTAAAAAAACTGCTAATTCTCCTGAAACCTGAGCAAAATCTGGGAATAATTGTTGTTGATAATAAATCGGAAAAATCAGTCGACTGGGTAAAAAAAGATTTTCCAAATATTACTTTAATAAAAAATTCTGCTAATCAGGGTTATGCCGGCGGTTGTAATTCCGGAGTTAAAAAAGCCAAGGGTAACTGGTTGTTATTTCTTAATCCTGACGTATTGATAACTAATAAGCAAATATTTGCGATGGCTGATCAAGCCGAAAAAAATAATTTAGACGCCGCCTCACCTAATCCCGGATCAAACAATTATCAAAAGACACTCCCGTCTTGGTTTTCCCTTTTAATTGAATTCACCCCGCTAAACAAACTTTATAATTTTAAGAACTTTATAAGTTTAAGAACTCTTTTTGGTGGTTGTCTGTTGATAAAAAACAAAGTACTGAAACAAATAGGCGGTTGGGATGAACGATTTTTTCTTTGGTTTGAAGATAGTGACTTAACTAAAAGATTATATGATAATAACTATAGAGTCGGTTGGTTAAATATTAAAGTAAATCATATTGGAGGCGCATCTTTTAAAAGATTGGGAGATAAAAATAAACGGAAAATATTTTTTACTTCAATGGATATATACGCCAAAAAATATTTTTCCATTGTTGGAAGATTAGTTGTTTTTTTACTGAAAATTAAATATTTATTATGAAAATCGGAATTGACGTTACCATGCTTATCTATCAAGGGTCAGGAGTCGCTAACTATACGTTTAATCTCGTCAAAACTCTTCTTGAAATAGATAAAGAAAATGAATACCGGCTTTTTTACTCATCGTTTCATAAACAAAAAAGTACCGATTATCTAAAAGAGTTTGAGAAACTCGGAGCAAAAATATATCACTATCGTTTTCCTTTTAAATTTCTGCAACTTTGCTGGGAAAAATTAAATATCATGCCGGTTGAATGGCTTATTGGTAAAGTAGATGTTTTCTTTTCCTCTGATTTTTTGCGACCGCCATTACTTCCGAAAACGTTAGGTATCACCACTGTCCACGACTTAGTCTGGAAGATGTATCCTCAGTTTCATGAAGACTGGATTGTGACCGCTCATGAAAAAAAGCTCGAAAAAACAATCAAATACAATGATACGATTATTGTTGATTCACAGAATACCATGCAAGATTTGCTAAAATTATATCCGCAAATAAATAAAAATAAAGTTCACGTCATCTATCCGGGAATCGACGAACGGTTTTGCCCGATTAAAGATAAAGAAAAAATAAAAAAAATAATTGCAAAATATTTAAATAACCAATTACCAAATTCTAAGTATTCCAAACAAAAACCAATAACCAATCACCAAATTCCAAACTATCTCTTATATGTTGGCGCTATTGAACCAAGAAAAAATTTAGATAAGGCAATAGAAGTATTTGCCGAACTTATTAAGGATAAAAACTATGACGACTTTAAATTTATTATTGCTGGCCGAGCGGGATGGAAGAACGAAAATATATTTCAGAAGGTCAAAGACCTAAAACTTGAAAATAAAGTAAAATTTACCGGATACGTCGCGGACGAAGATCTGCCCTTTCTTTACAATGCCGCCAGTCTGACCGTCTACTTATCTACTTATGAAGGATTTGGACTTCCGCCACTGGAGTCGTTGGCTTGTGGTACCAAAGTAATTGCCGGAGATAATTCCAGTATGAAAGAAACAGTTGACGAAAAATTTTTAGTCGATGTTAATGATAAAAACAAAATTCTGGAAAAAATGAAATACTTATTGGAAAATAAAATCGAGATTAATTCAAAAGTAATTAAGGAAAAATTCGCTTGGAAAAATTCTGCGCAGCAATTTTTGAAGATAATCTCTTCAAGTCAGCGTCCATCATCATTTTAACCAACTCTTCAAACGATACTTTTGGTTCCCAGTTGAGGATATCTCGAGCTTTATCACCTTTTGCTTTTAAAGTTGGCACTTCAGCCGGTCGTTTGAACTGGGGGTCAATGACTACATATTTTTTCCAATCAGATATTTTAGCGTATTTAAAAGCCAGTTCAACAAATTCACGAACACTATGACTTTCACCGGTTCCAATAACAAAATCATTGGGATTCTTTTCCTGCATCATCAGATACATTGCCTCGACGTAATCACCGGCAAATCCCCAGTCGCGCTTGGCATCAAGATTTCCTAAACGCAATTCTTTAGCTAAACCCATCTTTATTTTGGCTATTCCATCGGTAATTTTTCTGGTCACAAACTGTTTGCCGCGGATGGGGGATTCATGATTAAAAAGAATTCCGTTTGCGGTAAAAAGACCGTATGACTCCCGGTAATTAACCGTCATCCAATAAGCATAAACCTTGGAAATACCATAAGGAGAACGGGGGTGAAAAGGCGTCTTTTCATCCTGATAACCATTGGTATGTTGCAGACCAAACATCTCGCTCGTTGAGGCTTGATAAAATTTGGTCGTCGGTGAAAAAAATTTAATTGCGTTCAAAAGATATAGGGGACCTAAAGAATTGACTTCCGTCGTCAATTTCGCCTGTTCAAAAGAGGATTTAACAAACGATTGAGCGGCTAAATTATAAACTTCAACGGGACGTAAAGTACGAATCAAGTTTAACAGGGAGGCTTCATCGTTCATATCGCCCTCAACAAAATCAACATCATTAGTCACTCCAACATAGTCAGGATTGGAAAAATTAGGATTGGAATAGCGGCGAATCAATCCATAGACTTTATAACCTTTTTCCAGTAAAAACTTAGCTAAATAAGGTCCATCCTGACCTAAAATACCGGTAACTAGGGCTGTTCTTGCCATATTAGGATAAATTATAACAGATTTTTTTAATTTCAATTATAATTGTAAGATGATTCAAAGATTGCTTAACTTCATCAAGAAGCCAACCAGCCGCAATATTATCATCAATACGATAGGTAATTATCTTAATGTAGTTTTTATCGCTTTTTTTGCCTTTCTTTTAGTACGAATTATTAGTCCAGCCCAGTATGGAGTCCTTAGTGTTTTATTAGGAATTTCTTATGTTTTGTCTAATGTCCTTGATTTTGGCACAACCGCCACTATTTACTCTTATCTTCCACCGTTAATTGAAAAGAACAGGAAAGAAACTTATGTTTTTATTAAAACTATTTTTGTCTATCAAACCTTATTTTCTTTGATTATCATTGCCGTTCTTTTTGTTACTTTTCCTTTTCTTGATAAGGTATTTTTTAAAACTAATGCGCCTCTGTGGGAGTTGTATGTGACTATAATCTCAGTTTTGTTTTTTATCTGGAGTAATTTTTTTCTTAACATTCTTTTTGCGTCAAAAAAATTCCTGAAAGCCAATCTATATTCTCTCTTAGCCAATGTTGTTAAGACAGTTATTATCATCGGATTTGCCTTAGCTGGTCGATTATATGTAGGAACGGTCATCTTTGTCTTTGGTATTGTTGGCCCGATGGTTTTTTTTATCCTAATTCTTTACGAAAAAAGAGAGCGACTAGATTTCTTTATGAAATCTAAAATAAATAAAAAACATTTTCGCCTTAAATATACTTTAACTTTCTTTATCGCCACGCAATTTTTTAATTTGGCGTCCCGAATGGATCTATTTCTCCTTTCTTTTTTCTTTCCCGGATCATCGTTAATTGGCCATTATGGCTTAGCCCAAAAAATTATTTTGACGGTCACTATGGCCATTGTCAGTATCACTCAAGTTCTATCTCCTCAATTTTCTCATCTTAAAACCCAGGAAGATGTTCGTCATCAGGTAAAAACCGGTTTTTATTATCTAATTATGCCTACCGGAATTTTTATATTGCTTTTTTTAACTCCGGATATTATTTTTAAATTATTTTTTACCGAAAAATTCATTAAAACAGCTGCAATCACCAGAGCGCTGAGTATTCCATATTTGATCAGTATTCTCGGCAATATACCAAATCTCTTTGTTCTTTATACTATTAAAAAACCGGTCTATATCTTATGGACCAATATTGTTTTTCTGGCAGTTGTTTCGACTGGCGGTTTTTTACTGATTCCCCGTTTTGGAGTCATGGCCCCCGTGTATTTCCTGACTTTAGGTTTTATTGTTGGCACAAGCATTACTACGATTGCCTCAATTTACGAATACAAAAAGTTACCTTCCTCTCCAAATCTCAAAGGATAGTTCGCGAAAGTTCTTTACTTCTTTTTGTTGATATCCACTTTTAGTTAAACCTTTTTTATAATCAAGTCCATAAATATCAGCCGTGTAGGGAATAACAATTATTTCTTTTTCTAACTTGCCTTGCCCTCCGTAGCTCATAGGACGAAGGAGGGTTAACTCTTTAACTTTTAAATCGTTTTGATAGTATTTAACCGGATCGCTTGAAGCCTTAATCATATAAACTGGCCTATTTTTCGGCAAATTCTTGACTAAACTTTTCCAATCCTCTCTGTGAAATTGGGGTAGCAACAAATAGGCTGACGAGAAAACAACAAACCCAATGATTACGATGTATCGATACATCGAAGTATTTTTATTTAAGGATAGTAAAATCGTTATGATTGGGATTAAATAAATAAATCTGAAGTATTGTAGCATTGGAATAAAAAATGAAACTAAAAATCCTAAGACTAATGGAAAAATAAGTAAATAAAAGACAGTCTTAATAAAGACTGTCTTTATTGTAAACAAAACAAATCCTGTCCAAATCCCCGCTATTCCCCAATACAACCACTTTGGATAAAAACTGATTCTACCAATTGAAAATTTGATTGGGATTAAAAGTAGATTTTTAATATTCGCTTTTCCCAGAACTAATGACCAATGAGTGACATTGCTCAAAGCAATTCTTGAATGAAGAAACTGTTGATAAAGCAGGGAACTGATTAAAACAAAAGAAACAAGGAACAAGAAACAAGAAACAAGAAAAACTTTATATCGTTTCTTAAATAATAAATAAAGTAGTATAGTAGCGATTAAAAATATGCTTCCATAAAATGTATAAAAAGAGAGAATTAAAAATAAATTAAATAAAATTAAATTTTTAGATTTTAAAAAATAATATAATGACGCTGTTAAGAAAAAAGTTACCATCATATACATTCGAGCTTCTTGTGAGTAATAAACAATTAGCGGGTTAAAAAGAAAAAACGCGGCTGACCAAATCCCTCCGATTAAATAAACAACATAGCCCGTCAATAAACTAAACAAAATCGATGGCATTCGCAAAGCAATTTCCGAATAACCAAACAAATTCGTCCACAATTTCATGAATAGATAATAAAAGGTGGGTGAAAATCGTTCAATGAAAATCCGCTGATAATCTGTGTTAATCCGTAATTCCTAACAACATTGGCTGTCACCGCCTCATCTAACCAAAGCGATTGATTAAGAGCGATTAAACGGATAAGAAATGCAGCTAAAAAAATAAGAATAATTTTTTTATTCATCCAGTATAATTATACAGAAGCGGGATTAGTTCATCGGTAGAATATCTGCTTTCCAAGCAGAGGGGACGGGTTCGACTCCCGTATCCCGCTCACAACTTTAGCTTGTCACAATAAGCTAAATATAGTTTACTCCTCCCATCCCTGCGGATGATTTTTGTACCAGATAAGCAGTGACTTGACTGAATCCTCAATTGTCCGTTTTGGCTGCCAACCTAATATTTCGTTTGCCAGTTTTATATCAGCGATTTTTTTGGCGTCATCTCCTTGTCTCGTATTGGCTTTTTCAATCGGAATTTCTGTGCCTGTTAATTTTTTTACTTGCTGAACTACTTCCAAGACAGAATTTCCGGTACCAGTACCAAGATTTATTATTTCGCTTTTTTTATTTGATAAAAGATATTCCAAAGCTTTTAAATGAGCTTCGTTTAAATCGACTACATCGATATAATCCCTAATCGGCGTTTTGTCAGGAGTATCGACTATGGGACAGGTCAGATAAAACTTTTCGATACCTAAGGCGCCACGGACGGCATTTTGTACTAACAAAGTTGATGGTTTTTTGGAATCGCCGATTGAACCGTCGGCAGTGGCTCCGCAAACATTAAAATATCGAAGAATCATATAATTAAATTTTTTTAATTTTCCGTACCACTGTATGACTTCTTCAGCCATTTTTTTGGAAGCGCCATAAGGAGTCGTCGGATTAAGCGGATGTTTTTCGTTAATTGGAAAATATTCCGCCTCGCCGTAGACAGCGCAAGTTGAAGAAAAAATAATGTTTTTAATACCGAATTTTTCCATGGTCGCAAGAAGATTCGAAGTAACGGCTACATTATTTAAAAAATACTTTCCAGGATCACGAACCGATTCGTCGACTAAACAGGATGCCGCATAATGAATAACGGCAGAAATATCTGTTTCTTTTCCAAAAATAGGGGAGAGATCATTTTTTAAATCAATTTCATAATATCTAAATTGATCTGAGTATTTATTTTTTAAAAGTTCCAATGGTTCTTTATATCCGGTTTGAAAATTATCAAGACCGACGACTTCATACCCATGGGACAAAAATAAATCGGTGGCAACCGAACCGATGTAGCCGCCGCAACCGGTAATCAGTATCTTAGTCATACTCAATTATAATGATTAAATGAACAAATAATCAAATAAGAAAATAAATGGTTTAATAAAAAAATAATTAAATAAATTTAATCATTTAAACATTTGTTTATTCATTTCTTTATTTATTTATTTGGTTATTTCGACATTTTGAGCTTATGAAATGGGTGCCAGTGTATCCTTCCTTCCGCTAAATATATTCCCCCGAAAACAAATAAGCTTCCGATAAAAAAATAAAGATTAGGATACTCTCCCAAAAGAGGAATCGCGATTAATACTGCAATCACCGGATCAATATAAGTAAACAAACCAACTTCCTGAGCTTTTATCTTTGAGATTCCCCAATAATAAAGATAATAAGCCAAAGCTGAAGATAAAAATATGCCAAAAATTATTCCTACAATTCCTCGTATATCTAAGTTTGTAAAACTCCAACTTATTAATTCATTTCTCATGAAAGGTAAAAATGTCAAACTTCCAAATAAAAAAGAGATCAAAGTCACTTGAGAAGAATTAACTTTTCGCAAAACATCCTTGCCGACTATCGTCTGAAAAACTGTCCCTAAAGTTGCCAGTAAAAAAAATAAATTACCTTGAATCTCTCCAAAAATTAATTTTTTTTGCCCTAAAAAAATCGGTGATAGAATAATTATTAAAACACCCAGTAAACCTATCAGTATGCCGCTAAAGACCTTTAGTTTTGGTTTTTCTTTAAGAAACTGGACTGACAAAAGATAGATAAAAATCGGACCTGAGGAGGCAATGATAGGAGCATTAATGCTTTCTGTTTTTGCCAGTCCCAAAAAGAAAAAAGAAATATTAATAGTCACACCAAAAAAACCAACCAAGATTATCTCAATCCATTGACGAACGGTTAAAGGCTGCCATTTATTGATCGCAAAAGGAACAAAGATAAGACCGGCGAAAAAAAATCTAATGAAAGCCAAAGTAAAAGGAGGAATATTTTGCAGGGCAAATTTAAAGATAGGGGAGGCCGCTCCCCAGATGATGTTGGCGATGATTAGAGCAAGAACTGGATTCATTTTTTCTTGTTTAGATAAACTATCAATTCTCCTATAATTCCCGTCATAACAATCTGAATCCCGACGATAATCAATACCACCCCCAATTGGAGAAGCGGCCGACGATAGAGAAGAACGTTAAAAAATATTCTTTCAAACGCTAAGTATAAACTTATTGAGAAACCAACAAAAAATAGTAATCCTCCAATCATGCCAAAAAAATGTAAGGGTTTTTCGGAAAATTTAAAAAGAAAGTAGGCGGTTAAAGTATCAATAATCCCAACGAATATTTTAGACTTGCCAAACTTTGTTTTTCCAAATTTTCTTTGATTGTTGACAACGGATATTTCCGAAACTTTATAACCATTCAAAAATGTCGCCAGTGGAAAAAAGCGAAAATTATTTCCATAAAAATTAAAATCCTTTAACACTTCTTTTTTAAAAGCTTTGAAACCACAATTAATATCGGTGAATGGTGAGTGAAGAAAAGTTTTCAAAAACCATGATGCAACTTTTGAATAGATTTTGATGACCGAATTTTCTTGTCTATTTCCTCTTATTCCATTAACCAAATCATACCCTTCATCCAGTTTTTTTAGTAATTTATTAATATCTTTCGGATCATCCTGTAAATCCCCATCCATAAAAATTATTACGTCACCAACAGAATTCTCGATCCCTGTTTTTAACGCCTGTCCCTTTCCTAATCTTTTTCTGTGAGAAATAACTTTTAACTTCGACGCGAATGCGTCGTCCGATCCATCGTCAACGAGAACAATCTCGTATTCTTTTTTTATTTTGTCTAATTGATTAATCAACTGATTAATCAAAATCGGCAGGTTTTCTTTTTCGTTGAAAAAAGGAATTATTATGCTTAGCATTTTATTGTTGTCATTCTGACTTGTCCAGAATCTGTTTGTTTTAATAGGTTCCTTCGACAAGCTCAGG
>Ga0066637_10003762_pt1 | contig 10184 bp, 5 predicted proteins | sample CryGeyCG2014_020_FD_62737 | JGI IMG/M metagenome (GOLD analysis project Ga0066637, IMG submission 62737) | Groundwater microbial communities from aquifer - Crystal Geyser CG08_land_8/20/14_0.20 | ecosystem: Environmental > Aquatic > Deep subsurface > Groundwater | place: USA: Utah: Grand County...
GCAACTTTAAAGTTTGCTGGTGAAAAGAAGTTGGGATTTGATGGGGCGGAAGAAGGCATTTCCGATAATCACGCTCGCGCTGATTGTAGCAAATGTTGCAATTTTTGTGTATCTTGTTAACTCCCCAGGTAGACTGGGGGAGGCTATTCAACAACATGGTTTTCGTCCAGCGGCCATTGTGCAGGGACAAGGATTGCATACTTTGATAACGTCGATGTTCTTGCATGGCAGCTGGATGCACCTTTTCGGCAACATGTTGGCCCTGCTGGTTTTTGGAATCATTCTTGAGATGAGGGTAGGCCCGGCGAGGTTTGCGCTTATTTACTTTTTAGCGGATCTGGCAGCTTCGATGTTTGACTTGGTAATTCGCAGGGACTCTTGGTTGCCAGCGGTCGGCGCTTCTGCAGCTATTGCGGGCATAGTCGGGGCATGCTTCGCGAGATTTGCAACGGCAAAAGCTCCCCTCAGTTATCTTCTCTTTTTGATTTCGCCCATAATAGCGTCGGTCATCATTTTAGCGGCCCCATCGCTCATGACGGTCTACATGGTGTACTTTCTCATCGTAATCGGTCTGCCGGTATTGGTTTTGGTGAAAGCCCCTCGATTCACAGCACCTTTGTGGCCGTTTGTGTTCATATGGATTATCGCCCAAGTCGCGTTCGGTGTATGGACTGAAACGGCAGGCATCGTCGGCGGGACAGCATACTTGGCCCACATCTCTGGCTTTTTCACGGGGATGATGCTCGCCCTGCTTTTAATAAGGGGGCTGGGCGAAGAGGTCAAACCGCGTGAGGAAATCCCAACAATTGGTTGATCTGGTGCCACACTTCCCCAACAGTTTAACTCAGAATAGTACTAACGGTAATTGGTGGTCAGCACGTTGAACGAGTGGACCCCTGAGCAGTATGAGTTCGAACCGAGGGAAAGTCACCTGAAGCGGAACCTTGCCATCGCAGCGGTTTGCATTTTTACCGTTATAATGGTTTTTATAGCAATCCCTAGGCTCAGGTGGGGGTCGAACACGTATTCGAGCAAGGAAATGGGTTTTACCGTGACCTATCCCGAAGGTTGGGACGTAGGTGAAGACTTTGGAGGTTACACCAACGTCATGTTCAGCAAGTCCGGAGAAGGGGTAATCACCGTTATACCTGCGTGGGAGCAGTCCTACTATACTTTGGAAGATTTCATTACTTGGGAAAATCAAGCACTGGGGCAGTCGGGGTACGATAATTACGTTGTAATTTCGGAGAACTACTGCACGGTAGCCGGGATTCAGGGCTATGAAATCCAATTTGAAACTTGGGAAGGCGGTAAGCACTACATGAAGAAGGACGTGCTAATCGTGAGGACGACTACGGAATCCACAGGAAAGTTGAGTTACACAATCAGGTTCATGACTGGATACGAAAAATACGACGAGGTTGCCCCCATGTTCGAGGATTTTGTCAAGAGCTTTGAATTTATTTGACCCGCGATGTCGTGGAAGTTTTCCTCACCATTCTCCCGGCGGCACTTCGGGGAACTTCTCCCCACCTCTTCGTCTTACGAGGAGAACTATCGCTATGATTGTCGCTATCGCGCCTCCGGCCCCAATGTATAGCAGGTAGTCCGAGCCGAGGGGGGGAGGAACGCCAGTATACTTGATCTGCCCCCCATCAAACGCGGAAGCAAGTTCGGCAGCGGTTATCGTGATCTCATTTTCGGCAACGATTAACCTCTCCGATTCAGTAACGACGGCTGGTTTCCCCCCCATATTATCGATATAGCGCGTGAAACGAAGATAGCTTCCACCTCCGAACTCGTAGTTCTCGGAATGATTTTCAATCTCAGCTTTATTCAAAATTATTGCGCTTCCAGGCAAGACAATAGTGCTTTTGCTAGAGAGGTAACGTTGGGAATTTTGATCAAGTTCTCGGATAGCCTGTTGTTCGTTTGTTAAATAATTTAAGAATTCTTGAACTTCTGAACGGGCGTAGGCTCTGATGCTTATTACCCAGAGGTTTTCATCTGATCGAAATTCGGCAAAATTGCTTACTTTGGCGTTTAGTGTAATTAAAAAATTTTCTCCTTCTTCTAAACCAGTTATTTCACAGGAGGAATCCCATATCTCAAAACCTAAAAGGGCATAGCCTTCTCGAAAACCCCTTGTAACAGATTCCTTGGTTCCTTCAATATCGGCTTTCGCAGATGTCTGGAGCTTGCGCGTCAAAAGGGAAGGGGGGTACAAGCTAACCCTCTGTATATGAGCGCCCCCCTGCTCGTCGACGTTTACGGTCTCTTTTATACTGTACTCGAAGACTGTTTGCCCTGCAGCTGGCTGTGCTGTGGCAATCCAAAGTGCGACCATAACTAGAAGGCCAACGGCATAAATTCTCATCACGTTCACAAAAGTTTATAAAGACTGAGCCAAAAAAAGCCTTTCGGTGGCCGGGTGAGGCAGACGGTGAAGCTGAGCCTGCTCTAGGACGCCGAAAAACGCGTTTTTCACGCAGTTGAGGGCCTCTCTGGCGAAGCCCACGAGATGAACACCCTGCTCCCGATGGTGGACTCACCAGAGGCTGTAGGCATCATAGTTAGAATAATTACAGCAACGATTGCGAGACTAAGGAAGCATGCTCTCCCTCTCTTCTTTACTGTTACTCCCAAGCCTATTCACCCAAACTTTTATAAGAGCCGGGAGGGCAAAAGTCTTTTGGTGAATTTTTGAGGCGAGAGGTTATCGGGCTCGTATCCCTTTTGCTCGCGATTTTGCTTCTTTCCAGTAGCCTTCCAATCTCGTTCGCATCGTCTGAGGGTTCTGGTACCTCTTCTGATGCGTCTGAAAATTCAGATGCAACAACCGAAAATTGGTCCGCGATCGAGGTTCCAGTAATTACACGGGAGCTGCCGTGGTTCTTCGATGATTTCTTCAGAACACTGGACAGGCTGGAGAACCGCGCACACATTCTCAAATCAGCGTTTGGAACTGAGAATTTGGAAAAGGCTCTGCGACGTTTCTCCAGTTCGGTTACTGACTACGGGCTACACATAATCATGCTCGACTCCACTCAAGAGCGACTCAAGGACTTGCCGCCCGATACGGGATGGAAGCAGGAGTGGTCTGACAACCTTGAGGAACTGGTGCTCGTGGGCAAAAAACTCTCCCAATATCTGTACTCGATCCGGAGAGATCCAACCATGGAGAACATCGATCAAGCGTTGGAGCGGATCTCCGCAATCCGTACAGCGACGCTCTACGTGCTATTCGGAGCTGAACTCGATTGGAACGGTGATGGTGGGGGCGACAGAGGTGACCGAGGTGATAGAGGTGACCGAGGAGACAGGGACTTCGGCGGGCGAGAGTACAGAAGCTACGATTATGGCAGCTACGAGAGAGACTGGAGCGATGCCGTTGCAGACCAACGCGAGGAGTGGGGCGCACGCGAGAGGGACTGGTACGACCGCGGCGAGTGGGACTGGTACAGAGAATGGGAGCAACCCGAGGATGGACGAGAAGAGTACGAGCGGTGGGAAGATTGGTACAGAGAATGGGAGGAGCCGTATCGAGAGTGGGTATACGGGTCTGAAGACATGCCCAATGATTATCGGAACGACTGGCGGGATCATAGAGGTTGGCTGGAAGAAAAGGAGCCTTGGCGCGGCTATGCGGAACCGGAACGGGAGCGCTGGGAGCAAGATTTCCAAGAGGAGCCCGATGATTGGAGGGATACGTTAGACATAGCCGATCGTTGGGAGGATCCAGCATACTTGGAGGAACGGGGGCAGGAGTTGAGAGATTACTCGGATGACTACCTTGACTGGTCCGAGCTGGAAGAACGTGAAGAGTATCGTGAGTGGGTCGAATCAGATGATGGTTTCTACTTCTTCCAAGTTGGATTCCTAACAAAATACGCGCAATTGGTCTATGATTGGGGAGTTATTGACATACTCATCGAGCCGCCAGGTTACTCTTGGGCATCAGACACAAGGATTATTGAAGATCACGAAAATCCGGAGTTCGTTCGTGTCTACAAGTACGCGGAAGAGAAAGCGAACCGAGTTCTTAAGGAAACTGGCGATCCTGACAAAGCCATCGCAGCAATGTATCAGGTAATTCGAGATTATAATACTGTTATCATTTACAGGTCTTTGAAGTGGGCATATGATTGGGGAAAGTATCTGCTGGAACAAGACGAGAAATATGGGGGGAGTATCGGGCTTTGGAGTCCCGGTGATTTGCACATTTACGACAGTATGGGACGTCACGTTGGCATAAATTATAAAACAGGGAAATTTGAATCTCAGATCCCGGGTGTTGCTATCGAGCTGGTGGACAATCATCAAGTGATCACATCGACGCAACCGGTTGAGAACTACACAATCGTGGTAATCGGAACAGAAACCGGAACCTATGACTTGCGGATAATTGAAAACGTTGGTGGAAAAACTGTTTACAAACGCAAAATCAACGTTCAGATAATCGAGGGCGAAAATCACATTTACAGGGCGGAGAATTTCCCAACCGACACCGCACCACCAATCTCCTCGATAATATTAAGTTACCCTAGCTGGTGCAGTGCTGAAAGCATGCCACTTACAATCCAAGCTACGGCCACCGATATGGACAACTACGATGGAGAGTTTCCCGCTGGAGTTAAGGAGGTAAAGCTCTACTATCGCTACTCTCCCGACAACCAGAACTGGGGAGAGTGGCAGCTCTATGGTACTGACAACCGCTTTCTTTCCTCTTGGACCTTCGACGCTCCCGATGGTGACGGCTTCTACGAGTTTCACACCATAGCAGTAGATGCCAAAGGCAACGCTGAGAGTACCCCTGATGAAGCGGATGCACGCGTTGCTGTTGATACCTCACCACCGACCTCCTCCGCAAGCGTGGATGCTTATCAGGTAAACGCGGAAACTTCACCATTAAAGATAACCGCCACAGCATCCGACCAAGCTCCCTCAAACGGGATTTTCCAGAGTGGCGTAAAGCAGGTAGAGCTGTTCTACCGCTATTCGCCAGATAACTCTGACTGGAGCAGGTGGATATCGTATAAAGTTGACAACGATTCGCCCTGGGAGTGGTTCTTCAACTTACCCTACGGTGATGGATATTACAGGTTCTCCTCGATCGCTACCGATGTCGCAGGCAACGTTGAGCTGGAGTCGGTTGATGGATTCGCCGGCGAGGAGTTAGACACCACACTTTGGTCGGTGGGTAAGGTCGGGGTGTCGGAAGATGAGGTCTATCTCTCGGGTGGGCTCCTGCACCTCAAGGCGAGAGCTGTAAGCTCCGGGAGCTACGGTTCTGTTTATGTGGTTTCAAATTCGTCATTCGACTTCAGTCAAGGATTTGTTTTCCGGGTCAAGACGGCGGTCCCGACCCTAACTTCGCCCGAGGATTACCGGTCAGAGTTCTATTTAGCGCCGACCTTCACTACCACCCAGAACCTGGCCGATTTACCGGACTGGCTGAGAGTATCGGCCCGCGTAGGTCGGCAAGGCGTGCAGTGGATGGTCCAGCGCCGGCGCGGTGGGGGCGGGGTAATCACGTTATTCACCTCGACCTACAAACTCGACCCGCGCCAGCTCTCCGGAGATTGGTGGGTGGCGGTCAACGAGGAGAAATTGGCGGTTTGGCTGGGCGACATGTTGGTCGAACCCCCGAGGGAACACGGATTCGATTTCACCGAAGGTTATGTTTACCTTGCCCAGCGCACTAAGGTCGCCCCCATTCACGATGTCACGTTCGACTATCTCAAAGTCCAGAGATTCCATGTCGACGCGAGCGTTTGGGCCGACACGATTCCGCCAACCTCCTCTCTGGAACCAATCGAGCCCTACTATCGAAACGCCGAGTTGCTTCCGGTAGAGATGACGGCTTCAGCATCCGATCCGAGCCCGGCGAGTGGAGCAACGCCAAGTGAAGTGCAACAGGTTGACTTGTACTACCGATACTCCGAAAACGGCGAAACGTGGGGTGATTGGCAAAACTTTGAAGCGGGGACACGTGAAAGTGCTCCAGGAGTTGCCGATCACGTAGTAATCTCCGAAATTCAGATCGATTCGATTGACGGAACTGGTGGAACCTCAGATGATTGGATCGAGCTCTACAACCCAACGCCTCATGACATAAATCTCGCAGCCGAGGGATATCGCATCGAGCAGGCAACCTCGTCTGGAGGAGACCCCAGCATCCTAATGAGGTTCGGAAACGCGAGTGATGGTACCTATCCAAGCGGGACGGTGATACTCGCATATGGATACTACCTCATCGTCCGAGATGACGCGAGCGACGAGCTAAAGGCCATGGCAGACGCAATCGGCACGCGAAGCAGCTTTACGCTGACTGACTCGAACGTAATTTACTTGGGCAGGGGACCGATAAGTGGGCCCGGCGATGAAGACATAGTGGACTTCGTAGGCTACGGTGATGTACTAGACTACGAGGGCTCTGGGCCGGCCCCTCAGCCGCCTGATGGAGGTAGCATCGTGCGAAAGTCGAGCGCTGAGGGAGTAATCGAGGGGCAGGGAAACAGCTACGATACCGATAACAACGCGGAGGATTTAGTAGTCCAGAAGCCAGCCAGACCTCAGAATGTCTACAGTTCCTTCGAGATGCCACCAGGCGGCGACAGGTGGAAGTGGTCGTTCGGCGGCCCGGAGGGTGATGGTTACTACGAACTCTCAAGCGTTGCGATAGATAGGATGGGCAACGTTGAGCAGCTACCTGAAATAGCGGACGCTGGTGTGGTGATCGACACAGTTCCACCCGAGTCCTTCACCGATCCAATAACACCCTATTGGCAGAACGCGGAGACGGTTCCCTTTGCCGTGTCCACTACCGCATCAGATGCCACCAGCGGAGTGGAGAACGTCGCACTCTGGTACAGGTATGGCCCAGATAATGTGATGTGGGGGCCGTGGACGGAGTCTGGGCCGAGTTTGGGTCTCTGGGCGGGCATCGCTAATCATGTAGTCATATCTGAAGTATATGTGAACCCCTATGCTTACTACGACCGCGCGGAGTTTGTAGAACTTTACAACCCAACTACCGAGCCGATTGATCTCTATGGTTATTATCTCTACGATCCGACGGCTAAAGATCCATTTCACCATCCTTTCCAGGATCGCCACATCATCATCCAGCCCCACGGGTACTGTCTAATAGCTGACTATGCGTACCCAGAATACCGGGAAAGTGAAAGCGCGGCAACGGAGACAGAGTTCCCAGAGGCGGACGTCTTAACCGGTTTGACGATGAACAACTCGGCGGGGCTAATGGCCCTATACACTCCAAGTGGGGGCCTCGTCGACTCGGTCGCATGGGGCGGCTGGCCTGGCGAGGGAGGTTCGTCCGCACCTAGGCCTGGAGAAGGGCAATCTCTCGAGAGATACTCGACCTTGAGGCGGGATCCACTTGAAAGGCTAGGCAGCGGCCACGACACTCAAAACAGCATGAATGATTTTATGGTTCGAAGTCGGCCCAACCCCCGGAACTCGAAAAGTCCACCGGAGCCCACGCCGTTCGACCCACCAGAAGGAGACGGTTACTATCAGTTTTGTAGCATCGGAACTGATAGAGCGGGAAACATTGAAACCTTGCCAGATGAAGCGGATGTGCAAGTGGGCATAGACACCACGCAACCAGTTTCTGAGGTCAATCCCATTGAGTTATACTGGCGAAACAATCCGCCCGTTGAAATTGCTGCAACTGCATCTGACCCCGTCTCATCCAACGGAGCCACGCCTAGCGGCTTGAGTCAGGTCAAACTTTGGTATCGTTCCAGCACCGATAACGTGATGTGGAGCGAATGGCAGGAGTTTGAGGCGGACGACCAAGAGCCTTGGGCATGGCGGTTCACAGGGCCCGATGCTCATTACGAGTTCCACAGCATCGCAGTAGACAAAGCGGGCAACGCCGAGCAGCCGGAAGCTGCTGTTGCACCCCACTTGGTTATCTCTGAGGTCTATCCGGATCCGGTTGTCGCCTATGACCGAACGGAGTTCGTCGAGTTATACAACCCAACTTCCAGTGATATTTCACTTGAGGGTTACTCGCTCTGGGAAGAGACAACAAAGCGCATCACCTTTGGCCCCGGCGATGTTATCCCCGCTTACGGTTTCTACCTCACCGGCAAAACAACCTATCCCGATTATAAGGACTTGGAGAATGCAGATTGGCCAGAGCCCGATGCGGTCGCGGGATGGTCCCTGAGCAACTCGGGCGATGCCGTCATCTTGGTGGCCCCCGATGGAAGCGTTGTAGACATGTTTGGTTACGGAACGACCGACAATTATGAAGGTTCACCTTTCCCGTCGACGCCGACTCAAGGTTCGAGCGCGGAGCGCTACTCCAGCCTAGCTCGCGACCCGAGCGAGAATTGCGGCAATGCTTTCGACACGGACAGGAACTTTTATGATTTCTTCGAGCAGCCCACGCCTAACCCGCAGAATTCTCTGAGCCTGCCAGAGGAGGTACCTCGCAGAGTAGACGCTAGAGTAGGTATCGACACCACACCACCGATTTCATCGGTAGATCCCATCGGGCCCTACTGGCAGGAGTCGGTGCCCTTCACGGTTTCCGCAACGGCATCTGATGCGCTCAGTGGTGTGGCAAACGTCGAGTTTTATTACCGGAGCTCGATCGACAACTTGAACTGGAGCGAGTGGAGTCTCTTCAGCGTCAACAGCGGAGCACCCTACGAGTGGCCGTTCACAGCGCCAGATGGCTACGCCCTTTACGAGTTTTACTCTATGACGATGGACGTGGCCGGAAACGTCGAGAACGCACCTGATATGCCCGATGCTGCATGCGGAGTCGTGACCCCAGCGACGGTCGATATCGATCCCGACACCATAAACTTGCGCAGCCAAGGCAATTGGGCAACGGCTTACATCGAACTTCCGCCCGGTTACGGGGTCGAGCATGTTGAAGGGGAACCCTACGAATTTGAGGTGGATGTGAAAGGTGATCCAACACCGCAACAACAAAAATTCTTGGATGCTCTTGTCCAAGAAATTAAACGAACGCTGGCATCGGTCGAAATCAAAATAGACGCCGAGGAAGGCGAGGTCGAGGTCGAAATCGAGGGATACCTGAGCGAGGAAAACGTCGCACGGCTGGCGGAGGGAGTTTCTCCTTGGCCTAGCCCATCCGCCCGAACCTTGCTCAACGACTTGATTGAAGAACTAAAACGCGAAGGCAACGAGGTCGAAATCGAAATCGAGAAAGAGATAGACTGGAGCAACTACCGCACGACGATTGACATCTCAAGCGTGGAGTTGGAGAATGTCCCAGCCGTCAGCGACCCGAAATACGGGTTTGTGAAGAACCCGGAACTCGAGGATCGGGACGAGGATGGCCTGCCCGAGCTGATGGTGAAGTTCGACCGGTCGCAGGTTCAAAACTTTCTCCAGCCAGGCGAGGTCGAGATGACGGTGACCGGCAAATGGCGTGCGGTGCTGTTCAAAGGGAGCGACACCATCCGGGTAATCGAGCCAGGCGAGGGACAGGGTCACGGGAACAGGCCCGAGGTTCCACCTGGCCAGTCAGGTGAGCATCCAAGCCAAGGACAGGGCAATCAAGGAGGGCAGCAAGGAAACCAAGGGCAAGGCCCGCTTCAAACGCCGCCGGAGCATGGCGGACAGCCGCCGGGTCAAGGTAACCAAGGAAATCAGGAGCAGGGGCAAGGCCAAGGGAATTCTGGCGGGAACCAAGGTCAGGGACAAGGCAATGGCAATGCCAAAGGAAAGGGTAAGTAAGCGGTGTTTTAGGAGAAGGAAAGAACGTGTTAAGACGAAGGGTTCCACCCGCTCATAATGTACTGGCAATGAACCTAATCGTTTTCATTGTCGTGGTGTTATTTGGAATTATCATCTCGCAGACGTTCCCACAAGAAATTCGTTGGCTTGGTTATCTTTTTGCATTTGCATCGGCAGTAGCTGCTGCGTTTGGTGTTAGTTATGCCATCGCCGTAGGCAGGCGCAAAGCGTCAATTCGGGGGCGCCGACTTCCTTGAAGAAGCTGAGGCCAGACGAATAATTCGAATCCAATCTTGAAAACAAATTCTTATCTTGCGGTCATGGGCGCAGCGCCGATGCCGCAAGCCCTTCCGCTTCGTCAAAGCCAAACATCAAATTCATGTTTTGAATCGCCTGCCCGGACGCGCCCTTGATCAGGTTGTCTATTACCGAGACCA
>Ga0066637_10003764_pt1 | contig 10183 bp, 8 predicted proteins | sample CryGeyCG2014_020_FD_62737 | JGI IMG/M metagenome (GOLD analysis project Ga0066637, IMG submission 62737) | Groundwater microbial communities from aquifer - Crystal Geyser CG08_land_8/20/14_0.20 | ecosystem: Environmental > Aquatic > Deep subsurface > Groundwater | place: USA: Utah: Grand County...
TCTGCTATGAGGGTGTAAGCGCTGTTGAAGTCGTGCGGAAGATTGTCGGTCCAACAGAACCAAAGACCGCACCACCAGGCACGATCAGAGGAGATTACGCACATCACTCCTATCATTTCACAGACAAAAAAGGCAAAGCCATACGGAATCTCATACATGCTTCAGGAAATCCAGAAGAAGCAAAAGTTGAGGTCGCTCTCTGGTTCAAAGAGACAGATCTCCATACATATGGGACAGTACATGATGGCCATGTGCTTTGAACAATAAGATATAGGTGATTATAATATGGCAGAGAAGATGGTTGATAAGGTCCTACGCCTTATGAAAGACAAGAAATTCATCCGTAACATATGCACAAGTGCGCATATCGACCACGGAAAGACCACTTTTTCAGATAACCTCCTTGCAGGAGCTGGGATGATGTCTGAAGAGCTTGCAGGCAAGGCTTGCCTCATGGACTTCCATGAAGATGAGCAACAGAGAGGAATTACGATTGATTCTGCAAGCGTATCTATGGTGCACGAAGTCGATGGAAAAGAATACCTGATCAATCTTATCGACACACCTGGACACGTCGATTTCGGCGGAGACGTCACACGAGCCATGAGGGCCATCGATGGAACAATCGTCCTATGCTGCGCATCAGAAGGCGTGATGCCGCAGACAGAGACAGTCCTAAGACAGGCATTGAAAGAGAGAGTCAAGCCAATCCTATTCATCAATAAGGTAGACAGGCTTATCAAGGAACTGCAGCTGACCCCAGAAGCGATGCAGGCAAGATTCCTGAAGATAATCGATCATGTCAACGTGCTGATATCACAGATCGCTGAAAAAGGATATGGTGAGAAGTGGCAGGTCGATGTCAATGGCGGCAGTGTCGCATTCGGATCGGCATTCCACAACTGGGCCATGTCTGTGCCATATATGAAGAAGCATGGTGTCAGTTTCAAGGATATCATCGACGCATACCAGAGCGATGATGTCGACGCATCAGTGAAAGCGCTCGCGAAGAAAGCACCACTGCATAAAGTCATCCTTGACATGGTAATCGAGCACCATCCAGACCCAAAAGTCGCACAGGCATATAGAATCCCGAAGATCTGGAGGGGAGATATCGACAGCGAAGTCGGAAAATCACTTGTTGCCTGTAACTCTGATGGTCCAGTCGCATTCGTAGTCACAAAGATCGTCTATGACAAACATGCAGGCGAAGTCGCTGCTGGAAGACTGTTCTCTGGGACCATAAAGCAAGGCATGGACGTATACATGAATGGCGCGAAGAAACAGGTCAGGGTACAGCAAGTCTCTGTGTACAACGGCGCGAAGAGAGAACTCATCGATTCCGCATCAGCAGGAAACATCGTCGGTGTTGTCGGTCTTAGGAATGTCTTCTCAGGAGAGACAATCTCTTCTGTAGAGATGACAGAATTCGAAGCCATCAAACACTTGTTCGATCCAGTCGTCACAAAGGCGATCGAGGCGAAGAGTCCAGTGGATCTTCCAAAGCTCGTCGAGACACTAAGACAGGTCAACAAAGAGGATCCGACACTCACTGTCGAGATCAACGAAGAGACTGGAGAGCACCTGATCAGTGGCATGGGAGAACTGCATCTCGAAGTCATCGAGAACAGGATACGGACAGAGAAAGGTGTGCAGATTGTGACATCAGCACCGATTGTCGTCTTCAGAGAGACTGTCACAAAGAAATCGACTGAATGTGCTGAAGGAAAATCACCAAACAAACACAATAAATTATACTTTGAAGTCGAGGCTCTTGAACCAGAGGTCGCATTGGCGATCAAGAACGGAGATATCCCAAGCGGCAGATGCAAGAAAGAAGACAGATCTGTATGGGAGAAGCTTCAGGAGATGGGCTGGGACACAAAAGTCGCAAGGAAAGTGCGTGACATCTACAATGGAAACATCTTTGTCGATGAGACCAGAGGAGAAGTACATATCAACGAGATCATGGAGATGGTCCTTGACATGTTCGAAGATGTCATGAGAAAAGGTCCTATCTGTAACGAACCATGTGTCAATGTCAAAGTCAGGCTTGTCGATACCAAGCTTCATGAAGACGCAATCCACAGGGGTCCGGCACAGTTGTACCCGGCAGTACGAGAAGGTATCAGAGGCGCGTTCGCGACAGCTAATCCGACACTTTTCGAACCTCTGCAGACTATGATGTTCGAAGCACCTGTCGAATTCATGGGCGAGATCTCAAAACTTGTCCAGAACAAGAGAGGCCAGCTCCTTGACATGCAGCAAGAAGGCATGACTGTTGAAGTAAAGGCAAAAATGCCAGTCGCTGAGATGTTCGGATTGTCAAGCGATCTGAGAAGCGCGACAGAAGGAAGAGGCAACTCATTCCTAGTCGATCAGACATTCGATAGAGTGCCTGGTGAGCTTCAGGACAAATACGTCAACCAGATCAGAGAAAGAAAGGGCATTAAAAAGGCTGCCGAATGAGGAAGCATGAGAAAGTTTTATATATAAGCTTTCTGTTTCCTAACAAAATATATTTAAATAGAGACGGATTGAAATTCAATCCACACTTAAGATTAGATGAGAGTTGGAGGTAAACCAAATGGCAAAAGATAAACCACACATGAATCTTGTGTTCATAGGACACGTAGATCACGGAAAATCAACAACAGTAGGAAGGCTCCTTTTTGATAGCGGCACAATCGACGAAGCTGCGATGAGGAAGCTCAAAGAGAAAGCGGCAGAGCTTGGAAAATCTGGCTTTGAATTCGCATATGTCATGGACAATCTTAAAGAAGAGAGAGAGAGAGGAGTCACTATCGATCTCGCTCACAAGAGATTCGAGACCCCAAAATACGATTTCACAATAATCGACGCACCTGGCCACAGAGATTTCATCAAGAATATGATCACTGGCGCTTCACAGGCTGACGCAGCAGTGCTCGTCGTCTCAGGAAACGCAAGCGATGGTGTACAAGCTCAGACAAAAGAGCACATCTATCTCGCAAAGACCCTTGGTGTGAACCAGCTGATCATTGCAGTCAACAAGCTTGACCTCGTCAAGTATGACAAAGCAAGATTCGAAGCTGTCGTCGCAGAAGTCACAGCACTTATCCAGAGTGTCGGATACAAAGCAGACGCAGTCCAGTTCATCCCAGTCGCATCATTGCCAGGAGACAACGTCGCAAAGAAATCAGCGAACATGGGCTGGTACAGCGGAAAGACACTTCTTGAAGCGCTTGATGAATTAAGTGTTCCAGAGAAACCGACACAACTTCCTCTAAGACTACCTCTTCAGGATGTGTATAACATCACAGGAATCGGCGCAGTCCCAGTAGGAAAAGTCGAGACTGGTGTCATGAAGGTCGGCGACAAGGTCATAATAGTCCCAGGAAGAGATGGAAAAGGAGTGCTTGGCGAAGTCAAGACAATCGAGATGCACCACGAACAGCTGCAGAAAGCTGAACCTGGAGACAACGTCGGCTTCAACCTAAGAGGACTCGATAAGAAATCCATCGCACGAGGAGATGTCCTTGGTCATCCAGACAATCCACCAACTGTCGCGACTGAGTTCACAGCACAGATTGTTGTACTTAACCACCCATCTGTCATAACAGTAGGATATACACCAGTTTTCCATATCCACACTGCACAGGTGGCATGTCAGGTCGTAGCGATCGAGAAGAAACTGAACCCAGCTACTGGTGAAGTGCTTGAGGAGAACCCAGACTTCATCAAGAATGGCGACGCAGCGATAATCAAAGTCAAACCATGCGTCCCTGTCTGCATCGAGAAGCAGAAGGAGATACCGCATATGTCAAGGTTCGCGATCAGGGATTCAGGTTCCACAGTCGCAGCAGGCATGTGCATAGACGTCGTGAAGAAGAGCTAAGTTTAGCTCCTCTTTTTGTTTTTATCTTTTTCATGGTAAGGTAAAATTTTATCATGACGCTGGACCACAAAGTTTATAAATTACATCAAACCCCTCAGAGAGGCAAAAATGCAAAAAGCAAGAATCAAACTCGCAAGCACAGACATTGAGAAAGTCAATCAGGTCTGTAACAACATAAGGCAGATCGCAGAGAAGACTGGTGTCATGCTAAAAGGCCCGATCCCACTCCCTACAAAGCGATTGAAGATCACAACAAGGAGAAGTCCATGCGGTGAAGGGACTGCGACATGGGAAAGATATGAGATGCGGGTGCATAAGAGACTCATCGACCTAAGTATCGATGAGAGAGCCCTCAGATTGGTCATGCGTGTCCCTATCCCAGAAGGTCTCAACATCGAGATCGAGATGGTCTGATTTTTTTCTTGAAGATTTATTTTCTTAATATTTTATTTTGGGTTAGCGATAGCTTTGTTCTGATTAATGATCTTTTTGCAGAGCAGCTGTGACTCCGTCACAAGTGCTATCGTTTGCATATATTTCATTCAGATGATGTCGAGTGCGAAGAACAATGATATCAATCCCCTTATTCGAAACATATTTAAATTAAATACGGCTTCCCTAAAATTCAATTATGGGCTCGTAGCTCAGCCTGGAAAAGTATGGTGAGCTTGACCATTTTAGGCAATGGAGCGCCGGTCTTATATGGCCTGTGTTCTTTACAGGATCTAGGAGAGCCGGTGGTCATGGGTTCAAAATCAAAACTGTTAAAGCCGTTTTGACTGAAAGTCCCATCGGGCCCATAGTTTTTTCCATTGAGACTTGCATAGATAGTTTCATGAAATGCGTGTCATCCAATTATTATCGATCTATACAAAAGACGGAAAGTATTTAAACCAGTTCCAATCAACGCAGATAATCAAAATCAAACGGACATCAATGCCCCGATGCGAGGAAGCGAAGCTTCCTGCACAGGAAATGCTACGCATTTCCTTGTGGTGTAGTCCGGCCAATCATTCCGCCGAAACTTTGGCAACAAAGTTTCATCAAATGCGTGGGTTTCGCTGACGCTCAAGCCCACGAAACAAAATCATATTCATTCGGACCTTAATGCCCCGATGGTGTAGTCCGGCCAATCATTTTGCCCTTTCGAGGTCGTTCGGCTAAAACCGAACGCCAAGGTAAGGCAAAGACCCGGGTTCAAATGGAGCCTTGAGCTGAGTGCTCTTCTCCTGAACGTCCCGGTCGGGGCACTTATTACTTCATCTCGGAGGATGTGATACAATGTGTTAATTGTCCACGCAAATTATATTTTAATCAAATTATTGTGGACAATCACGCCTTCTTGTATTGGCCCATAATTAAGCTAAACATCGCTTTGCAATATTCCCCATAATCTCCTCTATCGTAGAAACCGAGTGCGTCATAATACTTATCACGCTTATCTACGGGGATGTAGAACTTAGGGTAATTGTGTTTTATCAAAAACCAGTTCATAAGCACTCTGGCAGTACGTCCGTTTCCATCTTCAAATGGATGCACATGCGCAACAAGGCCATGGAGCATAAATGCACGGACCAAAATATGGTGGCTTTTCTTGTTGGCGATCCTGAATCCTTCCAGAAGCATTGGTCTGACTCGTTCTGCTTCAGGCGGTTTATGCTCTGTGTTTGTTATGAAGACCGGAAAGACCCTTATCCTTCCCTGGAACTGGACATTTGTATTCTTAGTGATTTCATAATTGATCTTTTCGAGGAAATCGATAGTCAGTTTTCCATTATATCCTTTGATGAGATCAAAGGCATCTTTGCCGTTTATGACCTCGTTATATTCCTGGGCTTCTACACCAGTGGGTATCCTTTTATCGCTCAGAATCATCTTTGTCTGATTGAGAGTCAATCTGTTGCCTTCAATAGCATTGGTGTTGTATGTGAAACGGATGTAGAAATCCTGCTCTGCGTTCTCACGCACAGTGGTTGGAATGCTCTTGATAAAGGAGTCATATGCGTCCTTGATCTCTTCGAATGCTCCTATTTCTTTTGTAGACAAAAAATCTTCTACTGCAACAGACCGATATTTTTTGTCAATCTCCTCAAGCGCTGCCTCAATCTCTTTCTTTGTGGGTCTTTTCGCAAATGGAACACGTATCTTCTTGAATCTATCTTCGCCAAGTCTTACAGTCTTTGTAAGATAATAATTGATGTTCCCAGATGGATTCTTGATTTTTTCTACATATGCCACATAAGATATATTGTCCACAGAGTTTATAAAATCTTCTAATTTACGTGGACAATTATGGTATCCCCCCATCTACCCGCCCCATCTCAGCCCTCCAGTCGGGGCACTTTTTCCTTATTCTATGATATCCATCGCTAAAAGTCGTCATGACCACCAAAAGTTTAAAAAACCGATGTCACCTTAGTCACACCAATCCGTGGTGACTACGATGTATTTCAATTCATTCCACTTTTTCGCATTTTTCCTGATCGTCAGCGTAGCCTATTTCCTGCTTCCGCAGAACAGGCGATGGATACTGCTGTTGATCAGCAGCTATTACTTCTACATGAGCTGGAAAGCTGAATATATCATACTCATACTCATCTCAACAGCGATAGATTACTACGCCGGACTGAAGATGAGCAGCCAGAAGAGCAAGGCAAAAAAGAAGATATATCTCTACCTCAGCCTGTTCTCGAATCTCGGCCTTCTTTTCGCATTCAAATATCTCAATTTCTTCTCAGACTCATTGAGGGAGATACTGAGGATGGTCAGCATCGATTTCAGCATGCCATACCTGAATGTGTTATTGCCTGTCGGGATATCGTTCTATACATTCCAGACACTTAGCTACACGATAGACATCTATAATGGAAAGATAAAACCAGAGAAGCATTTCGGGAAGTTCGCAGTGTATGTCGCGTTCTTCCCACAGCTCGTCGCAGGACCGATCGAGCGAGCGAAGAATCTGTTGCCCCAGTTCTCGGTCGAGCATCGCTTTGATTATGTCCGCATCACTGACGGACTCAAACTGATGCTCTGGGGATTGTTCAAGAAGATTGTCATCGCAGACCGCCTCTCTTTGATCGTCAATCCGATATACAACAATCCCGATTCATTCATGGGAGCGCATCTTATGCTTGCGACATTCTTCTTCGCGATGCAGATCTATTGCGACTTCTCAGGATACTCTGATATAGCGATAGGATCAGCGCAGGTTCTCGGGATAAGGCTTATGGATAATTTCAAGCGCCCATATTTTGCGAGTTCAGTATCAGATTTCTGGAAAAGATGGCATATATCATTGTCGTCTTGGTTCAAAGATTACTTATATATCCCATTGGGTGGAAACAGGGTCAAAGTGCCTAGATGGTATTTCAATCTAGCTGTCGTATTCATCGTGAGCGGACTATGGCATGGAGCGAAATGGACTTTTGTCGCATGGGGTGCGTTGCATGGGACATATCTGATCCTCGCGATCATCACAGACAGATCAAGAAAAGAGCTTGCAAAGATGTCAGGCATAATCAATTATCCACACATACATCGCGTCTGGCAAGCAGCTCAGACATTTGTCCTTGTATGCATCGCATGGGTATTTTTCAGAGCGAACAGCATCTCGGATGCATTCCACATCATAAGAAGATCAATCACGACATTAAGCTTCAGATTCGCTGATTTCGTAGGGCCGCTTGGAGGTATCGTGAGCAAGAACGACCTTATCACGGCGTTTGGCCTGATAGCGTTCCTTGTGATGATACATTACATGCAAGAACACATGAGGATGCGAAAATTCCTATCAGACAAACCCATATGGATCCGCTGGCCGATATATCTGGCCATAGCACTTGGAATAATATTCCTTGGCGTGAATCCTGGCGCGCAATTCCTATATTTCCAGTTTTAGGTGCCAAAAATGAAAAGACAATTTTGGATTAAACTCATCGGCTTCAACCTGTTGCTGCTAGTCTCCGCACTGATACTTCAGCAGTTCTTCTTCTCTATCCCGCAGCTGGAGATATTGAAAGATGGGCTTAAGGATGAAGAGGGGATCATCTTTGTCGGAGCTTCCATCACGAAACAGTATGCTAGCTCGGACACAGACAGACGCAGCATACCAGAGATGCTTGGAAGTTTTCTCCCTGACGGACGAAAGGTCTATCCGATAACGACTGAAGGATATGATCCAAAAGTATATGAAAGCATAAGCGACTATATAATCCGGCAGGATAAGAGGCCTAACCTGGTCATCGTATCCGTCATCCTAAATTTCTTTGGACCAGATTATATCTATGCCAAACCCCGATTCGAGATAGAGAAGGCCACTTATAGATCAGGCAACAATCCGTTGGATACACTTTACACCCGCCTATACTTGCTACTTGCCAACACACCGAAGATACTTGAGAAAGAGCAAGAGATATCTGATGAAGCGCAGATATATGTGAATGATACAGCGCTTGGACAGCGTAAGGACCTGCTAGAACTAGAACAAAGATATGGGGGGGCGAAAGTACGTCTGGCAGAGATGTATCTGTATCAGTTCGACAAAGATAATGACCAGTATCTTGCTTTCGAAAGGATGCTGTCAAATTACAATGAGAATGATATACCTGTTTTATTATACATAAATCCTGTCGATGTGGATCTAGGCGAGAAAAATTTCGGTGAAGATTTCCGCGCCATCGTCACAGAGAACGCAAGATCCATCACAGACCTCGCTTCAAGGTATTCGACACCCATCATCGACATGAAATTTGACCTGACACATCAAGCGTTCAGAGATTCAGATTCTGCAGAAGAACATCTCAACCAAATCGGACGAATGTACATAGCGAAGAAGCTCAGCGATCAATTATCATAGAAAGATCTCACTGAATCGATGACTCTCTGCACTTCATCATCAGTCATCTCTGGGAAGAGTGGGAGTGTAAGCGACTTCGACACGATAGATTCTGTTATTGGAAGAGAGACAACTGACGCCGCGCTTCCACTAAATGATGGTTGCTTGTGCACAGGTATCGGATAATGCCTACCCCACGAAATCCCATCCTTATCCAGATGTTCGCAAAGCTCATCGCGCCTGTCGGCAAGTATGATATAATGATGATAGACATGATATGCCTTTGGATCACAATATGGGGTCGTGACGCAACCCTTCAAACTTTCATCATAACGCCTGGCGATCGCCTGTCTCTTTTCTGTCCACATATCAAGATAGGGTAATTTCACAGAGAGGAAACGCGCCTGCAATGTATCTATTCGTTTGTTGTATCCAGAGATCGCATGCTCATATTTCGACCCGGAGGCACGGCCATGATCGGCAAGCTGCCTGACTTTCTTAGCAATCTTCTCATCAGACGTGACAACGATGCCAGCATCACCAAGAGCACCAAGATTTTTCCCGGGATAGAAACTGAAAGCTGCCGCATCGGATAATTGTCCTGGACCATACTTCCCAAAACGTGCGCCGTGAGCCTGAGCAGCATCTTCGATGAAAATAAGATCATTCTTTTTTGCGAATTCTGATATTTTCTCTACATCGCACATCTGTCCATGAAGATGTACGCATAGGATTGCCTTTGTCTTCGCAGTCATCACATGCTTTATCGTGTCGACAGTCACAAGATAAGTCTTCTCATCGACATCTGCGAACCTCACTTTCGCTCCGACTGTACGCACCGCTTCAGCAGTAGCGACAAAAGTATGGGCTGGCAATATAACCTCATCTCCTTCACCGATGCCACATGCTTCAAGCGCAAGCTCAAGCGCGCATGTGCCATTACTGACGCCGACGGCGAATGACGAACTGCAATATTTCGCGAATGCAGCCTCGAATTCTTTCAATGGCTTTCCTTTCAGGAAGCATGATTGCTCAAGTATATCATCGAATGCAGCTTTCAACTCAACCATAATGGTTTCATGCTGACGTCTCAGATCATTCAAAGGAATCTTATCCCCCATCTTGATATCTCTATCGCCTGTCATTTCAGAAACACTTCCTTTCCAGTATCTGCGGACTTATGTATCGCATGTATTATCTCAAGACATTTCTTTCCTTCATTACCGTCGACTGGGTTTTTCCGCCTGCCTAAGATAGCATCGATGACTTTCTGATATAAAACCTTATGGCCAGAACCATAGACACTTTTTGGATCGGTTGAATATGAATCGATATCTGAATCCGATGGCGATCTATCTGAGAAATTCCAGGTCTCTATCCTGTTCACTGCGATACCCCCTATCTTCACACTGCCAGTCTTTCCAAGCACAGTGATAGATGCTTCGAGATTCTTTGGATAAGTGCATGTG
>Ga0066637_10003766_pt1 | contig 10182 bp, 8 predicted proteins | sample CryGeyCG2014_020_FD_62737 | JGI IMG/M metagenome (GOLD analysis project Ga0066637, IMG submission 62737) | Groundwater microbial communities from aquifer - Crystal Geyser CG08_land_8/20/14_0.20 | ecosystem: Environmental > Aquatic > Deep subsurface > Groundwater | place: USA: Utah: Grand County...
CCGATATTTTTTTTAGATATTTGGTAGTCATGAGGAGATTTTACGAGATTTCGCCGTTATTACAAGAAGAACCCTCTATTTTACCAACACTAAATGTCTATTAAGCCAAATATTTGGCCGGAGTGACGGAACAAAAGGGCAAAGGTTGCGCAAGCGCCAATGTCCTTTTTTTGTTTCTGATTTGAAAATGGGGTAGTACCCTATGGGGTACTACCCCTTATTTCTTTTACAAGGAGTTGTAAATTCTCATTAGCTGGGTTTATCTCAAGAGCCGTTTCAAAATACTTTAACGCTTCTGTCATATTCTTCTCATGATAATAAATTACTCCTAAATTCTGATAGCTTTGCCAAAGGTTTGGATTAAATTCAATTGCTTTTTGATAAGCGACGACCGCCTCGTCAAACCTTTCCATCTGCCCATAAGTATTTGCTAAGTTGTGGTAAGCATCTGCATAGTCGGGTTTAAGTTTTATTGCAACTTCAAATTCCTTAACCGCGGTTTCCAAGTTTCCTTGCCTTCCGTAGTAATCTCCAAGATTGTTATGATTTTGCGCGCTTGTTGGGGAAGTTACTGCTGTGGATAGCCACAAAGAATCCTGATTTTTCCAATTGCTATTGCGGATGATTGTTCTGATAGCTAGCGGAGTAACCAAAAGAAACAAAATCGTCAGATAAAGGCTTTGTAATTTTACCCGATCAATGCCCCAAATAACCAAAATGGAAAATACGACAACGATTCCTATTGTTCCAAGATAAACATATCTTTCCGCGACAACCCACCCCACGCCAAATGGATTTAACGATACGGCGAGAGAAATAAAAAACCACGCCGACCAAAAAAAGTATCTGCGGGATTTAAAAAATCCAAAGATAGTCGTAGAAACAAAAATCAAAAAGAGAAAAGCGCGGAAAAGGAATTGCTCTTTGGAAAAAGAAAGTTCGGTATGATACAAAGTAAGATCTTTTGGATAAAAAATTAGTTTGATGTACTCTGTGATGGAAATTGGGATAACATGTATTGGATTTACAAATCCAGTTTTAAATTGGCTTGTCGTAACAAGAGATTCTGTTCTTTTTTCAAACTCGCCAAAATATATTCCTGTATAAATCAACGATCCAATTACAATTGGTAAATATGCTTTTAAAGATTGGAGCCGTTTTTTCCAAATTAAATCGTACAGAGGAAAAATTATTCCAAGCGGTAGGGCAAACGGGCTTGATTGCAGGCAGGCTAAAAAGGAAATTACCGAAGCAGAATTAAAATGTCGGTAAGTTTCCTTTTTAATATATAACAAAAACGATAACAAAAAGAAAAATGTTAATTTTGCGTATAATCCCCCACTTATCCAAGTGATCGTTTCTACAAGTATCGGATGCACTGCAAAAATTGACGCGGCGAGTAGCGCTGTTTTTTTTGTGTGCAAGCTTTTTGCGATAAAGTAAAGAATAACAACATTTCCAAGATGGAATAAAATATTGACCAAGCGGAAAGGGGCGGGACTTTGGCCAAAAACAGCGTTTAAAATAAAATACGAAAACATATGGACATTTCCCCAAGATTGAGCGAATGTGTAATCAAATCTGTGAATAGCGGAATTTTGGATAATTCCCGGAATATCATCAGAAACAAATTGATTTCCGAGAGAGTTTGCGTAGGATCCAAATACCAAAAACAGAAGCCATAAAAGAACAAACTTATCCTCAATTATAATTTTCTTGATGTTTGTCATTATTAAATTCTATACTGATTACCATGACTACTTTACCAAAAATCTTCCTTCGTGAGAAACTACTTTTTTGTGGTCTTTTTTTAACTTTTGTTTTTAGATTTATCAGTACACAGGTAATCCCTTTGGATTCTGATGAAGTGGTGTGGTCGATAATGGCTGATGAAATGACGCACCTTCGACAGTTCTTTCTTTTTTTTGCTACTCAAAATTACGCCGGGGCCTTAGAGTCATATATAATAATTCCATTTCAAGCGTTATTTGGATTTAGATTATGGGTGTTACGGATTAACACAATTATTTGGCCGGTCTTAACGGCCGTAATGGTTTATCACTTTGTGGCAAAATTCTCTTCTAAAAAGTGGGGATTTTTGGCAATTGTACTTTACAATTTAACGGCGCTTGAAAACTTTTTGGTTCATTCCAAAGCTTGGGCAAATTATACCTTTATTGAATTTTTGTCACTTTTTTCTTTCTATCTTCTTTGCGAATGGTTTGGGTCAAAAAAAGCCAGATACCTTTTAGGATTAGGGTTGTTGACTTTTGTATCCTTTATTTCCAATATGCAGTTTATCTTTACCATTATAATAGTCTTGGGCTTCCAGCTTCTCTACGCCTTTAGAGAAATGATAAAAAAGAAAAGTTTTTCGTTTCTTGACATATCTATCCTAACCGTCGCATCTTTTATCTACTACCTTTTTGCCAAAAAGAGAATGATTTTTAATCCTCTAGAAACATTACGGGGAAAGATGGGCTTTGTCATCAATGACGGTATGATAAGGCGTTTTGATGTTAGTGTGATAGCGGTGATTGGGGTGTTTTTACCGATCTTTGCTCTATGGTCAATTGTAAGGAGAAAGAATAAGAAAATTAATAATCTGAAGGCGTTTTTAATAACATCCGTCTTCTTTTTTTCGGCCTTTGCTGTATACGCGCATTTTGATTCTTTTAGTAGGGTAAGCTCTGGATCATTAGATCTAATAAACTCGTCAAAGTTTTTGGTATCAACAGCGTTTCCGGGGTATCTTGGAAGATTTTGGCCGTTTTTTATTTCTCCAGTATTTTTTGGATTGATTGTAGCGCTAATTAAAATCACCAAAGGTCAAAAACTGGAGTTGTGGGATTTTTCTTTACTTGCTGGTTTCTTATTTCCGGTCTTGTTTGTTTTATCTTCTGCACCCGGTCTTAGCGGTTCCATCAGGTATCTTATCTCGTGGTGGCCGGATGTGATTATCTCGACAGTTTTCTTTTCCAATTTTCTTTGGAAAAGAAATCGGATAGTTAGATTATTGCCGATCTTACTTTTACTGCTTTGGTCGGTTTTTCAAATCGGCGATATTAAAAGAACTACCGTGGGGTACAATAAAGAAAGACAGATTCAACTGGAGTACAACAGGCGGGTAGCAGGTGAAATTGCAAAAGCGGATGCAAAATATTGCGAAGGGGACTATTGGAAAGTTGGTCCCTTGATGTTTGACTCCGGCTTTAAGTTTATATGCTGGGCTGATAAAAAGGAAACAAAGGCCGATTATTTAGATTTTTATAAAGAGAGGCTTGACCCTGTTCAAAGAGTTTATCAGGTTCGGTAAAATATTCTGTTATGAAAATGCCACTGGTTTCGATAATAATTATCGCTGAGAAATGGAATCCGTTTTTGGAAGAATCTTTGCCAAAATATCAGGATCTTGACTACCCGAATTTTGAAACACTCGTTTTTCTGACAAAATCAAAAAATGGCATAGCGCGAAATAGCCTGCCTGTCAGCAGGCAGGGGCACTGCCCTAATTTAAGTTTTTATTACAATCCAGAGTTAATAAACAACCCAGCGCAAAAGAGAGATTTGGCGATAAAATATGCCAAGGGAGAAATATTTGCTTTTATTGACGACGATGCCTTTCCGTCAAAAGACTGGCTTAAAGAGGCTGTTAAAAACTTTGATGATCCGTCAGTTGTTGCCGTCGGAGGGCCCGGTATAACACCAATTGATGCGTCAATATTTGAAAAATCATCGGGGTGGGTTTCGGCAAGCCCAATGGGGGGGTTTGGCTCGACCTATCGTTTTATTTCGTCTAAAAGAAGGTTCGTTGACGATTACCCATCATTTAACCTTCTTGTCAGAAAAGACGCTTTTATAAAAATTGGGGGATTTGATTCTAATTTTTATCCCGGTGAGGATACCAAGCTTTGTTTGGAATTGACCCGTGGCCATATTTCAAAGATCGTTTACGATCCAAAAGCTTTTGTTTATCATCACAAGCGGCCATTGTTTAAAAAACATTTAATTCAAAACGGGCGGTATGGTTTGCATCGGGGACACTTTGCGAGAATATTGCCCACGACCTCAAGAAGGTGGTTTTACTTTATTCCAAGTTTGTTTAGTTTTGGTTTGCTATTTGGGGTGTTGTCGCTTCCATTAAATTTCAAATTGGGGAAATTTGGGTTATTAGGGGGATTGGGGACATATGGAGTTTTACTTTTGATGAACTTCCTATGGGTGCTTGTAAAAAGCGGAAGTAGTGTTATTGCCCTGCTCACAATTCCCGGAGTATTTTTGACCCATTTTTGGTATGGGATTCAGTTTTTGCGAGGATTTTTTACGAAAAAGATGCATGACACATACGGGAGAGCGTAGACGAAAAATCCACTTTAACTTATAGAAAACATTTAGTAATATTGGGAGGTGGATTATTTATCTAAAAAGATTGAGGATATAGAGATAAGAATAAACCGTGGTGTTTGTATTAGCGCGGCAACCTGTGTGGTGTATGCGCCAAATACCTTTAACATCGACGACAAGGGATTAGCAATTATCAAAGAGAAAGATTGGGATAGAGTGGAAAAGATAGTTGCGGCGGCGCAAAGCTGTCCGGCTTTGGCAATAGAAGTGTATCAAGGAGGGAAGAGGATGTATCCAGTATGAAATTTTTTGTTTTCAATTATTAATTTTTATTCAATTTGCAATTTTTAAAAATTAAGCAAATAAAAATTGATTTAAAATTTCAAATTACAAATTTAAAATTATAAATTGTATGCCTTTAAAAACAAGCAAAATGTCTACAGTAGTAATCGGTTATCCGCCTATAGAAACCGAAAAGGGTACGCCTCTGTTATCTCAAAATAGGCAATTCCAATACTTTAACGCCCCAACCTATATCTACCCTATGGTTCCGGCGTATGCCGCGACAATGGTAAAAGAAGCCGGATATACAGTTTATTGGATGGACGGTATCGCCGAGAAAAAATTTTATCAGGATTGGGTGTACGAACTAAAAGCCACAAGTCCTGACTACCTTTTAATTGAAACTAAAGCCCCAGTTATTAAGGCTCATTGGAAAATTATTGATGATATTAAGTTAAAGATACCAGATATCAAAATTATTTTAGTTGGCGACCATGTTACTTACTTTCCTGAGGAGTCATTTAATAATAGTAAGGTGGATTTTGTCATCGTTGGCGGGGATTATGACTTTGTTTTGGTCAATTTGCTAAACCATCTGACAAAGGGGGAAAAGCTGGAGGGTGGGGTGTATCAAAGGAAAGGGAAAACCGTCGTTTCAAGCGGGGCAGTAAGTTTAAAACACAACCTTGACGATCTTCCATTTATTGATCGCGATCTAACAAGATGGGAGTTGTATGCTTACGAGAATGGAAATTATAAGTACACTCCAGCAACCTATATGTATTCTGGTCGTGATTGTTGGTGGAACAGGTGTACTTTTTGTATTTGGGATAACTCGCTTAATCCCCGCGGTTCCTATCGCAGTATGTCCCCCGAAAGATTGTTTAACGAGGTTAAATTTGTGGTGGATCGCTACAAAGTCAAAGAAATTTTTGATGACGCGGGAACTTTGTTTATTGGTCCAAAACTTAAGAAATTTTGCGAGCTTTTGATTGAATCCGGATATAACAAAAAGGTTGTCTTTGGTTGTAATATGCGTTTTAACGCGCTAACACAAGATTATTACAATCTTATGAAATCTGCCAACTTTAGATTTCTTTTGTATGGTATGGAGTCGGGAAATCAAAAAACATTAGATATGTTGGATAAGGGGACCAAAGAAGCGGATACCATCAACGGCGCCCGTATGGCGTCACAGGCAGGTTTAGAACCTCACGCTACCATTATGTTGGGGTATCCTTGGGAATCTTTGGAGGATGCCAAAAGAACTATAGAGGTGGCTAAATATTGTTTTAAGAAGGGTTACTTTCACACAATGCAAGCGACAATTATTATTCCCTACCCCGGAACACCACTTTGGAAACAAGCCAAGGAAAACAAATGGTTATTAACGGAAGATTATGATGAGTATGATATGAGGGGACCCGTAATGAGAACGCCGTTTGACAAGGAAAAACTTATGGAGCTAACGCAAGAACTATATTCTGCCTTTTTTTCTCCACAATATATTGCCCGTAAAGTTGCAAGTATAAGAAGTATTGACGATGTTAAGTTTTTTGCGATGGCAGGAAAGCGGTTAGTCGGTCACCTTTTAGATTTTGACCCAAATCAAAAAGATGTTAGTTTTAAATCGCCAAAGTTTTGGAAAGACGCCGTAGGAAAACTTGCAAGTCATTTTATCCACCCAAAAACAGCGGTTGATAAGGAAAAAGAGGAAACGAAACTAGAAGATAGTAAGGTTAATCTATGAAAGAAAAAGTTGTTTTAATTACAGGATGCTCTCGGGGGCTTGGGAAATCTCTTGCAGAAAAACTGTCTAGTGGGGGATTTATCGTATATGCCGGGGTAAAAGGGGAAGAAGATGTTAAGACGCTTCAAAATATCTGGAAAGACTCCTTTAAGGACATACACTCAATTAATATTGATATTACGAACGATGACGACTGTAAGAAAACTGTCCAAAAAATAATTTCCAAAGAAAAACGAATAGATGTTCTTATTAATAATGCTGGGATTGCTTTAGTAGGTCCTTCCGAGTCGTTTTCCGTTAAAGATTATCAAAGCATTTTAAACATCAATGCCGTTGGTGCCTTTCGGCTTATTAAAGAGGTAGTACCACATATGAGAAGCCAAGAATCTGGACGCATCATCAATATCACCTCTTTAAACGGCTCTATTTCACTTCCTAATTTTGGATTATACAGTTCGTCAAAATTTGCTTTGGAAGGGCTATCACTCGCTTTGTATCACGAGCTTCCCAAAGGAGTTTTTGTTACAAACATTGCTCCCGGGGCAATAGAAAGCGATTCCGGAGAATCAAAAAAGCTTCCCCATGTTCCAGCCCGGGAAAAGTTTTTGATTCTTAAACTTTTAATGCCTATGGTATCAAAAGACAAAATTGCAAGAACCATAATAGATGTCATCAATGATAGAAAACCCCCTGCTAGGATCCTTTTAGGTAACGATTCGTACATCACATCATTTCTGTACAGATTTCTTCCAAGAAGAGTTTGGGAATTATTACTTGGTTTTATCTATCACAGATGAGAGAAACACAGTGGCCGACAATTTCGATAGTTACCGCGACATTTAATTCTGGGAAAACACTGGATCGCTGTTTGATCGCCGTTTTAGACCAAGATTACCCAAAAGGGAAAATAGAAATTGTTCTAGGAGACGGCGGTTCTACAGACAATACTTTGGAAATTGCAAAGAAGTTCGACGCAATTGTTTGTAAAATACCTAAAGAGAAACAGCACGCAGAATACAACCGTGGGGTGGCTTTTAATAAAGCCAAAGGAGAACTCGCTCTTATCCTTGATCATGATAATTTTATTCCTTACAAAACTTGGCTAAAAGATATGGTAAAACCCCTTTTGGAGAATCCCAAGATGGTAGCTACGGAAACTGCTTATTATGACTATTCTCCAAGTTACAAACTGATGGATCGCTATTGCGCTCTTTTTGGTATTAGCGAGCCATTGCCTTATTACTTGGGGAAAGCGGATCGTCTTCCTCAAAACGCCGACCATTGGATAAATCTAGGAAAATCAAAAGATATGGGCAACTACTTCCTTGTCGAATTTGAAAGCGACCCCAGAAAAATAGCGACGATTGGAACTAACGGTTGTCTAATGAGGAGAAAATTAGTTATGGAAAATGCGGATGTCCGTCCCGAGTATCATTATCCAATAGATGTGATGGTTGATGTGATTAAGAACGGCCACAACCAGTTTGGTTTTGTCAAAAATTCCCTCATTCATTTAACTAACCTTAACGGTTTCTGGATATACATTAAAAGACGGTTGATGTTTGCCGAAAGTTATCATTTTGAGCATCACGCTCATAGACGATACAGCGTAGTAATGAAAGGCGACGAGTGGGCGGTTATAAAATATGTTTTTTTTAGTTTAACACTGGTCAAACCAACCTTGGACGCCATCAGAGGTTATGCTAAAATCCACGATGTGGCTTGGTTTGTTAATCCTTTTATGTGTATTGCAACGACTTTTATCTATAGTTTTATGACAATAAAAAACCTTATTATTAGATATGTTAAAGTATGACTATGTCAAAAAACGGTAAAAAAGTAATTATTTCTGGAGTTCTCGTAGCGGTAGCTTTTTTTATAATTTCTTATCTCGTAATTCCCCTAATAGCAATCATATCTCTATCCAAAAAAATGCCAAAAAGGATAGCACCGATAAAATCTGCGTTAGTTAATCAGGAGATGGATCTTTTGGTATTTGAACTAGAGTATCTAAGAGAGGATGTAACAAAACTAAATAGCAATTCCCAAAGACTTAAGATGTTTTCATTTTTGCCTTTTGTAGGTGGCTATTTTACCGATATAGACACGATATGCTCATTATCTTTGGATATGGTCGATACCGCGATAAAACTTTTTGGATCACTAGAAAAAGCTATACCAAACGTAGATTTTAAAGGCTGGGAGGCGACCAAAGAAGAGGAGGCGGCAAGACAAACAAGTCTGACCGAAATCTCTAACTTTTTGTCATCAGAGCTTCCAACCTACAAGGAAAAAGTATGGGCAATGTCAAAAAAATTAGAATCAATAGATGCTTCTCGGTATCCCGAAAGCTTTAAAGGTATCCCTGTTAGAGATTATCTTATTCAAGCGCAATCTTTTTCCAAAATTTCATCAGAGTCCTTTAACGATATAGTCGCTCTTGTTGGGATAGCCCCCGGGCTTTTAGGTGATGCAGAAACAAAGCATTATCTAGTGTTTTTGCAAAACGATAAAGAGTTGCGGCCTTCGGGCGGAACTTTGGAATCTTATGCGGTTTTTACTATAAATAGGGGGAATTTAAGTTTGGCCAAGTCGGGGGACGCCATGGTTTTTGATAGCGCTAAGTTATTCTACGACAGACCTCCACAATACATTAATCGTTATTTAGGTTTAAATAGGTTTCTTATTAGGGACGGCGCCTACTCACCAGATTTTAAGGAGTCCGCACGCGCTGTCGAAAAGTTATGGATTTCCACACAGGGAGCACTGGAAGTAGATGGTGTTATTATGCTTAATACTTCTTTTATCTCCTCACTTTTGGATGTGGTTGGGGAAGTCGAAATTACCAATGGTGGATCCCTTGATAAAAACAATGCCAAATCAAAGCTTCAAAGCCTGTTTTTGCTTTCTGGAAGTAGAAGCCAAAATGATAAAGATCAAAAAAATCTTATAGGAGCCTTTCTATTTGAAGTTATGAGGAAGGTCTTTTTAGTTCCAGTTTCGGGAAGGATAGAGCTCGCTAAAAATGTTGGAAAAGAATTGGCAAGCGGCAACCTTTTGGTTTATTTGGATTATCAAACTGCCGAGGATCTTCTGGAAAAATATCATTTTTCGGGGACTGTCAGGGAATCTGAGGGAGACTATCTTTATATTTCCAATGCCAATGTTGGAAGAGATAAATCTAACCTCTTTGTTAAGCAGAGCGTTGTGTACGAAACTAAAGATGCAGGTGGCGCAGTCACAGCAACTCTTACAGTTTCGTACAAAAACAACGGCGATTACGATGCGGCGCTAAATCGAGGATACAAAAACTTTGTTCAAGTATTAGTTCCCGAGGGTTCTAAAATTATCAAAAGTACAGGATTTAGAGATTTCGTGGGAAACGGAGAAGGATTTGGCAAGACGATATTTTCTGGATACCTAGAAGTCTCGCCAAAACAGGAAGCGCAATTTTCTTTGGAATACACGCTTCCAAATAGCGACAAAAATTACAATCTCTTAATCCAAAAACAGCCCGGTCTTAACGATTCTAGCTACAAGGTTACAGTAAATGGCAAAACCGAAGAATTTGTTTTGGAAAAAGATAAGGTGATAAATAATCAATGATTAATGACCCACTCCCAATAAAAACAAAGAAAATTCTTGTTACTGGAGCAAATGGATTTATTGGATCAAATATTGTAAATACACTAAAATCACTTGACGCTAATGTTTGCGGTTTAACCGAAACTGTTGATATAAGAGATTTTGAGCAAACAAGAGAAGCTTTTTATGATTTTAAGCCAGAGATAGTTTTTCATATTGGG
>Ga0066637_10003767_pt1 | contig 10180 bp, 8 predicted proteins | sample CryGeyCG2014_020_FD_62737 | JGI IMG/M metagenome (GOLD analysis project Ga0066637, IMG submission 62737) | Groundwater microbial communities from aquifer - Crystal Geyser CG08_land_8/20/14_0.20 | ecosystem: Environmental > Aquatic > Deep subsurface > Groundwater | place: USA: Utah: Grand County...
AGAAAATTTTTCTGTTTTGCTCGCCGTAGCGAAGCGAAGGCGGGCGGAAACGCTGGGCGGCCTGCCTGCCGGCAGGCAGGGATTCAATCCGCAAAATCCTCTGGATTTTGCTCAAAAAAGGTTCGGATTTCGTCCAATAAGCACCACTGGTTTAGGCATCGGATCTCTATGTTATTAGGGCGTATTTTTTTAATTATGTCATCGTTTGATAAATTTTTAACAAAATTTGTAGAAAGTTTTATCGGGAAAGATCCCGTGATTTTTAGCGTTTTAGGGAATGTTTTTTCGCTGAAATTGCTCTTACGGAATATATAAATCAATTTGTTGGTGGCTATTCTGCCAAGCATACAGGCAAAGAAAGATTTCGCGCCAAAGAATTTGAGGAAGATATAAGAATTACCGAAGTTAAAACAAAAGCAGAAATTCCAGTGAGTATTAAGACCCATGGATTCGGACCACTTCAACTTTCAACCAATAAAGATGGGTCAATATTTGCTATTTTACAAAAAGAAATTAGCAAGCGAGGAACAAATGATATCAGTAAAATAAAAGATATTTTAGACAATAAATGCTTTACGGATTTTAGTTTTGTAAATGTTTTACCATTGATTTATAACGAAAAAGAGATGAGATTTAAGGTAATAATTTTTGATTTACAAAAAGCGTATTCCTCTGTAAAAAGGATAAAGTTTTTCCCGCCCCGTAAAATTGGCAGAAAAAGGACGTTCCCAATTTATAAGTTTTTTGATGATAAAAATAGTTATATTTTTGAGGTGAGATACGGTGGTGCAAAAGCTAACGCTTTACAAAGAGGAATGTGGACACACACGGAAAATGCCGAATCATTTTTTAAAGAATTACTCGTTGGCGGCTATAAAATCAACGAGCCACTTATTACCTTAATCGCTAAAATTCTTGTTTCTCGTAAGGATATTCACGAAAAAATACTGAAGTATTTTTTTAATCTCTCCAATAGATAGACCAATAGACCAGAGGAATTAAAAATGCTAAAATGGTTCTATGAGATAATTTAGTATTTTTAGTTTATGGAAACACAAGGCATAAAATATACTGGCTCTAAAAGGGGCATACTCCCAGTTCTATTGGAGTTAATAAGACCACTGAATATAAAGACGGTTTTAGATGGTTTTTCTGGCACGACAAGAGTGTCTTAGGCACTAAAGCAAGCTGGCTATACCGTTTATGCGAATGATATTGCCGATTGGTCAAAAGTATTCGGTGAATGTTATTTGCTCAATAAAAAATCCACTATTTATTATTTGCCATTTATAAATCATTTAAATAATTTACCCGGAAAATATGGCTGGTTTTCGGAAAATTATGGCGGGGAACCAAATGGTGGTTCTGCTATGTAAAAAGACGGCAGGAAGAGAATGTGGCAATTACACAACACTAAAAAATTAGACGCAATTAGAGAAGAAATTGATAAAATTGCCAAAAATAAAATTGAAAAATCAGTATTGCTTACCAGTTTGATTATAGCAGTGGATAAAGTTGATAGCTCTGTTGGCCATCAGGTTTCATATTTAAGAAAATGGGCTTTTCGTGCTTATAATACAATGAAAATGGATGTGCCGCGTTTAATCATTGACAAAAAACAGCACCATGTTTATCAGAAAGATATTTTTGATTTAGTAGATGACATTGAGGTGGATTTGGCTTACTGTGACCCACCGTATGGCTCCTCGAATGAATTAATGCCACCTTCTCGTGTTAGATACGCTTCGTATTATCATATTTGGAAAACTATTTGTTTAAATGACAAGCCAAAGTTGGTTGGCGTGGCGAACAGGCGAGAAGATGTGGGCGATACGATTTCTAGTTCTGTTTTTGAAGAATTTAGAAAAAACAACGAAGGGCAGTATATTATCATTGAAGCGATAGAAAAACTGATAAAGAATACGCCTGCAAAATATGTAGTTTTATCTTATAATAATAATGGTAGGGCTACTTTTGAGGCAATTAATGATATATTAAAGAATTTAAAGAAAAAAATTTCTATTTTTGAAATAGATTATAAAAAGAATGTGATGGCGACAATAACTCGGACAACAAGCGGATGGATTAACGATACTAATGGGGGAAATAAAGAATATCTATTTTTAATAGACAAAAATGGGGGAACAGAAATTATGCCCGAAATTAAAATTGAAAAAATTGATATCCGGAATTTAGCGCTTGTGAATCAACGGAAATTAGCCTTCTAAAATGATGTCATTGGAGCGTATTTTTTTAATTATTTCTGGCGCGCTTAATGTTTTATTAATTATTTTGAGCATTGCCTTGTGGCCAGATCGTCTTTTGCCTAAAGTCGGGCTTTTTTATAATATGCCAAAATCATCAGAAAATGGAACATCGAATTTGTCAAATTCAAACAATTTCGCGGGCGTCAATCGTTCCGTGTTTTTGGGTGATAATCAATTAGAATCTTTTCGGCCAATCCGTGACTGGTCGCAACCTTTGCCAGATATTGGCGCTCAAGCCGCTGGAGTTTATTTATTAGATTCTAAAAAAATGCTGTTTAGCCAAAATTTAGATTTAGCTTTGCCAATAGCTAGTTTAACAAAAATTATGACCGCGACCATCGCTTTGGAACAATTGCCTAAAGAACAAATAATTACAGTGGACCAATCAATGTTGGCGATAGTCAAGCAGAGCAAATTTGTGGTTGGCGAATCAATGACTATTGAGAGTTTGATTTATATAATGTTAATCACATCTAATAACGACGCGGCAAACATATTGGCGCAAACCGTTGACAATCAGCATACGCCAGGCTATTTTGTGGCTTTAATGAACGAAAAAGCTCAATCTTTGGGCCTAAAAAACACTATGTTTATTGATGTATCTGGGCTTAATCCGGGGAACGTGGCTACAATTCGAGATCTTATTGGGTTAACCGAGGGTACGATTAAAGAGCAACCACTCATTTGGCAGATTATGGGACTGACTGTTGCTGATGTTTGGTCGGCTGATAAAAAAATTAGTTATCACTTAGAAAGTACTAATCAATTATTAGGCGTTCTGCCTCAAGTAGTGTCAGGGAAAACTGGTTATACTGAAGAAGCTCAAGGTTGTCTTTTGACCGTTAGCCAGACATTAAATAAAAATTTCAAAATGATTAATATAGTTTTAGGCAGCCAAGATCGTTTTGAGGCAATGCGTCAACTCATTAATAATGTTGAAAAAGCTTATTTGTGGTAAATGGATTGCGTGGTATAATAAATGCATCAAATCACAAACCAAAGGTGGTGAGCATAATAAGCGAACTATTACAAATCTTAAATAAATTCCAAAATTCAAAATTCTAAATCGTGATTGATAATTTATTCAATTTTAGCAGAATATTAATTTTAGCAGGTATTTCTTTTTGGTTAGCCATATTTTTGACGCCTGCTTTGACACACTTTTTATATAAATATAAACTTGGGAAAAAAGTTTGGCGGGAAAACGCGCCGATATTCGCTAAGTTGCATCAACACAAAGAAGGCACGCCAACCATGGGGGGCATTTTGATTTGGGGGACGACGTTGATTGTGATTATAGTTTTTTGGTTATTGGCTCAAATCTGGCCACAAACATTTAACCAGCTAAATTTTTTGACACGCAAAGAAACCATATTGCCTTTAGGCGTTTTAATCATTGCGGCTATTGTCGGTTTAGTCGATGATCTATTAGGCATTTGGGGACAGAAAAAACGCGGTTTGCGAATGTGGCATCGTTTGTTCTTAATTTATCCGGCAATCGCTGGTTTTGGCGCGTGGTGGTTTTATTCAAAGCTTGACTGGGATGTCATTCAGATACCTTTTTATGGAATTTTGCACATTGGCTGGTGGTATATTCCATTATTTATTTTTACCATTGTCGCTACCGCTTTTTCCGTAAACGAGACAGACGGTTTAGATGGTTTGGCCGGTGGCGTTTTGGCGATTGCTTTTGCGAGTTATGGCGTGATTGCTTTCATTCAAGGTAAAATTGATTTAGCGGTTTTTTGTGGTGTAATTGGTGGCGCTCTGCTTGCTTTTTTGTGGTTTAACATTCATCCGGCCCGTTTTTTTATGGGCGACACTGGTTCAATGTCGCTTGGAGTTTGCCTTGGCGTTATCGCGATGTTAACTAATGCTTTTTTACTCTTGCCTTTAATTGGTTTTATTTTAGTGATTGAGTCAGGTTCGGTTTTATTGCAATTATCTTCCAAGAAATTACGTCACGGTAAAAAGATTTTTCTGTCTAGCCCATTGCACCACCATTTTCAAGCCAAAGGCTGGCCAGAAACCAAAGTCACCCAGCGCTTTTGGATTATTGCCGGAGTCATGGCGACAATTGGTCTAGCAATAGGATTGTTGGGATTGTAAAATTTTAGATTTTAAATTTCAGATTGATTTTATGTATTCAATCATTATCAAAAATGGCACTATTATTGACGGTTCTGGCAAAGAAAAACACCAGGCGGATTTGGGTATTAAAGATGATTTGATTGCGAAAATTAAGCCGGAAATTAATGCTAAAGCTGAACAGGTTATTGACGCCACGGGTCTTTATGTCTGTCCTGGTTTTATTGATATTTTTAATCATTCAGATGATTATTGGACATTATTTACGCATTCAGGGCAAGAAAGCTTATTGTATCAGGGGATCACGACGATTTTAGGCGGCAACGCCGGTTCTTCATTGGCGCCGTTGATAAACGCGCAGGTAATTGAGAATATTCGGAAATGGGCCAACATCAACGAAGTGATGGTCAATTGGCAAAAGATGTCTGAATATTTATCAGAATTGAATCGTCGTAAGCTATCTTTAAATTATGCTACTTTGGTCGGTTATGAAACTTTGTGTCGCGGTTTGACTGGGAACACGATACGATCTTTGGATGCTAAAGAAATCACCGCTTTAATTTTCGTTTTGCAAGACGCTTTAAAACAAGGATCTTTTGGCCTGTCTAATGGTTTAAGTTTTAGTTATGCTAATTTAATTAACCAGAATTCTTTGGTGGAGATTTTAAAAGCGACTGCTAAAAATAACGGTTTTTATTCTGTTCATATTCGTGGTGAAAAAGAGGAGTTTTTGCCTTCTATCAAAAATGCCATAGATGTTGCTTCGCAAAGCAAGGTTTCTTTAGAAATCAATCATCTTAAGGTTTTGGGCCCAGAAAATTGGTCGCAAATGGATGAGGCCTTAAATTTGATTAATCAAGCAAACCGTGCTGGTGTTAAAGTTAATTTTGATGTTTATCCATATACAGTTACTGGCTCAAGCTTGATGGTGTTATTGCCCGATTGGTTGGCAGAGGGTAATAATCATACCATTTTAAACCGTTTGGACGATCCAATTGTTAGGATGCGGGCGATTAAAGAAATGGGTAGTATGCCATATGATTATGGTAAAGTGATAATCGCGCAAGCCAAGCAAACATCTTTTGTTGGCAAAACAATCAATCAAATCGCCGAAAATGAAAGTTGTTCGCCAGAACAAGCAGTTATTAATATTTTATTAGCCAATGAAGGCCATGTGATTGTTTTTATAGATGCTTTGTCTGAGGATAATTTAAAAAAAACGTTGGCGCATCCTTTATCTTTGGTGGCTACAGATGGAACTGGCTACAATTCATCTTTTGGGAAAAATGGGTTATTAGTTCATCCACGTTCTTTTGGCGCGTTTCCGCGAGTGCTATCAAAATATGTTCGCGAAAAAGAAATATTGTCTTGGGAGCAGGGGATTGCGAAGATGACGTCTTTGCCTGCCCAAAAAATCGGTTTTAAAAAAAGAGGTCTTTTAGCGATCGGTAATTTTGCCGATGTAGTTGTTTTTAATCCACGAACTATTCAAGATAGGGCGACATTTGATAATCCGTTCCAATATGCCACGGGCGTAGAATACCTTTTAATTAACGGGCAAGCTACGATTGAGAAAGGTAAACACAATAGCCGTGCAGTGGGTCGGGTATTAGTAAAAAAATGAAATCATAAATTGAACGAGAATTTTTGACTCGCAAAGATTATTTTGCGGGTTTTTTATTGACGGTTAGTTATTAACAAGTTAAAATACAAGTATGAAAATTAAAGATATTAAAGGGAAAAAAGTGACCGTAATGGGATTGGGTTTGCATGGCGGGGGGTTGGGGATAGCGAGGTTTTTCGCCAAACACGGAGCGTATGTTTTGGCGACAGATATTAAGCCAGCGAATGAGCTCAAAGCGACAATCGCAAAATTAAAAGGATTAAAAATAAAATATGTTTTAGGCCAGCATCGCTTGGAGGATTTTGTGAATGCTGATTTGGTAATGCAAAATCCGGGCGTGCCAGAAAATTCTAAATATTTATTGGTTGCCAAAGAACATAAAATACCGATTGAAACTGATTTGGGTTTGTTTTTTGATTGGTGTCCAGCACCGATCGTAGGGGTGACCGGGACCAAGGGGAAATCAACCACTGCCAGCCTGATTGCTGCGATGTTAGGCCAAGTATATGATGACGTTTTTTTGGCTGGTAATAATAGGACTTCTGTTTTAGAAATTTTACCGGATATTGTGAGTAATGATATCGTGGTTTTGGAACTTTCTAGTTGGCAATTAGCTGGGATGCGTTCTCATAAAAAAAGTCCGCAAGTAGCTGTTTTTACAAATATCTATCCGGATCATTTAAATCGTTATGATTCTTTGCGGCAATATATCCAAGATAAAAAAGTTATTTTTAAATGGCAAAAGCCGGATGATATTTTAATCCTTAATTACGATGATAATGTGGTGCGTAATTTTGCCAAAGAGGCACAGGGCAAAGTTTGTTTTTATAGTTTAACTGATTTGGCCTTAGTCAGTGATCGCGATGATTTATTGGCACGGGCAAAAATAGGTGCTTTTTTACAGGGGAAAAAGATTTTTTATGGTTCACGCAAACATAAGGTTTGCCAGAGCAAGGATTTTTCTCTAAGAGGCAAGCACAATATTGCCAATATTTTAGCGGCTATTAGCGTTGTCAAACTTGCTTATCAAGCTCCTTCACGCACCATCAGGCAAGCTTTAAGGCATTATAAGCCATTGTCAGGACGATTAGAAGTAGTGGCTCGAAAACAAGAAGTAAGATATATTAATGATACTTGCGCGACTATGCCCGAAGCAACTATCGCGGCGTTAAAATCTTTAAATAAACAGAATATTATTTTACTTGCTGGAGGTGCTGCTAAGGGATTAAGTTTTCAAAAATTAGCTAAGTCCATTGTTAAAAGAGTTAAAATGTTGATTTTGTTAACTGGTAGCGCCACAGACCAATTAGAAAAAAAAGTTCGCAAGGAGTTAGTTAAGCAAGGCAAGGAGTTAAAAATAGTTATAGTTGACAGTATGGATTTGGCGGTAAATACGGCTCATCAAGAAGCGGTGTCGGGGGATGTGGTTTTACTTTCTCCGGCTTGCGCGAGTTTTGGGATGTTTGAGCATGAGTTTGACAGAGGGGATCAATTCATAAAAGCGGTTAAGAGTTTAAAATAATATTAATTTATGACTAGGAGCAAATTAAGACCAGATTTGTCTTTATTAATTACAGTTCTTGTTTTGGCAATTGGCGGGTTGGTGGTTTTAAGCAGTGCTTCGGTGGTACTATCGCAACAACGTTTAGGGAGTCCGTATGGTTTTTTAAAACATCAGTTGGTTTTTGGCGTTTTAATTGGCTTGATTTTGGGTTTTGCCGCCTATAAATTTCCTTATCAAAAATTGCAAAAACTTTCTCTTTTGTTTTTAGTAGTCGTTTTTGTCGGTTTGGCGGCAGTGTTAGTGCCCCACGCGCAACATGGTGCCGGTGGCGCGGTGCGTTGGTTAGATTTTGGCTGGTCCACCTTCCAACCGTCAGAATTGGCAAAATTATTTCTTTTAATTTATTTCGCCGCTCTTTTATCAAAAAAAACTTCGCCGAAACATCAACTTGTAGTTGTCGTAATTATTTTAATTTTAGTCTCAGTTTTACTAATTTTACAACCAGATCTAAGTACCTTGGGGGTTATTGTGGCTTCGTGTGTTGTTCTTTATTTTTTATCTGGCGTTAAGGTGCCTTATGTGTTAGGGATTTTAATTAGTGGGGCATTATCTTTATCGTTAATTATTAGATTGTCTCCTTACCGCTGGCAACGTTTTTTAACTTATCTTAACCCCGATGTTGATGTTGTCGGTAAAAGTTATCAGATTAATCAAGCTCTTTTGGCCTTAGGATCGGGCGGTCTTTGGGGGGTGGGGTTGGGGCACAGCCGGCAAAAATTTAATTATTTGCCCGAACCCATGGGCGATTCTATTTTCGCGATTTTAGGAGAAGAACTGGGTTTTATCGGCGTGATAATTTTTTTATTTTTATTTTTATTTTTATTTATTAGGGTTTTTAAAATCGCCAAAAACGCTGATACTGATTTTGGCCGTTTATTAGCATTGGGTATTGGGTTTTGGTTATTTTTGCAAGCATTTATTAATATCGCGGCAACTTGCGGTTTGCTGCCCATTGCCGGCGTCCCCTTGCCTTTCGTAAGTTATGGCGGGAGTAGTATGGTAGTTTCGTTGGCGGCTGTGGGAATATTACTTAATATCTCTAAATATCAGCGAAAATAATTTTATAATTTATGCGCGTACTTTTAACTGGCGGCGGCACTGGCGGCCACACGTATCCGCTTATTGCCGTTAGCCAACAATTAAAACTTATTAGCCAACAGAATAATTTCCCCTTAGAATTATTCTATCTTGGCGTTGATGGATCTAGCCAAAAAGGATTATCAAGCATCGGAGCTAAGCCATATTTTATTTTTTCTTTAAAATTACGGCGTTATTTTTCTATAAAAACAATTTGGGACTTTATTAAAGCGCCTTTTGGGTTTTGCCAAATTTTGTTTTGGCTGTATTCTTTAATGCCGGATGTGATTTTTAGCAAAGGTGGTCCAGCTAGCTTTTTTGTTGTTCTGGCCGGCTGGTTTTATCGGATTCCAGTCATAATTCATGAATCAGATACGGTAGCCGGTTTAAATAATCGTTTGTCAGCTCGTTTTGCTAAAAAAGTTTTTATTGCTTTTGATGGGGCTAAAAGTTATTTTCCGCTTAAAAAAACAATTACTGTTGGCAACCCTTTAAGGCAAGGCATTTTCCAGATTGATCAGGCGTCTACTCATAGTCTTTTCAAAATCCAAGCGGCCACGCCCGTTTTGTTAATCGCTGGTGGTAGCCAAGGAGCTCAATTTATAAACGAAAAAATAAAACCTATCTTGATGGAGTTATCCCAAAAGTATCAAGTTATCCATATTTGCGGTCAAGATAATTATGAAGCGTATCAAGGCCAGATAAGTCAAGAAAAAGGGTTGAATTTGACTAGTTATCATTTATATGGTTCATTGGATGAAAGCCAAATGTCCGCGGCTTATGCCATTGCTAATTTAGTAGTAGCGCGTTCTGGCGCCGGAACTATTTTTGAGCTGGCCTATTTAGCTAAGCCAGCTATTTTAATCCCCTTGCCAGACGCGGCTGGCGACCATCAAAAAATTAATGCTTATGATTATAGCCAAAATGGGGCAGCCGTAGTTTTAGAACAGCCAAACTTGACAGAGAATATCTTACTCCAAAGAATTACAGCGCTATTAGATGATCCCCAAAGATTGATTCTTATGGCTCAAGCCGCGAAACAATTTGCCAAACCCGAAGCCGCTTTAAAAATCGCTCAAGAAACTTTACAATATGCGACTTAATTACCCGGTTATCGATTTACATACTCATTTAAGAAATAATATTACCGGGCACACAAAATTCGCGAAGCAATCTGGCATTGACATTGTGGTTTATATGGCTAATTGTCAGCCACCACTAGATAATTTAAATATTATTAAGAAGTCGTTAGCGATTAAAAGACATTGTCGGGCATTTCCTGTTAGCGCGATAACTAAAGATTTAGCCGACCAAGTATTGGTTGATATAGATCAAATCAGGCCTTATGTTGTTGGTTTTAGTGATGACGGTAAATACTTAGAAGATTTAGATTTATTGGAAGTTGTTTTAGAAAAAGATGTTTTGATTTTAGCGCATTGTAGCCCTGATTACGAAATTAGCGTTAAAAATCCAGAGCGAGAGACCGAAAATATAGAAAAGTATTTAAGGGTTTTTTCTAAAATCAAAAAAGGGAGATTACACTTTCAGCATATAAGTCAG
>Ga0066637_10003770_pt1 | contig 10172 bp, 8 predicted proteins | sample CryGeyCG2014_020_FD_62737 | JGI IMG/M metagenome (GOLD analysis project Ga0066637, IMG submission 62737) | Groundwater microbial communities from aquifer - Crystal Geyser CG08_land_8/20/14_0.20 | ecosystem: Environmental > Aquatic > Deep subsurface > Groundwater | place: USA: Utah: Grand County...
ATATTTAAAGTTACTCTTCTTTTTTATATAATGATTCTGTGTGCTGGGCCCGTAGCTCAGTGGTAGAGCACCTCCCTCATAAGGAGTTGGTCGGAGGTTCGAATCCTCCCGGGCCCACCATTCGATTCACTTCGTTCACTCATGGTAAACTAAGGATTGAAAGAAAAAAACGGACTAAGTGTTAGTCCGAATCGAATTATTATATTTACCCCGTTAGATAACTTATTTCTAACTTATATCTAACGGGGTAAAAAGCTCACCCATTTAGAAGTCCAGAGGACCATCGGCCTCTGGCCGGAAATAGCAAAATTTCCTAACGGGGTTTATTCAAAAAATGAATAAAAGATAAACACGCCCCTGAAGACCAAGCCTGAATTGGGCAGGCGCGATAATAAGGTTCTACTTCACCATTAATAACGATAAAGAGTTCGGGTATGCATTTTAGTTCAGTACATGCCTTTAAAAGACAAGTAGCAACTAAACGGGCTTTTTCAAATTTTTTAACCTTTAATAGTCCTAGAGAAACTAAATTATTATCATGAATCCATATTGACCCATTGTGATAACTTCTCGGGTCATAATGAACCTCTAAAGAAGAGAGTGTTCTAAGACCCCGCTTTGTAAACATGTCTGGCTTGAAAAGCCTTTCCACCACTTTATCGATGTACTCTTCTGGTATTATTCCTGTAACAAGCGAGAGACCTACATTGGAAGAGATAACCTCAACTTTTTTCTTATTCCTATCTAAAGCCAAAGCATAAAAGTGCTTATCCGGCATCCAAAAAGCCTCATTGAATCGCTGTTTTAGAATCTCTGCTTCGTGCAAGATCTTTTCTGCTCGGTCCAAATCTCCCACTATCTTATAAAATTCTGACATGCATATTTTTGCTTGATAAACATACGCTTGGACCTCTACAAGAGCAATTGGGGATAAGGCTTTGGAGCCGTCTTTATGTTTGATAGCGTCTTTGGAATCTTTCCATCCCTGATTGTATAGACCAACGCCGTAGGGGTTTTGCCTTTCATATTCTATGAAACCGTCACCATCTTTGTCTCCAAAGTTGTCAATCCAGTAAAGGGCTTTCTGGGCAAAGGGCCACAACTTCCTAAAAGTCACCCAATCATTCGTCTGCCTTACATAATCGTAAAACAGAATGAGCCATAACGGGGTAGCATCGCTGGTGCCGTAATAAATCAGTTTTCCGTTTTTTGAATACCAACCTTTTTTGACTAAGATTTCGAAATCGTTTTTTCTGTATTCGTGGAAGATTCTACCCGGCTCTTCCTCTGTTAGAGGATCCACCTTCTGCCCTTGGTGAGAAGCCAAAACAAAAAGGATATGCTTGGCTAAGGAAGGATCAAAAGGCAAAAGCTGTTCGGCTGTTATTATACCATCTCTGCCATAGTCTCCAGGAAAGAATGGCAGGCCTGCATTAACAGTGCCGTACGGTGTTTCAAGAATTTTAAGATTACTCCGAGCAAGAGTTGCAAGATCACTCAATTCCACCTTTTCTCACCGCCTTTTTAATGAGCAAACCTTGCCTGACCGGCAGGCAGGTATATAAACCGTCCTTGATCTAATAAATACTTACCCTGTTAGATATATTTTTAAGAAATACTTTGCACAACATTTACTCAATTGATCTAATGGGGTTTACCCCTCTAAAATTTCTTTAATCCGGTTAATCATAGACGACATGTCCACTTCTGACTTCACGATATAATCTATGGCGCCAAAATCTTTAGCTCTCTTAATCATCTTCTGATCCGATAAAGCCGAGAGTACTAAAATTTTTATGTCTTTAGTTTCAGGGGTTGCTTTCAAAATGTCTAAAGTGTCAATGCCGTGAATCTTGGGCATCATTATATCCAAAATAACCAAATCGGGTTTCTCTTTCATTATCTCTACCAAGGCTTGCTCACCGTTCTCGGCAATTTTTACTTTGAAGCCCTCTGCTCCCAAAGTTGTCTTATAAAGTTCGCAGAGGTCTTTATCGTCGTCAACTAATAAGATTTTCTTTTGCTCCATTTTTAACTCTTAATTACTTATAATATTATATCACTTTTTAATTTTTGGTAAACCCCTCTAGATAATTTTCTTATCTGGCGAAATAAGAGTTACTATCTGTCCTTAACTAATTTTGCAATTTGAATTGTAATTTTGATTTTTGAATTTTGATTTTTGAATTTTTCTTACAGCTTACTCAAAAACTTCTTTATTTCTTCTTCTTCATCTCTTCTGGCTGTTTTCTTAAAAGCTTGTGCAAAAGGAATAGTAAAATAAAAAGTGGAACCTTTGTTCAACTTACTCTCAGCCCAAATCTTTCCTTTAAGTTTTTCAATTATTGATTTTGATATATAAAGACCTAAACCCGAACCGCCTGTTTTTCTGGTTTCCCATCCCTCGATTCGGTAAAATTTGTTAAATATGAATTTTTGATCCTCCCTGCTCATACCAATACCTGTATCGGAAACAGATGCTAAAATATTCTTACCATCCCTTCCCACTTGAACTTTAACAGAACCTTTGGGGGTAAATTTAATGGCGTTTTCAATTAGATTTATAAAAACTTCTTTAAGTCGCGGGTGGTCAACCAGACAATGAGGCAGCTTTTTATCTCTAATCTCCAGAGTCAAATCAAGATTAGCTTTTGAGGCTTTTGGTTGAAGCTCGGCAACTGTTTCTTTAGCAACATCTCCTACATCAACCCTCTCCAGCTCCATCTGTAATTTATTTTTTTCTATCCGAGAAACTTCTAGAAGATCGACAATTAATCTTTGAAGCCCCAAGCAACCCTTGTGGGCTTTCTTCACAAACTCTTTTGTTTTTCTGTCATATTTCAGTTTCTGGCTGTTAAGGATGTGATAAAGATATCCTTCTATCAAAGTAAGGGGAGTCCTAAGCTCGTGAGAGCTTACGGCAACAAATTCCAATTTCTGCTCTTCTAACTCCCTTTCTTTTGTTATATCCCTAAATAACAGTATGGCTCCTTGGAATCCTTCTTCTGTGCCAACAATCGGCGTTATGTTGAGATAAAGCTTTACCGGCTCATCCTCTTTCAAAATCATAAGGTCGTAACGGCTCACTGGTCTTCTTGTCTCTAAAACTCTACCTATAGGATCAACTCTCTGCTTATTAGAATTATAAAGAGGCATTACCTCTCCTACATTTCTTCCAACAATAGCCTTTTCCCAACCAAGAATATTTACAGCCGCCATATTAGCTAAAATTATCTTGCCTTCTTTATCTAAAGCAAAAATTCCGCTTCCCAAATTATCCAAAAAGTTCCTTAGCTGCTTTATCGCTGAAAGCGTATTGGTGGCTAGTCTTCTAATTTGTTCCTTTCCCTTTTTTTCGGTTAAGGCTTCTTTAGCAAAAAATCTCATAACAACAGATACGATTATTACGGAATAAATTTGTATAATTAAACGAAAAGTTAAATCACTTAAAGTGAAAAAATTTCTGGCCAAAACAAGGTTCGAAAAAAGAAGGGCGGAAATAATCATCAGGATAACAACGATAAAATCTTTTAGCCTGAAGGAAAAGGCATCAACAGCAATTAAAAGTAAAAAGAAAATTAAATAAAATTCCCCAAAATCCCGCAGAGCATACATCGTCAAAGTTATGGCAATGGTAAAAACAGCGTCCGGCAAGAGCATCAAACGCGAACTTAAATAAAGTTTAGGAATTGTATAATAGACGACTATGAATGCAGCGGTAAATATGGCGGTATAGATTATTAAAGTCTTATCGATTCTTGCCGGGAGAAAGAGCATCGCTAAAACAGTAACCACGACCGCCGAAAAAGCGGTGACACCGGAAATTATCTGAACACCTTTTAAATCCGTAAAAAAATACTCTTGATTAGAGGGAGTATTTTTTTCTTTTAACTCTTTCTTTTCCATTTTTCAAAACCCTAAAAGTCCAGGGCTCAATTTTTATTTTTTGACGGCTCTTTTACCAACATGTAAAGCCTCTCTTACCTTTTTTATGATCTCTCCAACAGAACTCTCAGACTTAACCAAATAGTCACAAGCGCCCAAGATTGAAGCTTCCTTTTTTATGGATTCATTCTTAAGATCACTCAAAATGATAACCGGCAAGGAGTGGGTTTCGGCGTGTTGCTTTAACTTCTTAATTAAATTTATCCCTTCAGAGTCTGGAAGCATTATATCTAAAATTATAAGGTCAGGGCTTTCTTTCTTTACTTTGCTAAATCCGATCTCACTATTATGAGCAAGTATAACATCGATTCCCTGAAAGGTAATAGCCGCCTTATAAAGATTTCTCGTCCGTTCATCATCTTCGATTACTAATACTTTTGCCATATTTTGTCCTTTTTAATTTATTTCATTATAAAGCTTGGTTTGATTTTTGTAAACATCGCAATATCCCTTAAAAGCTGCTCTTTGCCGATTCATTAATTTTTAAAGAGTAAAGAATCAACATAAGCCAAGCAATAGTTGCGGCAAGTTTATCGGCTAACTTTTGTCCAAGGGTTCTTCTAGCTCGAGAAAGTTTATTTAAATTTTTGCCATAGATAGACCTCTAATTACTAATCTTAATCTTACAATATCTTAAAATTTCTCAAATTAAAAACCGCTTATTAAGCGGTTTTTAATTTGGCTCCGGGGGTGGGACTTTCACCCCGCCCACAACCCATCCGCCCCGGTGCTCCGGAGGCCGGACTCGAACCGGCAACCGTGACCTTAACAGGGTCCCGCTCTACCTCCGCCTCCGACCGGTTGGCGGATGGCGGAGAGCTACCCCAAAACTCGCATACCTTGTCTTCGATGCTCCGGGGGCCGGATTCGAACCGGCAACCAATTGATTAACAGTCAACTGCTCTACCATTGAGCTACCCCGGAGCATCGAAGACAAAATATCATTCCATTGTTAAACCTTTAATAAATTCTCTGCCCTTATAGCTTTTTAATTGTTTTTCTCTCCTTAAGGCTTCTTGTCTACTTTTAACTTTCTCTTCAAATATTAATTTCCAATCTCCATCAAATCTTGCCGTATAACAATTTTTAAAGGTCTTATTTTTGTGCATTTTTAACCTAGCTAGCAAATCTGCACATTGTCCGATATATATTTTATTGTGTTTTATATTATATAAGGAATAAACTGAATACATTTATTTTCTTTCTGCTCTACCTCCGCCTCCGACCGGTTGGCGGATGGCGGAGAGCTACCCGGGAACGATATAAGTTAAGAATTCAAAGTGCAAAATGTAAATTTAAGAAAGAATCTTGAATCTAGAATCTTGAATTTTGAATGGGAATCTGGAATTAAGAATCCAGAATTGAACATTAATATCTTTCCAATATTCTATATTCAATATTCCTATTCTATATTCAATATTCCTATTCTATATTCTAAATACTAAATTCTATATTCTTTTTTTGGGCTTTAACTTTAAACTTTTAACTTATTTCAGGTAGTCTTTTAATTTTTTGCTTTCCCGGTGACGTTTCAGCTTTATCAGGGCTTTGGCTTCTATCTGCCTGATTCTTTCGCGAGTTACGCCGAATTCTTGTCCCACTTCTTCTAAGGTGTGGCTTCTCCCGTTTTCTAATCCGAACCGCATCTTCAAAATCTTCTGCTCGCGAGGAGAAAGATACTGCAGGACATCCTGAATATGTCCGCGAAGAAGCTGATAAGTTGCAGCTTCATGGGGAGACAAACTCTCTTTATCTTCTATAAAGTCTCCCAATTTTGAATCTTCTTCCTCGCCGACCGGCGCCTCCAAAGAAACCGTCTCTTGAGAAATCTTTATGATGTGGCGGACCTTATCTATATCAATTTCCATCTCAGCGGCAATCTCCTCCGGCAAGGGTTCGCGACCCAAATCCTGAACCAGTCTTCGCTGGACCCTTATGAGCTTGTTAATTGTCTCCACCATGTGGACCGGAATTCGAATCGTCCTCGCCTGATCGGCAATAGCTCTGGTTATAGCTTGTCTAATCCACCAAGTAGCATAAGTTGAAAATTTGTATCCTTTATGATAGTCGAATTTTTCAACTGCCCTGAGTAACCCGGTGTTTCCTTCCTGAATTAAATCAATCAGGTCCAACCCCCTCCCAATATATCTTTTGGCTATGGAAACTACCAGCCTTAAATTGGCTTCTGCCAGTTTTCTGGACGAAGCCTGGTCGCCTTTCTCAATTTTTTTTGCCAAATAAACCTCTTCTTCGGCAGTCAAAAGAGGAATTCGGCCGATCTCTCGAAGGTACATTTTCACTGAATCATCAGAAATCTGAGACAAACCCTCTTCTTCCTCCTTTACCGCTGAGCTTGAGTCTTCACTTTCCTCATCCTCCCAAATCAATCTGTCTTTAACATCTAAAATCTCTATTCCTATGTCCATAAGACGGGCGTAAAGTTCATCAACTAGCTCAATGTGTTCCTCCAGCTCGGGTATGACTCCCAAAATCTCCTGTTGAGTTACAAATCCCTGCTCTTTTCCTTTTTCAACCAAAGCATTAATCTCTTTTTTGGCAAGAAAGGGTTGAGACTCCTCTGGTCCGGAGATTTTTTCGACTTTCTTTATCTTGGAAATTTTTTTGGCTACAACTTTTTTGATTTTTTTGGAAACTCTTTTTGTTGACTTGGCACTTGCCTTTTTGGAAACTGTTTTTTTAGCCGCTTTTTTAACTTTCTTAGCAGACTTCTCTAAAGAAATTTTTTTGGTTGGCTTAGTTTTCTTTTTTAAAGTTGCTTGAGCTTTCTTTGAAGCCTTTTTGGACACAGTTTTAACCACTGACTTCTTTTGGGGAGAAGTTTTTGATTTAACTTTGTTCTTTTTGGATTTGGTCTTTGCCATCTAAAGCTCCTTGATTTCTTTTTCTTTATTTAAAATTTCCTGAAGGCTCTCCATCAAAGCCTCAAGTTTCTGCTGATTGTTTTCTTTTTCTGCTTCTTCTATCTTTACTTTTAAGTCATTTTTGGCTTCTTTAAGGAAAAATTCTTTAAGACGCTTAAAGCAGAATTTAGCTTCTTTCAAGATTGCTTCATTGTCGCTTTCTTTGTGACTCTCCTCGGCAACAAACATAAGTTCTAAACCTCTTGACTTTAACTCCTCGTCCTCAATACTTTCTATATTAAAATCTCCGCTTTTTTGAAAAATTTTTTTAAACGCTTCAAACAGTTTTTTGTCTTCGGGATCTTTAAAATCTTCGCCTTTAAAGAGTGCCGCAATTTCAGAAACTGTCACTGGAAAAGCCAAAACTAACCCTAGGATGGTTTCGGCTAAAACCTTCTCGGTGGGCTTTTTTGTTTTTTGTTCTTCTTTTTCTTCAAAGGATTGCTTTTCGACTTTGGTTTTTCTTAAAGCATCGGCAACAGATAATTCCGGGACACCCAATCTTCTGGAGAGCTCTTTGATATAATGCGCCCGCTCAATAGAGTTCTCTAGGCGCTTCAAGAAAGGCAAGACTTCTCCAGCGATTTTTTTCTTGAGTGTCACATCTTTTATCGGCTCATCTATTTTACCAAAAAATTGGTCAAAATAAAACTCCAAAAATGGTTTTGACTCTTTCAAAACCTTCTTCCACAAATTTTTGTCTGCCTTTATCATCTCATCCGGGTCCTTAAATTCTCCCAAGTTAGCTACCTTTATATTCATTCCTTCTTCTAGGGCGGTAAAAATGCCTCTCTTTAAAGCTTCGCCACCAGCTTCGTCTTTATCAAGCGCCAGAATAATGTTGGGTGTGTATCTTTTTATAGTGCGAATCTGCTCCCGAGTTAGGGCAGTGCCTGAGGAGGCGACAGCGTTTTCCACCCCGGCTTCCCACGAGGACAAAACATCCATATTTCCTTCAACAATAACCAGCCAATTTCTTCGAACCACTTCTTTTTTTGCCTTATCCAAGCCAAAAATAACCCGGGACTTTTCGTAAATCGGAGTCTCTGGTGTATTGATATACTTGGCTTCTTTCTCTTGAGTTAAAATCCTACCGGTAAAACCTAAAACCGCGCCCGAGGGGTTAACGATGGGGAAAAGTAATCTTTTATAAAATCTGTCCTTTATCTCGATCTCGCCGTTCTCTTTTTTAAAAGCTAAACCAGCTCTAATTATATCTTCTTCTTTGTAGCCTTTGCTTAGCAAAAATTCCAAAAGCTTTCTTGAGCTTTTGGGCGCATAACCCAGCTTGAACTCCAAAACCGTCTTTTTGTCGACCCCTCGTTTTTTAAGATAATCCCGGGCTATTTGAGCCTCCGGCTCATCCTCCAGAATCTTGTGATAAAAAGAGGTGGCTAAGTTATTAAGCTCCATCAAAAGGCTTTTCTGGCTTTGCTTTTCTTGGTAATCATAGGTGGGTTGTTTGAGAGTTACTCCGGCTTTCTTTGCCAAGAACCTTAAAGCCTCGCCAAATTCCATTCCCTCTATTTCCATAATAAATCCAAAGACATCGCCACCCTTCTGGCAGCCGCCGAAGCAGTGCCAGATTTGTTTTTCGGATGAAACCATAAAAGAAGGGGTTTTCTCCTTATGAAAAGGACAAAGCGCTTTGTAATTTCGGCCCGCTTTTTTGAGGCTAATATAGCTTGAGATTAACTCAACTATATCAATTCTGTCTTTTATTTCCTCTAATTCATTCATAAAAATCCTTTGGATTTTAGATAACAGCTAACAAGAAACAGTTAACAGGGTTTTTAATTTTCTTTTTTGTTTGTTGTTTACTGTTTCTTGTGTTGGCGGCGGGTATTTGAAAATATCCGAACCGATTTCATTAACGGGCTCGGCGAGCGGAAGGGCAAAGACCGAATCCCTCTTCCGCCCGCCTCGCCTTAAAGCAGAAGCGAAAAGTACGATTTCAAGTTTTTCTTTGGCGGCAAATTCTTTTCTAATTCTTATGCTTTTCTGAAAGAAAAGCAACTATTTTGTCCATTGTCTTGTCTGGCTTTTCCAACAATTCATGTTCCCAAATTCTTAAAACTTTCCAACCCTCATTTTTTAATTTCGTTCTATAACTTTTATCTCTTTTGATATTTCTCTCAATTTTAGCTAACCAGTATTTTCGGGGCAGGCGTTGTTTTAGCTTCAAAAACTGGTATCCGTGCCAAAAGTCCCCATCAATAAAAATTGCTTTCCTTTTACTCGGCAATGCTATGTCTGGATTTCCAATTGCTTTTTTATAATGTTTTTGGAAATAAACCTTCCTTTTCCTTAACTCTCGAAAAACTAAATTTTCTACTTTAGTATTTTGGGAGCGGATTTTTGACATAATCTCGCCCCGCTGCTTTTTTGTGAATTTGTCCATATGAAGATTCCGGCTTTAGGATATTCAAAAATTCTTGCAAATCATGCATAATTTTTACTGCAAGGTGGCGCGCAAACTCAACCGGAACAGCATTCCCAATCATCTTATACCCATCAGCAACATTTTCGTATTTGAAAATAAAATCATCAGGGAATGTTTGTATTCTTGCGCATTCTCGCACGGAAAGTCGCCGATATAAATGTTCTTTGCCGGGAATAAAAATCCTTTTATTTTGTTCGATAAATTTCATCTTGGGCGCTTGGGGATGAATTGGCGCATGTCGCCCCCCGGCTTGTATTGTAAATGACGGCTCATTCCAACTTCGCACACGGTTTCGGGACATGTAAATTGTTGAAAATCCGCCATTCATATATTCATGATTTGGTGCCCACAGACCATCATTTCCATTCGTTTTATTGTAATCTTTTGCTGGTTTCGCACGCCTTAAATCCCAAATAGTATCTTTAAGCACTGGGCGCTTTAATGACTTTGGGGGGAACTGGAAAATTTTTCCTATTTTTTTATGGTACCCAACGATAATTACCCTCTTCCTATCTTGTGGAACATCGTAATCATGGGCATTTAACAAAGCGTAATTAACGTTGTAATTCAGGCTTTTGAATTGACCCATAATTTCTTGGAATGCTTCTCTATGACGAGGCAAAAGCATTCCCGACACATTTTCAGCAAGAAAAAATAAAGGTTCTTTGTCTTTCAAAATTCGTATATATTCATAAAAAAGTTGCCCGCGCTTGTCTTTTATCCCGCGACCGGCGCCTGCCTCACTCCAACTTTGGCAAGGCGGACCGCCAATGATTCCAACAGCATCTGGGATTTCAGACGAGGAAATGTCAACAATGCTTCTTTTGTCTAATTTTGCTTTTGGAAAATTATGCTCAAATGTT
>Ga0066637_10003771_pt1 | contig 10171 bp, 9 predicted proteins | sample CryGeyCG2014_020_FD_62737 | JGI IMG/M metagenome (GOLD analysis project Ga0066637, IMG submission 62737) | Groundwater microbial communities from aquifer - Crystal Geyser CG08_land_8/20/14_0.20 | ecosystem: Environmental > Aquatic > Deep subsurface > Groundwater | place: USA: Utah: Grand County...
GCGGGGCGCGATTCGCAAATAAAAATGCTCGTCTTCATCAGTCAGTGTCTGGTGCAGGTAATAATTATAAGAAACCCGGATGGAATTAAGTTTTTTCAGAATATAATGCAAAGCCTGGGCAAAAGCCTTTCGTTCCCGGGTGGTCATTTTCATAATATTGTCCAAGTGCCGGTTGGGCAGAATCCAGGCTTCATAAGGGTAGTTGGAGGCATAAGGCGCGAAAGCCGTGACATATTTATTGGAAATAATTTTTCTGGGGCCGATTTTTTCTTTTTTGATGGTATCGCAATAATAACAGGAACCACTCTCGATTTTATAAGTCTGGGCATTTTTTAATTTCAGGACAATATGCGGCGGCACAAAACCAGTGGCGAAAATCTGGGAATGGGCGTGGACCAAGGAAGCGCCGGCTTTACCGCCATGATTTTTGAAAATCAGAATGTACTCAATGTTTTTTATTTGGCTGATGGTTTTGGTCCGGCGCTGGTAAACATTAATCAGGTTTTCAATCTGTTCAATTGGCAATTCACCCAGCTCAACATCATGATTGGGGGTTTCGATAATAACCTCTTGATAGCCATAGGCTTTGGGATTGTCCAGGCTGACGGCCGGAAAGCCGTTTTTAATGATTTGAATAAGCTGGTTTTTGTGGCCATGACCGTAAATAACCTTTAGCTTCTTCAAAGCCTGCGGGCAAAAAGGGCATTCCTTCGGGTGAACAGCCGTGGTGGTTTCGGCCACATCATGCGGCCGGTTGCCCCGACGGGGCGCGATAATCACGGCGCGGTCATGAATTGGGTCAATTCTTAATTCGGGTTTTCGCATAAATTATTTAACTAGCCTTGTTAGGATTTTGGCGTAGTCTAGAACCATCCTTTTCAGCGAAAATCTTTTTTCCGCCTCTTTGCGGCAGGTAATTCTGGAAATTTTATTTATTTGTTTTACGGCCGTGATCATTTGCTTAACATTATTCACAACATAGCCGGTTTTTTTGTCTTTTAAAATTTCCGGCACTGAACCGCGCCTAAAAGCCACCACTGGCGTACCGCAAGCCAAAGATTCGGGCACAACCAAGCCAAAAGGTTCTTCCCAGCCAATTGGGAATAATGTGCAAAGGGCTTGCCCTAAAAAATGGCTTTTTTGGGAATGCTTGATTTCACCGATGTATTTGATGTTTTTGCCGAGATTGGGTTTGACGAATTTATCAAAATATTTTTGGTCGTCAATCGGGCCAGCGATTTTTAAGGGCAGCTTAAGTCGCTTAGCCACCTGGACTGCCTCGCTGGCGCCCTTGTAATTCCGAATTCGGCCCAAAAAAGCCAGATAGCTTCCGGGCTTGGCATGGAATTTTAAGCTTTGGGTGTCAACGCCGTGATAGATGGTTGCCACATAATCAACGCCTGGCGCGGCTTTTCGCTGCGCATTGGAAATAGAAATGTATTTTTGGAATTTTTTATTGGCCAGCATGGTCTGCGAATCAGTGTAAGTCGGGGGACTGTGTAAAAGCGCCACAGTCGGGAATTTGCCGAACCGGGCAAAGTTGGCGCTGATCATGGCGACATTGGAAAGCATTATTCTGGCACCCCATTGGTTGGCATCAGCATAAGCCCGGGAAGCCAAAATTATTTCATAGGTTTTATGGTTAGCCATGCCGATTTTTGCATCCAAAATCGAGGCCCGTTTAGTTACCGAGACTAATCGCGCTTTGGTTTTGGTGTCGCCAGTCGCGTATAGAGTTATGGGAAAGCCTAAATTCAGCAAACCCTCGGTAATCTGGGAAACGATCAATTCTGCCGCTGAAGTGGCTTTGGGCGGAATGGGATACAGATTGGAGGCGAGAATGGCGATTTTGGGTTTCATTTCTGCTTTATAAGCTTATGGTACACCTGCTCATAGCCGTCAACCATAGCCTCGTTGGAAAAATATTTTTCAACCCTGACCCGGCAATTAGACCTGTGGATTTTTGGCAGATTTTTGATTGCCCGCACGGCTTGAGCGATATTATTCACCACAAAACCGGTTTTGCCCTGCTCAACTATTTCCGGAACAGAGCCCCGGCGCGTGGCAATGACTGGCGTGCCGCAAGCCATGGCCTCGGTCATGAACAAGCCGAACGGTTCTTCCCACTGGATTAAGGCCAAAAGCCCGGCGGCATTTTTTAAGAGCTCCACTTTTTTTGGCTGGTTAAGCTCGCCCAAGAAAATAATCTGCTTGCCGTCGATTAAGGGTTTAATTTTTTTATTGAAATATTCTTCGTCAACCGTGTCGACTTTGGCGGCCATGATTAATTTTCGACCGGCGCGCTTGGCCGTTTGGATTGCCTGGACCGGGCCCTTTTCATGACTCATCCTGCCCAGAAAAGCCAGATAGCCGCCTTGGCCCGCACCGTATTTGAATTTAGTTAAATCAATGCCGTTATAAACGGTTCGAATAAAATTTAATTTAGGCAAAGGCTTGCGCTGGTTATTGGAAATGGAAACTAAAGGAATTTCTGAATAAGCATTGTGAATAACCGCGGCCTCTTTTGTATTCAACCGGCCATGCAGGGTCAGGACGCAAGGAGTTTTTATCAGCCGGGTGTAGGGGAAAAAGGCTGACCCAATATGCAAGTGGATAATATCAAAATTCTGGGCGTGCTCAAAAACCCGGCCAAATTCCAAAGTTTGCCAATAACTGGGGATCAAATAGCCTCGAGTTTGATGACGATTTTTAGCTTTGGGATCAGGGTGATATAAGGGTGAAAGTTTTGCCGAGGTTTGCGAATCAGATCTGGCAAAAAGTGTAATTTTATGCCCGCGTTTCACCAGTCCCTCAACCAGGTTGTAAATAACAATTTCCGTGCCGCCATATTTTTTCGGTGGTACCCGTTCGGCCAAAGGCGCCACTAGCGCGATTCTTAATTTTTTCATAAATTTAGCTTTTTAAAAGTGAAGGAAAGCCATGCAGACTGGCGCGAAAAGTCCGGACATAATAATTTAAAAGTTTTTTTACCAACTTTTTTCGTTTTGGCGAATGCAGTTCGTGTAAAATCCGGTCGTGCAAAAGCAGGTCTCGCAAACAAAAAAGCAGAACCTCAATGCAGAACAACCAGCTAAAAGCCTGGGAATTGGCCTGGTTTTTAGTCAGCCGCAAGGCCAAATGATTGCGCCAGGGTGCTTTGGAAAATTCTTTTACCCAGATTTCAGCCGCGTCATAGGCAGGCGAGGCCAGCTGAACATGTTCCCAATCCAAAATGGCAAAGTCCTGTTGGTGAATAATCAGATTGTTTGTGCTTAAATTTCCGTGGCTTAAGGCGGTTTGGGATTTTAACCGCATACCCATCTGGTGAAAGGCGATTATCCTGGCCGCGGCTTCCAGTTCGGCATTGTTTAGGTATTTCAGCAGGATGTTTTTTTGACCTCCCTGGAGATAGCCGCGAAAACGGTCAGAAAAGTTATTGGCAGTAGGCTTAAGACGGAGCTGTTTTTTTACGCTCTTCGGAACTTTGAGATTGCCATAAGCCAACAAGGCCTGGGTCAGTTTGTTAACCAGGTTTTTGGATAAGCTGTTGCGGTGTTTTTGCAAATAATTGGTGAAGAGTTCGCCGGGGATATAGTGATAAATAATCCAGGGGTTTTGGGAATTGCGGTTGCCGGCGACATACCGCGGAAATTGTTCCAAATGCGCTTTGGCCGCGTAACGGTAAAATACGATTTCGTTCTGGAAGTCTCTGCGCGTACGGACCAGCTTGAGTAAGTAAATTTTAAAAGTGAACTTTTTGCCCTGACTATCCAAACAGCGCGTGCGAAAAAAACGCATGTGATGTTTTAAAATATCTTTAATGCCCTCGTCCGGTTTTAGACCGCGGGCTTTGAGGATGTTCCTGACATGGACTAATAAAGCCTTGCGGTTCATCTTTGTTTAGGCCAATTTTGAATCAGTTTTTGGTAGACATTGTAATAGCCATTCACCATAGCTTCCACGGAAAAATGTTTTTGCGCCCGCTCCCGGCAGGCCCTGGGCTTAATCAGGCTTAATTTGGGAACCATTTTAACTGCTTCAGCCACCGAATGGACCAGATAACCGGTTTTTTTGTCAGCCACAACTTCTGGCGCAGCGCCCCTGGCCATGGCAATCACCGGCGTGCCGCAGGCATTGGCTTCAGCCATGAATAAGCCGAATGGCTCTTCCCATTGGATTAAGGCCAAAAGCCCGGCAGCGTTCTTTAATAATTTGTTTTTACCTTCGTGTCCCACCTCACCCAGGAAAATAATTTGTTTGCCATCGATATGCGGCTTAACCTGGCTTTCAAAAAATTTTATATCCACGGCATCAACCTTGGCAGCCATGATTAATTTTTTCTTGGTTTTTTTAGCAACTTGGATGGCTTGGACCGGGCCTTTTTCCGGACTCATACGCCCAAGGAACGCCAGATAGTCTTGCTTCTTATCTTTGAAAGTGAATTTGTCCACCCGGATGCCGTTATAAACGGTGGCCGCAAAATTCAGTTTCATGGGTTTGCGTTGGTTGTTGGAAATGGAAACATACGGCGCGGTTTTGTAATGGCTATAAACGAATTGCTGGTAAGCAATGTCTAAGGGGCCATGCAGGGTTGTCACCACTGGCGCGGGGATAAGATGGAGAAAAGGCAAGACCCGCCAGCCAATATGGTTGTGAACGATATCAAATTTGCCTTCGCCAACCAGGGAAAGGACTTTACCCACGCCCATGAATTTCATGGATTCCCGGGCTTTTAGGTCAGTGCTGTGCATGGCGCGCAAGGCGGTCGGAAAGATTTTGACCAGTTTGGCCTTGGTGTGCGAACCACCAACTGAATACAAGGTGACGTTATGGCCCATTTTGACCAAGCCATCGGATAGGTTGGAGGCCACGAGTTCGGCGCCGCCGTACTTGGTCGGGGGCACGGTTTCTTCAAAAGGGACTAACTGGGCAATTCGGAGTCGTTTCATAAGTTGGAAGATTAAGTGTAAATTTGTGCTTATAGTATAATTGATTTATTAAGAAATGATTAGCTTAAACCAAAAAAATCTTGACTTGCTATCCGAGGCTCGCGATCAAGCCCTGCGGGTTTTACGTGAATGTTCGCACCCTTCTGGCATCCAAGCTTCAGCCAGTGCCAAACTGTATAAGAAGGTCTGGGCCAGGGATAGTATGATCACCCTGCTGGGCGCGATATCCTACCGGGATCCGACGATTGAAAAGGCTTTAAAAAACAGTATTTTGACCTTGGAAAAGCACCAAATAGATTTGGGCTGTATTCCTAATTATGTCGACACCCAAACCAATGATGCCACTTTTCGGGCCTACGCGGATGCTGGTTTATGGTTTGTTATTGGTTGTGTTAAATATTATAAAGCCACTCAAGACAAAAAGTTCCTGCAGAAACGCCTGAAAGCCATCAGAAAAGTTTTGAATTTTTACGCTTACCAAAGTCCTGACCAAAGTGGTTTTATTACCATGGATGAAGCTGGAGACTGGGAAGACATTTTTAGCGTTCGCGGCAAAGGATTGACTATCAATACCTTATATTACTGGGCCTTGAAAGAAGCGGCTTTTCTGGAAGGAAAATTTGGCAGCCATAAAGAGGCGAAAATTTTGCATAAAAAAGCCATTGCTTTATCTGTAAAAATTCAGGATCGTTTTTGGTATTCGCCCAAGCGGGATATTTTCAACATCATCCAAGATAGTTTTGGCATGAAGACTTCAGAAAGACGCCGGCAAATCTTGAAGCACGGCCGGGAGCAGTTTATCCAAAACAAAAAGTTGTTTAAGCAGAATTCTTTTTTCTTGCCTTACTTGACCTTTTTGGGCTTTGGCGAATGGTTTGATAGTCTGGGGAATATTTTGGCGATATTAACCGGCATAGCCAGCCCCAAACAGAATCATGAGATAATCAATTTAATTCAAAAGCATAGGCTGGATAGGCCCTGGCCAATCAAAGCCACTTGGCCGCCGCAAAAACCCGGGGATAGCAATTGGCGTCACTACTTTGTTTTGAACAAATTAAATTTGCCAGACCAATATCACAATGGCGGGGCTTGGCCATACTTGGGCGGCTTATATGTGGCAGCCTTGATCAAAGTTGGGAAACTAAATGAAGCCCAGCAAGAGCTCATCAAGCTGGCGCAAATGTGTAAGAAAGGCAAAGACACCCCCTGGGAATTTAACGAATGGTTCCATGGCAAGAGCGGAAAACCAATGGGTATGCCCAGCCAGGCTTGGTCAGCCGGCATGTACTTGTATGCTTATCGAATTTTCAAAAATAATTTGAACTTGAGCGAAAATATTTTATGAGTCTTGAAACCCCCGGGTCATCTGAAGAGTCAAATTTTGAAACGGAGTTTTCCGAGGAATTGTTGGCCGCATATCCAAACTCGGAACTATTCAAGATGAAAGCCAATCAAGAAGAACGAGGTGAAGACTTCAGTGCTTTGTTTACTGACATCGACAATACTTTTCACCGCAAAGATCGGCAAGCAGAGTCCGAAGCGCTTTTTACCAAAGCTAAAAAGGGCGAATATCCGATCGTTGCCGTCACGGGCAACCATTTTCAAGGAGTGATGAAAAGGATCGAAAGCGGTGAGTTACCGAAATTTCCGGTAATTATCGGCGCCGTCGGTACGGAGATTTGGATTTTGCAGGAAAATGGCGAATACACCCAAGACCTGAATTACCAAGAAATGTTAATCAAGGAAAAACATTTTGACCGACCGGTATTGGCACAAAACGCCTCAAAGATGATCGAAGATTTTAAAACCGAATTTCCAAAAGCCGAATTAGATTATCAAGGCACCATTGAGTCTCCCCACCGCTTGGCGGAAATGGCCTATTTGCAAAATTCAGAGGACACTTCAATTGAGGTCCAGCCATTTAAAATCAGTTTCCATTTTTTTGCTGAAACCGAAAGCGAACTCGAAGCGATTACCAAATCAGCCAACGAGAGATTTCCCGAACAGCAATTAGTGATTTGTGAAGAGATTAATTTCAATGGCCAGCTTCCGCCAGAAGCAACCAGGAAAAGATATTGTCTGGATATTTTGCCAATCACTAAGGCCGGGGCAGTGGAATATGTCAGCAAGTTGAGCGGAATTAAAAAAGGCATAGTTGCCGGCGACAGCGGCAATGATATAGACATGTTGTTGAAAACCGGAAAAATTCAAGCCGTGCTAGTGGGCGGTTCAAAAACCGAAGCCTTAAAAGCCGGCGATAAAGCAACTGAACCTAAAAAAGGTAAATCCAGTTTTCATTGGATTGAAGATGAGAATGGTCAAAGAAAGGCTGTGTATTTTGAAAAGGGTGATCGCCTGGGGCCGGAAAGTATTGAACATGCGGCCGAGATTTTAAGAAGAGCTGAATTAATAAAAAAATCCCGGGAGCAACAATCTCAAAAGAGACAATAAGGAGTTTTTTTGACAAAGAAATTTGCCTGTATTAATAGGTATTTCCATGGAAAAAGATCATAGTCCCATCATTATCAAAAGACTTAATTCTCTGCGTGCCACGGTAGATAGGATTGAGACTGCCATGGTGACCAAAGAGAAATTCCATCAGGAAACTGGGAAGATGTTGACTCGGAAAGAGTTTAATACCACCATGGACGAAGTGCTAACCATTGTCCGCCGACTTGATCAAGAACGGGTTTTTACGATGGAGTGGGTTAGACGGATCGAAGCTGATGTGGACCGAGTAAAAAAGCATCTTCACCTGGTGTGATTATTATTTTATTAAATACAACCAACAGCGCGCTAACCAAAGCGCGTTATTTGTTTAATAGGCGATTTTTTTGAGTTTTAAACTTTTCCAAAACCCGTTCGTAAGAGTGGGCCACTTGTTTGGCGATTATTTTCCAGGAGAAAGTGCTTTTTACCAGCTCCCGGCCGCCACGGATTAGCTTTTCGGAAAATTTTTTATCAGTCAATAATTTATTTATTTGGTTGGCAATAGCGTCGGGATTTCTGACTGGTACCAAAATTCCAGATTTGCCATCGCGGACAGTATAAGGCAGGCCGCCGGTGTCAGAAGCAATAACTGGAACTTTGCAGGCCATGGCTTCCAATGGCACCATGCCAAAAGGTTCGTAATAAGAGGGAATGACGCAAACATTCGCGGCCGAATAATAATAATGAAGTTTTTCCTGCTGGACTGCGCCGGTAAATTCTACCCGGTTGCGGATTTTATATTCCCGGCACACATCTTTCAATCGCCGAATTTCATCTCTTACTTCAGGCTCTGCTCGTCGACTCAGATTGCCGCCGACAATGTAAAGTTTGGTTTTTTCTCTTAATTCCGGGTGGTGTTTGAAAAGTTTTGCCACGGCGATTACTAAAGTGCCAATGCCTTTGCGCCACTCAACGCGTCCGGTGTAAAGAATAATTTTCTCTTTTTCGTCAGCGTGAATTTTTTTTCGCGCATCACAGCGGTCGATAGGCCTAAAGCGGATTAAATCCACGCCGCAGGGCACCACGCGGATGTGATCAGGATTGGCGCCATAATGCTTTCCCAGATATTCCCGTTCATAAGGACTGGTGCTGATTATGCGGTCGGCTTTTTCCGTAATTTCTTTTTCCACGGAAATGCGGTGCTTAATTTCTTTGGTGTTCAGGCTTTGTTCGCGAAAGTCTTTGAGCGCGTTATAGCGCATTATTCCCAAAGAATGAAAGGTGTGGGCCTGGGGACGGCGCAAAATATATTTTAATTGCATGGTTACCCAGCCAGCCTCCCAGTAGTGCGAATGCAACAAACAATAGTCGGCCTTTTCCTGTTTTTGCCAAGCCAAAAAGTTGCTGATAAATTCCGGAAGCAATGGCCCTAGCTTATTTTTTGGAATAAAATGCCGGTGGCCTGCGTGCAGGCGGATAAATTGGACATGCTTGGTCAGGCGCACCCGTTCTTTTTTCAGCCTGGAATTAAGGCGGGAAAAAACATCCACCTGATAGCCAAGTTTGCCCAAGGCTTTGGCTAAATGAAAAACATAAACATTCTGGCCGCCGGCCTCGGCCGAACCCAGCTGTTCCAAGGGGTCGCAATGAACATTGACTAGAGCAATCCGTTTCATAGTTTTGCGGAAAAGGCCGCGGTTATGGCAATAGCCAAAGCATCGGCCACATCGTCTGGCTTTGGGATTGCGGGTAATTTTAGAAGGGTTTTTACCATACTTTGGATTTGTGATTTTTCCGCCCGGCCATAGGCGACCAGGGATTGTTTGACGGCCTGGGGTGTGCATTCGAAAACGGGGATGTTGCCTTCAGCCAGGGTGAGCAGGATTACGCCCCTGGCTTCGCTGACTTGCATGGCGGTCTTGATGTTTTTGGAGAAAAACAGCCTTTCCACGCCGGCTAAACCCGGCTTATGTTTTTTTATTAAATCAGCGACTTCTTCGTGAATCTGTTTTAATCTTTGGTTGAAAGCGATTTTTTTAGAAGTTTCAATAACTCCGTATTTTTCGGCCTTAATGCCATTGGAAGAACTTTTAATTATCCCCCAGCCGACCCGGTGAAAGCCAGGGTCGATTCCCAAAATAATTTTGGCCTTAGCCGGCATTGGTCCAGACCGCGGTTACATCTTCGTGATCTTCCAAAGCTTCAATGATGACCTGAAGCTTTTCCGAATCTTTTTCGTTTAAACTCACGGCTTGCTTGGGCACGAATTCCAAATCGGCTGAAAGCGTTGAAATTTTCCGATCAGCCAGCAGCTTTTGCATGGCCGCGAATTGGCCGGGGGGAATGATAATTTCCAAGCCATCAGCCGTGTCCTTAACATCTTCAGCCCCAGCCTCGATAAAGTCTAAAGTTAAATTTTCTTTATCTAAGGATTTTAAGGCTTCAGTGGCAATTCTGATAGCGCCTTTATTTTCGAATTGCCAGGCCACGCTATTCGCGCCGCCAAGACTGCCATTTAATTTGCTTAAGACCGACCGAATTTCGCCAACTGTGCGATTGTGATTATCCGTCGCGGTTTGAATTAACAGGCTTACGCCGCCGGGGCCAAAGCCCTCATACATTACTTCGTCAATCTGTTGGCCATCGGCGCCGCTTGATCCTCGTTTTATCGCTCGTTCGACATTCTCATTCGGCATGTTCGCGCCTCTGGCTTTTTCAATCTCCAGCCGCAAGCGAAAGTTCATGATCGGATCCGGGTCGCCCTGGCGTGCGGCAATGGTGATTGCCCGGCC
>Ga0066637_10003772_pt1 | contig 10170 bp, 6 predicted proteins | sample CryGeyCG2014_020_FD_62737 | JGI IMG/M metagenome (GOLD analysis project Ga0066637, IMG submission 62737) | Groundwater microbial communities from aquifer - Crystal Geyser CG08_land_8/20/14_0.20 | ecosystem: Environmental > Aquatic > Deep subsurface > Groundwater | place: USA: Utah: Grand County...
ATGTCATTTCCAACCGTCACTAAATGACTGGCGGAAGAAATTTTTGAAAGATAAGGAAAATATTTAGTCGGTTCTATAATAATTTTTTTCCATCCGTCTAAATCCTGGGATATTTCATTCAGTTTTTCATAAGCTTGAGCGAATTGGACATAAGAGTCTTTAAAATTACCGTTTTTAATGCTACTCTCCGCAATCTCAAGTTCAGCTAACGCTTCTTGTCCCTTAGCCAATCCCCCATTTTTAATTTTCAAGCCGATACTTATAAAATTAAATAAAAGCAAAATGACAGAAAGAGCCAGAAAAATTTTTCCCAGATAAAAAAAGGGAATCTTTTGCCTCTTTAATACAGCTACTCTTTCGAGCAACCTCGTTCTTATATATGGTCTCCAATCTTTTTTGTATTTATCATTTTCGTTTTCTTCGGAGTAATTTTTTTGATCACCTTTGAATTCCACAGCTACATTCTCCACATTTTCAAAATCTGAGCTTCTGATAGGAACGCACGCGTTTTGAAGAAAATATTTTTGAGTGTCCGTTTTTACTATGTCTTCCATCAACAACCCGGCGATATCAAAATCGTAAATGTCACTGGAAGCGGATTTCTCATAGATTCTTACGATTTTTTCCAGACTTTTTATTTTCTCCATATCTAAATCGCCCGCTTCATTCACCGGCCTGACATCAAACATCTGATAAAATATCCGTTTTTTATCCCTCATTGAATTTCCCCTCTCTCATATAAATTTAGCGTTTGTTTAGCCATCTCTTTCCAGCTATATTTTTTCACTTGCGCATAGCCTCTGGCAATTAGAGTTTCCCGCAACTCTTGATTTTTTAAAATATCTTTCATAACTCGAGTTAAATCATTCGCGTCTTCCCTTTTGAAATAAAGCGAACTGTCTCCTAAAATTTCCCGAGCGCAAGGATGATCGGAACAAATGACCGGAATGCCTCTCGTCATCGCTTCCAGAGGCGGAAGCTCAAATCCCTCGTAAAGAGATGGCCGGACATAACAAACCGACCCTCTGAAAACCGCGTCTAGATCGTAATCCGGAACAAATCCGGAAAAAATAATATTTTTAGTTTTTCTCTCTTGGACTAAATTTTCCAGCCGGAGATAAAAATAATCTTTCGCTCCGACAAAAACCAATTTCAAATCGGGATAACCCGCTTTTAATTTTTCAAAGGCTAGCACCAACCTCTCGGGATTTTTGTGAGGATAAGCGTTTCCTACATACAGCAAATACGGTTTTATTATACCATACCGCGAAAGAATTTCTTTTTCTTGCCTGGGATTGAACAAGCAATAGTCGTCGCAGGCTTCGTATGTCACAGTTATTTTTTTATCCGGAACTCGGGGATAATTTTTCAAAATATCGCTTTTGGTAAATTTAGAAACAGCGATGATTTTATCGGAACGATAAATAGCGAATCGAATGACAATTTTATAAACTAAAAATTTCATCCAATAAAGAAGCGGGCTTAAAGTAGTGCTCCGCACGGTTGGAAAGTTGATTAAAATCAGATCGTGGATAGTAACTATGAATTTTCGAAAATACAGGATCGGCACGTTAAAATGCGGGAAATGGACCAAATCCAGGCGATATCTGATAAGCACCCAGGGAAACTTGATTTGTTCGGCGAAAGTATACCAGCGGTAATCGGCTAAAATTTTATGGAAATTTTTATTCTTTGGCTGATAATCGTCGAAGTTTTCTCTTCGGAGAAATATAAAATACCGATTGGTATTATCCATCTTCTCTAAATTTTCAATCAGTTTTTGGGTATAACGACCCAAGCCCTTCCCGACAGGACCATAAAATCTAGCATCGATGCCTATGCGCATGGTTTAATTATACCACAATAAAGCGCTGGCCGGCTATCTAAAAACCATCAGAGTTTTTCGAGCCGTTTCTTTCCAATCGAACTCCTTGGATTTTTCTATCCCTTTGCTAACCAAAATTTCTTTTAATTTCTGGTTGGTCAAGATTTCTTCCATTGCTTCGAAAATCTCGTTCGGTTTGTCCGGATCGATAAGAATCGCCGCGCTTCCCGCCACTTCCGGGAGCGAAGAATTGTTGGAACAAATTACCGGCACGCCGCATCGCATTGCTTCCAGCGGTGGAAAGCCAAAACCTTCAAAAAACGACGGGTAAACAAAAAGCGAAGCTAGATTATAAAGATAAGGCTTATCTTCGCTTTCTACGAAATTTACCATCCGAATTTTATCTTTGAATTCGGAATGGTTTATCTCATAAAATATTTTTTTATTCATCCAGCCAGATTCTCCCGCGATAACTAATTCGTATTTTAAAATTGTTTCCTGATTATTATTTCGAGCATGTTTATTCAGCGCTTCAAAAGCTTTTATTAAACTCGTGATGTTTTTTCGCGGTTCAATTGTGCCTAAAAAGAGAATGAATTTATACGGCAACTGATATTTTTCTTTGACTTTAATCAATTTTTCGTCGTTTCGGTTAATCACTCTAAAATCGCTCGAAACAGCGCTTGGAATCATAACGATTTTATCCGGATCAATTTCATACAAAGACACAATGTCCCTTTTAGTCGAATCGGAAACAGCGATTATTTTATCCGCCCGGCAACAAATTTTTTTCGGATTTATGAAAATATGCCACCATCTTCTTTTCCGCGAAAAATACTCAGGATGATGCTCATATGAAAGATCATGAATAGTAACTATCAACTTAGTTTTACGACTTACGCTTCCAAAAATTATATTCGGCATAAAAACTATATCGGCGCCTCCGGTTAAAATATCGATTTTCGGCCAGTTAAGATACCAGAAGAAAAAGTTGAGTAATTTATTGGGAATTTTAAATCTTCTGACTGTTACATTGGGATAGCCGTTGATCCAGCTGATATCCGACTTAATTTCTTTCCAGGAATTAAAAAAAAGAACATAATTGTTCTTGGAATCCATTTCAAAAAGATGCTTAAGAAGATTCACAGTGTACTCTTCCACCCCAGTCCTCCTTCCATCAATAAGGCAGCGCGCGTCAATGCAGACTTTCATAGAATTTTAACTGAAGTAACGTTTTATCATCACCACCCAAAATCCTAAAAACACTCCGGCTAAAAGCGATGCCAGAATTATAATTTTATAATCCGGAGTAAATTTTATAATCACCGGGTCTTCGCCGATTATTTTAAACCAATTATTCTCTTTTTGATCTTTATTTAAATTTTCGATATTTTGAGAGATTATTTTAACGATACTGGCGGATAATTTATTAGCCAAGATCGACGATGACGCTGAAAAATTAACGGCCACAATCTGCGGCGATCTTCTTTCAGCCGAAAAACTTTTAGCCAGTTTATTAAGACTAAAATTTTTCGCGTCTATTCCTGAATCAGTGTAAATATCAGCTGCTATCCGCGGGGCTTTGAGCCACTCTACCACCGTGTCGGCGAATTTTTCATCGGCCTGAAGGCGATAAAATTCATCGTAGCGAAATGCCTGGGTATCCTGCGTCCCCAGACGGGTGATATTCAAAGTGAGAGAAGCGATGTAAAAAATCGGGCGGAAATAAAAATAAGAAAAAACCAGCAAAACCACTGCCGCGATTGTCGCTAAAAATAAAGTCTTATATTTCTTGATGCTATTTATATATTCTTTTAATTCCATGACTGTTTGTGCTTCTCAAATTCTTTTTCTATATATTCCTTTATTTTAGCCTTAAATACGCTTTTGTCAAATTTCAGGACATTGTTTCTGATATACTGCGGATCATAATCAAAACTTTTAAATTTATTGACGGCCGCTATGATATCTCCGGGAGTTTGATTGTCAAAAAACAAACCCGTCTTGCCTTCTTCCACATGTTCCTGGATATCTCCCCCTCGAAAAGAAATAATCGGCGTTCCGGAAGCCATGGCTTCTATCGCCGAGAGCCCAAAATCCTCTTCTTGGGGAAAAATAAAAGCTTGGCACTTAGCGTAATATTCGGAAAGCTCCCGATCGTCTACCCGGCCTAAAAATTCAATATTGGAGCCGGCCATTTTTTTCAGTCGTTTCATTTCCGGTCCGCGGCCGATAATTTTGAGGGGAAGTTTCAGTTCGTTAAAAGCCTGGATGGCAATGTCAAAACGCTTATAAGCCATAAGCCGTCCCACCATCAAGAAATATTTTTCTTTTTTAAGATTGATTTTAAATCGGTTAATATCGACTGGAGGATTGATAACGACACTTTCCCTTTTGAAATACTTTTTAATTCTTCGGGCGATAAATTTAGAATTGGCGATTATTTTATCTGGACGATCAGCGCTCACTCTGTCCCAGAGACGGATATAATTCATGACAAAGGGCACTAGTCTTTTTACAAACCGGGGAAAATAAAAGTCCCGGTTATATTTCTGGCAATCGTCCCAGGCAAATCTCATCGGCGTGTGCATATAGCAGATATGGAGCGTTTCGGGACTGGTTATCGCTCCTTTGGCAAAACTGGAGGAATCAGAAAGAATAATATCATAGTTGGAAAAATCAAATTGCTCAATGGCAAAAAGCATAAATTGAGGGAAAATGCGGTGCTGGCCGGTCGCAAAAGGCATTTTTTGCAAAAAAGAAGTTTTTACATCCCGGTTGGAAAAAGAACCATGCATCAGTTTTGGATTGTAGATAAGCGTAAAAATGGGAGCGTAAGGAAAAAGTTCCGAGAAACATTCCAGCACTTTTTCCGCGCCTCCGTTTTGAACTAAATAGTCATGGACTAAAGCAATTTTCATAAATTCCTTCTCTTCCTAAACAGCACTCCCATAGTCTTCAAGCAGATTTGGATATCGAGCCAAAGCGACCAATTTTCGATATAATACAAATCCAATTTATATTCGTCTTCAAAATCCAGATCAGACCGGCCGGAAACTTGAGCCATTCCCGTCACGCCCGGCTTGATGGTTAAAAGCCTCCGGTGATAATCCATGTATTTTTCCACTTCCCTTTTCTGGTGCGGGCGCGGTCCGATTAAACTCATGCTTCCCAGCAAAACATTAAAAAATTGCGGTAATTCGTCGATAGAATACTTTTCAATGAAAATTCCCACTTGAGTCTTCCTTGGATCGCTTTTAATTTTGTAAAGCGGCCATTTTCTTACACTTTGTTTTTCAATGAGTTCTTGTTCAATTTTTACCGCTTTCTCCAAGTTGTTATTTTCGCGAGTAACGCAAAAATCCCATTTCATATAACGGAATTTGTAAACCAAAAATTTTTTTCCGTCATTTCCGATTCTCTCATTTTTATAAATAACCGGACCGCGACTATCCAACTTTATGGCTACGGCGGCTAGAAGCATCACAGGAAAAGTAATGATAATTCCGATTGAAGAAACAATTATGTCAAAGGCGCGCTTTAAAATCTTTCCCCATCCGTCCAGCGGCGTGTTTCTCACTTCAATGAGAGGCTCTCCGTTTAATACTCCGATTTCGAACTTGGAAGTCTGAAGAGTGGTGGGAATATATTTATATTGAATATTATTGATAGCGCAATAGTCAATCAGTTTTTCCTGTTCGTCGTCCGTAATCGACGACTCGCAAAGAATAATTTCGTCGATGCCCTTTCTTTCTCTTACTGTTTTGATTTCCTTAATATGGGCCGTGTTAATTTGATCGACTACTCTATAGCCCAAATCTTTGTTTTGAGCGATTATTTTGGAAATGGCGCTCATTTTTCCGTTCCGTCCGATTAAAAGTAAACGATGCACGCCGATGCCTCTGGTTCGGAGCAGCCACTTTTGAAAAAGTTGTATCAAATATCGGGCGAAAACGACATAAAAGGTAGCCAGTCCCCAGGCTGCCAAAATAACAAAGCGGGAAGAGAACCATTCCCGCTTCAAAAATATGGCTACGATAATTATAACCAGACCGATAGAAGTAGCGCCAAAAATCTTAAGCGTTTCACGCCAAAATTTCCTAGTGGATCGAATGGCGTAAAGTCCTTGGATGGCGTAAATCAAAATAAAAAGCGGCGTTACCGCCAGCGCTATCCATAAATACGTGTCAAAAGGATAATTATATAATTTCGGTTTATAAACCAGGACTTCCGGCACGTTTCTTATGGCAAAGGCGCTTACAGCGGCTAAGATTATCATAAAAAAATCCACCGGAACTTGAATAGCGCTGAAAAATAGTTCTGATCGCTTCATGTGTTTCTCTTATTTGTACAGACTCGTGATTCACAAAGAAATCAAGCATTTATTAGGGCAAATTCATAAGCTGAATTCTGTTTTAACAGCCATTTATCTTGTTCCGGCGTTGCCGACGGAATCTTTGCGGCACTTCCCGCCGAAGAGGCGGGATACGGCCTTGCACCAGACAGGGTTTGCCGTCATTGCATATTTCTATGCAAGAAGCGTCATAGCTTATCAGTTTCGCTATTCAGCTGATAAAGCGAATAAGAACCAATAAACACTGGCGCGCTTTTCACCTTTATTCGCCGATGAGGCGAGTAGTATTGTCTCTGTGGCACTTTCCCTAAACTAATATTGCTAATAGTTCGGTGGACGTTATCCACTGTCGCGACGCGCCTTAAAAGGCGCGGGTGTTCAGACTTTCCTCGCTTCCCGCTAAGCGGGATCGCGCGGCTGAACGATTTGCCCTAATAAATACTTAATTAGCTCAATCAATTCTTTATTTAAGCCAAATTTTAAAACAACAACGCCTTAATACTAGCACAATAACTACAATCTGTAAAGACAATCTATAGGTTTTTCAAATTGGTAAGTAACTGCCTCACTAGGCTTAATTTATCCCTATAATCATTAACTTTTACCAAATTAGCATTTATTATTTCCGCTGGCGCGCTGGCTAAAAACTTTTTATTCTTAACCAGAAATTCCGTTTTCAAAATTAAATTTCCTAGATTTTTGATTTCTTTTTTTAGCCTTTCCGATTCTTTTTTGACATCTATGATATCGGAAATATCTAAGACTAAATTTATATTTTTGCCGGCCACCATTATCCCCTTAATTTTCTTTTTCTCAAACTTAATCCGCGCCAATTTTTCAATAATTTCCCTGTTGTTTATCTTCTCCGCGCTAGCTTTGATTATTTCGCTCGGATTAATATGATAACTGGAGCGCAAATTACGAATTTTAGCAATTATTTCCCGCAAATCTTCGAATTCTTTCTCGGCTTTTTTATCAATCATTTTTTTATCGCCACTTGGCCATTTTTCCACCATCAACATTTTCCGGCCGTTATATAAATCCTGCCAGATTTTTTCCGTCACGAACGGCATAAACGGATGCCAGAGTTTTAAAATTTTATCCAAAACATATCCCAAAACCTTATCATTTTTTTCAATTTTATGGATTTCCAAATACCAATCAGCCAGTTCGTCCCAAGTAAATCTTTGCAGTTCTTCTCCTGCCAGAGAAAATTTAAAATTATCTATATTTCGAGTAATTTCACAAATCACCGAATTCAGCCTGCTTACTACCCATTCATCGGCCAATGTTTTAATTTCTTTTTTATCAATTTGATCAATTAACCGTAAATCACCGGCAGAGCTTGTCGAATAGCGATAGATATTCCATAGTTTGGTCACAAAATTTCTGAAACTGGTAACCTTATCTTCCGACATTCTGATATCATTTCCGGGAGTAGCGCCCATAAGTAGCGCCAATCTCACTGAATCAGTCCCGAATTTATTGATCATATCCAAAGGATCAATCCCGTTGCCCTTAGATTTAGACATTTTCTTGCCGGTTTTATCCAAAATTAAACCGTGAAGATAAACATTCTCAAAAGGAATTTCATCCAAGGCGAATAGTGTCATCATAATCATCCGAGAAACCCAAAGAGTCAGAATATCATAGCCAGTTTCCAGAACTTGTGTCGGATGAAAACGCGCTAAATCGCCTGTTTTTTTGCCATTTTTAAAAGTGTCGGGCCAGTTGAGCGTAGAGAAAGTCCACATGCCGGATGAAAACCACGTGTCTAACGTATCTTGATCCTGTATCCAGCCATTTTCTTTGGGAGGATTAATTTCCACGTAAGTTTTACCCTCTTTATACCAAACGGGTATTTCGTGCCCGAACCAGATTTGCCGGGAAATGCACCAGTCATGGAGATTGGTCATCCAATCGATATAACGTTTAGTGAACCTAAATGGTATAAATTTGATTTTCTTGCTTTTGGCCGTTTCAAGCGCTTTTTCTTTCAATGATTTATTGCCTAATTTTTTTACTTTTTTATTTACCGCCACGAACCACTGCTTAGATGGAATCTGTTCAATAGCTGTTCCGCAGCGATAGCAAACAGAAAGATTATTAACTATTTCCTCCTCGCTTTCCAGAAGTTCTTTATTTTTTAAATGATTGATGATTATATTCCGAACCTCCGACACGATTTTTCCGGAAAACTTTCCAAATCCCGGTTTTATCTTCCCCTCTTCTCCGATAACTTTAATTACTTTCAAATTATTTTTTTCGGCCATTTCCCAGTCAATCATAGAGTGCGCCGGAGTAACTCCCAGCGCGCCTGTTCCAAAATCAACATCCACCCGGCTATCGGCAATTATTTTTATTTTTAAAGGGACACCGATAAAATCAACTTCATAAATCTTCCCAATAAGTTTTTTATACCGTTTATCTTTAGGATTAACCGCCACCGCCGTATCTCCCAGTTTAGTTTCCGGTCGGGTAGTGGCGATAGAAACAGGAAAATTTTTATCATATTTAAAAGTGTACAACTTTGCTTTCTGCTCTTTATGCTCCAGTTCATCGTCGGCTAACGTCGATTGGCATCTAGAGCACCAGTTTACAATTCTTTCTCCTTGATAAATAACCCCCTCTTTATACATATCGACAAACATTTTTTTAACCACTTTTTTTCTTTGTTCGTCCAAAGTAAAAGCTTCGCGCGACCAATCCAATGACGCGCCCATTTTCCTGGTTTGATGAAGTATTTCCGCTTTTGTTTCCTCTAAAAATTTCCAGACTTCTTCCAAAAATTTTTCTCTTCCTAAATCCTGACGAGTAACATTTTTTTCTTTTAAAAGTTTTTCAACCGCGTTTTGCGTGGCAATGGCCGCGTGATCTGTTCCTGGCAGCCAAAGCGTCCTATATCCTTTCATTCTGTGGAAACGTATAAGCAAATCTTCGATCGCCAGCATTGACGAATGTCCAATATGCAGTTTATCGGTAATATTGGGAGGCGGGAGAATAATCGTGTAAGTTTTGGCATTTTCAGGCAAATTTAATTTATCCGGATTAAAAAAACCGCTCTTTTCCCAGAGTTTATAAATTTCATCCTCGTAATCCCGAGGCTCGTAAGTTTTTGGAATTTCTTTCATTTTTATTTCCTTATCTCTACTCCCAAATCTTTTTCCAGCGCGGCAATAATTTTATTCATAACAGCGTCCACTTCCTGGCTATTGAGCGTTCTTCTCGCGCTAAATTCAATGTGGAAAGCCAAACTGGCCTGGCCGTCTTTTTTAAATAGATCAAAAAGTTCCGCCTTGAGAACCAGTTCTCCGCCTTTTTCTCTGATAAAATCGGAAATTCCGGCCGCGGATATTTCTTTTTTTATAAGAAACGAGATATCCCTTCTCACGATGGGAAATTTAGCCATCGGCTGATAGATTTTTTCTTTCTGAACGGCTCGCAATTTTTCCAAATCGAACTCGGCTATAGCTACCCTTTTATCTATCTTAAATCGAGATAAAACCAGCGGATTGATTTCTCCGATTTGGCCGACTGATTGATTGCCTATCTTTATTTCCGCCGTTCGCGCCGGATGCCAGAAAGAATTTTTTTTACTGGCGGCCAAAAATTCAATTTTGCTTACGCCTAAATTTTCCAGGAAGTCTTCAACGACGCCTTTTAATCGATAAAAAGTATCAGCTCTTTTGTCCTGTTCCAGCACTTCAGCCATAACCAGCATTCTTTTTTCATCCGGCAAAGTTTTTACAGGCAAGTAAGCTTTTCCGATTTCGAAAATTTTAAAGCTTTCGAAATTTTTTAAATTTTCGTGAATATTTTTGAGAATGTTGGGCGCGAGACTTATTCTTATGTATTTTTGATTCGGATTCATCGGATTTTTCAGTTCCAGATGCGCTATCCTGCCTAATCCGCAGGCATCGGCGTCTGCCTGCGAGTAAAAAGAATAATTATACATTTCGTCAAAGCCCAAACTTGAAATTTTATTTTTAAT
>Ga0066637_10003776_pt1 | contig 10168 bp, 11 predicted proteins | sample CryGeyCG2014_020_FD_62737 | JGI IMG/M metagenome (GOLD analysis project Ga0066637, IMG submission 62737) | Groundwater microbial communities from aquifer - Crystal Geyser CG08_land_8/20/14_0.20 | ecosystem: Environmental > Aquatic > Deep subsurface > Groundwater | place: USA: Utah: Grand County...
GATAGAAAAGTTTTGAGTAAAGAGCATTTTTATGTAGGAACCCTCGATGTTTTAGGTGAAGTCAATGGTAATTTGGGAATTTTAGATATAAAAACTAGCAGTGGATTTTGGGATGAACAATTTATTCAAACTGCAGCTTATTTCCAGGCCTATAACGAAGAAGCTCTTGAAAAAGCGAAAACTCACTGGATTTTAAGAATTGATCAATATCAAGAATGTTTAAACTGCGGTGCAAAAAGAAGAGAAAAAGGAGGTGAATCTGAAATTAAAGAAGATAATCTAAATTGTAATCATAAATGGACCCAGCCAAAAGGGATATGTGAATTAAAAGAAGTAGATAATCATCAAACTTATCTTGATATGTTTTTAACAGCGAAAAGATTATGGGAGTTATCCAATCGATATTGGCTCTTGCAGATTGAAAATTATCCAAAGAAATTTTAGACAAAGCCCTGAAGTAGAACGGAGCTCACTTCAGGGTGAGCATTTAAAGGAGAATTAGCGAAATGAATTTATGGCTTATGTATTTTTAGATGAATCGGGAGATTTAGGGTTTAATTTTAAGAAAAAGAAAACCTCAAAGTTTTTTGTAGTCACCTGTTTGTTTGCAGAAAATAAAAAACCATTTGAGAAAATAGTAAAGAAAACTCATTCGGAATTGAAGAAAAAATATAAAAGAAGATTTGGTATTTTGCATTGTGTTAAAGAAAAACCAATTACTCGCCAAAGGTTATTGAGAAGATTAAATGAAAAAGATTGTGCCATTATGACGATTTATCTTAATAAAATGAAAGTTTATACAAGATTGCGTGACGAGAAACAAATTCTTTACAATTATGTAACCAATATTTTATTAGATAGAGTATATACAAAAAAGATGATTCCCATAAAAAAGAGGGTTGAGCTTATTGCTTCGAGAAGAGAGACAAATAAATTTTTAAATAAAAATTTCAAAAATTATCTTAATCGCCAGGCTAAAAACCACTATAAAATTGATGTAAAGATCTCCATTAAAACTCCTTCTGAGGAAAAAACTTTGCAGGCTGTTGATTTTGTTAGTTGGGCAATCTTTCGAAAATATGAATATGGAGATGATAGCTATTATAATAAAATTAAAAATAAAATAGTGGAAGAAAATCCACTATTTCCATAAAAAGCAAAACCTCGTGCGCTATTTGCGAGCAACCATCCGGAAGCCCACACACGAGGATTTACTTGCTACTCACAATGTAACAGATAGAAAGGTGCATGTCAATACTTTAGTTGTGGATAACTTTTGCTAAAGTTAGTTAAAAATAATCAAAATTTAGGCCGAAGTTGAGGGAATTTGGAAAAGACCAGAGATGGGCTTTTTTAATTTAGGTGTGGATTTCGATGATGTCTTGGTCCTGGAGGAGATAGTCTTTACCGACAATTTGGATTTTTGGAGAATTTTTTTTCAATAACTTGGCATATTTAAAAGAAGAAATTAAATCCTCACGAATTCCTTTGGCAAAATCAATTAATTTGCTATTTCTTTTGAGAATAAAGGGTTGATTAAAATCAACTGATTTGCCAGGAGGCTTTGAATAAACTCTGACTATTTCCAATAAATTAAAAACTTCTTTTTTTAATTCCCCGGTTCCAATTCCTTTTAAACAGGAAATAGGTTTTAAATTTTCTTTTGACTTTGCTAGATCAATTTTATTGCCGAGAAAAAGAATTTTTTTATCGCTAATTCCCCAATTATTTAATATTTCCTTGAGTTCTTTAATATCTTCAATTAGATTATCATTTGATAAATCAAAAATAGCTAAAAACCCGTCAGCTGATTTTAAGATTGCTTTTAACCAGGGAGGCGAATCTTTAGTTAAGGGAGGAGTATCGACTAATTGAATTAAGATATTTTGATAAGGCATCATTGCTGGTTGAGGGATTTGGGTGGTAAAAGGATAAGGAGCAACTTTGGCTCTGGCATTGGTTAAGGCATTTAATAAAGAAGATTTTCCAGAATTAGCCGGCCCAATAATAACTATTTGGCCGGCTCCTTCTTTGGGAATGGAATATAAAGCTTCCCTTCTGGCTTTTTTAGGTTTCTGCTTTTTTAATTTAGCAATTTTGGATTTTAAATCCTTCTGGACTTTTTCCGTTCCTTTATGTTTTGGGCAAATAGCCAACATCTCCTCTAAAATAGGGATTTTTTCTTCTGGAGTTTTAGTTCCCTTTAATTTTGCTGAAAGGGCGAAAAATTGAGGAGGTAAATTAGCCGGCATTAAAGTTATTATAGCATATAACTTTGCTGATATTTTGGTCGCCGAGGGAGCGATTTTTTGCTTGGCTTGACTTTTAGAAATATTTTGGTAGTATCTCTGTAGAATATCCAAAAGGAGGGTAAAATGGATAAGATACTTATTTATTGGGCAGCGCCATGTTTTACTCAAGCTGAAAGGATTTGGAATCGTTTGTGCGCAGAGTATCTAAGAAGAAAGGGATACGAGGTAATATTGCCTCAAGACGAAGCCAACAAATTTCTTGGGAAGGATCAAATGGACTTCGAGGGTCTAGCAGAAGATTGCTATTCTCAGTCCATTGCCTGTGATGTCATGGTGGACATTCTTGATGGGCCCGATCCAGATAGCGGCATGAGCATGGAAGCCGGATTCAAAATAAGAGACATTAAAACAGGTGGAAAAGGAGTAACCGTAGGCGTTAGGACCGATTTCCGCGTTTCAGAAGATGGACAGCTTAATGCAATGTTTCGGCTTCTCGATGGCATCGTCTTTTTTCCTTCATTTAACGAATCATACCAGGAGCTTTGTGACCAGATAGATGAAAAGGTTAAAACTCTCTTAAAGAGTAAGCAGCGCTGATTGCCCAGCTACTATCACGAACTCACAACATGAATTCGTGAAAGGGGCGGTTCTTCTTAAAGAAGTTGCCGCCCTTTTACTTTTGGTCGCCGAGGGGCGATTTTTTGTTTTGCTGTTTTTTTTGTTCAGAGTTTGTTAAACTAAATGTAGTGAAGGGGTAGCTTGAAAAAGCCATCCCGATAGTAAATTAAAAAAAGAAGGAGGAGACATGGGTGGAGCAGGTGAAACTCAAGACATAACAACCAGAATGAAAACTGGTTGTGGCTATTTGGATGTTACTGTTAAACGTGATAGTCGGGGCCTCTGCGAAGTTTTTGCTGTATTGGAAAAGGCTGGAGGTTGCGCTACGGCTCAACTTGAAGCACTGAGCAGACTTGTTTCTATGTTGTTGCGAGCTGGAATTAAACCCGAAACGATAATAAAACAACTCAGGGGTGTCAAATGTCATTCCATTGTTTGGGAGGAAGGCAGGCCCATCCTTTCATGTGCCGATGCGATTGCCATAGTTCTAGAACAACAGATTGGTCAAGAGTAATTTAAAGAGTCTCGGGCCGCCGATGCCGGGACTCTCTTTTTTTGTCAAAGTGGGCGATTTTTTGGTAGAATTTACAATATGACAAGGGAACAGGCATTAGAATTGTTAAAACAAAATATTCAGAATCAGAATTTAATTAAGCATTCGCTGGCGGTGGAGGCAATAATGAAAACCCTGGCCCGCCATTTTAATGAAAATGAGGAAAAATGGGGATTGGCAGGATTATTGCATGATATTGATTATGAGAAAACAAAAGGCAATGCAAAAGAGCATTCTTTAATTGGCGCTCAAATGCTTGAAAGTTTGGGAGTGGATAAGGATATTTGCCAGGCGGTTAAGGTTCATAACGAAGCTCACGGTATTTTACCAGAAACCTTAATGGAGAAATCTCTTTTTGTCATAGACCCCTTGACTGGTTTAATTGTGGCTGCTGCTCTCGTTCTACCTTCAAAAAAGTTAGCCGACCTTTCTCCTGAAAATGTTTTAAATCGTTTTAAAGAAAAAGCTTTTGCTAGAGGAGCTAATCGGGAAATTATTAAAAAATGTGAAGAACTTCTTGGTTTAAAACTAGAAGAATTTGTTAAAATTGGTCTTTTAGCAATGCAAAAAATAGGGGCCCAACTCGCACTTTAAGCGAGTTGGGAGGATGCGGTGGAGGGGCTTGATTATTTATTGGCAATGATATATAATCCAACAGACAGTAAGTTTCTTATTTTTCTCTCCTTACATAAATAATCAGATGTAAGTTAGATAGATAAATAAGATTGGTCGGCTTACTTGTAAATTTATTTGTGTAAGGAAAAACTATGGCAAAAAAATTGTTCGTTGGTGGAATGTCTTATGAGACCACCGAAAACACTTTGAAAGAGATCTTCTCGAAGGCCGGGACTGTTGAATCAGCGACTATTATCGTTGACAAGATTTCCGGTCGCTCCAAAGGGTTTGGTTTTGTCGAAATGTCGTCCGAAGAAGAAGCTCAGAAAGCAATTGAAATGTTTAACGGCAAGGAACTTGACGGACGAAACATAACGGTGAACGAAGCTCGTCCTATGGAGTCTCGACCGCGACAAGGCGGATTCCGGCGCGATTATGGAGGTGGAGGCAGAGGCAGAAGAAGCTGGTAAGCGCAATGCCAAAAATCAAAAAATCGCCAAAGGGGCGATTTTTTGGTAGAATAAATTTATGCTGAAAAAAATAATTCTGGTTGATGAAAAAGATAGGGAAATTGGATGGGAAGAAAAAATAAAAGCCCACAAAGAAGGTAAGCTCCACCGGGCTTTTTCAATTTTTATTTTTAATTCAAAAGGAGAGTTACTTTTGCAAAAGAGAGCAAAGACAAAATATCATTCCCCTGGCCTTTGGACAAATACTTGCTGCTCTCATCCCAGACCAAATAAAAATCTAGAAGAAGAAACCAAAAGAAGATTGAAAGAAGAGATGGGAATTAATTGCCAGATGAAAAAAATTTTCAGTTTTATTTACAAGGTGAATTTGGGGAAGTTAATGGAGCATGAGTTCAATCACGTTTTTATTGGAAAATTTGATGGAAAGCCAAAAGCCAGCTCTGAAGAAGTGGATGATTGGAAATGGATAAATGCTAAGGAATTAAAAAAAGAGATGAGAAAAAAACCAGAAAAATATGCTTATTGGTTTAAACTAATTTTAGATAGGGTCCTTAGTTATAAATAATAAAACTAAAACCTTAACTGAAGCTGAAATTTTAACCTTGAAAGACAGCGATGAAGTAAAAATAGGAGAAAGTGTATTAAAAGTTATCCAGACACCAGGCCATGCTAAAGATTGCATTTGTTTATTAGGTGCCGGTTTTATTTTTACTGGAGACACTTTATTTGAAAATGGCCATGGTCGAACCGATCTTCCCGGTGGCTCTCAAAAAGAAATGGAAGAATCTCTAGAGAAATTATCAAAAATAATAAAACCAGGGTCAACAGTTTATCCTGGCCACGGTGAAATTTTTAAATATGAATGTTTTTGAAGCAATTAAAAATAGATATAGTTGCCGAAGTTATAAAGCAGAGCCGGTGCCAGAAGAAAAATTAAAGAAAGTTTTGGAGGCGGCCAGATTAGCTCCTTCTGCCCACAATGAGCAGGAATGGAAGTTTATAGTAGTCAGAGATGCTAAAAGACGAGAACAATTAAGTGAAGCGGCTGGTCAAAGTTTCATTGTTGAAGCTCCGCTAATTATTGTGGCGGTAGCAACTGATCCTGAGCATGTTTTAAGTTCTGGAGTTCCCGCTTATGCTGTAGATTTAGCTATTGCCGTAGAACATATGGCTTTACAGGCCACTGAAGAAGGATTGGGAACTTGTTGGATTGGCGCTTTTTCCCAAGAGGAAGTAAAAGGGGTTTTAGGAATTCCAGAAGAATACAAAGTAGTAGCTTTACTGCCTCTTGGTTTTCCAGCTGATAAACCAAAACCAAAATCAAGGAAAAATATTAAAGAAATAATTTGTTACGAAAATTTTAGCGAATAGGTATGCTTTTGAAATTTCCAGCTGAGGAAAAAATTTTTTGGACTAAGCATTCTAAAAAGAAAATGCGGCAGTATCACTTTTCGGAAAAGAGGGTTTTGCGGATTTTGAGAAAACCAGATAGAAGAGAAGAAGGAATAGCGCCTGGAACAATTGCGGCTATGCAAGTTACTGGCACTAAAAAACATCCCACTGAAGCCTGGATGATGTATCTAATATTAAAAAAGCCCAAAGGGATTAAAATTATTAGTGCCTGGCGTTATCCTGGCAGAACTCCAAAGGGGGAGAGGCCAGTTATACCAGAAGATACATTGGAAGAGTTAGAGAATATTTTAAAAAGTGATAAAATATAATTAATATGGCGACAAAAATTTTTGGTTGGGTTCTATTGGCTGCTGGGATCATATTAATAGGTTGGACTTTGCTTTCTACCTATAATATTTTTACTGGAGAAGTTGCCGCCCCAGAGATTTTCAAAGTAGCCGAAAAAGAAGTTTTACCAAAAGAAGAAGGGATTTTAGATATTCAAGCTCAGATGGAAAAAATGATTAGCGAACAATTGAAAGGAATCCTACCAGTAGATACCATACCACGACTTCTCAATTTGATTGTCTGGTCAATCTTAGCTGGGATTTTAATTTTTGGCGGCGCCCAAATCTCCAGCCTGGGCATCAAATTGTTAAAGAAATGAATCTTATTGAAAATTAATTAGCCCGCTTTTATCGAGCGGGCTTTTGGCTTTCAGACCATTCTCTGGCATTTTGGAAGAGTCGCAACCAGGGTGAAACCTTAAGTTTTGACCACTCCTTTGGCCAATAAGGCCATTGCCAAGAGAGGAAAACCCTTTCAGGGTGGGGCATTAAGGCCAAGTGTCGTCCATCAGGAGAACACAAAGCGGTAATGCCATTTCTTGAGCCATTAGGATTAAAAGGATAGCCTTCGGTAATCTCGCCCTCATCATTAACGAAGCGAAGCGGTGCCAATTGTTGCTGCTCAATTTTTTCAAGAATAGAGTTGTCTGGGCAAAAGAAGCGACCTTCGCCATGGGCTACCCAAATACCAAGAATTGAGCCTTCCAACCCTTTCAAGAAAATCGAGGGGCTGGGTAAAACCTTCACTGCCACGAATCGCGACTCGAATATCCTTGATTCATTAAGGACATAACGTGGGTGTCTATCCGATTCAATCCCCGGCCAAGGCACCCAGCCCAAAAGGGTCATTACTTGACAGCCATTACAGACACCGAGGGAAAAGGTATCTGGCCGGTTATAGAAGGTCTCAAATTCCTGCCGAATTCGAGAGTTGAAGCGAATCACTCCTGCCCAACCTTTACCCGCATCTAAGACATCAGCAAAACTGAAGCCACCGCAGAAAGCCACCCCCTTGAAGTCATCGAGACTAATTCTACCATCGGCTAAATCAGTCATGGTGACGTCCCAGGGTTCAAACCCAGCAGCAAAGAAAGCGGCGGCCATTTCTCGATCGCCATTAGTGCCTTCTTCGCGGAGGATAGCAACTTTTGGCTTATCTCTCATGGCAAGTTTTCTTTTCGGAGTCGGGTTTGGCTTAAAGGCGAGCTGGAATTTCAAACCCAAGCGATTATAAATGGCCTTACGTTCAGCTTCGGAACACTTCGGATTAGCTTGGAGCCGATCTAGTTGGTAAGAAGTTTCCTGCCAGATGTCACGAAGAACTCGCATATCCTCAGAGAGGAGAGTGACTTGGCCATGCTGAACATTGACTTTTTTCTCAACCATAGTTTTACCGATTTCCTGAGAACATCCAGTCAACCCATATTCTTTTAGAACAGACCGGATTTCCTCTTCCTTGTCGGGAAGATATTCAATTACCACTCCCAACTCCTCGGCAAAGAGCAGAGAAAATGGATCAATGTTTTGCGTTTTGGAGTCAGAGAAGTTGATATCGAGCCCAGAGTTTCCAGCAAAAGCCATTTCTAACAAGCAGGTGATTAAACCGCCATCCGAACGGTCGTGGCCAGCTAGAATCAACGGCTCTCCTCTTATTAGCTCTTGGATTGCCTCAAAACCGGCGCGAAAAAGTTGGATATCTAAATTAGTATCCACATCTGGTGATTCATCACCCACCTGTTCAAAGACTTGAGCCAGAGCTGAACCACCGAGTCGGTATTTACCTCTCGAAAGGTCTATATACATTAACTTGCTCTCGCCGGGTCTCTTAATGTCTGGCGTGACAACCTTGGTAATATCTGGACAGGAAGCATAGGCGGTAGCCACAAAAGTGCCAGGAGTTTTAACCACTTTTTGAAGGCCGCCAACATTGAATTTGGCTGCCATCGAAACGGAATCTTTGCCAACGTTGATTGATATACCTAGTTTCAGTAGAAAATCTCTAAGCCCTTTGACAGCATCATAAAGTCGGGCATCTTCTCCTGGTTGACCACAAGCCCAGGCCCAGTTGCCAGATAGGCTAATTGATTCAAAGTTTTCGACTGGCGCCCAAACTAAGTTAGTAAGTGCTTCTGCTACGCTGAGGCGGACCGACGATCCCGGACTGATTATCTCTTTTATTGGTTGCTCGCCAATGGCCATAGCCGCACCAGTTTTAGCAAAATGACTATCGGCTACTACAGCCACATCAGCCAGGGTTATTTGGAGAGGCCCCACAGTTTGTTGTTGGGCGATGAGGCCGGTAACGCTTCGGTCAACCTTGCGAGTAAGGAAATGTTTTGAGCCCACAGACATTAGTCGTAACACTCTCTCCAGAGCCTCTCTTACGGTAAGGCCGGATGGTAAAGCTAACGGCATTAATTTTCGCTGGACGCGTTGGACTTCACGCCTTTTTTTAGGAAGTTCTCCAAGCAGAAAGCCAAGATCTAAATCAAGCGGTATTTTTTGATGTGCGGGTGCGTCTGGTGCTGCCCATTCGTCTTCAACCGCCAGTTTACCATCACCGGTGATCTCACCAATAACCGCCAAAGGACAATGTTCCCTTTGAGCTATCCTTTGGAGAATTGGCAAATGCTCGGGAGGAACCACTAAAACGAATCGTTCCTGGGATTCATTGCACCAGAGAACTAAAACACTCATCGTCATATCCCCACAAGGAATCTTTCGGAGTTGGATTCGGGCACCGGACGGAAAAACAAGCTCGGTTACGGCAGTGCAGTCGCCTCCGCCACCCAAATCATGAATTGATTCGATAGGGTTTTTCTCTCCAAGCTCAATACAGGCCCGAATTAGGCGATAACATCGCTGTTGCATTTCCGCATTGGCCCGCTGGACTGAGTCATAGTCCAATTCCTCAGCTTGGTCTCCAGTGCTCAAACTTGAAGCCGGAGCGCCACCCAAACCGATTCGGTAGGCGTCGCCACCGATTTGAACCACTTTTAATCCTGCTACCGATTCTCTTTTTTCAATGTGACCCGTATCAATCTGACCAACACCACCAGCCGCCATAAAAGTTTTGTGCCAACCAAACCATTCTTCATTCAGCTGGAGCTCGAAAGACCGGCAGGAGCCACAGATAACTGGTTCGCCCCACTCGTTCCCGTAACGACTGGCACCGTTAGAGGCACCAATGATGATTTCCAGCGGCGTTTTAAGACGTCTGGGATGGGGTGCATAGACTTTTTCCCAAAGCAAGTTGTAACCTGGAATGTGAAGATTGGAAACATTGTAAATAGCTGAGCCAGCAATCAATAAACCGCCTCGGCCAACTGCCGCATTATCCCGTTGACGGCCTCCTGTGCCGGTAGCTGCGCCGTGAAATGGCTCAATACCAGTCGGATGATTATGAGTTTCCATCTTATAGGTAATTTCATATCGCCGAGGTCTCAGTTCAAAACGAGAAGGACTGGCTGGGTCAATTGGTTGAAGAGTTTTGATGTTGTGCCCAGCAATTATAGCGGCATTATCTTTAAATGCCACTAAGGTTTTGCCAGGCCAAACTCGGTTGGTTTCCTTAATCATTTCAAAGAGGGTATGGGGCATTTCTTTCCCATCAATCACAAAAGTGGTGAGAGCAAAAATGAGATGACGAGCATGCTCAGAATCTAGTGTTCCGACTTCAGAAATTTCAACATCAGTTGGGTCGCGCTTCAATTCATTTGCAAAGTAATTCCAAATATATTCCATGTATTGTTCGTCAAGCGCTAACCCTCGAGTTTCATTTATCCGCCTTATAGCCGCCAGGCCCTCTTCCATCACCGGTACTATTTGAACTGGTTCGGGCTTAACATCAATTTTAAAACTGGTTAACGGCCGAAGATAAGATTCTTCGGTCATTCGATCATGAATTAGAGCGTAAATTTG
>Ga0066637_10003778_pt1 | contig 10164 bp, 8 predicted proteins | sample CryGeyCG2014_020_FD_62737 | JGI IMG/M metagenome (GOLD analysis project Ga0066637, IMG submission 62737) | Groundwater microbial communities from aquifer - Crystal Geyser CG08_land_8/20/14_0.20 | ecosystem: Environmental > Aquatic > Deep subsurface > Groundwater | place: USA: Utah: Grand County...
TTTGTCTTTCTCATTGCCTCTAAAACATTGAAAGTCCCCAAAGCATTTATTTCAAAATCCTCGCGCGGATTTTGGACCGAAGTAACCATTGTAGTTTGGGCAGCCAAATGATAAATCAAATCAGGTTTATATTTCTTAAATGTCTCTAACAGTTTCTCGTATTTTCTGATGTCTCCTTTAATAAAAATAAAATTTCCTTTGGTTTTTAGCCAATCTAAATTCTCTTTAGCTCCGGCCCGAGAAAGATTGTCGTAAACAATAACCTTATTACCCTTTTTTATATAATGAGCAGCGGTATTGGTTCCAATAAATCCCGCCCCTCCCGTAATCAAAGTAGTCCTTGGCATGTTTTAGATTTTTGAGATATACTTTCTAATCTTTGGGCCAAATTGAGGATGTTTTAAGGAAAGGTAAATATTTGATTTCAAATAAGCAAGTTTATTACCGCACTCTAACCATTTACCTTCAAATTCATAACCATAGACTTCCTGATTACCTTCCACCATCTTCGCTAAAACTTCACTTGTTATTAACTCTCGGTTTTTATTTAAAGAAGCCCTTTGGAGCCACTGAAAAACTTCGGGCGTGAAGACGAATTTTCCGACAATAGCCAAATTAGATGGAGATTCTCTGATTGTTGGGGGTTTTTCTACAATTTTTTTAATTCTGTAAATACGATCAGCTATTTTTTCACCCCCAATCATTCCATAGAAAGGGAAGTTTTCCTTTGGGATTCGGTAGGCGGCAATAACTGGTTTTTTATACTTTTCAAAAACTTTTATTAATTGTAAAAGACAAGGAACTTTCGCTTCTACTACATCATCTGCCCATAAAACTGCGCATGGATTATTTCCTATTAAATTCTTGGTTTGCAAAAGAGCGTGTCCATCGCCTAATGGTGCTTTTTGAGAAACGTACGAAAAAGAAATATTTTTAGTAATTTTCTCTAAATTTTTAAGCTCTCTTAAAAGATGGTTTTTCCTTCTCGTTTTTAAGAGTTCTTCAAGTTCCGGGATTTTCTTAAGATATTTTTTAAAGTAATCTCGCGTTTCTTTTTTATCCGGCCGGATAACAAAAATAATTTCTTTAATCCCCGAAATCCGAGCTTCCTCAACAATATACTGGATAACGGGCTTATCAACCAAAGGCCAGAGTTCTTTTGGCAAGACCTTACTTAAAGGTAAAAACCTTGTTCCGAGTCCAGCAATTGGTATTATTGCCTTTTTGATTCGCGACATACATTATTGTTCCATTTTTTTCTTAAATTCTTCGATAATTTTAACCGGGGTAGGATCTATTTTATACTCAAGAGCCAACCAATAGGCTGTCCAAAAACCCAGGATGACGCTCGCAAAAATTTTTTTTAACATCGTTTTACCTTCCATATCAATAAATTCTACTTCAACTCCCTCTTTTTCGATTAGATTTTTGGTGATTTTCATTTGTCTTAAGATTCTGGGATGAGAATCCTCGAGGTCGCGTAAAATTATCACATAGAGTTTTTTGTTTGAGATTTGCGTTTCGTTTATGTGCCAAAAACCAACCGTTTCGTTGTGATTTAACTCCGGAAAATAATTTGTAACAGCTAAGACTTTCGCCGTTTCGTTTAAACTGTTTTTCCAAATTAATCCGATTTCTTGAAACCTTTTTGAGACATAGATAAAAGGAATTTTTTTAAAAATCTTTTTAGATAATATTTTTCCCTGATTTTCAAATTTTTTCACTGTTAAATTTTCTCCCACGTCTAAAACTTCTTTAACTAGCTCTTTTCCCGCAAGGTTGTGATTGGCTAAGACCTGGAGCAGGGTGGCAAACATTTCTCCCAAAGCCAATCTTGGAGGAATTACGGACTCCGGAAGTTTTACACAGGGGACTTCGTATTTTTTTGAAAGTTTTTCCAATTCTCCTCCAGTCGTAATAGTAATTAAAGGTAATCCCCGCATTAGTGCTTCTTGAAAAGAAGATAATGTCTCTTCGGTGTTGCCGGAGTAAGAGATACAGATAATTAAACTTTCATTTCCCGCCTGAATAGGAAGACGATAGCTTTTGTAGACAAAGACATCAAGAGGTCTTAGGGTTGCTAAAATTTCGCCCGGCAAAACAGAACCTCCCATTCCGCAGATAATAATATTTTCTGGTCGCCTAATCAGTTTCCCGGGCTTCAAACTAATATTTTGAGCAGCTTTTATTCCAATTTGAAATTGATTGGGAAAATCTAAAATAATTTTCCGCATGTTCAAAGAATCTAAAGATTCTTTTCTACCCTTCGCTCGGCTTTGCCTCGCTCGGGTGTTAAATTTATCAATATTTTTTATTGCCATGCTCTTTTTGTTTTGATATACCAATTTTCGATATTAATGAAACGCTTTGATGGGTCAACGATCACCCCTGTTTCTATTCCTTTGATTTCTTTTGAAACGAAATAAAGATACTCCGGGTTATATAAAAATATAGCCGGAGCGTTTCCAATTAAAAATTCCTGAAATTTTTCTAAGGTTTTTTCTCTTTTTTCCTCATCTAAACTCTGTCTCGCCTCTTCTAATAGTTTATCACAATCTTTGTTTTCATAACCAGCTAAATTCAATCCGGGGTCTTTTTTTTGAGAAGAATGCCAGAAAGGAAAGGGGTCGGGGATTTGGCCTAAAACCTCTCCAAATATGAGAGCTTCATAATCCCTTTTTCTGATAATATCTTCTTTAAAGGTATCGGAAGGAAAAACCTTGACCTCGACCTCAATTCCTAATTTTTCCCACTGAGTTTTCAAAAGCTCCGCAGTTAATTCTAACATTGGGTTTTCAGGGTCTTTAACGGTGGTAAGAGAGATTTTAAAAGGTAAAACTTTTCCTGGCGAGATTAGACAAACCTCGTTTAATTTATTACGCGTTCCTTTACGAACTTCCCCCGTTCCTTTTTTTAAGCCCAAAGGTTCCAGAATATCTGAGGCATATTTTTCCTGAAACTTCATTACGGCCTCTTTTGTTTCTTGGCCGAAAAAGCCGGTAATTTCTCCTTGGTAAATCTTCTTCCCTTCAATTGTTAGATTAGATAAACACTCTTGAAGATTCTTAACTTCTGAACCCTGAGAACCTTGTTTAAGATCGGTTTTGAAATCCATTTTTTCAGCCTCAATAACTTTCACTAATTTGCCTGCTTCTTTTTTAAATCCTGCTTCTTTTAAAAGATTTTCAGCTTTTTCGAGGTTGAACTCATAGACGTTTGCAGGTAAAGAATATTTATAGATTTCTGGCAGAATAGGGGAATGGACTACTTTAGCCGAAGTAACTCCTGCTTCCCCCAGAAAAATTTTTCCTAAAATTTCTTCTTTATCAGTGCCGTAGTTGAAGGCCTGCCTAACCCCCTTTTTGGCTAAAAGTTCGTTCTGGGAAGGGTTAAAAAATACGGCGAAGTATCTTGGTAAAGAAAAAGAATATAAGTTTAATTCTCCTGCAAAATCGTAGTTTTTAAAAGAAGAAATCGAGTATCCTTGAATTTCTTTTTTTTGAGCCGCTTTTATCAGCTCTTCTTTCGCTCTAATTCGATCTTCTTCTTTGTTGCCAAAGTAGAAAAAACGAAAATAGATTTTAGAGAGATAAGGTTTTTGTCCGTAGTAAGATGTAAAACGTTTTAAGTCTAAAGAGAGAATTTTTCCTGACGGGTCTTTTTTTAAATCCTCAAACTGATAAGGTCCGGAACCGATTGGATTTAAATTATAAGGAGAGAATGGAAAGTTTTGACTGGAAACGTCTTTCCAAATATTCTTTGGAAGAATTTTTAAAGTGAGTCTTTCAAAAAAGGGAGCATAAGGATTTTTTAATTTAAAACGAACTCCATTTTCCGAAATTTTTTCCACCTCTATTTCTAACCAGTCTGCTCTCAGATAACTTTTAAAATCCGGATTTTGAATTGTTTTGACGGTAAAAATTACATCATCGGCTGTAACTTTTTTTCCGTCGTGGAAGACAGCCCCTTCTTTTAAATAGCATTCGAAGACTGTTCCGCCTTCTTGAATTTTGCATTCTTGAGCTAAATCGGGTACGATTTTCCCTTCAAGGTCAAACTTCATTAAACCAGAATAAATAAGTTCTACCAGATCTCTATCTACGTCATTGCTGGCCGTATATATTGGGTTAATAAATCTTGGCTGTCCAATTACTCCTTCAATAAATTTTCCCCCCTGAGCTGCTGTTATTTTGGTATGTTGGGAGAAAAAGGAGATTAAGAGAAAACTGAAAGAACCTAAAAACAAAACAAAAAAAGACAATATAGCTATTTTTTCTTTGGTGGTTAAAACCTTACTAATTTGGCACCACTGTTTAAAAGATGGATAGTGGCACCTCTTTTTTTCGTTAAGAGACATTTTCAAATTAATAAATTTAAAATAGCTAAAATTATAAAAATGACCCCGAAGACTACGGTGGCGTAAAAGATTTTTTGCTGGATACCCCGACGGGTTCCATAAAAACCGCCTTCGCCCCCAAAAGCCGAACCCATGGCAGTTCCTCTTTGTTGTAACAGAATACAGATAATAAGAAATATCGAGACGATAATTTGTAGAAAAGGCAAAAAATTATCCATTGGAAAAAGTAATTTTATTTCTCTGGAAGCCATCTGGGCAAAAAGAAACTTAACCCCCAGATAATAAGCGTTGTCCAAAAGAGAGGTAAAATTCCATGAATTTCCAGATTTTTAGGAAATAGAACATCGGCTGCTATCCAAACAAGCCCCATATTTATTACCAAACCAAACAAACCAAAGGTCAAAACCCTCAATGGAGAGGTAATTGCCTTCAAAATTGGTTTAATAAAAAAATTAATTAATCCCAGAATGGTTCCTATCAAAAAAAGCGTTTGAATAGAACCGGTGAATTCTACTCCAGGAACAAATTTTTGGGCCAACCAGATTCCCAGAACCCCGGTGATAATTTGAAGGATAAGACTCCACATTTTATTTATCTTATCAAATATTTTCTTTTAAGTCAAAATTAAAGAGCAAGGAATTTTTTTTGTCGCAGTTTCTTATGATAAGAAATTGCAAATCGGTGAGCTTCATCCCGTGTTCTAAGAATTAAATTGAAAACTTCCCTTGGTAAATTTTTTAATAAAACAGGTATTTTCTGACCCTCGATATATAATTTGTTTTCTTTTTTTGCCAGAGCAATAACCCCGGGCAGTCTTTTAACTCGTTTTGTCACCGTGATTAAACATTGACGGACGGCATTTAGTTGGGCTTTTCCCCCGTCAATTAAAATTAAATCGGGATAGGACCATTCCAAGTGTTTTAATCTTCTGGATAAAACTTCCCTAATCATTGCTACATCGTTTGGTTTTCCGGATATCCTGATTTTGAATTTTCGATAAAAATTTTTATTTGCTTCTCCATTAATAAAAGTAACCAGAGAACCCGTTGCTTCCTGGCCCTGGATATTGGAAATATCATAAGCTTCGATTCGAGAAATTTTCCCCCTGATTTTTAATAATTCTTTTAAATTTTTTTGAACTAGAAACCAATTTGATTCTGACGGGAATGACAGCTCAAAAATCTTGGCATGAGCTAGGGTTCTCTCTAGAGCCCTGATTTGATCTCTGATTTTAGCTGCCTTTTCAAAATCTTGGAAAACCGAGGCTTTTTTCATTTCTTTCCCTAATTCTTTCAGGGTCTGGCTTTTCCCTTCTTTGAAAATTTTTATTATATTTTGAGCATTATTTTTGCATTCTTTCTTCATTTCCCGAGCCGCAGCGAATGGGAGAGAAGAACGAACGTTCTTCGAACTGGAGAGAGCTAACGGAATTTTCTCGGCTAACGTTGAACGCAATAAGCAAGGCGCTGGACATCTGCGGAGCTCGTACCAAAGACAGGGCCTTTTAGGTAGGTTGTGGCAAGAGCGATAAGGGAAAATCTTTCTTAAAATTTTTAAGGTTTGCTTTAAAGCTTTTCCATCAACAAAAGGACCGATATAATCAACTCTTGACTTTTGAAAGGCGAAGATGACTTCGTCCTCTTCTTCACCTTCGCTTCCATAGGGCAAAGAGGGTTTCGCCCTCTTCTTCCACCTCGCTTCTTTAAAAAGCTCGGTAATGGAAGCTCGGTTTTTGACTTTTAACTTTGGTTGTGGTTGGTGAGTAATAAAAATTCTTGGATAATCATCTTTGGTGACCGCAACATAAAAATAATTTTTGTCGTCGCGCCAGACGACATTATATTTTGGCCGATATTTTTTAATTAATTTTGCCTCCAAAATTAAGGCTGTAATTTCAGAATCTGTTTTTATATATCCTATTTTTTTGACTTTATTTAGGAAAAAACTATCCCGCCAGTCGGACTGTTGAGTTCGAAGAACGTTCTTTCTTCTTTCACCGAGCTCCGCACGCAGCGGAGCGAAGGTAGAAAAGAGGCTTGCCTCTTTGATTTCGCTACGGCTCGGGAAATGATTTTTTACCCTTTCTTTGATATTGGTTGCTTTGCCAATATATAGAAACTCCCGACTGTTTTTAAAGGCATAAACTCCGGAATTTTTGGGTAGTTGCCCAATTTTGTCTTTTAAGGTAAATTTAAACCTCATATTTTATCACAATAACGCACCCTTGAGGGATTTTCAAATTCGATGTATAATAAACAACTTCAATGACAAATGGGTTTATTAAAATCCGGGGAGCCAGGGTTCATAATTTAAAGAATATTGATATTAATGTACCAAAAAATAAGCTGGTAGTAATTACTGGAATTTCTGGTTCCGGAAAGAGTTCCTTGGCTTTCGACACATTGTATGCCGAAGGACAGAGAAGATATGTCGAAAGCCTTTCTGCTTATGCAAGACAGTTTTTAGGGGTAATGGACAAACCTGATGTTGATAAGATTGAGGGAATATCGCCCGCAATTTCAATTGACCAGAGGAAAGCTGCTCACAATCCTCGCTCGACCGTTGGTACGATAACGGAGATATATGATTATCTCCGTCTTTTATTTGCTAGAATAGGAAAACCCCATTGTCCGGATTGCGGGAGACCGATATCTCGCCAAACAATCGACCAGATTATAGAGCAGATTTTGAAACTACCAAAAACAACCGAAATAACTATCTTGGGTCCGGTTATTCGAGGCAAAAAAGGAGAACATCAAGGAATTTTTGAAGAGATTCAAAGGGCAGGTTTTGTTAGAGTGCGAATTAATGGAATCATTCATAGAGTAGAGGAAGCGATTGAGCGAATATTGGATAGAAAGAAAAAACATAATATTGAAGTAGTAGTTGATAGATTGGTTATTGGCAAAGAATTGGATAGAACAAGATTGGTTGATTCAGTAGAGACAGCATTGAAGTTAGGTAAAGGGGTGGCAATAATAAATCAAAAATCAAAAACCGAGCTTCCATTTATGGAAGCGAAGGTGAAGAAGAGGACGAAGTCATCTTCGCCTATCAAAGGTCAAAAAATTAACGATTTATTATTTAGTGAACATTTCGCCTGCGAGGAATGCGGTATCTTTCTACCAGAGTTAGAGCCACGACTTTTTTCTTTTAATTCTCCTTATGGTGCCTGTTATAGCTGTCAGGGTTTAGGAGAAAAATTAGAAGTTTCACCAAAACTAGTAATACCAAACCAAAATTTATCCATTGCCGAAGGAGCAATTTTCCCTTGGGCTCATGCCTCTCATAAGATTGGTAGGCAGGGGTTTTTCTGGGGGCAAATACAAGAACTGGCCGAGAGAAAAAATATTGATTTATATGCTCCGGTGAAAAATCTACAAAAAGAAAAAATCGATTTAATTTTGCACGGCGATACCGATTTTGAAGGAGTAATTCCCTGGTTAGAAAGGCGTTATCACGAGACCGATTCTGAATATACAAGAGAGGAAATTGAACAATATATGATTGAGAAAAAATGCGAGGCTTGTAAGGGGAAGAGATTGAAACCAGAGGTGCTGGCAGTAACAGTGGCTGGGAAATCAATTGATGATGTTGTAACAACAAGCGTTGATAAGATAAAAGAATTTTTTGAAGAAATTGCGAAACCGACGCGAAATTCCAAAGGACCCCGCCCCCAATTTGGGGGCGGGGTCTCCGGGGCAGTCGGAACGCGAAACCGACGTGAAGCTTTAACTGATAACGAATTAAAAATCGCTAACCCGAGCGAAGCGAAGGGTAAAGATGAACGAAAGTTCATCGCCCAGCCAATAATAAAGGAAATCATTAACCGCTTGCAATTTTTAATTGATGTTGGATTGAACTATTTAACCTTAGATAGAAAAGCAGCTACTTTGGCTGGAGGAGAGGAACAGAGAATAAGATTAGCCACCCAAATTGGCTCAAAATTAACTGGAGTTTTGTATATTTTAGATGAACCATCAGTTGGCTTGCATAGCAGGGACCAGGGGAGGTTAATTAAGACTCTTAAAAAATTAAGAGATTTAGGAAATACGGTGGTTGTATGTGAACATGACCCCCAAACTATTCGAAGGGCAGATTGGATAATCGATATTGGGCCGGGAGCAGGAAAACATGGCGGCCGCGTCACATTTGAAGGAACGCCAAAAAAATTACTAAAATCAAAAACTCTGACCGGGGAGTATTTGGCTGGAAGAAAAAAAGTCGAAATTCCCCAATGTTTAAGGTGGAACCCTAAACAAGATAAACAAGATGAGCAGAAATATTTAATTGTTAAGGGCGCGAAAGAACACAATTTGAAGAATATTAATGTGAAGATTCCTCTTGGGAAGTTTGTTTGTATTACTGGAGTGTCTGGCTCAGGTAAGAGTAGTCTGATGAATGATATTGTAGCCAGAGCTTTGATGAGAAAGTTTTATAAATCAAAAGAAGAACCGGGGGAGCACGAAGCCATTTTGGGAAGTGAGCATTTAAATAAAGTAGCCCTTGTTGATCAATCTCCAATTGGTCGAACCCCAAGATCGAATCCAGTTACTTACACCGGTGCCTTCGCTTATATTCGAGACTTATTTTCAGAAACTAAAGAAGCAAAAATCAGAGGATACAAACCAGGTCGTTTTTCTTTCAATGTTAAAGGGGGTCGGTGCGAAGCTTGCGAAGGTCAGGGGGTAAAGAAAATTGAAATGTACTTTTTACCCGATGTCTATGTTCAGTGTTCTGAATGTAAAGGAAAAAGATTTAACAAAGAAACTTTGACTGTTGAATATAAAGGGAAAAATATTGCCGATGTTTTGGAAATGACGGTTGAAGAAGCCCTGGTTTTCTTTAAAGTAATACCCGGACTTTTTCAAAAATTAAAAACTCTGAATGATGTTGGATTAAGTTACATCCAATTAGGTCAACCTGCTCCTTCTCTTTCCGGTGGAGAGGCCCAGAGAGTGAAATTAGCTACTGAACTTTCTAAAAAAGCAACCGGTAAAACATTATACATCTTAGATGAACCAACCACCGGGTTACACCCTCACGATATTAAAAAATTAGTTTGGGTTTTAATAAGTTTAGTAGAAAAAGGAAATACAATTATCATGATTGAACATAATCTCGACTGTATCAAGAGCGCAGATTGGGTCATAGATTTAGGTCCCGAAGGCGGAGACGAAGGTGGATACATTATTGCTGAAGGAACGCCATTTGAAATTTCCAAAAATAAAAAAAGTTATACTGGGAATTATCTAAAAACATTACTGTTGAAAACTTAAACCACTTGACAGAATCACCCAGCTCATTCTATATATTAATAGAGAAATAAATTAGCACTCAAAGGTCGTAACTGCTAATATAAATTACTACTATTATGCGAATTCAACCTTTAGCTGACCATATTCTTATTGAACCAATTAAAGAGGAAGAAAAAACAAAATCCGGAATTTTGTTACCGGAAACCGCTGAAAAAGAAAAACCCGAGCAGGGGAAAGTGATAGCCGTGGGACCGGGAAGGAAAACTTCTTCTGGGAAAATCATCCCGGTAGGAGTTAAGGCAGGACAAAGAGTTTTATTTACCAAATACGGCCCGAATGAAATAAAGGTCGATAATAAAGAATATTTAATTGCCAAAGAGGAAGATATACTGGCAATAATAGAAATAGAATAACATCCCATATCGGAGAGGGGTCGGGAGAACCCTCCAGTTCTCCCGTGTAGGAAAACAGGCTTTCGCCGAAGGCGAGCGACCTGACTCCGTATTACCATTATGGCAAAACAAATTTTATTTAGCGAAGCTGCTAGAA
>Ga0066637_10003781_pt1 | contig 10163 bp, 13 predicted proteins | sample CryGeyCG2014_020_FD_62737 | JGI IMG/M metagenome (GOLD analysis project Ga0066637, IMG submission 62737) | Groundwater microbial communities from aquifer - Crystal Geyser CG08_land_8/20/14_0.20 | ecosystem: Environmental > Aquatic > Deep subsurface > Groundwater | place: USA: Utah: Grand County...
TTGTTCACGATCATACTTAGCTCTTGGCATAGACATAGGATTTAATAGTTAACAGGTGTTACCCCTAACTATACCAAGTGTTACCTCATGGTGTTAACTGTACAGAAAGTTGACTTTCTTAGCTTGAAAAATTATAATATTAAATAGATTAAATAAAACTTTATGAGGAAAAAAGATTTTTCTTTAGAATCTTTACATGTTTCTCAGGATTCTGCAAAATGTCCTATTTGCGGTAAATTGTATAAAGATAGTAAGTCAGAGACCAAGGTGATAAGAAGAGAAGGCCCTCTATTTTTAGTACATACTACTTGTAAAAATTGTGGCACCTCAGTGCTTGGGAACATAGTTACGTTTGATAATGTAGTCGGTTCTGTGGGGGTACTTACTGACCTGACTTTTGCTGACACTCTCTATTTTAGAAGGGCAAAGAGAATAAAAGTAGATGATGTGATAGATCTACATAGGAAGCTTGAAAGAGACTAGGGATTAGGCGGTAGGTTATCGATTATGGGGAACCAAGTCCTTAGTTTATGAGATAGGGAATTGATATCTTTTGTATTAAGTTATTGAATTATGGACAATATAAAATTAAAGGCACAAATTAGGGGCATAGAAAAAAAGGAAAAGCCCTCTATCTTGAGAAAAAAGGGTTTTTTACCTTCTGTTGTTTATGGTCATAAAGCAAAAAGCCTTTCTTTGAAAGTGGAGATTGAAAGCTTTAAAGAAGTTTATCAGAAAGCAGGAGAAAATTCCCTTTTGGAGTTAAATGTTGAAGGTGGAGGTAAAAAACATGTTCTTATTCATGAAGTTCAAAAAGATCCAGTGACTGAACAGATTCTTCATGCTGATTTTTATCAAGTGGAAATGAAAGAAAAAATAAAGTCATTTATTCCACTTTCTTTTGTAGGCAAATCTCCTGCTGTTGAAGATGTTGATGGGGTTTTAGTAAAAAATATAGATGAAGTTGAAGTAGAGTGTTTTCCCATTGATCTTCCCAAAGAAATAAAAGTAGACATCTCTTTACTTAGAGCTTTTGGCAATGCAATTACCGCAGAAGACCTAAAAGTATCATCCAAAGTAAAAGTTTTGTTAAAACCCGAGGAAGTTTTAGTGATAATTCAAGCTCCTCGTACTGATGAGGAGTTAGAAGAGCTAGAAGAATCTGTCGAAGAGAAAGTTGAAGAAATAGAGGGAGTTGAGAAGGAAGAAGGCGAGGGGCAAGAAGAGGGCAAGGAAGAAGAAGAGGGTCAAGAGGAGGAGAAGACTGCATCTGCACAACCTACACAAAAGGCAGAGTAATAAAGTTTCTACTAGGTAAGAATAAAAGAGAAGCCTTAGAATATGTACGTAATTTAGAGAATTCTAATTGTTCAATTTTAGTACCCAATAGATTATTTATAAGGAAAGTTTAGAGATGATTCAAAAACCTGCTATAGCGGATTCTAACGAAAGGAATAAAACCTTCAGGTGGATTTTAATAATTTTAGGAGTCCTTCTAATTTGTGGGGTATTGTTAGGTGTTGGGTGTTATGTATTGGCTCAGAAAGCTAAAGAAAATTTAAATGATATTTTGAGGGAGACAGAGAGAGAAGCAAATTTTTCTTTTAAAGACTCGGATCAAATTACGGATAATAAGTCTAAAAGTAATATTGTAGATAGTTTAAGATGTGAAATAGGAAAGGTAATTTCCAATGAGAGAATAGAATTTGTAGTATATTCTGTAAATTATACTGATAGTCTTGGGCGGTCTTCTTCATCAGGCGAGGAAGTAGTGGCGTCTGAAGGTCATAATTTTGCTATCTTTGATGTTAGCCTGAAAAATATAGGTAGAGAGGTTTATTATGTTTATGTAGATCAAGATTTTTACATAAAGGATACAGATGGTAAGAAATATACTAATAGAGAGTTTGGAGATCCTTTAGAAAATCCTTTAGGATCTGCGGTTAAACTTAGTTCTAATGAAAGTGTAAGGGGAGATATAGCTATTCAAATTCCCCAAAACATAAGCACAGAAGAAATGGTTTTAGTATACGATTCTTTTACCGATGAAAGTTTAGCTAGTTTTGAGGTTGAGTTTTAGATATTTTTTTATTTTTAAATCTATGACTAAAAAGAACAATACCGTAGATTCCGTTTTGTTTCTTTCTGTACTGTTTTTGGTGGCAATGGTTTATACATGGGGGCTTGTTGATTATGCTTCAGAGACGGCAAAGATTTATGATGATGTGTCAGAGATGAGAGTTCATTCTACAAAACAAAAAGAAGTACAAGTCTTGGGTGAAGGAGAGTATATAGAAGAGCCAAATATGCAAGAAATTAGCAAAGAAGCAAACAAGATGATAGATGAAAAGATGGTAAGTGAAGATAGTGGGCCATCTAGTGAGAGTTCTGAAAAGGATGTTATGAAAAAGCTAGGAGAAAAAGTTCGAGATAATATAAAATAAAGTATTTAAACAATATAAGAAAGATTGATTTGCAAATCTACCTTAAAGAGACCTTTCGAAAGGAGGACAAAGGGGTTGAGTTTTAGAAAACTCTCTGGTATTGTTTTGGTACTTTAGAAACTATAAAGAGGAAATATAATGGACAAAAGGAACCTTCTTAGGATGCTTTTATCGTTATTCGCAGTCTCTTTAATAATTATACCTCTGGCTACCTCAGGTGTTGAGTTGAAAGAGGGAGAAACCAGCATTGAGATTGAAGAGGATGAAAAAATTTCTGATGATGTGGTTGCAGCAAGTGGAGTTGTAAATTTGAAAGGAGAGGTAGAAGGAGATCTTATGGCAGCTGGTGGGCAAGTCAGAGTTTCTGGCAAAGTTTCGCAAGATGCTTCAATTACTGGTGGAATGATTGAAATATCAGGTGAAATTGGAGATGATTTAAGGGTGGTTGGTGGACAAATAGAAATCTCTGGTAAAGTTAATGACGATGTATTTGTTGGAGGAGGGAATGTGATGATTAAAAAAGATGCTAGAATAAAGGGGGATCTTTTTTGTGGATCGGGAACTTTAGACATTGATGGAGATATAGAAGGTGATGTTCATATTGGTGCAGGTGAAGTTAGTATTAATGGTACAATTGAGGGAGATGTTAAGCTACAGACGGATAAGTTAAAACTTGGTGAAGATGCGCTTATCAGAGGGGATCTTGATTATTCTTCAAGAGAAGACACTACTTCGGAAATTGAAGATAAAGTTGAAGGAAAAATCACTTATTCCAAGCCAGAAGATCGCCGCGGTGCAGGAATTTTTAGAGTATTGACTGTGAATAAAGTAGCAAGAAGAATTATTTCAATCTTGGGAATGATTTTAGTGGCGATAATTTCAATAGCGCTATTTCCCAAGAAGATAGAGGAAGTAGGCAGAATAATAGAAAGGAGAACAATACCTAATTTTCTTTATGGAATTTTAGTTATAATAGCTGCCCCTGTACTTATAGTATTTTTATTTATAACAATTATAGGAATTCCTCTTGCCATCTTTACCATCTTCTTTTATTTAGTCTTGCTTTATCTTGCAAAAGTTCTTATCAGCATCTTTATTGGCAAGAAAGTTTGCGATGTTGTAAAGATAGGTAGTCCTTCTTCTTTGATTTTCTCTGCTATTATTGGAGTTTTACTTTTTAATATTATAGGACTTATTCCTATACTAGGATGGATTTTGACTGCGGTAGGGAGCATTATTGCCCTAGGTGCATTAGGTGTGATGATTTTTGCCTGGTTCAATAATGTAAGAAAACCTAAGGAAGAGACTACGGAGCGAGAAGCTTAAGACTTCATGCATTAATTAAATATTGAGTTGTAAGGGGCAGTCTATCCAGGCTGCTCTTACTTTTGTGCTGATTGAAATTTGTGGTTATAATGTAATTAGCTTGTAGGAGGTTAGGAATTAGGATATTAGGGATTAGGTTGCAGGGAGTAGGGAGTAGTAGGTATTTTTCAGCTTTTCAAAGAACTAACACCTATCACCTAATCCCTTAATTCGTGATTCTTGATTCGTAATTCTTATTTTTAATTTTTCATTTTGAATTTATTTTATGACTCAAAAATATAAAAAAGAATTTGTACCATTAGCAACTAGAATGAGGCCAAGAAATTTTGAAGAATTTGTAGGGCAGGAGGAGATTATTGGCAAAGGAAGGACCTTAAGAAAACTAATTGATAACGACAATGTTCCTTCTCTAATACTTTGGGGACCTCCTGGGTCAAGCAAAACCACGCTTTCCTACATTATTGCTACAAAAACTTCGTCTTATTTTGAGCGTGTATCTGCGGTTTCAAGTGGTATCCCTGATTTAAAAAAAATTGTAAAGGCAGCAAAGGCTCGCCTCTTGTCTTTTCAGCAGAAAACTATTCTTTTTATAGATGAGATTCATAGGTTTAGTAAAACCCAGCAGGATTTTCTTTTGCCTTATGTCGAAGACGGTACTGTAGTTTTCATTGGGGCGACTACCGAAAATCCTTCTTTTGAGGTTATTTCACCACTTTTGTCTCGATCAAGAATTTTTGTCATGAAGCCTCTTTCTGATACTCAGATTGAGATCATCTTGAAAAGAGCACTGAAAGATAAAGGGAAAGGCTTGGGTAACTTTAAAGTTAATTTTGATAAAAAAGCTTGGGATTTTTTAGTAAAGGCAGCAGGAGGAGATGCAAGACGTGCTTTAAATACTCTAGAAATCGCAGTTTTATCAAGTGTTTCTAAAAAAGGAAGGATTAGGAGTATTTTTGTAAGACAAGTAGAGGAGGCCTTGCAGAAGAAATATCTGAAATACGATAAAAAAGGTGAAGATCATTATAACACTATTTCTGCATTTATAAAGAGTCTTAGAGGGTCAGATCCAGATGCAGCGCTTTTCTATCTTGTTCGGATGCTGGAATCTGGTGAGGACCCTTTGTTTATTGTAAGAAGGATGGTGATCTTTGCATCTGAAGATATTTCTAATGCTGATCCTTTTGCTTTAGTGCTCGCTGTAGCTTGCAAAGAAGCAGTAGAGTTTGTAGGTCTTCCAGAGTGTCAGATTAACCTTGCGCATCTTGCAACTTACCTTGCATCTTGTGAGAAGAGTAATGCGAGTTACTTAGGGCTTTTAGCAGCTAAAAAGGAAATTCAAAGCGAAAGCTACAAATCTACCCCACTTCATTTAAGAAATGCTGTTACTTCTCTTGCAAAAGATCTAGATTATGGTAAAGGATATAAATACCCCCATGATTTTAAAGGTCATTTTGTGAAAGAAAGATATCTTCCTAAAGGAATTAAAGGAGGTTATTTTTGTCCTACTGATATTGGTTTTGAGAAGAAGATTAAGAAGAGGTTAGAAGAGATCTGGGGAAGAGATGATTAGGATAAGATTACTAGATTCTGAAGTGTAAGTAACCAGTAACTAGATTGTAAAAAGTGCGGATCTAAGAAGTTGGAACCGGATCCTGCTTTTTATTTCGAAATGGATATGTTATTATAGATAGCAAGTCTTTAAAGGCTATTTTAAGATTAGGGAAAAATATGGGTTTAAGTAAAGGTTTTAAAAAGTATATTAGAAGAAGAAAGGCAGAAATAAGAAGGGAATTTTGGGATCCAGAGAAGATAAAGGAAGAGATAGAGAAGCTTTGTGAAAATCTTGAGATAGGCATCAAGGGCCAGGGACTAGTAAAAATAAGTTTAAAAATCAACAATAAAAAACACTGAATTCTATGTAGTTGTAAATTCTAAGTATTCTTGATTCGTCTGCCTCGGGCGGATTCGTGATCTAAACAGATTGCAAATTAAGATTCTTTTTGCTAATATATAAACGATGATTACAGAGAAAGAGATAAAAGACAAATTAAAGGAAGTTGTAGATCCTCACACACAAATAAACCTTGTTGATATGGATTTAATTAAAGAGGTTGATGTTAAGGATAAGATGGTTAAGATTAAAATGACCCTTACTAATCCAGCGTGTCCTTTGGCAGATTTTTTAGTAAGTAAAGTAAGAGAAAAGGTTAAAGAGTTAAAAGGTGTGGAGCAAGTTTTAGTAGATTTAGTTTTCTAGATTTTAAATCTATGAGTAGAGGAAATTTAGAGCAGAGAATAGGTGTTTTTATAGATATTCAGAACATGTATTATTCTGCTAAGAATCTTTATAATTCCAAGCTTGATTTTGCTAGGATTTTAAAACATGTTTCTGGGAAAAGAAAACTTATCAGAGCTATTGCTTATGTGGTTAAGGCAGGTGAAACTGGCGAGCAAGGTTTTTTTGATGCTTTAAAAATGCATGGTTTTGAAATTAAAGAGAAAGAGATTCAAGTTTTTTACGGTGGTTTTAAAAAAGGAGATTGGGATGTAGGAATTACAATAGATATGATTGAGCTTGCACCGAAGCTTGATGCAGAGGTTTTGGTTTCTGGAGATGGCGATTTTTGTCCTCTTATTCAGCATTTAAAGCATGCCATGGGTTGTAAAGTAGAAATAGCTGCATTTGGCCATTCAACATCAAGGAAGCTTATAGAAGAAGCCGATAGTTTTGTAGACTTGGACCAGGATTATAAGAGGTTTCTATTAAAAAAACGAAAAAAAGACCTAACAGGTAGTGTTGATAAGTAAAGGCTTTTGTGTTATTGTATGAGTCGTTATAGTTGTTATTTGTTTAACAAATCTCATGATTAATTCCGGTCTATTTAAGAAAATCGAAGAAAGTTATTCTAGATATTATAAAGAAAGAGAAGGTGTTGTAACCAGTTCTCGTAAAGTTCTATTAAATTCTAAAGAGGCAATTTTTGCTTTACAGAGGAATGATTTAGACAAAGCTGAGAAGCTTGTCTTCGAAGCAAAAGAGATTATTTCGGAAATGAGCAAGAAATTTGTTCGAGACAACAGACTAAGATATGAGGGGAGTTTTAAAGAAGGTTTGGAAGAATTTGTGGAAGCAAACTTGTTTTTACAATTTGAAAAAGAAAAAAAGATAGATTTAGTTAAAGATCTTGATATTAGTAGCGAAGAATATATTGCTGGAATCTGTGATTTTACAGGAGAACTCTTAAGAAAAGTTATTAAGCTTGTTACTGAGGGCAAGAAGAAAGAAATTGAAGTTTATTCTGAATGTGTGGAGAATATAGTAGCAGAACTTATTAAATTAGATCTTAGAGGCTATCTTAGATATAAATTTGATCAGGCTAAGAGAAATCTAAAGGAATTTGAGAAGATTTTATATGAAATAAGATTAATTGAAGAAAAAAATGATTAATTGGGAGGATTCGATAAATAGTATTCTCGAAAGAACTAAGCTTATTTGGATCCCTCTAGGGATGATTTTTCTGGTACCTATGTTGCTGATTAAGATATTTATAAGGTCTTTGGGTAATCTTAGTAAGAGTTTGTAAATTAGGCACTAGTCACTTCACTAGGGGCTAGGCACTAGTGATAAAAAAGTCAAAAGTTAGATTCAAGTCAGAAAGCAGGTATATAGGTCGTAAAAGATTAATTGACTTGCTTAATAAATAAACCTATTTTGTTGTCTGATGGAAGAGAGAAATAAAAGAGTATATTTTGCTGTCTCTTCTCTAGTAGGTACTATTGTAGGGGCAGGTATTTTTGGTATTCCTTACGTTTTAATAAAGGCAGGTTTTTTTGTAGGGATTTTTTATTTAATTTTTTTAGGATCTCTTGTTTTTTTGGTTAATAGATTTCTTTCTGAGGTTTGCCTTGTAGATAAAGAAAAGTCAAGTCTTTCTGGATATGCAAAGAAACACCTAGGTGAGTTTGGAGAAAAAACCATGACTTTTTCAGTAGTATTTGGTATTACTGGTGCAATGCTTGCTTATGTTATTATGGGTGGTATTTTTTTAAATTCTCTACTTGGTTTTCTCTTAGGCGGAAGTGAATTTATTTATAGTTTTATCTTTTTTGCCTTAGGTGCTTTAGGAGTTCTTTTTAGTGTGAGAGCAATGGGGAAGGGTGAGATTGTCATGGCTTTTCTTTTGGTTTTGGTAATCTTAATTATCTTTTTTGCAGGGATTCCTCTTATAAATACTAATAATTTTTCTTATATTTCTTGGAATAATTTCTTTGTACCTTATGGAGTAATCCTTTTTGCTTTACTTGGCGCAAGCATTATTCCTGAACTTTCTTGTGTTGTTAATAAAAACCCTAAGGATTTAAGGAAAGTGATTTTCTTTGGAAGTTTTCTTCCAGTTTTTCTATATATTCTTTTTAATGTCGTAGTTGTTGGAATAACAGGAGGGAATACTACAGCAGAAGCTATTTCTGGATTGGGAAGTATAATGGGAAACTGGGTAGGCCTGCTAGGTTCTTTTTTTGGACTTCTTGCTGTTTTTACTTCTTTTCTAGGACTTGGTTTTTCTCTTCGTAGTATCTATGAATATGATTATAAAATACCTAAACTCCCTTCCTGGTTTTTAGTTGTATCTGTACCTTTTATTGCATTCTTAATAGGAGCAAGAAGTTTTATTCCGATAATTAGTCTTGCAGGAGTAGTAATGGGTGGTATAGAGGGTATTCTTATTGTCCTGATTTTCCGTAAGGTTGTTAGAAAGTTTAAAGAGAAAATGCCTTATTCTTGGGCGATAAAGGTTCCTCTTTTTATACATTGGTTTGTTATATTAATATTTATTTTAGGAATAGTACTTGAGATTTTTTATGCTATTTCGCTTAAATAATTTATTTAAGAGTAGCATGTACTCTGAAGCTTGTACGTTAAATTCTTAAAATAGTTCTGGATATTTAAGCCTAAGTTTCGTAGCATTACACTTTTTGATTATCACAAAGCTATGCTTTATAAGATCTCTCTAGATACAGAAAAAAAGATTCAGTTTATCGATATCACTGATAAAATATTAGAATTTGTTCAAAAATCTAAAGTAAAAGAGGGAGTTTGTTTTATCTCTGAATCTCATACAACAGCAGGGCTTATAATCAACGAAGATGAGGAAGGAATAAAGAAAGATTTTGAAAGGTTTTTTAATTTTGTTGAGGCAAATTTTGTTCCTTTTTATCATAATAGAGTAGACAATAACGCCTGTTCTCACCTTATTTCAACTTTCTTATCTCCCACCCAGGTTATATTAATCAATAATGGAAAGCTTATACTTGGTAAATGGCAGAATATATTTTTTGTAGAACTTGATGGGCCGAGGGAGGGGAGAGAGATTTTTGTGAAGATTATTTAAAGATAATGAGTGAGTTTTAGATGATTATTTTATTATTTAGAATTTGTTTTTGTTAGTTAATGTACTTTTTTGGATAAAAAAAGAGGGGGGGTAGGAAGAGAAATAGAAATTAACCTAAAAAATTAACGGAATCTTTGCCTGCCTCGAAGTTCCACTAAGATTAGTATCCGCGTTCACCATAAAGTCTCCTCCAAGGAAACTATCTGGCAGGAAGGCTATAAGTGACGATCCTTCCCCTGAAATGCTGTCTGATTTCTCCAGTCCGTCAATTCTTATTGCCTTCCAGCTCTAGGTCACCGACCCTTCCGTTGGAGGATCTAGATATGCTGTACATTGGATAAAGTAAGCAAATTCTTCTTGATCCCATACCTCTTCGAATTGCAAATTGATTGCAGGAAGAGGTAAGTGTCCAATAGACATCTCGCACCCATTCAGAAGAACAAATCCTACCACTACTAATGAAACAACTAGAAATAATCTTTTCATTTTTTCTCCTTTCTTTTTTTTAAATTTTTCTCTTCTGTTCCCTCCATAATTAACCCTATTTAGAGCGCTAAGAAACTCTTTACAAGCTTCTTGCGCTCTTTTTTAAAAGCAATGGGAATGCCCTAAAAGCATCTCATTAATATAATTCACAAGTCTTTATTTTGTTACAACTAAGTGGTAACATTTTAATGCTAAAGTTAGATAATTGTTGCCAATGTGGCTTATTTGAGCCTAAAATAGGTAATCCAAGAAGAAGCTCATTGAGCATCTTTAATAAATGCTAAAAGCTGATCTCCGATTTTTTATGTTTTACAAAGTGGAAAACAGAGAAGTAAAAAGAACTTAAAAACTCCTTGATTTTAAGGAGTCTCTTATGCTTAGGCTATTTTTTAAGTATTGTACAGTTAACACCATGAGGTAACACTTGGTATAGTTAGGGGTAACACCTGTTAACTATTAAATCCTATGTCTATGCCAAGAGCTAAGTATGATCGTGAACAAAGGTTTAAGTGGTACC
>Ga0066637_10003784_pt1 | contig 10161 bp, 12 predicted proteins | sample CryGeyCG2014_020_FD_62737 | JGI IMG/M metagenome (GOLD analysis project Ga0066637, IMG submission 62737) | Groundwater microbial communities from aquifer - Crystal Geyser CG08_land_8/20/14_0.20 | ecosystem: Environmental > Aquatic > Deep subsurface > Groundwater | place: USA: Utah: Grand County...
AAAAATATGAAAATCCAGGAACACAAGATTTTAGCTACCCGTTTTGCTGAAGAGGGAAACGAGTGGGTAAAACAAGAAAAAGAAGATGACTGGTCTATTTTTACTATTCACGGATCTTTAGCCGGTAATACCTATTGTCTTAATAGTCTGAATTGGAATACATTTGTAAATTGCGGAGAAACTTATGCTTTAGGAACTCCTGAATTTTTCAAAAGAGAATTGTTAATAACCAATTCCGGGTCGCCAGTTGATCAAGTCAATACAACAACTACTGTTTCCTGGAAGGAAGGGGTCAATACTTTTAATGTAGCGATAAAAACTGTGTTCAAATTATTAGAATAAACTTTATAAACTCTATGAAAAAAGCCTTTATGCTAATTGAAACAATCGTTGTTGTCGCAGTTATTGGTTTGACTCTGCCGGTTTTGTTTGCCATTATTTTCACTTTAATGAGACAACAAATAAAAATTTATCGTTTAAGTCAGATTAAAAGAGGGGGCGATTATCTCATCAGTATTACTGAAAATATTATAAGGGATAATGCCATTACTATTCATTCCTCCACACCAGCTAATGACACTAATGTTATTTGTAAGAATGCTGGTACCTCTCCGTCTGCCACCAGTCTTTATTTCCTGGATAAAAATAAACAGTGGTTTGGCTATTTAGTATCTGGTAATTCGGTTGCTTCCGCTTCGGTTAATCTCGCGTCACCAATTAACCTTACTCCAAGCAAAATTATAGTTTCTAATTTTTTTATTTACTGCTCAAGAAATTCCGTTTATTCATCCACATCAGTTTTACTTGGTTTTGATATCTGTTATGATACCGGATCTGGAGTCTGTACATCAACACGTCCCGAAGAAATTACCTCAATGCACTACCAGACAAGGATTAAATTAAGAAGTTATTAAAGACAGTCTTAAATAAGACTGTCTTTATTTATCGTTTGAATTTTACCCTAAATTCTTTTATATTAAAACTATGTCTGATAATTCTTTTAGTTTAGATATTGATGAAAAATTCACCAAGCTAGCCGAAGCAAAAAGATCTGGTGATATGCTGGAGGTGACGGCTTTGGGTAAAACGGAAACGTCTGAATTTTTCTATACCGGCAATTTGGAAAAAAATATTGAAACCGAGGTCACTCAAATAAAAAAATTGCTGGAAACTCTCAATATCAACAAGAAAAACGTCAATTTGATTATCCCCGACGCTCTTACCTACAGCCAGATCGTCTCAATGCCGCTTCTCAACGAAAAAGAACTAATTTCCGCCATCAAATACCAAGCCGACCAGTTTATCCCGATGCCAATTGAGGAAACAAATATTGACATAGAGGTGATAGATGAAGATCAGAAAGAAAAAAAAACGCTTCTCTTGATTGTGGCAGCACCCAAAAAAGTTATTGAAAAAATTCAAACGACCGTTGAGTTGGCTGGGCTCAATCCCGAGTCGGTCGAAAATGAACTAAGCAGCAATATCCGATTTTTAGCAAGTTTTAATAAAAATATTCTTAATCAATATAAAGTTAGTCCTGATAAAGGAATTATTATTGCTAATTTTGATATTAATTCCACTTCTTTAGCTTATTTTTCTCCGGAACAATTGCTTATCAGAGAAAGCCATCATCTTTCAATCGGCTATCAGTTATTTTTAAAAGAAACTCAGGTCAATACCGATACTGATATTAAAAAAGCCGAGGAAATTTTAAAAATTTATGATAAAAAAAATCCTTCTTCTTATCCTGTAGAAAAAATCGTCCAACCCTTAGTCAAAGAATTTGCCAACGAGTTAAAAATTTTTATTTCTAAATATAATCCAGGCGTCATTTTATTTACTAATAAAATATATTTATTTCCGTCATTGGTGAGCTCATTAAGTGATGAGTTAACTTTTCCTATCAATATTTTTAATCCGTATTCATTGATTAAAAAATCACAGTTAACCGAAACCTACAAAAACGAGTTACCCATTTTTCTTCCTGCCTTAAGTGCAAACTTTAGGTGACCCTTAGCTATGAAAAAAAACCGTATCAACCTTCTCATCAGTCGGGAAGATTATCGAAAATACGAGAGTTTTTTTGAACAATTAAAACTGTCAGCTACTGTTCTGACTGTAATTTTATTTGTCATTTTTATTTTTTTCTATCTGGTTTTAAGAAATAAATTTAGTCTTTATGAAAATATGAATCTGCAGAAGAAGACTCATTTACAATTGTTATCAGAAAGAAGAGGGGATGAAGCTAAAATTAACTATATCCAAAAAAAATATTTAGACCTAAAAACTTTTTTGAAAGATGACGCCGCTTCTGCTCCTTACTATCAACTGCTATCCTCCGCCATCAAAGACAGTAGCAAGTCAGCCGGTTTAAAATCTTTTGAAGTTAATAAAGACCGGATTACTTCTTTCACTGTCTCCTTTTCCGCTTTTAAAGAACTTATGGACTTTTTAAAGTTTGCTGAGTCTCAAACTTTTATAAAAAATTTTGAAAATATTTCTTTAAAAAATTTTGTTGTTTTGGGAAAAAAAGAAAAAAAAGAAAGCTATGAGTTAAGCTTTAGCGGGAAATTTATACCCTTTAAGCTCGATTTTTAATATGAAAATCAAACCGTTTATTCGGCGTTTAATCAGAGAAAATATTTTTTATATCGTTGGTAATGCCTTTATTTTTATCTTAATCATCATTACCGTCGGAATCGGATTAACGGAAAACTCAAGCTATAACAAAAAAATCAGCTCTCTAAAAACCGAACTTAACCAACTGCAAAATAAAGTTAACCTTATGAATACGACCATTCCGTCTCCGGACAGACTCGATGAAGATTTAAATTTTTTAAATACCTTAATTCCCAATATTGAAGATTATTTTTCTATTATCTATGCTTTGGAAAAGTTATCACAAAAATCAAATTTTGTTATTACTGGATATACTGTCAATGTTGAAAAATCTACTGCCGAAAAATTAGAACTTAGTATTACCGGAATAGGAGAGAGCCAATCATTTATAAATTTTTTGAAAGATTATAATTTCGGCGGTGGTCGTTTAATCACTTCGGATAAAATTCAGCTCGACCCAAATTTTTTTGGCTCAATCAAAATCGACCTGACCTTTTATGCTAAAAGCGTCTTGACCGGCAAAAATTTAGCGCTACCAGATGATAAAGTCTTTGAAGAATTAGAGGCACTAAAAAGCAAGGTTAACTTTAGTTTTGATAGTAATGTAGAGACTCCCGATTTTAACTATCCAAGAAAGGGCAACCCTTTTTAAAAAATTAAAGAAAAATCAAAGACAGTCTTAATTAAGACTGTCTTTGTTTAACATTCTTAAGTAGCTTCCGGAGTCCTTCAGATATTTGAGCCCCTACCTTCATCCAATAGTCGAAACGGTCTTTTTTGATATTTAAAACGACCGGGTTAGCAATTGGATCATAAAAGCCCACTTCTTCAATATATTTACCATCAGCTTTGTAATGCTTATCAACAGCTACAATACGATAGGATGGGCTACCTTTTTTTCCCTGACGATATAATTTTAAAGAAACAGCCATAAAAAGAATATTATCACAATAAATGAAGATTTTCAAAGGCTTTTTTGGCGGCCTCCTCCTCAGCTTCCTTTTTTGAAGGAGCAATGCCCTCCCCTAATTTTTTGTTATTAAAATAAACCCCGATTTTGAAGATTCTTTTATGCTCCGGTCCCTTTTCTTCCAGCACTTTGTATATCGGCGTTTTCTTGTATTTGCTTTGTATTTTTTCCTGCAACCTGCTTTTTGCCGAGAGATAGAGGTTGTTTTTCAAAAGATAGTCGAGTTTTTCCCTGAAGAGGAAATCGACGACGAACGCATAGGCCACCTCAAAATTCTTATCCAAAAATATCCCGGCAATAAGCGCTTCGAAACAATCGGCCAAGATATTATTATTGGTCCGGCCGGCCCCTTTTTCCTCGCCTTTGGAAAGAAGAAGATAGTTGTTTAGGTTAATTTTTTTGGCTGCTTCAGCCAGGCTTTCCATTTTAACAATCGCCGATTTTATCTCGGTATAGTCACCTTCTTTTAAATTAGGATAGTTCTTAAAAAGATAAACTGAAGTAATAAGAGACAAAACACTGTCCCCTAAAAATTCTAACCTTTCGTTTGACGGAAGCGAAGAGTTTTTATGTTCATTAAGATAAGAACGGTGGATGAAGACATTGTTAAGTAAAGATTGATTATTAAACTTAATATTAATTTTTGTTTCAAGAGGCTTATATATGTTAACCATTTTAATAAACAAATAATAAAATAATCAAATAAACAAATAAATAATTAAATAACCCAATGATCAAATGAAGAAATTCATTATTTTGTCATTTTCTTATTTTTTCATTCATTTGTTTATTTGTCTGATTTGCTTATTTGACTATTATAGATCTTTCCCAGCACCGCATTTACAAAAGCATAGGCTTTATCACTGCCTAGCTCTTTAGCTAATTCAACTGCTTCATCAATTATCACTTTTGCCGGTTGTTTTTTTTCAAACATTAGTTCAAATACGGCAAGCTGTAAGATTGCCAGATCAACCTTAGCAATCTTATCCAAAGGATATTTGGGGGCGTATCTTTTTATTAAAATATTAATCTTGGTGATACTCTTTATTACCTGTTTTGTCTTACTATCAACCAGCTGATCTTTGGATTTTAAATAACTTAAAGCAAATAATTGCTGAATGATTTTAATCCGAAGTTCGTGTCTAGGATCCATATTTAATTATGCGGATATATTTGTATTAATATGCCGATGATGCGGATTGCGGATATTGTTTTATCAGCAATCTGTAGATCGGCATGAATTTATTCATCCGCATCATTTATTGCAATATTTACAAATTCTGTGGGCTAACTTTGTTTTAGCACAGTTGCCGCATTTGACTAATTTTGAAAAAAATCGAACTCTTTTAGCTAATCTTTTGCCTTTTCTTTGCGTCGAATGTTTTTTTTTTGGAAGTGGAGCCATAATAATTAACATAATATCATATAAAATATCCCTTGACAATGGAAAAGAAATAGTTTATATTTAATTTATATGAAAAAATTTAGCAAAGGCTTCACACTGATCGAACTTTTAATCGTTATTGCTCTTCTTGGAGCGTTGGCCGTCGGACTTTTAGCCGCTCTTGATCCTTTTGAACAACTAAAAAAAGGCACCGATACGGGAATAAGAAACACAGTTTCTGAAGCTCAGGGAGCGGCTATAAGATTCTATGCTCTAAAGGGTAATATGCCTTGGTGTAGTGCAACTGCCGCAACTACCTGTACAAATCCTAGCAGTGCTACATTAACTACTATAAATGGAGGAACAGCAACAACTAGTCCATATAATGCGATAGGTCAGATGGTAACGGCCGGTGAATTAAAAACTGATTTTGTCACCTTAGCTGGAACTCAAATGGATAATATTTGGGTTACAGGAACAGCTGAGCCACCTACAATGGCTGTCTGTTTTCTACCAAAAGCTAAATCTTTTCAGTCAGATAAAAACACAAAATTTACGATCGCTGGTGTTGAAACTACTGGTTGTAAATCGCAAGGCGGAGTAACCGACTGCTATTGGTGTGTTAAATAATGAATAAAAAGGGATTCACTCTTATTGAACTTCTCATAGTGATAATAATTCTTGGAATTTTGGCCGCTTTGATTACCGGTAATTTCTTTACTTCTCTTAAAAAAGGCCGGGACGCCAAACGAAAAGCTGATTTAGAGCAGGTTCAAAGAGCGCTGGAAATGTATTACGAAGATAAAAAGGCTTATCCTGTCACGGCTGGTTTGACTTTTGGAGGCAAGCTTTGTGAGAATAACCCTTGTGGGGCATCTGATAAAGTTTATATGCAAAAAGTTCCCAACGACCCGGTTTCTGGAAAAAATTATGAATATATATCTACTTCCGGTACTGATTATAAGCTTTTTGCCTGCTTAGAAAATAATCAACAAATGCTTCCCTATGAATCAACCGGTTATTCATTAACTTGTTCAAACTGTAAAAATCAAGCTGGTGGAACAGTAGTTTGCATTTGGGGAGTGTCAAGTACGAATATAAGCCCGTAGCTATTTAAGGACGTACCTTATAAGGTCCGTCCTTATTTAACGAGTTCCTTAAGCACCTCTACATCATTCTTATCAAAATTCTTTAATATATATTCAAAAGACTTTCTTGCTTCACCGATTTCTCCGTACTTTTTCAACAGTTGTCCTTTAAATAGGTAGGCCTCGCGATAATTTGATTTTAATTTAATAGTTTTATCGATTTCGTCCAAAGAAGATTTTTGCCAATTTTGTTTTTCAATATTATTTTTAGCCGTATCACAAAGAATTGAATAATAAAGTGCCAGAGTATATGGGATCTTTGGATCGGTCGGGTAAAGATTTCTAGCAGTTTTAAAAGCTTCAATACCTTGTAATAATTCATTGTCATTACCGGTCACTCGATAGAAATAATACATATTTTTCGCTCGTGTCTTCCAGTAAAAAATATTTTTCGGGTAAGCCTGAATTGTTTTTCTATTATAAGAATCAGATGAGGCTGCTATTTGTTTGGCTAATTCTTTTTGGTTTCGCAAAGCGGCTATGGCTGAAAGATAGGCCAACGATGCGGAAAATCTATCTTCATAGACCGGTTCTTGTCTCAATTTTAAAGCTTTTTCAAAATATGAAGCGGCTTTTTGCTGGTCAGCCACTTTGGCATATTTTATCCCGTAAGAATAATTAACATCAGCCAAATAATAGATGACTATAGAAGATAGAAGATAGATAGTAAAAGCAGCAATAACAAAAATAACCAACCATTGATAAGCGCTTGCTTTTCCAAATTTTGTAGTTTCTGTTTGTTGACGGTTCTCCGTGATGATTAATGCCGGAATTAAAAAGAAAAATAATTGAATTGTTGTTGTCGAAAAACCAAAAAAATTGGTAATTAAAATAGTAATATAGGAAATAATTAGAAGTGGAATTAATGATTTTTTGTAATTTTTGATTCCATAAGTAACAACAAAAATTATCATCAATAAATAGCTTCCCAAGCCTATAAAACCCGTCGTCGCTAAAAAGTTTAAATATTCGTTGTGGGCTTTATTATAGACATAGTCCCACTCTGAAGTCAGATTATGGGAAACTGGTCGGACAAAGTTATAACTAAAAGCAAAAGTTTCAACACCTGTGCCAAATAGAGGATATTTTTTGTTCAAATCCCAAGCTCCCTGCCAGACTATTTTTCGGATATCGAAAGACTCGGTGACGTTGTTAGATGTTAGATTATTGATGATAGATGATGGGTTAATTTTTTTAGGAGAATAATTTTCTACAGTTAAATATTTGTCGATTTTATCTATGCCGGTTTTAAAAAATAAGGCCGGAACAGCCGTAATAATTAACAAAATAATAAGCAGTTTTTTAATGTTTGTTTTTACAAAAAACCAATAATAACTAATAAATAGTACTACGCCAACAAGAACTGCAAATATGGCCGAACGTGATCTGCTAAATAAAATCATTGAAAAATTAAGGAATAAATACGCAGGCCAAATTAAACTTTTTAATTTTGACTTTAAATTTTGAATTTTGACTTTTGAATTTTGACTTATTAGAAAATATATTCCAATAAAAAAACTCACTGCCAAATACGCTCCTAACCAATTAGGTTGACCCAAAGTGGAAAAAGTTCTTAAGTCCGGACGAAAAGCCATAACTGAATTGTCCCAACAAGAATTATCAAATTGGCCGTTAAATACAAGACAGGTCAGATCATGGCCTAGCTTGCCGGGAATTGCCCATAAAATAACAAGTAACGAAGAAGCTAAAATCGCTTTTAAAGTTTTTTCCACATTGAGACTATTGGAGACAAAAGCGAAGTAGAGTATTATGTAACTAATCGTCGAAAGTAAACCGCCATTAAATCGTCCGTAATAGCCAAAAACGGAAGTGTGGCGATCTAAGGAAAATACTGTTGAGACTAACTGGGAAAGAAAAAAAATTAAGATAGGGATGTCTAAAGGAGTTTTTTTCAGTATAATTTTCTTGTGTACGACCATTTTCAAAAGCCAGAAAAAAGCAATCAGAACCGTGGCAACATAAATAAAAAGCATTTTATTAAATTCAAAAAGTTCTGACGTGTCTTTTGACATGAGAATTGGGGTAACAAAAAAAAGCAAGCTATAGAGAAATTGGATAATTTGGTCAATCATTATATGCTTAATCTAATGGATATTTTAAAAAAAATCAAGCTACCCTTTTTTGTCAACTTTGAAGTTTATTTTGACTTAGGCACTTCAGTCACCAAAATGGCTATTAAAGATAAAGGGGTGATTTTAAGAGAGCCAACTTTTTTAGGTTATAACAGTCGAATTAAAGACTATTCTTTTACCGGAACCGAAGCTAAAACTATTTTGGGAAAAACACCCGAGTTTATCCGTGTGATAAGACCAATTGTCAACGGAGTAATTTCTGATTTTGACGCCGAAGTATTCTTACTGCAAAAATTTTTAGAAAGATCAGTCTATCTTTACTCAGGAAATAAAATGCTCAAGCCAATGATGACCGGAATTGCGACTGTTCCGACGATTGCTACCGAAATTGAACAAAAAGCAGTCAAAGAAGCCTTATTAAAAATCGGTATGTCCCAGGTTTTTTTAGTGGAAAAACCTTTGGCGACGGCGACAGGAGCCGGGCTAAATATTTTTTCCCATGAACCGACTCTGATCGCTGATTTGGGCGGTGGGTTGATTGAACTGTCTATAGTTGGCTCTGGTGGAATTTTATCTAAAAGAATTTTTAAAAACGCCGGTGACCAAATGAATAAAATTATTTTTAACTATGTCTATTTAAAATATGGAATAATATTAGGCGAGGCTACCTGCGAACAGCTAAAAATTAAAATATTAAACTTTAAAAATATTGAAAAAACCGTTGTCATCAGAGGTAAATCTTTGGAAAACGGTCTGCCTAAATCGGTCAAGATAAAGAGTTCTGACATTAACGAAGCTTTGTTAACTAATTTTAATCAAATTATTGACGGAATTAAGGAATTAATTGAAACTTCGGCCCCGGAGGTTGTTGACGAAGTAATGAAAAAGGGGGTTATCTTAACCGGCGGCTTATCAAGGATTGAAGGAATCGATAGTTTTTTTGAAAATGAACTGAAGATTAAGGTTTATTGCAGTGATAAATATGAATACACAACTATTAATGGTCTGGTCAAATTAACTGCAAGCGGAGAAGCTTTTTCTAAAATATTAATTACCTAAAAACTGTTTCTAATTTTTACTACGTCCTAACCAATTATTAAAAGCGTCATTGAATGGAGTTTTTTGTGGCCCGCGTACTAATTCTTTAACATTATTTAATGATTGACTGACCAGGGAGCGAACTCTTAAAACGGGAAAATTTACTCTACCAATTTTTATTGGTCTTACGGCTAATCCCGTTTCACCCCCCCATCACTCCATTCATTGAGAGGAAAACCTTTTTCGCTCATACCTTTATCCCAAGTGGCATCAACGATAGTGCTTCTACCATCTTTGCTCAAATATAAAAACATGTGATATTGAATAGGTTGTTTTAATAATGATAAAACGTCGTCTGGGATACGAAACTCTCTTCAATCAAATTGGGCAATTCCAATATCAACTTTATAACCAATCCTTTTTAATCTCGGGGCTAAAAATAAATGTTTTCTTGCACATCCTCCAAAATTATCACTTATAAGTGATTCGGGTTTACCTTCAGCTCCCAGAAGAAAGGGAATATCACGAACCAAAGTAAAAAGTTCTCGTGCTGAAAGTTTTTCTATTGACTCTTCTGTTCGCTCCAAGACCATATTCACGAATTATAACAGAAATATATTTATTCGATAATTACCATCTTGACACCGATCGTACAAAGATGGTAATATTTTTTATATGACTAATAAAAAATTTATTAACTACGGTGCATTAACAAAAGGTATCTTGATGTATTTTGCTGGCATCTTGACATCTGGCTACTCATCTATCCAAAATCGAAAAGGAGCTAACCTTTCATTATTAATAGACAATCTGCAGGATTTATTAAAGACAATAAATAATTATCAAATCAAAAAAACTAAGGTTCTGAGAGCTTTAAAAAAACTCGAAAAAAATGAAGTTTTAGACATT
>Ga0066637_10003785_pt1 | contig 10159 bp, 10 predicted proteins | sample CryGeyCG2014_020_FD_62737 | JGI IMG/M metagenome (GOLD analysis project Ga0066637, IMG submission 62737) | Groundwater microbial communities from aquifer - Crystal Geyser CG08_land_8/20/14_0.20 | ecosystem: Environmental > Aquatic > Deep subsurface > Groundwater | place: USA: Utah: Grand County...
CGGGAACCCAAAAGGAAATCGGAGTGAAAATTGTAAAAAGCTTGATTAAGAGAATCAAAAACAAAGAAATCAAAGTAATTTTAGTGGCCGGCACGAGAAAAGAGGTAAAGGAATATTTCGAAAAAACCATCCAAAACCAAGACGTGGAAATCCTTTTTGGGGAAAACATAGAAAGTTATTTCCAGAAATTCAATCAAACTCTGAAACAAACCGATATTTTATGGACAAAGCCCTCTGAACTTTCTTTTTATAGCGCCTTGGGTTTGCCGATTATTATTGCGCCACCGGTTGGTTCCCAGGAAGAATTCAACAGAAGATGGCTTTTGAACGCCGGTTTCGGCGAATCACAGGGGAATCCGGATTACACAAACCAATGGCTTTTTGATTGGCTGGATAAAGGCTATCTCGCCGAAAGAGCAATGCAGGGTTTTATTGAAGGAGAAAAATTGGGAACTTTCAAAATTAAAGAAATAATCGCAAAATGCTCTGGCTGACAATTACAATTTTAGCTTATTTTATTTTGGCTGTTGTTTTCTTGGTAGATAAATATTTATTGGTTAGTGCTCTCCCCAACCCCAAAATTTATGCTTTTTTAATTGGTATTGCCGGGATTCTTTTGTTAATTCTTGTTCCATTTATTGATTTTTACGTACCATCTATCAAACAACTTATTTTAAGTTTTTTCGCAGGCGCTTCTTTTATTCTCGCTCTTTATTGGTTTTATAAAGCACTGCAGAATTTTGCTGTTTCGCAGATTGTACCTGCTATAGGTGCTCTATCTCCTTTATTTACTTTCGGCTTAGTTTATATTTCATCTCTCGGTAAAGAGGTTCCATCTTTCCGCGAAATTTTATCAATTGTTCTATTAATCGCTGGCGCTGTTTTGATTACTATTGAAAAAGGAAAAACCATTACGGGTAAAAGTTTAAAGCTTTCTTTTTTAGCTGCCTTATTTTTTTCTTTATCTTTTGTTTTAACTAAATATGTTTATTTGGAGCAGTCATTTTTAAATGGCTTAATCTGGACAAGATTGGGAGGAGCATTGGTTGCTTTAATTTTCTTTTTTATCTGGCCAGATATAAAAAAAGAACTTTTTTGCCAGAAAGATGATTTTAAAAAGAAATCTCTCGGCATTTTAATCTTGAATCAAGCCGCCGGTGCCGGCGCCGGTCTTTTGCAGAACTGGGCCATTGCTTTAGTGCCTTTAATCTCTGTCGCCTTCATTAATGCCTTGCAGGGAGTTCAATATGTTTTCCTGTTGGTTCTGAGTATTTTTTTATCTTTTAAGTTTCCCCAAATTTTAAAAGAGCAAATGGCAAAAGAAATTATTATCCAGAGGATTGTTGCTGTTTTGTTGATTGGCGGGGGATTGGTTTTACTGGCACTATAGCGGGCTAAGGCCGATATATTTTTCCCTTCGTTCAAAATATGACCAAAAAAATTATGTTCTATATTTTAATTATTCTCCTGATAATTATTGGTTTCTTTTTCCTTGGCAAACCGCCTCAGGCAAAAGAGATGACTTGGGGAGTCAATTTTTCCCAGAAGCACGCAGAACTTCTTGGGCTGGACTGGAAATCAACTTACTCCGCTTTAATTGACGATTTGGGGGCAAAAAATATAAAACTGGCAACTTACTGGGATTTAATTGAACCGGAAAAAGAAAAATATAATTTTGAAGATTTGAATTGGCAGATAAAACAGGCGGAAGAAAAAGGGGTAAAATTGCTTCTGGTAATCGGCATGAAGACCCCTCGTTGGCCGGAATGCCACATTCCCGAATGGGCAAAAAGTTTAAGTAAAGAAGAGCAGCAAGAAAACATTCTAAAAATGGTTGAGGAGCTTGTTTTAAATTTTAAGGACTCGAGCGCAATTGAAATGTGGCAGATAGAAAATGAACCATTTTTTCCTTTCGGCGATTGTCCTTGGGTGGATAAAGATTTTCTGAAAAAAGAAATTGCCTTGGTAAAGACACTTGATAACCAGCATAGGCTCGTTGTAATATCAGACAGCGGAGAGGGTTCTTTCTGGTTCGCTTCAGCTAAACTGGGTGACGTGGTTGGTACGACAATGTATAAAAAAGTCTGGGTTCAGCAGTTGGGCGTTTATTTCACCTATCCTTTCCCTCCGAATTTTTACTGGAGAAAATCCCAGATTATTAAAACATTATTTGATAAAAAAGTAATTTGCGTAGAGCTTCAGGCAGAACCCTGGGGTCCAAAGCTTATTTACGATATTTCGCTTTCAGAGCAGCAAAAATCGATGACCCTGCAACAATTTCAGAAAAACATTAAGTTTGCCAAGGAAACTGGTTTTGATACATTTTATTTGTGGGGAGGCGAATGGTGGTATTGGATGAAAGAAAAACAGAATCAACCCGAAATATGGGAAGAAGCAAAAAAATTGTTTTAATCCATGTTAAGTATTATTATCCCAACTTTAAATGAAGAAAAATACCTTCCTGTTTTGTTGGAATCGATAAAAAACCAGAGATTTGAAGGGGATTACGAGTTGATAGTGGCTGACGCCGGCTCTCAGGATAAAACTATTGAGATCGCCCGTAATTTTGGCTGTAAAATCGTTCCGGGCGGTCTGCCCGCCGCGGGCAGAAATAAAGGAGCAAGAGCGGCAAAAGGCGACACATTTTTGTTTCTAGACGCCGACTTAAGATTGCCTGCCGATTTTTTATGGAACTCTTTGAATGAATTTGAGCAGAGAAAACTTGGCGTTTCTTCTTATTTTTTAACGCCCCAGACGGACAGAAAAATTGTTAAAATCGGATTTAATTTATTCTGGAACTGGCTTATTAAGTTTTTCCAGAATATCTTACCCAATGGGGCGATGGGGATCTTGGTAAGAAAAATTTTTTTTGAAAAAGTCGGCGGTTTCGAAGAAGATATTAAAATGGCTGAAGACCTCTATTTTGTCAGGCAGGCGGCAAAATTCAGCAGGTTCGGCATTATAAAATCAACTAAAATTTTTATAACTCTGAGAAGGTATGAAAAAGACGGCCTTTTCCCCACCTTTTTTAAATATGTTTTGTGTTTCTTTTATATGCTTTCGGGAAAACCGGTCAGGTCGGACATCTTCAAGTACCGATTTAATCATTATTCTCAAGGCGGTGAAAATAAGGTATAATTTCAGATATGAACCTCTACGAATTGCCCAAATTCGAACTCCCTAAATTGCAAAAACCGAAAATTAATGCCCCCCAGTTTTTGAAAAATAAGACTTTTCAACTGGTAGTTTTAGTTATTCTCTTTTCTTCTTTATTTGGCTTTATCGCCGGATCTCTCTCGGGAGGCTATCTTTATCTGGAAGTCAAAGAATCTCTCTCTGAATTTAAATTGGGGTTTTCTCAAAAAACAACTGAAAAAGAATATGTCCCTCCCACCAGCCAGGAAGAATTATTGATCAGGGCGATTGAAGAAATTTCTCCGGCGGTAGTCAGTATTGTCATTACTAAAGACGTGCCGATTATCGAACAATATTATTACAACCCCTTCCAGGAATTCGGCCAGGGATTTCAAATTGAAATTCCTCAGTATCGTCAGTTGGGAACCCAGAAACAGGAAGTCGGGGGAGGAACCGGTTTCATTGTTTCTGAGGACGGAATGATTTTGACAAACAAACACGTAATTTTAGATACTGAAGCCGAATACACTGTTTTAACTAACGATGGCAAAAAATATCCGGCTCAGGTCCTGGCCCGCGACCCTTTGCAGGATTTAGCCATAATCAAAATTGAACAAGCGAAAACGCTGGACGAAAAAGGGAGTTTTATCTTGCAATTATTTCCTACGGTAAAACTGGGCGATTCGGATGAAATAAAAATCGGCCAAACGGCAATTGCCATTGGTAACTCTTTGGGAGAATTCAGAAATACCGTTTCCGTCGGAGTTGTATCCGGCCTATCAAGAAGCATTACGGCTTCCGGCGGCGAGTTATCAGAAACTCTCGAGGACGTTATCCAGACTGATGCCGCTATTAATAAAGGAAATTCCGGCGGTCCGCTTTTAAACCTCAGGGGAGAAGTGATTGGAATTAATACTGCAATGGTTGAAGAAGCCCAGAGCATCGGTTTTGCCATTCCGATCAATAAAGCCAAAAAAGACATTGAGCAGGTAAAAACTTTAAAGAAAATTGTTTACCCTTATTTGGGGGTCAGATATATTTTAATAAATACGCAAATCCAGCAGGAAAATAAACTACAGGTAAATTACGGAGCCTGGATTCAAAAAGGAGAGCAGGGAGAGGCAGCGGTTGAGCCAGGTTCGGCGGCCGATAAAGCAGGCCTGAAAGAAAATGACATAATTTTAGAATTTAATAATGAAAAAATCACGAGCGATAATACTTTGGCAAGAATTATTCAAAAATATAATCCGCAGGACACCGTTACTTTAAAAGTTCTCAGAGACAAAGAAGAAAAACTCATTCAGGTCACTCTGGGTGAGAGAAGTGAGTAGGCATTGATTTCCCTTTGAATTAAATTTAAGATATATTGTTATGAACGGGAATTTTACTCACAAAGCCCAAGAAGCAATTCTTTCGGCTCAAAATATTGCTCAGGAAAGAGGTCAGCAGCAGATTGATGCTCTTCATCTTTTGTTTGCTTTACTTTCTCAGGAAGAAAGCGTGGTTTTAACTTTACTCCAAAGAATAGGAGTTGATATTGAGGGCCTGAAACGGAAAACAAATTTAGCCATCGATAAAATTCCGCCGATAGCGACTCCCCAGAGTTTCGGCCAGCTTTATCTGACCCAGGACATGGCTAAAGTTCTTGACCGTGCCCGCCAGGAAGCAATGAAAATGGGGGATGAATATCTTTCGGTTGAGCATTTATTTTTATCCCTTTTAGACACCGAAACCAAAGCAAAAGAAATTTTGAACAAAGCGACTTTCCTGCAGCCGGGCGGCGGCGTCAGCTCTTTGGAGTTCGGCAAGTTGGATTACGAAACGGTTTTGAAACAGCTGGCAGCGGTTCGCGGCGGCCAAAGGATCACCGATCCCGAGCCCGAATCCAAATATCAGGTGGTTGAAAAATACGCCAGAAACTTAACCCAACTGGCCCGCCAGGGAAAACTGGATCCGGTAATCGGCAGGGAAAACGAAATCCGGAGATTAATGCAGGTTATAACCAGAAGAACGAAAAACAATCCTGTTTTAATCGGCGAAGCCGGCGTCGGGAAAACTGCCATCGCCGAGGGCCTGGCTCAGAAAATTATTTCCGGCCAGGTTCCGGAGAGTTTAAAAAATAAAGAAATTGTCGCTTTGGATTTGGGCGCCTTGGTTGCCGGTACGAAATACAGGGGGGAGTTTGAAGACAGGGTAAAAGCCCTTTTGAAGGAAATTAACCGGGCCCAGGGCCGCTATCTTTTATTTATTGATGAGCTGCATACTTTAGTCGGTGCGGGAGCGGCCGAAGGCGCAATTGATGCCTCCAATCTTTTAAAGCCCGCCCTGTCGCGGGGAGAATTGCGGGCGATTGGCGCCACCACTTTGAAAGAGTATCAAAAATATATTGAAAGAGACCCGGCGCTGGAAAGAAGATTCCAGCCGATTTACGTCCAGGAGCCCACCATTGAAGATACGGTCGCAATTCTGCGGGGAATCAAAGAAAAATACGAACTCCATCACGGAGTAAAAATAAAGGATGCAGCCTTGGTGGCAGCCGCCGAATTGGCAGCCAGATATATAACCGACAGGTTTTTGCCCGACAAAGCCGTTGATTTAATGGATGAGGCGATGAGCTCTTTAAGATTGGAAATAGAATCTGAACCCGTGGAGTTGGAGAAATTGAAAAATGAAATTCAAAAACTGGAAATCGAAAAAAGGGCGATAAAATCCAACCCCAGAAGAGAAAAAGCGATTGCCAGGCAATTAGCCGACTTAAAAGAAAAAGCAAAATTGCTCGAGTCTAAATGGAAAACGGAAAGAGAATTGATCACCAAAATAAAAACTCTTAAAAAAGAAATTGAAGACGCAAAATTCGAAGCGGAAAAAGACCAGACCGAGGGAAACCTCCAGAAAGTTGCCGAAATAAAATACGGGAAAATTCCCGCTCTCCTGAAAAGTTTAAAACTGGTCGAGGGGAAACTGACGAGATTCCAAAAAGACAGGCCAATTTTGAAAGAAGAAATTTCCGAAGAAGATGTTGCCAGAGTGGTTGCCCGCTGGACGGGAATTCCTGCCACCCGGCTCTTGGAAGAAGAAGCCCGAAAACTGGAAAATATGGAAGAGATTATTTCCAGAAGAGTAATCGGCCAGAAAGAAGCGATTGTGGCAATTTCCAACGCTATCAGACGTTCCCGGGCCGGCATCTCGGAAGAAAACAGACCCTTGGGATCATTCATGTTTTTGGGTCCGACCGGCGTCGGCAAAACCGAAACTGCCAAGGCTCTGGCCGCATTTTTATTTAACGACGAAAATGCCCTGATCAGATTGGATATGTCAGAATATATGGAAAAGCACACGGTTTCCAAAATGATAGGTTCTCCTCCGGGCTATGTCGGCTACGAGGAAGGAGGCCAGCTGACCGATAAAATCAGAAGAAGGCCTTATGCGGTTGTTTTGTTGGACGAAATTGAAAAAGCCCATCCCGACGTTTTCAATATCCTTCTGCAGATTATGGAAGACGGCAGACTGACCGATGCTAAAGGCAGAACGGCTTCTTTCAAAAACACCATTTTGATTATGACTTCCAACGTCGGCTCGGAATATATTTCTAGAATGGGTTCTTTGGGATTTTTGGGCGGGAAAGAGGAGGCAGAAAGACAAAATCTGAAAGAAAGAGTGATGGAAGCGTTAAAAGAACAATTCCGGCCCGAATTCTTGAACAGAATAGATGAGATAATCATCTTTAACTATCTGCAAAAACCGGAAATAAAAAAGATAGTTGATTTGGAATTGGAGAAAATAGCCAATCGTTTGAAGCCCAAAAACATTGAAATTCAGATTTCGGAAAAAACAAAAGAATTTTTGGCAGAAAAGGGATTTGACCCCAATTTGGGCGCCCGGCCCCTAAAGAGAGTGATTCAGAAATTAGTTTTGGATCCTCTGGCTTTGAAAATCGTTACCGGCAAGGTTTTGGAAAAAGAAAGAGTAATGGTGGATTTGGAGGGCGACCAGATTATTTTTAGAACTCCCAAGGACTTGGTTAAATCTCCTGCCAAAAAACAAAAGGAAAAGGTTTTGGCTTAATCTAATGTCAAAAAATATCCTCAAAATCGTTGCTTTTTTTATAATCGGCATGGTGGGCGGAATTTTCGCCGACCAGATTTTCTGGCCTTATTTTGTGGAGAGGCCGCTTTTTTATCAATATAGCCTGGAAAAAAATCCGGTTTATCTGACGGAAAGAAAAGAAATAACCATAGAGGAAAATACCGCCCTGACCGGAGCCGTTGAAAAAGTTGAAAAAACAATCATCGGAGTAAAAACGGAAACAAAAACAGGAGAAACCTTGCAGGGTTCGGGATTGATTATCACTTCCGACGGCTTGATAGTCACTTTGGCCGAATTGGTCCCCCAGGGTTCTCAGTTTAGTTTTTTTGTCGGGGAGACGCCTGCCGCCTTCCAGATCTTAAAGAGAGATTTGGAAAATAATTTGGCTTTGGTAAAAGTGGAAGAAAAAAATCTAGCCACCCTCGGTTACGCCGATTTGGGAAAACTGAGAGTGGGGGAGCGGGTTTTTTTGGCTGCCGCGGTTTTCGAAGGGAAAACCATTTCCCAAATAGTCAATGAAGGGATTGTTAAAAAAATTGATGAAGATTTTATCACAACCAATATCTCTGAAGGAGATTACTCAAAAGGAAGCCCTTTATTTAATATTAAAGGCGAAGTGCTGGGGATAAACACGATTGATCCAAAAGGAAATATTATCGTCATTCCGATTAATATAGTTAAAGAATTCGTCGGGATGTAAAAGTCTTTCATTTGACTTTTTTTAAAAAAATGATAAAAAAAAGTTAGCTCCTTGCTAATTTAGTATAGGAGACTTTTTTTTGAGGAGGCAAAGATGTCACGAGTGGTTGTGCTTACCGATAGCGCAGTCGACTTTCCCGCGGGGGCATTGAACGGACGAAGGATAAAAGTGGTATCGTTTTATGCAACGCCGGATGGTCTTCTGAGGGCTTATAAAAAAGCAGGCCCGAAAATCCTTTTTCTGCGTGCTTCGACAAAACTTAGCGGCACTCTCCAGTCGGCCGAACGGGCGAGAGAGAAAGTTCCCTTCCATTTCGAAGTGAAAATTCTTAATTCTTAGACCCTTTCTTTGGGTCTGGGATTTCTAGCAATGAGAGCCGCTGAATTAGCTGAAGCTGGAATGAGTCTCGATGCGCTTGAAGCGGAGATTGAACTCTTGATTCCTAAGATCCGGCTTTACGGGATTCTTAGTAAGGATTCTTCTTTTTTGGGTTCAATTCTCCAGGCAAAACCCATTGTCAGTTTCAAAAACGGGGAAGTAACTCCGGTGGAGAGGGACAGAAGCAAGTCCAAACCCCTGGAAAGGCTGGTGGAAATAGTGGCCGGAGAAGGCGATATGCTGAAAGTGGGTGTAATCCATGCCGACGATGCTGCTGCCAAGAGCGAAGCGAAGGAACTGGCTAAGCGGCTCAAAGTGGTTTATCCAGGCAGAAATATCCCAGTGGTACAAACCAGCACATTCATCGGTGCCCATTCAGGTCCCAGCTTCTTCGGGATCTGCGGATTATTGAAATGAAAGGAGGAATATTTTTGGAAGAACCAACAGGAATCTGGGTTATTATTGTTCCCGCTTGGCCCGTTATCGGTAAAATCTTCGTCATCCCGATAATCGGCCTGCTCATCGGTTTTTGCTTCTGGGCCCTGGTACGTTTGTCCCAGAGGCTAAAAGCTGGGCTTGAGGACTATCCTCTTTTTGAGGCGCTGTATCTCTGCGTCTTCCTGGGAGGATTTTCCTACTTGTCTAACGCCATATTGTAATAAGGTGATGCGAACCATTGAAGAGGGAGCGCGTTTGCGTGCGCTCCCTCTTATCTTTTATTGTTTAATTTTCAAAAAATTTATATAATTATAAAATATGCAGTTTTTTCTCGTAGCCACAGCCTGGATAAGCATTCTTTCCATTATCATTCTGTACTTCTCCAAATAATTTTTTATTTTGTGCTTTCTTATTTTTTCTAAATAAAAACAAAGGTCAAAAAACCAAAACCACTCCGTCAAAAAATCCCGCGATCGCGGGATTTTTTGATAGACAGAATTTTTCTTATTTTAATTTATTTTATGTTAATTTGAAGATTTTCTTTAAGTGGAGTTCGTTATCGATTGAATCTAAAACGCCAAAACGAACGTATTTTCTAAGATTAAACAATTCTATAACAAATTCTATTTCATTTTGGCATTCGTAAGGAAAAATAAAAACGCTCTTCTGGAGTTCATAAAAACCCAAATTTTTTAATTTATCCCTTAAAACATCTCTCCCGCGTTTTAAACTTTCCGGGATATCAAAGACAACAATTCTCCATTTGTCGTCCCAGTTCTTTCTTTCAATTTTCATTTCCAAAAAATGGTAAGTTAGGGCTTTCAATTTTCCTTTGGTGGCCAATGATATCGTATAAGAGCCGTCGGGATTTTCTTTTTTCTCAATCCATTTATTCTGATACAATTTTCTTATTTCTTCTCGTAATTTTTTTTCATCAATTTTCCTCCATTCCTTTGCCGTTTCTTTCAAAATCTTCCATTGCCGCCGATAGGTATAAGAAAAACTAAAAGCCAACCCGGCCATTAAAAGAAGTAATATTTTTTGCTTTGTCGGCGACATATTTTTATTCTACAAAGCCAAATTCTCTTTGTCAAAAAATCCCGCGATCGCGGGATTTTTTGATGTAGGGGTTTTCCACAGGAAAAGGGTTGTTTTTTGTTTTTAGGGCTTGTATGATAAAGAAACATGTTTAAAAATCTCAATAAGAAAGTTCTTATTATATCAGCAGTTTTTGTTTTAATCCTCGGCGGCGCCGGAGGATTTTTTTGGTGGCAAAATAGAGAAATAAAAGGAAGTCAGGCGGATTATGTAGTTAAAGAAACTGCGGAAGGAAAAATTGTAGAAAATAAAAAAGCAGGGCTAACCGTAGAAGTACCGGAAGGATGGGAAATAAAAAAGATGGAAACAGAAGAAGGGTTGATG
>Ga0066637_10003787_pt1 | contig 10159 bp, 7 predicted proteins | sample CryGeyCG2014_020_FD_62737 | JGI IMG/M metagenome (GOLD analysis project Ga0066637, IMG submission 62737) | Groundwater microbial communities from aquifer - Crystal Geyser CG08_land_8/20/14_0.20 | ecosystem: Environmental > Aquatic > Deep subsurface > Groundwater | place: USA: Utah: Grand County...
GCCTCCCGGAGTCTGAACGGAAAGGGGGGTGGCAATTTGCCCCCACCCTTTGGAAAGTTCATGATCGCGTCGGCGCATGTCTTTGATGTAGCCGTCCGGTTGCACGGAATCAGTCAGCGCAACCACCACATCCTTGATAACAAACCACCATTCATTGTTATGTATGGTTTTCCGGATTTCATTTTTTCTAAAAATCGCGATCTTCGTTGTAGGCATAATCTCTTGATCCAATTGAAATCTCCAATTCAATAATCAGTTGTTAGGGATAATTCTCTCCACAGCGCAGGGAGAATCTTTGTCTTTCTATTTCCAGAAACTCATTTTTTCTTTCTTCGCCCAGTCGATAAATGTCTCGGCGATTCCGTCCGGCAGTTCGCCATTGTGATTATGCAGGTCGTGGTCAACGACCAAATGGCCGTATTTGTCTAACTTGGACTTGCCGTCGTCATTTTTGACATAGACGTAATCGCCGGAATTGTCTTTTCCCGATTTGTCTGATACAGCGAAGAAAATGGGATAGTCGTCTTTTTTAGGGCATAGCTTATCGTCCCACTTTTGCAGGAATAAAACGCTGGTCTTTGTGCCTGTGTGAGGTTTAAAGGTATTTCCGTGCAAACCTACGACTGCAAGAATACGGGCCTTACCGGTAATAAACTCCCGAATGTCCTTGTCAGAGGTGTTATTAAACCGGCCTTGAGGCAATACTATAGCGAGGCGTCCGCCGGGCTTGAGGAAATCCAGATTGCGCTCAATAAAAAGAATATCCCGGCCGACCTTTGACTTTGGCTTTTTCTTTGCGTTAAATCCAAGATCGTATTTGTGGATGATATTTGACTCTTTAATATCTCCCGCAAAAGGTGGATTGGCCATAAGAATATCAAAGAGGAATTCCTTGTTTGAATTACGCTCCACTTTTAAGGATTCAAGCCGTCTGAAACCCGCTCCGTAAGTATCCCGCCAGTCGGGATTATTCACTTTCTCATGCCAGCGGTCATAATCAAGAGTGTTTAAATGCAGGACGTTTGTTTCGCCGTCGCCGGCGATCAGATTAAGCGTGCGAGCTACACGTACGACCTTTTCGTCAAAGTCAATGCCGAAGACCTTTAGCACATCGTCTTTTTCTTCCGCTGAAATCTCGGTATTTTCAAAAAGATGGCCTGTAATCTGAAAAATTGTGTGTACGGTAAATCCACAGGAGCCGGAGGCGGGATCAATCATGTATTCGCCTCGTTGGGGATTGAGCATCTTGACGCACATATCTATCACATGGCGAGGTGTGAAATACTGACCCTTTTCGCCTTTTGCGGATTTGCTGACTAAATATTCAAAGGCTTCATCAATGACTTGAAGATTAGAATTAAAGAGTTTTACGTCCTGAAGGCTGGAAACGCAGATTGATAAATGCGAAGGCGAGAGATCGATTTTACTTTCATCGGAAAAAACGCCTGGCCATTTCTTTTTGGCTTCATCAAAGAGGCGTTGAATTTTTTCTTTTAGTTGAGCGTCGGTTTGACCTGTATTCCTGAATTCAAGCAATCGAAAAGATGAAGCATCAACTTGCCGAAGCGCCGCCTTAATGTCATCAAAAGATCGTTCCATCGTATTTCCGAAAGTAGGCGTTGGTTCAGCCACCAGAGGCAAATTTTTATTTTTCAGAAAATAGTTTATAACCGCCCTATCCTGATAACTTTTATTCTCATCGTATAATTTGGTAAAGATGAGCTTAAATACTTCCTCGAAAACGTCCACGCCGGCGTTAGCGAGGACTTCGTTTTCCATATCCTCGATTTTGGCTTTGAGTGTGATTCTGTTATTTAAGAGGATGTCTTTAACGATTAAATCCCGCCAGGTGAAGCGTTCTTTTAAAATGTCCTCGAGGGTTTGATCCACTTTCGGGATGTTGGTAATGTCCTCAAAGAAATTCGGGTTTTTGCGATTAAAGTAAGAAATCTGCTTGCCATTTAACCAAACAGCGATAGGAGCTCCAGTAGCATGACAATACGATTTAAGTTGTTCTTTTCCGTCCGTTCGCTTCGGTTTCTTGACTTCAACGATAATATATGCCGTTGTTGGACTATCTTTATCAAGGATAACAATATCAGCGGATTTTATTTCAGTGCTCCCAAACCGAACAGGATGCTCAAACCGTATTCGCTTTTTTGGATAATCATAATCGTTGATAAGTTTTGCGGTATAAAGCTGACGGATGACTTCTTCCGGTTTTAGATGGACTTCTTTTTCACGGATGATGCAATCGACGTAAGGTTTGTTATTGGCTATCTTGATTTTTGCCTCAAGAGTCTTGATGTCGTTTTCTGTAAATAGCGAAAGATCGTAATTGGAATCTTTTAGTATATCAGTTAGTTTCATTTGAGTTGCCCTTTTTAAATTCTTACGAGCCAAGGATGGCGAGCATTGTGAATAATGAGTTTCATGCCTTATTTCACCATCTTGATTAATTTCAGGTATAGCTCGGCGTTGTTATTCCAGGAATAGGTCCGGCTCGGTGCTATTTTGCCAGTATAATTAAGAGCATTATTTGTGGCTGTAAGTAAGGATTTTAGATCGCTTGGTTGGCATAGAAAACCGCCTGAATAATTTGCCAGAATTTCCGGAATACCGCCGACTGCCGATGCCACCACCGGTTTTGCGACTGCCAGCACTTCGAAAATTATCCAGCGTAGCAGCGGTATATTAATTACTGGGATAGGATGAATAGTGACTTTAGCGTCAAATGTCGGCTTGACGATGTCCGGATTGAAAAAGTGCACTTTATGTCCGAATTTCGCCAGCCAACTGACGGTTTCGCGGATGTGGTTATTGATATTGCCGAGTCGGCTGAAACCCTCGAAACAAAAATAGAAAGTAGTCAGTTTTTGGTTTTTCATCGTCACTTTAAATGAGCTTCGATCGTGCGGCTTATCGTCTCAAAATAAGTATTGCTGTTTTTTTCCCAATTAAAACCTGCAACTGATTGATGGATTACTTCCCGGTTCCATTTTTGAGATAGTGTCTTTTCAATAGCTTTAACTAAAAGATTGGCATCTTCTGGTAATATTAATACACCGTTGTTTTCGTTAATGATTTTGCTATTGTCTCCAATATCGGTTGTAACGACAGGTATTCCGCAAGCTAAAGCTTCGAGCATTACATTCGGAATTCCTTCCCGAAGACTTGGTAGACAAAAAAGATCTGTGGCATTGTACCAGGTAACCATGTCAGATTGGTTAACTTCACCAATAAAATAAACACGATCTGACGTATCTCTTTCAACGGTTAATTTTTTTAAATTTGCTTCCTCATCACCTTCTCCAATTAAATATAACTGACAATCGGGATGTCTCTTCATTTTTAATATGGCATTAATCAGATATTTTACACCTTTGGGCGGAATTAGATATCCCACGAATAAAATGATTGGTTTATCAGGCAGATTTAATTTTTTTCTGGATAAGGCCTTATCTGTAATCTGAAAAATTGGATTGATTCCGTTTCTTATAACAGACACTTTCTTTGAATTAATCTTTAAGTACGATAGTTGCTTTTTCAAATCTTCAGAAACAGTCACAATCCGGTCGCAGTGTAAATAGGTCCATTTAGCCTGCCGTTTTAAGATTGGTATTTTCAAATAGCTGGTTACATCAGAGCCCCTCAATCCGACAATCGAAGGTTTGCCATATTTCCTTGCCAATTTAACCGCCGCATATCCGCCGGGGCAACCCATCTGACCGATGATAATATCAAATTCGCCGATCGATTCCGCCAAGTCGTTTTCAGCTTGTTTGTAAAATTGCCGCGAACGCCGCCAGATGCGATCGAACCGGCTGATGGTTTTCGGACGCTGAATCCAGACAAACGGCTGGCTTTGCGGGTAAATTTCGCGGAAACGATCCGTCATGACTTTATCGATCGGTTTATCTTTCTCCTGAAAAATGACCTGGTAAACTGTCATGTCGCACATTTTCGCCAGATGAAATGCCCACTGATAGATGAAAATTCCGTGGTTGGGATTTTGCAGTGTCGGGAAGAGATCGGTGAGTACTAAGATTTTCATCGGACTAATTCCAAATATACCGCTTCCAATTTATTAACAAAATTCGCAACCGAATATTTTTCCGCGGTGACCTTCGCATTATTAGAAATTTTTCGGTACAATTCCGGATCGGTGTGCAATTCGGCGATAGCCTGAGCAAGAGCTTTTGCAGCCGTTGCTTTGTCGCCTCCAAAGGTCTTTTCCCAATTAGCCGGAAACGGTAAAAGCCCGTTGTGCCGGTTGTGGATGATCTCGGAAATAACGCCGATGTTAAGGCCGACGACCGGCAGACCGTAACTCATCGCTTCCAGCAGGGCGATCCCGAAACCTTCCGTATGAATCGAGGGAAAAAGGTAACAATCAAGCAGCGGGTACACCCGGCTAAGGTCTTTTTGAAACGGCAGAATCGTGACAAAGTTCTGAAGATTGTTCTCCGCGATGATCCGGCGGTGTTCTGTCTGATTAGTCGCATTGCCCATGACTACTGCGTGCGCGAGAATACCCATTTCCTGCAGATATTTCAGCGTCAGGTAGAAAATATCGAATCCCTTAAAAGGATCAAATCGGCTGGTGTTTCCGATAATAAAACTCTTTTCGGGAATTTGCCATTCATGTTTTAGTGCGGTGATTTGTCTAGTATTGAGCAGAACCGGATTTTCGACCGGATTGTAAACGAGCCGGATGCAATTGCTCCGCGCGAATTCAGTTTTCACTAAATGTTCAGTGACGGTGCGCGAAATGGAAAATATTCGTTCAGCTAAAAAGCGATTGAGCAGGATGCGCCCGAGTTGGAAAGGCAAATCAGTCTTGATCCGCAGGTTGTGTTTGGTATAAACGCAATGCCGGACGCCGGCCAGCCGCGCGAAAAGCGTCCCGAAAAATTCCAGTAAGCCGTAATGCGAATGGGCGATGTCGATATGATGCCGCTGGATGATTTTCCGTAACTCCCGGAAAGTAGCGACATCCCGCCAGGATTTCAGGTGCAGATGGTAGAGAGGAATATTCAATTTGCGGAAATCGTCATAGAAAAAATCGTTCATGTCGTCCGAATACATGGTCACAACGACCGGATTGAATTGCGCACGGTCGATATTTTGCAAAAGTAAGAGCAGCGATTTTTCAGCACCGCCGACCTGTAAACTTCCAATAATATGCAGAACGTTGATTTTTTTCATTTCAGGATTCGTTCAACTTCCCTAAGCGGCATATCGCGCGTGATGATTTTATCGACAAACATCAATTGCCACAGTTCTAGCCAAAACAGCGACCAGAGACGGTGTTTATGATCTTTTACACTGGTACGCTGGTCACTCCAAATCTTATGGATGAAGTCATAATTGAAATAATTGCGTTGCCGGGCATAGCGGTTGAAAACAACCGTTTCGAATATTCCACTCAGATCGTTTTGAATCCAGCGGTCGACCGGAACGCCAAACCCGCGTTTTTCGGTGTAAAGGAGTTTTTTGGGCAGATATTTTTCCGCGATCTTCTTCAGGAGATATTTAGTCTGATGATTTTTAAACTTTAATTTTGGGGAAATTTTAGCGACATAATCCAGCAGAGCCGTATCGAGAAATGGTGAACGGCATTCGATTGAATTGGCCATGGTTGCCCGGTCGATTTTAACTAAATAATCGTACACGAGGCGGGTCATGCCATCCGTGAACAATACCTGATCGATTGGATTCAGTCCTTTGACTTTATTGAAATTTTCATGAAAAGGGTGGAGCGGATTATGATCGGTAATCCGGGACAGATATTCCGGATTCCATAAAGAAGTCCGGTATTTGTGAAATCCCATCGTATTATAAAAGCTTTCGTAAGGGAAACCTTTCAGGTAATCAATATAATACAAAGCCTTACCGAGTACCGAATCGCTCTCAGGATTAATTGCCAAACCGCCTAAAATATTACCGATCAACGGATGAAGAAAGGGCGGAATTATCCGGGAGAAAATCTGCGCATTGCGGGGGACGATCGTCCGGCCGTAACCGCCGAAAGCTTCGTCACCGCCGTCACCGGTCAGCATGACGGTGATGTATTGGCGGGCGGCTTTGGAAATTAAATAAGTGGGAATCGCCGAGGAATCGGCAAACGGCTCGCCGAACTGCCAGACGAGTTCCAGCAGGTTTTCGGTGACATTGTGGTCCAAAATCAGTTCGGTATGATCGGTGTCGTATAATTTCGCGACTTCCCGCGCGGCGAGAATGTCCTCCATCGGATAATTCTTAAAACCCATTGTAAAAGTCTTAATTCGCCGGGTGGCATTCCGACATAAAATGGCAGTAATGAGGCTGGAATCCACACCGCCGCTGAGCATGGTGCCGATCGGCACGTCGCTGATCGTCCGGCGCATTACGGCCTGAATGAGTAATTCTTCGCAGGTCTGCAAAATGGTGGCTTCATCGTTGACGACTTTGTGGGAATAATCCCATTCCCAGTAGGTCGTGGCAACCTGACCATTTTCTGAGAATATATGAAAAGAACCCGGACTGATTTTCCGGATACCTTCGAAAATAGTATGTTGATCGGGAACGGCGATATGGTGCAGGTAGCAGTCCAATGCCGGCAGGCTGACCATGGGCTGGGAAGGTAAAACTGAAGTAATGACCTTAATATCCGAGGCGAAATATATCACACCGGATTTATCAGCGTAGTAGAGTGGTTTCTTGCCGACCCGGTCGCGGCCGAGAATCAGTTGTTGCTTCCGGGAGTCGTAAATGGCAATGGCGAACATGCCGGTAATCTTGCGGAATAATTCGGTCCCCCATTCCGCGTAACCATGCAAAAGCACTTCAGTATCGGAATTAGAGTTGAAGTGGTAGCCGCCAGCGAGTAATTCCTGACGGAGTTCGCGGTAGTTGTAGATCTCGCCATTGAAAACCGTCCAGATACTGCGGTCTGAATTGGTCATCGGCTGGTTGGCTTTATCCGAGAGATCGATGATCTTAAGCCGCCGATGACCCAGAGCGATTTCCGGCAGAAGTTCATAGCCGGCGGAATCGGGCCCGCGTTCGATCATCAAATCGCGCATCCGGCAGATTTGTGCCGGACTGACTTCGATTTTACCTTGATGATATATTCCGCAGATACCGCACATATTAAAAGCCTCTCAATCAAGCACCGATCGATAAATGCCCACTAACTGCCGGATGTAATGTTTCCACAAAAACCGGGATGCAATTTGAACCCGGGCGTTTTCACCGACTTTTCGCGCCAGTTCGGGATTTTGAACCGCTTCGATCAGTTTGGCGGCGAACTCTTCGGGTGAAGAGCCTTTTGTCATAAATCCGGTGATGCCATCTTCGATGATTTCCAGCATGTGCGGCGTCGAAATTACCGGTTTACCGGCCGCCATGTATTCGGTGACTTTCGTTGAAGTGCCAAAGTAAGTCGGTTCGCCCGGATAATAAACGATGCAAAAATCTACGGCCTGAATGACTTTTTGCAAGATGTCATGCGCCATCGTTCCAGTCAAAAGGATTGAATCGCCAAGATGATTAATCTGAATATATTGGTGCATTTCGCGTTCGGCGTCGCCAGAACCAATAACGACCAATTTCAAATCCGGTCGGCGATGCAGTGCGAAATGAAACGCCTTGACAAGACCGAGTGTGTCGTACCAGCGATAAAGGCTTCCTGAGTAGAGAAAGAACGGTCGGTTTTCCGCATCGAACTGCTTGCAGATGGCGGCTTTTTCGTCCGGCGTGATTGGCTCTGGCAAGTCGGCGCCATTTAGTAACACATTGTGTTTAGGCAACTTCCAACCGCGTTTTGTGTAAATAAAATCGGCAATCAGTTTCGATGCCAGAATCAACTCGCTACAGTAAGACAACAGAACCTTTTGATTAATTAAAAGAAGCCATTTTTTAAACGGTTTGACCGGATTACCCTGAATGGATTTTTCTTCAATGCCAGGTCCATTCATTTCCAGAACGAACGGAATTTTCAAAAATTTAGCCGCGAGAACGCCGCCCCACGAAAGCCCTGTGTAACGCTCGTGGATCAGTGCGAACTGCTTTTTCCGGTTCAGAGCGACGATCCGTAAAAAGACGCGCAGGCTGTCAACGATTCCAGTATAAGGAATAACGCGATGCACGAATCCGCGCAGATAGCGGTGCGGCAGAATAACCGTCTCGAATTCGTCATATTCCCGAACCGAATCGGATTTCTGGACAGCAACCAGGGTGGGGTTGATATTTTTGATTTTCAAACCGCGCAGAATGGCCTGAATATGGATTTTCGGCCCGAGCATCTTATCAAGATCAAGCCCAGAATTGGCACACAGATAAACGATGTTGGCCCCTGGAGTCATTAGTGTCGGTTGCCTTTCAGTTTCTCAAATACCTTACGTGGAGTAATTCCGATAATACTGATTGAAGTTCGCACAAAATCGGTAAAAAGTCGCGGATAAAATAGACGCAGACTCAGCGCGTACAAACTGCCTGCAAACAATAAATAGAAAAACAGGATCAGTACTGCCGGTATGCCCAATCCGAATAACAGGCGCTTGAAAAGGCAGCCGGAGACTAAGAAAATCAGTGTACAGATAAATCCCGGCAGAATAGTCGCAATGAATTTGGCGATCTTCATTTTCAGCATCTTAGAGACGACAATCAGATTTAATAGTCCGCCAAGTGACAGCACAATTGCCACGCCGACCGCCGCGCCGAATATTTCCGCCTGTCGGACTCCGAACCAGACCGCGGCCACCAACAATGGCAATTGGATGAGATTGATGAAGAACATATAATGCGGTTTCTTCTGGATCAGGAAAATCCGTCCGGCCGGCGCAAAGAGTGAGCGTATGATCCCATAAATGACAATGATTTGGAGTGGCCGCACTGCCGGTATCCATTTGACGCCATATATGACGACGACAAATTCATACGTTACGCCGATGAGAATCCCGAAAATCGGGAACGTGACTAATGAAATCATCTCGGTCATGCGCAGGAAAAGCCGCCGCATCTCGGCTAAATTGGCCTGGACTTTGGCCAGCGCCGGGAGCGAAACGGTGTTGATGACTTTAACGATGTTTTCGACCGGCCAGTTGGCGAGATTGTAGGCGAACGAGTAATAGCCGAGTTTGGCTTTAGAAAGCAGTTTGCCGATCAGGAAATTGTCGGTATGGGTATTGAGATAACGGACGAGTTCTGAACCAAGTATGCTTTTCCCGAATGAAAGCACCCGCTTGAAATCTGCGCGCTCGATATAAAGCGTCGGCGACATCTTGGTTTTCAGCCAGTATGGGACGGCTCTCAGCGGACTGGCGACTAATTGCGGAATGACTAAACTCCAGACACCACAACCAAGAACCGCTAACAGAATAACCAGCAGATTGGTAACAAGTTCAACAGACAGGTTGATTGTCGTCAGGTATTTGTAATTCAGTTCGCGGTTCAGAATCGTTCGCGGAACCAATTCAAATGACTGGAAAACGAGACCGATACCCATCCAGATCAGGATCGGCTGTAAAACCGGCGTGGCATAGAAATTTTTAACCCATGGCGAGACGGCGATAACGATAGCACCGAGCGCCAGCATAATGCCGAAATTGATCCAGAAGGCGACGTTGGCGATCTGCTTTGGGCGTTTTTCCTCGACGATGATCGCGGCGTCAATGCCCCAGGCGCTCAGTAACAGGATGAAACCCAGCACTAACCGTGCCAATGCAATCGTACCGAAATCGTCCGGCATGAGCAGGCGTGCCAGAACAATCGTCGAGGCCATCGAAAGCAGGCGGTTGCCGACCTGTCCGATGCCGACCCAGCGTACGCCGGATTTGGCCTGTACGACGACGGAATTATCCACGCCTTGCTCCGGTTTTACTTTTTAGAGAATCCAGATAATAGCCCAGTGCAAAATAAACCAGCGGAATGACCGGCAGAAAATAGCGCTGAATTGCGTGGGTGGCAGAATGTAAAAGTGTCAAGTAGAGAATAATCACTATCCAGACAAACGCGCCGGAAAAATCACGGCGGGCGAATTTCCACAGTCCGAAAATCGCGAGGATGGTCAGCGAATATTTTATCAATAAAATGACGACAAATAGAACCGGAGAAACGGATTTCAGCGTCGCCGAACCGATTGGCGGCGAAAACCAGAAGATCATCAGCCGGTTGA
>Ga0066637_10003790_pt1 | contig 10157 bp, 13 predicted proteins | sample CryGeyCG2014_020_FD_62737 | JGI IMG/M metagenome (GOLD analysis project Ga0066637, IMG submission 62737) | Groundwater microbial communities from aquifer - Crystal Geyser CG08_land_8/20/14_0.20 | ecosystem: Environmental > Aquatic > Deep subsurface > Groundwater | place: USA: Utah: Grand County...
TTGCAGTTGAATCCATTCTTGTTATTATAACTCCAGATATTTTCAAAGCATTCTGAAATTCACTAGCTTGTTTTTTTGCAGATTGTCCTATATCTGAAGGCATTATAAGGATAGTTTCGGTGGGTTTAATTTCTGAATTTAGTTCTTTAATTTCTTTAATCAATTCTTTATCAAGTGTATGACGACCCGCAGTATCAATAAGAACCAAATCATATTTTTCAAGTTCTTTTTTGAATTTCTTGTAAGTTTTTAGAGCATTTTTTTCATCAAAATCAATGAATGTATTAAGGTTGTTTTTTTCTCCTAATTGCTGCAATTGTTCTTTTGCTGCTGGACGATGAACATCTAATCCAAGAAGAGCAACTTTTTTTCCTCTTTTTGAATACCAATTTCCTAATTTTGCTATTGTTGTTGTTTTTCCGCAACCATACAATCCTAGGAGCATTATTCTGTTCTGCTCTTTTTTTAGTTGAAGAGGTTTATATTCTCCAAGAAGTTTTATAAGTTCGTCATGAAGGAGTTTTATTATATGTTCTTTTTTTTCAATTTCTTTTATTCTTTCATCAAATGCAGATTTTTTTATTTTATCTGATATTTCTTTTACAAGAACTATATTAACATCTGCTTCAATGAGTGCTCTTTGAATTTCTCTTACAACACTTTCAACAAGATTTTTGTCAAGAAAAATAGCATTCGCTATTTTGTCTCTTGCTTTTCTCAATGCCTCTCCTAGTTTTTCTAACATTTTTCTTCATAGAACGAGTTTAATTAGGGTTAATAAATTTTTGGTTGTTTCAATTGTGTTATTGAATTTGCTGAAAGAGCATTAAGTAATTCTTTTCTGAAAATTTTATCATAATCCTAAATCACTTCTCGATAAATTTTATTATATCTTTGGTATAAAATTTATCCATGACTGTCCAAGTATCATCTATTCCTGAGAAAAGACTTGTTATTTCATCATTAATAATCATCCCTGTAGGATAAACTACATTCTTGGTGTATCCATCTTCTGGCAGAATATCCCGATAGTCCTCTCTTTTTAATAATACTTCTGAGGTTTTGCAGTCTTTCCAAAGATATTTCTTATTTAAACTTATTAATTTGGCGCGATACTCTCTTCTTTTTTTTGTTTCTATTATTTCATGGTACGAACCAATCCACCTTCCATCTAATTTTATTAATGGACTCCCTGTTCCTGTTATTTCTCCTTTTTCAGGAATTGTCAATCTATGTGGGGGACCCCAATGAACTAAATCTGGAGAGTAAGCTACCCAAATTCCGGGTTTGCTTATACCATCAAAGGCATTTGGTCTTAGAAGGGTAGCATATACTTTATCATCTTTTTTGATAATGTCAGTTTCATAAGGGCTCGGAACTTTTTCTGGAAATATTGCGACATCTTTTATACTAATAATTATGGGTCTTGGAGTATCTTCTTTTATTATACTTTCAAATTCCTGGAAGTTTTTTGTCATTAAAAATGCTGTTGAAACTCCAAAATTCCTATGTGGGCAAACATAAGTGATTACATATTTCTTGCTTTTTATAGAACTTATTCTTACGTCTTCAATTCCAAATCTTTCATACTCCCATAAAGGGTATAAACAAGGTGTTTGTTTTCTTTCTGTTATCTCTCCTTTTTCATTTAATCTTAACAATCTTGGAAGAGAAATATGTTTTAGCCTATATGTATCGTCCTTTAATTGTATAGCTTCTTCATGTTCTTCTTTTATATTTCGTTTAGAATATTTATCAAAATCCATTTCTAATTTTGAAGAATACTGCTCATTAGGAATATGAAAAAAAGGCAGCCAAAAAGGATGTTTATAACTGGGAGATTCAGCAACTCTTATCATTAATATAGTTTCCAGTCCTTTTTCTGTTTTGAATTGAGCTACACCAGGATTAAATGCCCCTATTACTTTACACTCTTTTGATAATGGAATATAATCTTCAGGGCTTGCTATTATTTTTCTTTCAAAAGATTTAGGTATTTTATCGAATTTAGGAATCTTTTTATAGGACTCAGGATTTTCCTTATACATTACAAGGCATGGCTTTTTTAATTTTTAAAGATTATTATTGTAGAAGTTTACTCGTCATCTAGCCCCAAATCTTTTATGAATTTTTCCTTCAGGCGTTCAATACTTTCACAACCCCAAACTTTCAACAAACTTATTCTTGTCAAATGGAACAAGGTCATTCATTCCTTGACCCACGCCCAAATAAAGAATAGGTTTTCCTGTTGTGTAGCCCACACTCAAGGCAGTTCCCCCTTTTTCATCAATATCTGCTTTTGCTAAAATTATTCCGTCAATATTTACAGATTCATTGAATCTTTTAATTTGTTCAATTATATCGTTTCCGGTTATACTCTCTCCTACGAAAATTTTGATGTCTGGTTTGCAGACCTTTGCAATTTTTTCAATTTGAGCCATTAGGTTTTTTTCCGTGTGCATCCTTCCAGCTGTGTCAATCAGTACAACATCTATATGATTTTTTTCAGCATATTTTATTGCATCAAACCCAACAGAGGCAGGATCAGAGCCATATTCATGGGAAACTACTTCAATATTTAATTTTGTTCCATGTTTTTTTAATTGTTCAATAGAAGCAGCTCTAAATGTATCTCCTGCTGCAAAAACACAAGACAATTTTTTTTCTTTAAGCAGGTTTCCTAATTTTGCTATAGTTGTTGTTTTCCCTGTTCCATTTATTCCGCAGAACAATATAACATATGGCTTGTGTTCCATGCCTTTTTTCTCTCTTATTTTGTCAATCAGTTCAAAAGGTTCTACAAGAATCTTATAAATTATATCCTTAAGGGTTTCTTTTATTTGCCCTTCTATTTCTTTTTTTAAGAACTCTTTTCCAACTATGCTTTCTTTCAATTGTTTTATTATTTTTTCAGACACTTCAACTGCAACATTGTTCTCAAGAAGAATCATTTCCAAGTCACCTGAATAATCTTCAAAATCTTTTTCAGAGATTTTTATCTTGTTTATTTTTGAAAAAATCTTTCCAAAAAAGCTCTTTTTCTCTTCTTCCTCTGTTTTTATATCTTTAAGAATCTTTTCACTTATTTGCCTTTCTTCTTTGTCAAAAACTTTTTTTTCGGGTTCAATAAACTCATGCTCTTCTATGGATTTTACTTCTTCTTTTATCTCCTTTTTGAGATCTTTTTTTGTCTTTTCCTTTATTTTTGTCTCTTTCTTTTCTTTTGTTGGTTTTTTTATTTTTTCTTTTTTTGCAACTTCTTCGACTTCCTCTACAACTGCCTTTTTTATGAGGCCTTGTGTCCAGGTTTTTAGTTTTTCACGAAGTTTATTGAACATAATTTTAGAAGCAAAGAATTAGTTATTAAGGTTTTGGTTTAGAAGAATTTAGGGTTAAATATAACCATTTATCTTATATTCTCTCTTATTATAATTAAAACTTATATGAATATTTATATCATCTGGGTGTCTTGTTCTTGGCCCGAGAGATTCAAATATATTATTCTTTGAACCTTCTGGGAATTTGAACTTGGGGATATATCCAGTGTTTAATACATATATATTTTTATGACCCCGTCCAAGGGTATTAATAGAAACAAGAATTCTTTCATATTGATTTCTAGGCGATAGTTCAAAGTTTGAAATATCTTCTTTTAGTCTTTCTTTTAATCTTTTATCCATCATCTCAGGAAACCCAATCTTTTCTAAGTTTATCATGCTCTTTGAAGAGAAATTTTATCTATAACCATTTATACCATTAAAAAGATATTTTCAAACGTCTATTTTTCATGTCTCAATTATGCTAATCTAAATTTTTATAAAGAAAGGATGCTATGGTTTATCAAATGAAAAGAAACTTACCCCTGAATTTGGAAATCTCTAATTCATTTGCTAAATGGAGGTTTATCAAATGAAAGGTATATTCGTAATCTTAGATGGTTTGGGGGATTTGCCTCATAAGCTTTTAAATGATCAGACTCCTTTAGAAGCTGCACAAACACCCAATTTAGATTTTCTAGCTGCAAGAGGAACTCTTGGGTATATGTATCCTGTAAAACCGGGTTTTATACCCGAATCTGATGAAGCAATTGTTTCTCTCTTTGGGAATGATTTAATTTCAAGCACAAGGGGGCAACTCGAGGCAAGGGGGAGTGATTTGAAGATGACAAGAGGAGATTTAGCATTCAGGGTTAATTTTGGAACTATTGATTCTTTGGAAAAAGGAAATATTATAGATAGAAGAGCAGGAAGAACATTAACAACACAAGAAGCAAGCATACTTGCAAAAGCAATAAACAAGATAAAACTGCCCTGTGAATTTATATTTAAATCAACAATTCAGCATAGAGCAGTCTTGGTTTTTAGAGGGGGATTTTCAGACAATGTATTAGGGAATGATTTAACATATATTCAAGGAATGAATTTATTTTCTAATAAAATTGTTAAATGTAAACCCTTAGATGATGATGAAAATTCTCAGTATAGTGCTAATGTTGTGAATGAATTTTTAGAAAAGGCCCATGCTGTTCTTAATAATCACCCAATTAATATTGAAAGGGCAAAAAAAGGATTACTTCCTGCAAATTTTTTGTTAGTAAGGGGTGCAGGAATAGAGCCTCCTAAACTTAAGCAGTACAAAAAATGGATTTCTTCTAGTTATATGCCATTGGAAATTGGATTTTCAAATGTATGCGGAATGAAAAATTATTCTTTTGAATATCCTGAATTGACAGGAATAGATGCATATGAAAATTTATGGAAAGGGTTAAGAAAGGCTTGTAAGCATGCTTCAAATGTAATTCAAAAAAACATAAAGAGAGCAGATTATGCTTATATTCATATAAAAGAAACAGATAATCCTGGGCATGACAATAAACCAATTGAAAAAAAATTAATGTTGGAATACATTGATATAACTCTGTTTAGATATTTGAGAAGCATTGTTACGCAGAATAAAATAAAAGTGGTTGTTACAGGAGATCATTCAACCCCCTGCAAATTTAAAGCACATTCCGCTGATCCTGTTCCTGTTTTATTTTATAATTTAGGGCAGGTTCCAGTTCCAAAGAAATTCTGCGAAAAAGAATGCAGAAAAGGGGAATTAGGAAGAATAATGGGGCAGGAGCTTCTTCAGAAAGTTGGATTTGTGAAATAGATTTTAAGAATTATTTCTTTTCTTTTCTAAAATCTGGATTTGTATATTCTACAGAATATCTATTATCCCCTAGCAAGATAAGGCAAAAATCTGGAGTACTTTTTAATAAATACCCCTGTAATTCATTATTACTCATCAAAACCTCTGTTATCTTTGCATCTTTATCTGGAAATATTTGGATCATATTATCAATGAGGCTTTTTGCATTTAGTCTACCAAAACTTCTTGTTACTTTATAATTTTCATCAAATTTATTTAAAGCATTTTCTATCATTTCAAATTGTTCTTTAGAGTTCGCGATAATTGAATATTCTAAATTCATAATTTTTCTATCTGGGGGTTCTTTTTAAGAATTATTATCCTGAAAAATACATTTACGCTTGTCGTGTGCAAACTATCAAAGTGTAAAGGGCTTAGTTACTTTTAAAAAAATTTAAAATTAACCAAAGAGTGCACTAAGTCCTTCTGCTGCAGCTTCGTGTTTTTCTTCTTTGGGTGCTTCTTCTTTCTTTGCTTCAGCAGGAGCAGATCCTCCAGCAGGAGCAGCAGCAACTAAACTAGCATTAGCCAATTCACTTGCTATATCAACACCTTTAAGGCTAGCGACAAGCGATTTGATTTTTGAATCATCCGCATGTGAGCCAGCAGCCACAACAACACTTTTTATGTTTGTTTCATTAACTTCTTTTCCAAGTTTGTGCAACAAAAGTGCCGCATATATGTATTCCATTTTATCTATTTTCCTCCGAATTTACTTCGGGAGTGGGAGTTTGTAAATTTCCAAGAGCTATTGCATGTCTTTCTGCTTTTCCTATTAAGAAAGTTATTGTTTCAGGAGTTGTATACCCAATTTGAACAGCGAAAGGTAATGCTCTTCCATATGTTTCTTTTAAGTCATCGAGAGTTTTTTCAGGATTTAGATTCATTTCAGGATAAAATGTTTTTGATTCATTGTCAAATGCTGCAACAGGTATAAATCCTATTGTGAAAGGTTTTATATCGAGTTTGTTCATCATATCTGCAGCACTTTGAGTAATCTTTGTCCCTTTTTTTGCTATTACTTTTGGGGCTCTGATTGTTATTTTTCCACCTTCTAGTTGGATTTGTATTCCTAGGGAGCTAAGTTCACTTATTGCTGGTCCAGGAACTAAATCAGTTGGTCCTGCAGGAATTTCTATGTCTTCTGAAGCTATTTGTCCAACTTTAGCTTTTGCTGGACTTTTTTTCCTTATCAAATCTATTGCTAATTCAAAACAATTAACATCTGAAAATAATAATGCAAAGTCATTAGTTATGCTTTCTTTGACTTTTTTTATTTCTTCTTCTTTTGAAGAATCAAGTGCTTTGATTATAATGTTCTTTTTTGGAACTTTAACTATTGCCTTTCCTCTCAATTTTTTTACTATTTCCTGAAATTGTGAGCCTGGAATATTTTTTATAGAAGCAATTAAGAAAGTCTTTTTTTCTTTAAGGAGTTTAGATAAATCTAAAACTGCTTTCTTCTTTTTTTCTGAAACATGTGCTGTTTTGGGAGTTTTAGTTGTTTTTTTGGTTTTCATTTTAATAGTATTTTGTAGGGTTTAGTCATTGTGAACTTGATTTCTATATTTTTTATGTTCTCTTTGTTTCTTGGAAGAGTTTTAAGAAGATTATTATAAACAGTCATTATATTTTCAGTTATGTCCTCATCTTTCATGCTCTGCTTTCCTATTGGGATTTTGATACTTGGTTCTTTTATTTTTATTTTGACACTTGTATTTATCTTATTTTTAAGTTCTTTCAGTGTTTTTTCATCAGCATTTAAGATTATTCCCAATTGGGGAGAAGGCATTTTGCCTGTTGGTCCTAGGGCTCTTCCAAAGTTTGTTGCAACACTTGGCATGAGGCTTGCCTGAGCTATGAAAAAATCGTGATTGTTAACTAAGCGTTTCAGTTCTGATTTGTTTGTGTATTTTTTGAATTCATCAGGAGTTATTGTTTCAATATCCTTATTTTTAATTTCTAGAAATCCTGCTATTTTTTTGTCTTTTATTTTATGAGGAATACTTACGAATATATTTACATTGCTTTTTTTAATATCAAATTTTTGCAAATTTACAATTAAATCAACTGTCTGGTCAAATTTTCTTTCTTTTGTTGCTCTTAATTCAGTTAAGGCTTTTTTTAATTGCCCTTCTAATTCTGCCATCTTGATTTTAACCTCCCAAATTATGCGTCACAAACCTAGAAGGTATTTTGTAACGATATGGTTCAACCGGTTGATTTTCTATGCTTTTTTGGGTTTTTAAATGTTAGTTTTTATTGAATATATTAAATATTACAATAATCCTTATAAATTGCTTTTAGGTTTGAATTTTATGGAATTAGTTGCATTGCTTTCAACAGGAAAAGGAAGCTGGGGGCAGGTTTCTGGTTTGATGAAATATGGAGAATGGGATAAAATAATTGTCATCGGTGATGAATTTGGAACGGGATTTACTCACGATAAGAAATTTGAATTTATAAAAGTTGATTTGAAAGCAAAGATAAAAGATTTGAGAGAAGAATTTTTGAATAAACTTAAAAATAAAATTGATGGGACAGAAGTTGCATTGAGCATAGCTTCTGGAGATGGCAAGGAACATATGGCTTTAATCTCCGCATTGATAAACGTTCCAGTTGGAATAAGATTTGCTGCTTTGACAAAAGACGGTGTAATCGACCTTTAAAGGTGTGAAGGATTTGTGGTCTCTTACGAAAATTATATAAATCTTCGGAAAGAAGAAATTATATATTATAAAATGGGAAAAAAGGGTTTAGTAGGAAAAATATTCTGGACATCTAATGTTAGTAAATCAACAGAATCAACAGAAAAAAATCCCTTAAGAATACAATTAAAAAAACAAATTTTCACTAACTGTCAAAAATTGGAAGAGGCGGGGTTTGGAATGCTTGAAGATTCGAATAATCTTGGGAAAATTGATAGCAGTTGTTCTGTAGTATGCCCCGATGGAAACATATTTACTCCAAAACAAATTACTGATTATTTCATGGAAAGAAAAGGAGGGTATAGTTCTAAAAACCCAGAAGATTGCAAAATGAATGAAGCTCAGAACTATTATTTAGGCTTTAAAGAATTGTTTTCTAATAATTTAGAAGGATAATTGATTTGTAACTCTTTTTTAGATTACAATAATCATTAAAAATGCTGTTTGTTTTTTGCTTTTATGATTACATATAATGATATTTATGAAGCAGCGCGAAAAGAGAGATACTCTGAGCAACTTCAGCAGATTCCTAAGAATTTTATATCAGAAGTTGCGAAATATATGAAAGATAAGAAAGAAATCGCTGCTAAGGATAGTGAAGATTTTTCAGATGTGATAATGAAGACAAAAAAGCAGTTGGAAAATGCGACAACCCTTTTCAAAGAACTTATTATAAGAAGAAGAAAGAAGATTTTGAATCTGGTTCTTATTGCTACAGAAACTGGCATTTCAAAACAAGATTTTGAGAATATGCTTGCTATAGAAAAGGAACTTTTTGAAGAATTGATGAATTGCATGAATATTTCTGAAAAAAAATTGAATGAATCCTTTAATGGGAACAAAGGAGAACAAACTAAAAGTAATGATTTGGTTGTTTTTATAGAGGACGTGGATGAATTTTTAGGGGTTGATGGAGATAAAATGGGCCCTTATCAGAAAGGAGATATTGCAAATATTCCAAGGGAAATTGCAAAGATATTATCAGATGGTAAGAAAGTAGAGGTTATTGAGAAGTGATAAAAAGAAGATTTTATTAATGTCTTATTCTTTATATTAAAATGAGCATAAGCAGATTGATTGTTGGATGGATATTCTTAATTGCAGGAATAATTTTTATTATCTTATCTACATTTACTGCTTGGTGGATGATTTTTTATGGAATACCTCTCTTTATTTTAGGTATTGCACTTTTGTTAAATAAAAATGAAGATAAAATTGAAAAAAGAAAGGATTTAAAAGAAAAAGCATACAATAAATAACATGGCAAAGCTCAGATTAATATCTGGCTAAATCCATTTTAAAGATAAAATGACTAAAGAAATGATAGTTACAACTGCTTTTGATGTTCCTGGTAAGAAAATTGCAAAAGTTTTGGGAATTGCAAGAGGAAATACAGTCAGATCAAGGAACTTGGGAAGAGATATTGCAGCAGGATTTAAGAATTTGATGGGTGGAGAAATTAAAGTTTATACAGAGATGACTGCTCAATCAAGAGATGAAGCATTGAATAGGATGATTAATGACGCAATAAAGATGGGTGCTGATGCAGTGATTGGATTTAGATTTACAAGTTCTACTGTGATGCAGGCTTCTTCTGAAATCTTAGCTTATGGAACTGCTGTGAAGTTGAAGTGAATCTTGTTTTATATCGGAAAGTTTAAAAGGAATTTCTATCTAAATTTTTTATGCCTGTATAGCTCAGTGGTAGAGCGGCTGCCTTGTAAGCAGTAGGTCGGGAGTTCAAATCTCTCTACAGGCTTACTCTTTTTTCTCTTCAGAATCAGCTTCTTTCTCAACCTCTTCCTTCTTCTTAGATTTTCTCTCTTTCTTTACTATCTTCTCTAAGGGGACTTCTTCAATTTCTTTTTCTTCTTTTGTTTTGTTATCTATTTTTTCTTCGCCAGTCTCTTTTTTTGGTTTTTCCTTAACATCCAAATCTTTTTCAATTTCCATTGATTTTATCTCACAAAGTGAAAGCGGATAGATTTTCTTTAGAATTAAGCTTAGTTCCTTCTGCATTTTATTCTTTAATATTTCATCAAATATCCTTGCAGAGGGTCTCTCTTTGAGATATTTTTTTATTTCTTCTCTTGTTCTTTCTCTTAGACCTCTTCTTACTCTCTTTGAGACTTTTCTTCTTGTTATAAGGAAGGGTTTTATTTTAAGAGTGGCATCTTTACAATCTGCTGAAAAAGAATCTTCTACATAATCTGTTCCTTTTCTTATCATTCTCCTTAAAAAATAGGACATAAGAAG
>Ga0066637_10003791_pt1 | contig 10156 bp, 8 predicted proteins | sample CryGeyCG2014_020_FD_62737 | JGI IMG/M metagenome (GOLD analysis project Ga0066637, IMG submission 62737) | Groundwater microbial communities from aquifer - Crystal Geyser CG08_land_8/20/14_0.20 | ecosystem: Environmental > Aquatic > Deep subsurface > Groundwater | place: USA: Utah: Grand County...
GAGAACATATAATCTTGAAATAAAAGCAAAAAATATTTTAGTTACCGGAGGTGCCGGATTTATAGGAAGTCATCTAGTAGATAGGTTAATAAAAGAAGGCCACAGGGTGGCGGTTATTGATAATTTATCTAATGGGAAAAAGGAGAATTTACCCGCCTGCATCGCTACGCGAAGCGTTGCAGGCGGGAATCCCAAAGCTAAATTTTATAAAATTGATGTCCGGAACCCAAAAATTTTCCAAATTTTTGAAAGCGAAAAACCAGAAGTAATTTTCCATTTAGCTGCCCAGGCTATCGTTGAGACAGCTTATAAAAATCCTTTAGAAACCATAGAGACAAATATTACGGGGACTGCCAATATTCTTGAAGCCTGCAGACTAAAGAGCAATCCAAGAGCAATTATCGTAGTCTCTTCAGATAAAGCCTATGGAAAAACCAAAGATTTACCCTATACCGAGGAAACCCCCCTTAAAGGGGATCACCCTTATGATGTTTCAAAAACAGCAACCGACTTGATAGCCCAGACCTATTTTAAGACCTACAATCTACCCGTAGCGATTACTAGATTTGGCAATACTTTTGGGCCTCGCGATTTTAATTTTAACCGAATTATTCCCGGTGCCCTCAAGTCAATTATAAAGGGTGAAGAACTTTTGATTAGAAGCGATGGGAAAATGGTTCGAGAATATGTATACGTAAAAGATATAGTGGATGGATGCCTTAAATTGGCTAAAAATATAGATAAAATTAAGGGAGAAGCCTTTAATTTCGGCAGTAAAAATATTTTTAGCGTTGTTGAATTAATTAAAAAAATAGAAGAAATTTTAAAGGTAAAAGTCAATTATAGAATATTAAATATAGCTAAAAACGAGATACCAGAACAATATCTTGACTGGACAAAGGTAAAAAAGATATTAGGCTGGCAGCCAAAAACAAGTTTTGAAGAAGGAATAAAAGAATCATTTAAGTGGTACAAAAATAATTTATTATGACAAAAAACATTAACCAAAGACCATTATTTATTTTTGAGATGGCTAACAATCATCAGGGTAGCCTTGAGCACGGCTTAAGAATTATCCGAGAAATTTATGAAGTGAGCAAAAATTTTCCTTTTAACTTTGCTTTTAAACTCCAAGCCAGAGATATACCAACCTTTATTCATCCAGATTATCAAGGCAGAGAGGATATTAAATATGTCAAGCGTTTTTCTGAAACAAAATTAAGCGAGGAAGATTATAAAGTGCTAAAAAACGAAATTGATAAATTAGGTTTTATTTCTATTTGTACGCCTTTTGACGAAAATTCGGTAGACTTAATTGAAAGACTTGATTTTGACATTATCAAAGTGGGCAGTCCTTCTTTTTTAGATTGGCCGCTCTTGGAAAGAATTGCCAAAACTGATAAACCTCTTATTATTTCTCTGGGTGGCGCACCCTTAGAAGAAATTGATAAGGTAGTGAGTTTTCTTGAACATCGAGAAAAGAAATTTATTTTAATGCATTGTGTTGGCGAATATCCAACAATATCTGCTAATTTGCAATTAAATCAAATAGATTTATTAAGACAAAGATACCCCCAGATTGAAATAGGCTATTCAACTCATGAAAGTCCTGATAATTTTGAATCAATTAAAATTGCTATTGCCAAGGGAGCGAACGTATTTGAAAAACACGTCGGAATAAAAACAGAAAAAATAAGCCTTAACGATTATTCGGCCACTCCCGAGCAGGTAAAGCAGTGGCTGTTATCGGCCAAAGAGGCTTTTGATGCCTGCGGCGTCATTGATAAGAGGGCGTCCTTTTCAGAAAAAGAATTATCCGATTTGCGGCAGTTTAAAAGAGGGGTTTTTGCCAGAAAACCTGTAAAGAAGGGAGAAAAAATAAGTTTATCAGAAGTTTTTCTCGCCTGGCCGAATAAAGAGGGGCAATTGTTGGCGAGCGATATGTCAAAATATGTAGATTATTTAGCGGAAAAAGATATAAAAGAAAATGCTCCTATATTTTTTTCCGAGGTTAAAGCCTCAAATAAAAGAAAAAGAGTATACGAAATTATTACTAAAACGAGAAAGATGCTGGAAGAGGCAAAAATATTCCTTACCGATAAATTGGATATTGAGGTTTCCCACCATTACGGAATTGACAATTTTCATAAATACGGAGCTGTCATTATTAACTGCGTTAACCGGGAGTACTGCAAAAAATTACTGGTTTTGTTCCCCGGTCAAAGCCATCCCACCCATTTTCACAAAAAGAAAGAAGAGACTTTTCAGATTTTATCCGGAGACCTGATTATAAACCTTGACGGGGAGGAAAAAGAGTACAAGCCGGGAGATGTAGTTCTGGTTCCGCGGGGCGCAAAGCACAGCTTTAGGACAAAAAACGGAGCCATTTTTGAAGAAGTGTCCACTACTCATTTTAAAAACGATTCTTTTTACGAGGACAGCAAGATAGCGGAGAACAAAAATAGAAAAACGGAACTAACCTACTGGTTAAAAATAGACTAAAATAATGAACCCCGTTAGAAATTTTACTAATGGGGCTAACAAATAAATGAAAAACTCATTAAGGGTTTCTAACGGGGTGAAGATATTAATAACCGGAGGAGCCGGGTTTATTGCCAGAAACTTGGCCGAGCAATTGAATAAGGAACATGTTCTGTCTTTTCCCGATTTGGAGGAGCTTGATCTTCTGGATTCAGCCAAGGTTTTTGATTATCTGAAGAAAAACCGATTTGATGCTGTAATCCATACCGCCACCTATGATGCAGCGGCCAGGTTTTCCCAGAATGATCCCTCAAAAGTTCTGGAAAATAATTTAAAAATGTTCTTTAACGTCGCCAGATGTAAAAGTTATTTCGGAAAAATGATTTATTTTGGTTCTGGTGCGGAGTTTAACCGCGAAAACTGGATACCAAAAATGAAAGAAGATTATTTTGATAAACATATTCCGACAGACCAATACGGTTTTTCAAAATATATAATGACCAAATACGCGCAATTAAACAGCAATATATATAATCTCAGACTTTTTGGGGTATTCGGTAAATATGATGACTGGAGAACTCGTTTTATCCCGAATGTTTGCTGTCATGCGGTTTTAAATTTACCGATTCAAATAGAACAAAACAAATTTTATGATTTTTTGCATATTGATGATTTAGTAAAAATTGTTAAATGGTTTATTGATAATAAACCTCAAAATAATATCTACAATGTCTGCACGGGTAAAATCATCGATTTTAAAACTATAGCCGAAAAAATTATTAAAATATCAGGTAAAAATTTGGATATAAATATTAAAACAGAAGGCTTTGGCAGGGAATACAGCGGAGACAATACATTACTAATAAGTGAATTAAAAGATTTCAATTTCAGTTCAATCGATGACAAACTTAAGGATTTATATAATTGGTACAATTTGAATAAAAACATTATTAAGAAAGATGAATTATAAAAAAATGGATAAAATCTTGTTTATAATCCCGCCGTATGCGAAGTTTGATAGTTTTGTAAATCCTGATTTCAATGAGGGAACGATAACAAAGGGATCTAGACAATATAGAAGCGTTGCTACTGATATGCCAATAGGGTTACTCTCTTTGAGTGCCTATTTGAAAAAATACACGGCAGTAGAGATAAAACTCATTGATTTCAATATTCTTTTAAACAAGATGGAAAGTTTTGAGTACGGTTCTTTTGTGGAGTTATTCTCTGACTTTCTTTCGACAAAAGAATGGATTGATTATGCGCCGAGCATAATAGGAATATCCATACTATTTACACCGTCATATCAGAATATGCTGGACATTGCCCGGTGCTGCCGCGATATTTTTCCCAGCGCTATTATAGTTGCAGGAGGGGGTGTGCCAACAAATATGTATAAAGAAATATTTAGAGACAGTACATCTTTTGATGCCCTCTGCTATGGTGAAGGGGAAAAACCTTTCTTGGGCCTTGTGAAAGCCAATAATAAATTTGAATACCTTGAACATAATCCTTCATGGATTACACGAAAAAAAGTTGAAAATGGGCAGCCACTCCAACACGACTTCATTGAAGATCTTGATGAAATACCTTTCTACGATTACGACCTTTTAAATACAGATGAATATGGATTAAATCCAACTATAAGCACTTTTGCCCTTTTTGATAATAAAAAACATCTTTTTCATGTTGCAACATCAAGAGGTTGTCCGTATCGTTGTAGTTTTTGTGCATCGCACTCAGTTCATGGAAGAAAAATGCGTTATCATAGCATTAGTCGGGTGAGAGAGGATTTCAAGCGTCTTCAAGAACAATATGGAGCCAAAACAATTGTGTTTCAGGATGACCATTTCGTGGCAGATAAACAAAGAGCTTTAAAAATAATTAATATTGTAAAAGAATTGAAAATGACTGGTTTTTTTCAAAGTGGATTGGCTCTTTATGCGCTTGATAGAAAAACACTAGAGGCTTTAAAGAGTATTGGGCTCGACCAACTTGTTTTATCCGTAGAATCAGGCAGCGATAGGGTTTTAAAGGAAATTATGCACAAGCCTCTTGACCTTTCCATAGTCAAACGTGTAATTGCTGACTGTCATCAATTAGGAATAGCTTCGGATGTAACTATTTTGATAGGTCTTCCGGGTGAAACGAAACAGGATATTGAAGACACGCGGGCATTTTTGAAAACTCTAGATGCCACATGGTTTAGGATTAATATAGCGACACCTCTTGTGGGTAGCGAAATGCTTGATATATGCATCAAAAACAATTATCTGAAAGGTAGTTATATTGGTTGCGATTTCAAGGATGCGGTTATCGAGACCGAGGATTTTACCACAGAGTATATAAAAGAAAAAGCTTATTCCTTAAATCTTGAACTTAATTTTGTAGGAAATAGCGACCTCAGGTTAGGAAATTACGAAAAAGCATTAAAAGGATTCGAGAATACAATAAGAGTAAAGAGTGACCACGCATTTGCTTATTATTTTGCAGCGAAGTGCTACAAAATGATGAATTTGGATGAGAAATACCTGGCTTACAAAGCGAAGTATCAAGAGTTAATAGAAAAATCGGCATTTTGGAAAAACTATGCCAATCAATTTAACTTGGTCGCGCTGGGATAATTTAGGAGATTTTATTATAAAAAAAATGAAAGCGAAAATAATATCTGAAGTACATCGCGAGACACGCAACGTTTACGAAGCAATTAAATTCTTGGATAAGAAAGTTCCAAATCCTTCGCTGGGATTACCCAAAGAGATTTTCCTTTTTATTAGCCGGAATACTCCTCTGGTGAATGTCGATTTACTTGTCAAAGATGAAAATGGCCGGACACTTTTATCTTGGAGAGACGACCAATATTGCGGGGAAGGGTGGCATTTGCCGGGCGGCATTGTACGATTTAAAGAAAAACTGGAAACAAGACTTTTGAAGGTAGCGGAGACAGAAATTGGTGCGATGATTAAACTTGATCCTGTTCCGATTACTATTAATCAGATAATCTGCGAACACAATACGAGAGGCCATTTTATATCAATATTATATAAATGCTTTCTTTCCAGTAGATTTTTTCCTAAAAATATAGGTTTATCAAAAAAAGACGCAGGCTATCTTAAGTGGCATTCTTCTTGCCCAAAAAACCTGATAAAAGTCCACGAAATATATAGAAAATATATATAAACATGATAATCAACCAAAAACAAGAAACGGATAAAAGAAACCGCCTGAAAAAAGAGAAACCTTATGTTTATGAGAAGGTTATGAAATTTGACGAAAAGATTAGGCGGGGGGAAAGCATTGCCATTATTCAGTTCCAGTATAATTATGCCTGCAATTTCCATTGCCAGCACTGCTCTGCAGAGAGAAAGAGATTTCAGGGCAAAAAAGATAGACGACAGTTCACTATTGCCGATGTAAAAAACCTTGCACGGCAGGCTGATGAAATGGGGCTGGCGCGTTTTGTTATTACCGGAGGGGAACCATTAATATTTCCTGATTTTGATGAAGTAGTAAAAGCAATTAATCCTCGAAAATTCTATATTAATGTTGACACGAATGGATGGTTTTTAGATAAAAAGAGAGCCAAACATTTAAAGAGCACGGGCATTGATAGAATCCAATTGAGCATAGATAGTCTTAATGCTAATGAGCATGATAGTTTCAGAAGAGCTATGGGTTCACATGAAAGGGCAATGAAAGCGGTTGATGCGACTTTGGCTGCGGGTTTAGATATTTTTATACAAACTGTGGTTACCAAACAAAGGCTTCATTCCGATGAGTTTATTGAATTTGTTAAATATTTCAATAAAAAGGGCATAGGAGTGTTTGTGACCTATGCCAAGCCGGTTGGTGCCTGGGAAGGTAATTTTGATGTTCTGGTTGATAAAGATGATATGTACTACATGAGAGAACTTGAAAAAGGGCATAATGTTTTTACGCATTTAACCCCAGCCTATGGCATTAATAGAGGTTGCATCGCAGTTAAAGGAATGATATCTATAACCCAATATGGCGACGTCATGCCTTGTCCATATATCCATGTATCGCTTGGTAATGTCTTTGAGGAACCCTTAAAAGATATAATTCAAAGAGGGCTGAATATTAAATTTTTTGGCGAGCATGTCGAAACATGCACTGTCGCTGAAGATAGAGATTTTATTAATAATTATCTGGCCAAAAAGATTTATGGGAAACCCCTACCGGTTCCTTATTGTGAAGTTTTTACGGATAAAGATAAAACCCAAAAGCCTTTTAATAAAGAAATATACAAACATTATAGACCATTATAAAAAAACACATGAAAGCAAAAGATATTACAGGACAGGCGCCCGGAGGAAAAAGAACAAAACTTTCAGAGGTGCTTCCTTTAGATACTCCAATTTTGGTGCAGATATTTCCAATCTACGCCTGCAATTTTACTTGTAAGTATTGTATTTTTTCCATTCCTAGAGACAAACGCAATTTTATTTCTGATAAAATTGTCATGAATTTTGATTTATTCAAAAAATGTATCGATGAATTGGCTGTGTTTCCGAATAAAGTGAAAACGTTGCGTTTTGTGGGAATGGGAGAACCACTTTTGCACAAAAAGATAGCCGAGATGGTTGAATATGCAGTTTCAAAAGATGTTGCCAATAAGGTGGAAATTCTAACCAATGGTTCACTTTTGACCCCGAAATTATCGGATGCCTTGATATTGGCTGGTCTTTCAAGATTGGTGATATCTCTGCAGGGGATATCAGCCAAGAAGTATCAAGAAATAAGTCGGGTCAATATTGATTTCGAAAAATTTGTTAAAAATATTAAATATTTTTTTGATCGTAAAAACAGTAAAACAGAAATGCATATTAAAATTGTAGATATTGCCCTGGACGATAAAGATGATGAAAAAAGATTTTATGAGATTTTTGGAGACATTTGCGATACCATCGGGTTTGAGCACGCTGGTCCTATTTTTCCGGGCGTGGAATACAACCAGGTTTTAAAAGATAGTTCATTTACCCAGTTTGGTCTAAAAGTTTCAGGGGTTCGAGTTTGTCCCCAGCCCTTTTTTACGCTCCAAATAAATCCTGATGGTAAAGTTGTCCCTTGTTATTCTGTTACCTATCCCGCCATTATGGGAGATTGCAATAAACAATCATTATCAGAAATATGGAATGGGAAGAAGTATCAATGGTTTAGAAGAAAGATGCTTGATGGAGTTAAAAATGTATGTGAGCTGTGTGCCAACTGCAACATAATTAAATATCGATTATTTCCCGAAGACAATTTGGATAATGACGCCGAGAAGCTTAAAAAATTTTATGAAGCTGAGTGATTTCATGGTGAAATATTTGGAAAAAATTACTGATTCTGTTTTTTTGTTATCTGGAGGTGGGATTATGCATATTGTTGATTCTTTAAGTAGGTCAAATCTTAATGTTTATTGTTGCCATCATGAGCAAGCAGCCGCCACCGCTGCTGAAGGATATTCTCGGATTAAAAACAAAAAAAAACTTGGTGTTTGTATTGTTACCACCGGTCCGGGCGGAACCAATGCTATTACTGGTGTAGCAGGGGCTTGGTTAGACAGTATTCCGATGTTGGTAATTTCTGGCCAGGTAAAGAGAGATGATATGATACCCCGAGACAATAGAGGCCAGCCAATTATCAGACAGCTTGGTTTTCAAGAACTTAATCTTATGGATATGGTTAGGCCGATTACTAAATATGCCGTGACAGTAGAAGATGAAAATCAGATTCAATATCACCTTGAAAAAGCTCTTTATTTAGCCACTTCCGGCCGTCCTGGGCCGGTTTGGCTTGAGATTCCTTTGGATGTTCAGGCAGCAAAAATAGAGCCTGAAAAATTAGAAATATTCAGACCGTCAGCAGATTCTCTTTCAGAAGATATTCCAATGGCAGAAATAGCAAAGTTATTAAAAAAGGCAAAAAGACCTTTATTGCTTGCTGGCAATGGGATTCGACTGGCTGGAGGAGAAGGAATACTCTGGCGATTTCTTGAAAAATTTAAAATTAACGCCGTCACCCCGATTTTTACAGCTGATGACCTTGTTACCTATGAATATCCTTATTATTTAGGTCGACAGGGTATACCCGGTAATGAGTCAGCGAATTATGCAATTGATAATTGTGATTTACTTTTAATCATTGGTGAGCGAGTGCAACTAACTCAAACCTCTTATGATTATAAAGGATTTGCAACCCAAGCAACAAAGATTATGGTTGATATTGATGAGGGAGAATTAAAGAAAAAAACTCTCCAAATAGATATACCGGTGCTATGCGATGCTAAAACATTTTTAGAAGAACTTTATAAACAAGATTTAACTTTAAATCGCTGGGAGGTAAAAGTTAAACCTATCAATCCTGAGAATTATCCCCAGAAGAAAGGATTTCTCAATCTCTATAGATTTTTAGAAGAATTAAACAAATATTCTTCTGGTTTAGATATCGCCACTGCCAATGGTATGGCCAGTGTTGCGCCCCACCAAGCGCTTAGGATTCGGCGAGGCCAGCGATTTATTACTAATGCCGGTTTGGGCCAGATGGGGTCGGGTTTGCCCTTAGCTATCGGGGCTTGTGTAGCCCGAGGCAAAAAACCAGTTATTTGCACTGAAGGCGATGGCTCAATTATGCTTAATCTTCAGGATTTGCAAACAGTCTTTCATCATCAGTTGCCGCTCAAAATTTTTATTTTTAATAACAATGGATATTTTTCTATAAGAGAGACTCATTTAAGATACTTTAATAAGATTTTTGCCGCTGATCCTGATTCAGGGGTTAGTTTACCAAATTATGAAAAACTCATTCCCGGTTTTGGGCTGGCTTACCGACGAATCACTAATAATGATGAATTGAGTAGAGTAAAAGAAGTAATGGAATTTAAGGGTCCGATTGTTTGTGAATTAATGATTGACCCCGCTCAGCCAATGTTGCCTCGTTGGGAGGCAGGCTCCTTAAAAGAGGGGATTAAATAGATATGAGGTTTAAGAATATTATTTTTGATTTTGACGGAACCTTAGTTGATTCTAGGCCGGGGGTAGTTAAGGCATTTAAAAAAGTAGTAAAAGAATTGACATCAAAAGAGATAGAGGAGCAAGAGATAGTTCAATTAATAGGAGCCCCCTTAGCCCAAATAATAAGCATCCTTTTGAACACCGATGACGAAGCTCTTATTAGGGAAGGAAGCAATTTGTTTAAAGAATATTATAGTAAAGAAGGGCTTTATCAGAATATTGTTTATCCGGGAACAAAGGAAATGTTAGAGTCATTCAGAAATCAATCTTGTCAACTTTTCGTGATAAGCAATAAAATAAATTTATTTATGTATAAGATTTTAGAACAGCATAATTTAAAAAATTATTTTGCTTTTGTTTGTGGAACAGATGGTATCGATAAACAATCTAAAAAACCAGACTTAGTTAAATATCTTTTAACTCATCATAAATTAATGAAGAAAGAAACAGTTATGGTTGGCGATACTGAGAATGATATCGTTGCTGCTAAGAGAAATTTTATTTATAGCATTGGAGTAACCTGGGGTTATGGTTCAGAATCTAATTTAATTAAGGCCAAAGCCGATAAAATCTGTCATGCCCCCTTAGAATTACAGCAATTTATTGCACGCGAATAGCGCAACCTTCGGCTTCGCCTCGAGGTATGCGCCTATAGT
>Ga0066637_10003794_pt1 | contig 10150 bp, 8 predicted proteins | sample CryGeyCG2014_020_FD_62737 | JGI IMG/M metagenome (GOLD analysis project Ga0066637, IMG submission 62737) | Groundwater microbial communities from aquifer - Crystal Geyser CG08_land_8/20/14_0.20 | ecosystem: Environmental > Aquatic > Deep subsurface > Groundwater | place: USA: Utah: Grand County...
AGGTTAAACTAATTGCTAAAAAGAGGTTAAGAAACATGATCGGCGCTTTTGCTGTGGTCAATAAAACTTTAATTAAAAACAAAAACTGGGTTGTCTTCGACGATGTTTGGACTACCGGCTCGACCCTGAAAGAATCGGCTAAAGTTTTAAAAATCTCTGGCGCTAAACAGGTTTGGGCGTTAACCCTATGTTGCTGACGTGGCAGTCTCTCCGAAGCCCTTTCCAGAAAGGTTTTTTGGCTGCTTGCGCTTTGAAGGTCTGGAAGCTGCTTTTACCGGTTCAAAGAGGTCGCCAAATCAAAGAGTCTGGCAATAGGTATTTTTTGGTAGAGGCGGTTCTCCCTAAAAATTCTTTCTTTCAAAAAATCAATTATTTCAGCAGGATTGCTAAATGTCTCCAGTTCTTTAAGGTGGATCTCCTTGCCAAAATGGACCTTTATCTTGGCGGTGTCTTTGCCCCCCAAGCAGTTGTTTCTGATAGTCTTGATTACTTTGAATTTTGAAATCTTAGAAAAGTAAACCGGGATTAGACGGACTTGGTTAACCCCTGTTTTCTGCAGCCGATGGATTATTTCTCCCAGGCCTCTTTTCCATCGCTGACTTAGTCTGCGGCCCCCGCCTGGGAAAATAGCGACTGCATGCCCCTGTCTCAAAAGACGAACCGCTTTTTCTAAAGAAGAGTTATTAATATCTTTAGCCTTTTTCAAGGACACATTTTCCAGAGAATAAAAGTTAGTGGTGAAAATGAATAAATTTTCTATTTTTTCCCAAAGTTTTTTGATCCGCCCGCTGGTATACCTTCTGGGCATTACCGGCAAAAGATGTTTTTTAACCCCTTTGCCGATTAGCTGGTATGTTTTCATGGCGATCAGGTAGAGGTCGTTTCTTTTAACCGAAGCGGCCAAAATTATTGGTTCGATGAAAGCCTGGTGGTTAAGCCCGACAAACAAAACTGCCCCGTCTTCTTTACTTTCGGGATTGACCTCTTTTATCACTTGGCAATCAAGACCGAGTTTTTCAAGTAACTTGCTTGACACTTTACTGATCCCTAACTTGGCTATTTTCTCTTCGGCCTGAGCGCAGTGGTAAATAAATTGCCGGCCTCCTAACAGCTTCTTGTCTAAAAGGTATAGGGTTTTTCTAAAGCCCTTTTTGGTTTTTAGACCTTCTAATTTGTTAGATAGCTGTTTGATCCCGCCTGCCAGCAAAGCCTTGTAAACATGCTCTTGGACTGTCGGCACAATGGTCTTAGTATATCCGATCAAACTTTTTTGGCAAAGACCTTTGTTTCAAGATTGCTTCTGAACGGGGGAATGACATCTGCCCGTTTAGCACTTTAATACGTCTTCGCGAAAATCCGATGTCCGCCATCCGCTAAAGCCTTGGCGGCGTGCGACCGAAGGCTCAGGGTAGTGAAGGAAGATCAAATCCCGGCACTTTAATATATTAAATTATTAAAGTATTTTTCCGCCAACTCAGGAATTTCCGCGCGTTAGGATCTTTAGATGATCGGATTGGACTGCCTTTTATCTGCCTGAATCCTCTAATGACTCGAATCATTAGAGGATTTTTCCGGCGCCTTTTAAGAAGGGGAAGTGTGGGTTTTAGCAGTGGAGGTTCGCTTCTTTTCCTTAAATTTCTCCATCAGCTCTTTAGCCAATTTTTTGAAGTCTTTGGCGCCGGAGCTTTTATGAGAGTATTCTAAAATCGTTTTTTGGTAACTGGGAGCCTCGGCTAAATCAACATTTTCACCGATAGTGGTTTTTAAAACCGCCTCGCCAAAAAAATCCCGGATTATTTTTTCCACTTCAAAGGTTAGCTTTCTTCTCCGGTCATATTTGTTAATTAAAACTCCGCCGATGTCCAATTTTGAATTAAGAATATCTTTGATTACCTCGACATTTTCCAAAATTTTCTTAGTTCCTTGTAAAGCTAGGTATTCCGGCTCCAAAATTAACAGCGCCTTTTCGGCGGCTACTAAGGCGTTAAAAGTGGCTACCCCCAGAGAGGGTGGGCAGTCGCAAAAAATCCAGTCGAACTTTGAAGACACTTCGGCAAGCGCGTTTTTAAGCAGCAACTCTCGGCCGATCTTGCTGGCCAGTTCAACATCAATCGCGGTCATGGAAAGATTGGCAGGAGCCAAGTATAAGGGTTTTCTCTGACGGATTATCTGGTTAATTGTTTTTTCACCCTTAAGCACTTCGTAGATGGTCGGCAGAGAGCCGTCGATCGGCACTCCTAGACTGATGGTTAGGTTGGCTTGTCCGTCCAAGTCCACTAAGAGTACTTTCTGTCGGTAAAAAGAGGCCAAAGCGGCGCCAAGGTTAACCACGGTAGTGGTTTTGCCCACCCCGCCTTTCTGGTTAACCACGGCAAAAATCTTGGCCATATCAATTGATAATAGCATACTTTAAAGGTATAATTCGGCCATGAAATTAAAGGGGAGGGTGTTTTTGACAATTTTCTTTTTCGCCTTATTTACGGTAAATTTACTGACCGTCTCTGGCCGGATCCAAAGACGGCCAAGATCCTTTGACTCTGTGGTCGGCTTTTCTTTAATTACTCCCGCTTTTGCTCAAGAAGTTTCTACTGACCCGTTGGATTTGGCCGCTGTCAATCACCTGGACTGGGTTTTGGAGAACCAAAAAATAGGCCCGCTTTCTCCTTTTAATTTTCTCAAGCACGCGATCAGACTGGCGATCGAAAGCGGCGCTCAGACCAACACCGTGGTTTTGATTTTGCTTCTTCCTTTGGTGGCAATTATTGTCAGCGCTCTTTACTATCTGGTCGGATTGACCGGTTTTGGTATTTTTATTCCGGCGATGATCGCTGTTTCCTTTTTGGCAACCGGAATTCCGGCCGGGCTGGTTCTTTTCGCCATGATCCTGTTTCTAACTCTGGTGGCTAAAAATTTACTGCGGAAAATAAGACTGCATTACAGTTCCAGGCGGGCAATTACTCTTTGGGCGGTTTGTTTGGGCACCTTTGCTCTCTTCTTCCTTTCTTCCACCCTTAAGATTTTCGATCTAAGAAGAATTTCCATCTTTCCGATTTTATTCATGGTTCTTTTGTCGGAGGAATTTTTCCGCTTCCAAACCGGTTTAAGCAAGAAAGAGGCGGTCAATTCAACTGTCGGCACCCTTTTTATCTCGATCGCCGGAGCTTTTTTAATGAGTTGGAGCTGGCTTCAGGAAATGGTCCTTCTCTACCCCGAGATTTCTTCTCTCTTGATTCTCCTGATCGGTTTTGCCATTGGCCGCTATACCGGTTTCCGCCTCTCTGAGTATCGCCGTTTTAGATCTATTTGGAAAAAGTAGTTTTTTTATGGCCAATCTTTCCGACGTTCTTACCAAGAACATAAGAAACTGGACCTTTCTAAGGTACAATTCGCCTGCCGGCCGCCGAGTGGCTAATTCCAAGTTAAGGACCAAAAAAGTTCTTGATAAAGCGGAAATTGCCAATCCGAAGCTGTTGGCTGTTTTTAAAAACCAAAAGGGCGTGATTAAGTTTCCCTGGGAGGAATTGGAGGGTAACTTTGTAATTAAACCGGCTTCCAGTTCCGGCGGCGACGGCATTTTGATAATCAGAAAAGGGGCTAAATGGGCAGGAGAATGGTTTTTAATGAACGGTACTAAGGTAGATGTTTCTTACCTTAGATATCATTGTCTTGACATCCTTCAAGGCCGTTTTAATATCAGAAAGGTGCCCGACAAGGTTTTTGTCGAAGAAAGAATCAAGATCCACCCAAAATTCCTGCGATTTACCAACTCAGGCACTCCGGATATTCGGGTAGTTGTCTTTAACACTATCCCGGTAATGTCAATGCTGAGGATTCCCACTGACCAGTCGGACGGCAAAGCCAATCTCCATCAGGGAGCGATTGGATTAGGGATTGATCTGGCCACCGGAATCACTACTTTTGGGGTTCAGAACAATCATCCGGTGAAAATGATTTACGACCGCCGGCGGAAAAAAATGGTTAAGGTAAACGGAATCAAGGTTCCTTTTTGGAACACTATCCTTGAGCTGTCGGTTAGATGTCAGAATGCTGTCAGTTCTCTGGAATTTTTGGGAGTGGATTTGGTCTTAGATAAAGATCGCGGTCCAATGGTTTTGGAGTTAAACGCCCGCCCTGGTTTGGCGATTCAAATTTGCAACCGGGCTGGGTTAAAACGCCGTTTGGGGAGGGTGGAGGGTTTGAAGGTCAGAAATGTTACCCACGCGATCAGAATTTCCCAATCTCTTTTTGGTAGCAGTTTTGTCGACCGGGTCAAGCCGGACGGGGAAATTAAGGCGCTTTCTCCTTTGGAGCCGATCAGAGTCAAAACCATGCTCAAAAAACAGAAAAAGATTGACCTGATCGCCAAAGTCGACACCGGCGCTTTCAGAAGCTCGATCGACGAAGAGACGGCCAAAGAAATCGGTTTGCTTGAAAAGAACAATATTCTCTACTACCGCCACTACCGATCTTCTCTGGGCCGGGGCCATCACCGGCCGGTGATCGGAGCCACTTTTTGGCTCAAAGGCCAGAGAGTTGACTCTGCCGTCAATGTTACCGACAGGAAAAAGTTAAGGACGAAATTCTTGATTGGTAGAAGAGATTTACGCGGTTTTATGGTAAAATTAGAAGCATGACCAACTGGGTAAAAGAAAAGAAGCCGGAAATATTAGTTCTTTACGTCGGCGGTCTTAGCAAACACTTGATCCGGATCTTGGATCAATTTGAAAAAATTGGCGAACCGGTCGCCGCCGGCAGTTACCGCCAGCTTAGGTTCAGGGTTGGAGAAAACCGGAATCGGGCTCTGAAACTAAGGCTGGGCAAGCTCGATTTGAAAGACTTTAAAGTGATATTTTTCAGAAGCGTGGGCAATTGCTGGGAAGAAGTCAACCTGATTAACCTTTATTTAAAAAAAGAAATAGAGGCCGGTTTGGTTAAGATAGTTGATCCTCTAATCCAGACAGGCAGCCGCTACCCGTCAATGAAGGCTTATCAGATGTTTGCTTTCCAAGAAGCCGGACTTCCTGTTCCTAAAACCTTATTTGGCAACTTAAGGTTTTTAGAAAAAACCGCCCCCAACCTCTATCGGTTTCCTTTTATTCTCAAAAGAAGCGAAGGCGGCCGGGGCGAGCGGGTTTTTTTGGTTAAGAACCCGCAGGAACTCAAACAACTGGTTTTGGAGCTTTTGCCTCAGGAGAAGGAAGAACGAAAATGTTTTTTCGCTCAGGAATTTATTGAAAACAAGGGGGACTTGAGAATTTTGGTTTTAGGAGGCAGAGTTTTGGGAGCGATAAAGAGAATCAGGGTTAAAAAGGGCGAGTTTCGCAACAATGTTTCTTTGGGCGGCCGGGCGGAAAGGTTCGAGCTTGACGGAAAACTTGAGAAAATCGCTTTGCAGGCGGCCAAAATTTGCCGGATTTCTTTAGCAGGAGTTGATATTATTTTGCGCCACCCGGATAATCAACCTTTTCTTTTGGAGGTCAACCGGACTCCGCAATTTAAGGGTTTTATGAAAACAACTAAGATTAACGTCCCTCTTAAAATAGCTGAATATCTGATTAATCTTAAAAACCGGATGGTTTAATCTATCTGAAAACCCTAACTGGAAAATGAAACTATTAGTTCTAACGATTAATGACGAGAAATATGTTCCGGAGAGAATTAAAGAAGAAGGAGAGAAACTGGGTCATCAAGTGGACTGCCTGCTCTATAACAATATTGGCTTTTACCTCAACGGTTCCGGAGTTGATTTCTTTTCCCCTGCTGACCTGAAAGCCGATGACTACCACGCCTATATTTTTCGGGTTGCCGGAACCGCGGGCGGCGGTTATATTGCTTTTAGGAATCAATTGATCCTCAAAGCTCTGGCTCAAGGGAAAAACTGTCTTAACGGCAATAGCTATCTTAAGTTTTCCCGGATGGATAAACTGGTCCAGCACTCTTATTTTATTGAGAATAAACTGCCGGTGGTGCCGACGGTTTGTTTGGGTAAAAATGTTGAGTCTGGCCGGTTTATCGGCCTTTTAATTGACAAACTTGGCCTGCCGATTATCGCCAAACCTCGCTTTGGCTCTCAAGGAAGAGGTATTTGCCTGATTAGAAATGAAAAAGAGTTAACCCGGTTTCTATCCGGCGGGGGATCGGGGAAAAATTTTGACATTTCCCTTTGGATGTTTCAGCGGTTTTTGAAAACGGGCGTTGATTACCGGGTAATTGTCTTAGGCGGCAAAACTTTAGGAATTATGAAAAGAACTGCCGTCAAGGGGATGTTTATTACCAACTTTTCCCGGGGCGGATTGGTTTCTTTGGGGGAGCCGGACCAGGAAAAAGAAGAATTGGCTTTAAAAGTGGCAAAGTTGGTCAAATTAGATTACGGCGGCGTTGACATTATGGAAGACGACCAAGGCAATAAATTTGTTTTGGAAGTCAACCGCGCTTGCCAGTTTAAAGGTTTTGAACAAGCCACCGGGGTTAATGTTGCCGCCGAAATTGTCAAATACCTCTTCTACTGAACCCTGCCTTTTTTCTTCCTGTTTTAGTCCGCCTTCGCGAAAATCCTTAGGCTTTTTAAGCCTCGGCTGGATAGCCTGTCTATGAGTCTAATAATTTTCGCTTTGACAGGATTTCAGCTTTTAAACTAGACAGATGTTTATTTATCATAACAAGAATCCGAGGCCTGTTCCTCCTTCGCCGGAAGCTACGGAAGGACACGGTAGACCTCGGAGTTTTATAACACTATCCGGTCCGATCGTCCCTTTTAATTGACACGAACCCTCTAAAAGTTATAATAGTTTTAGATTGGCCAGGAAAGCTCGAATTCTACAAATTTTAGAAGTGGCAGAGGACTTACTGCTTGCATTTGATAATTATTTCAGCAGGCATCCCTGGGTTGTTCAAGAAAGCGGGATTAGTTCTCGAGCAGTTGGACAGAGTGTTTGGCGACTGGTTAAAAATGGAATTCTGGACCAGGAGTTCCGTCCTGTCAATCAGCCTGAGAGCGTTCTTGGCCTGATTAAAAAAAGATGGGATAAAAAATGGCGGCTAGTAACCTTTGACATACCGGAAAAGGAGAGACAGATTAGGAAATCGATCCGTAACCGTTTACAAGAGATGGGCTTTGCCTATTTTCAAAGGTCAGTTTGGATTTCCCCTCTACCTGTTGCCAAATTTGTTGAAAAGCTGGATAGAGAAATTGATCAAACAAATAATTTTTTTGTTTTTAGCGGAGAAGTTTTTGATCGAAACCCCAAGGATTTGGTTAAAACTTTTTGGCCTGTTGCTGATTGGTCGGAAAGGTCAAGAGATTTAATCGCCAAAATTAATAATAAAACTAAGTTACCCGACTCGACCAAAAAGGAATTTTGGGATTTAGTTTTAGAGCATCCCAAGGTGCCTTTAGAGTTGTTGCCTAACAATTGGCCGCTTGGCGCGCTAATAAGATCTTTTTCTAGGAAGACCAGGTAGGCAAAGCATAACACTAACTGGGCCGATCGGCCCAGTTAGTGTTATAAACAAATTTCAAAAGCCGCCTGTTTTAGATCACTTTTGACACTTTGGACAGAAGAAGGTTCCGCGGTTGGAGATTTTGGTTCTTTGGATCAAGGTCCCGCATTGGCGGCAAGGCTGGCCGTCGCGTTGGTAAACCCGGGCCTGGTATTGATATTGGCCCGGGGTGCCGTCCGGTTTGATATAAGCCTCATCATCGGTAGAAGAGCCGCCGTATTTAATTCCCTCTTTCAACACTTTCTTGATTGCCAGACAGAGTTCTTTTACCCGTTTGACTTGATTGGCTGGTTTCCTGGGGTTAATTCCGGCCTCCCAAAGGGTGTCATTGGCATAAATATTGCCGATGCCGGCAATTTTTTCCTGATCCATTAAAACCAGCTTTATCGGCCGGCGGCTTCGGGAAAGGATTTTGGCTAAGAGTTTTGGGGTGAAATCTTTTGATAGCGGTTCGGTCCCTAGTTTCTCCAAATTTTGATCTTTGACTTTTGAATTTTGAGCTATTTTAATCCAGCCGAACTTTCTTAGATCGTTAAAAAAAAGTATTCCTTGGTTAAAGTAAATGACGATTCTGGTTGACCTTCCTGGTAAAACATTACCTCCGGCAAGGGGAATTGGGTGACCAAAAACAACCTCCCTTTCTCCGGAAGATCCCGAGTAAACTAATTGTCCAGTTAATTTAAGATGGATTAAAAGGAAAATTTTGTTCTCCAAGCAAACAATCAGTATTTTTGCCCGCCGGTCAATCCCCAAAATTTTTCGGTTTATTACCAACTTGGTGTCACCGATTAACTGTTTTGTCGAGAGAACCTCTATCTTTTTAATTGTTTTACCGACGATTTTCCGGCTTAAAAACCGTTTGGTTGTTTCTACTTCGGGTAGTTCGGGCATGGGATCAATTCAAAGTTAAAAGTTAAAGATTAAAAGTTGAGATAGCAACAGGTAACCGGTAATGGGTAACCAGGTGGACAGAAAAATTTGGCCCACCTTCAGTGGACAGGTTCGCCTTCGCAAAAATCCGGGAAGGAACCCTTTGGATCCGAGACTTTTCCTTCATCCGGAGTTTCATCTTCCGAATTCTACCCCGAAAGTCAAATCTCGGTCTAATTGTTGGTTAAATAAAAGTTTGCCGCTAACCAAGTCTGCGGCCGGGTTAACCTGCAGCGGCTGCCAGCTTGAAGGATAGGAGACCAAAACAGAAACAGGTGTTTCTCTGAACCCGGATTGTTTTTGCCAGTAAAGTAAATAGCCAATCTGTCCGCCTTGAACAGCTGTGTTTTGGCTGAAGACGATCTCTGCTGTTCTTCTTTGTTTTATCGGCACGACTATCTGGAAGGCCAAGACTTTCTTGCCGTTGAGCGTTTCTTCTTGCCACTCTTCTTGATTAATCACTTTTCGGTCTTGAGGGTTTAGCGGATCAAAAATAACCACGCTTTCAACCTTAGTCCTTTCCGGCAGGTAAACCCTCAGCCAGTTAAGATATTTACCTCCGGGCCAATCGTTAGAAACAGCCGTGTTCTCATAATTAATTTTAAGCCGGTGGATGATCTGTCCGTTTTCTTTGAAATCTATTGCCTCCTCTAAACTTCTTCGTAAGAAATAATTAGCTTTATTGACGCCCAAATTGGCCTCGACCAGATAAATATAATCGCTAAAACAGTTTTTCAAACTACAGTTTGGCTTTCTGATACTGCCGTCCCAGCCCAGTTGATAAAGAGTGTTAGCCAGTTTTGCATCGTGGGCATAAACTAAAATTTCTTTTTGGTCTAAAGAGTCCAAAATTGCCTGAAAGAGTTTTAAATACTCTTCCGGTTTTGCCGCCTTGGTGTTTTCAAAAAGTTGCTGCCCCAGTAAGCCTAAAAAGGCCCTTTTTTGATTGGAACCGGGAAAAAACTCGTTTTCTGCCCAAAACTCGGCTCTTTGGAATAAGTTGCCAGCGCTGACTTTTTCATTGAAATCAGGCAGGTAAATCTCGCCAAAGGCGGCAATCATCTCTTTTGCCGCTTCCAGATTAAAGCCGATCACTCCGTCAACTTCCAGCCCTAACTCTTTATCTAAAAACCACTCTGCGTTTTGGGCTGATTTAGGAAAATCCGGATCCCAGTTGGAATCTCTTAAGTACCAATTAGCTTCTCCCAAAACCTCTTTGATCACTTTGGGGGGTTCAACATGACCTTTAAGTTGTCCGTCGGCGCTGTAAACATCTTTGACTTCAAAGTTGGTTAAAGAACCGGCTTCAAAAGTAAGAATAGCAAAAGAGCCGATAAAACCACCGGTTGGTCTTAGTTCCATGTTGTTTTGTAGCAAGATTAAAAAGGTTCTCTTGGCTCCGTCGGCCCCGGTTAACCAGCTAAGATGATTGGTGATTCTTTGCCCTTTAAACAAGAGGTCGCTTGCCTGGCCGATTTGCCTGGCCAATTTTTCTGGTATTTCCTTCCATCTTGGGGGTAGATACCAATTGCCTTTTAAAAAGGCTTCTACGGTTGCCAGTTGGAAAAGCAGTTCTTTTTCCTGAGACTGAATTTGACTGACAGCGGCGCTGAAATTGCTATTTTTCCCCTTGAGGATTGCTTCTGCCAATGAAAGTGAATTTTCTGCCAGCGGGATGGCTGTTTCCATCGCTTGGGCGGCTTTTTCTCCTGTTTCCGCT
>Ga0066637_10003796_pt1 | contig 10149 bp, 9 predicted proteins | sample CryGeyCG2014_020_FD_62737 | JGI IMG/M metagenome (GOLD analysis project Ga0066637, IMG submission 62737) | Groundwater microbial communities from aquifer - Crystal Geyser CG08_land_8/20/14_0.20 | ecosystem: Environmental > Aquatic > Deep subsurface > Groundwater | place: USA: Utah: Grand County...
AAATATCTCAAATCAGGTGGTTTGCCTGAAAAAAGAACTATCGCACAAAAAATAAAAGATCTTAAAAAACATCTTTCCTACATTGAAAAATATGGTGAGAAATCTCCTCGCGGACAAATCGGTTTTATGAAGAAAATCGCTCTCTATTATATTAAGGGCTTTGACGGTTCAGCGTCTGTCCGCGCGGAACTTTCCACCGCCGGCGATTACGGAGAAATACTGAAAATTATAAATGCAGGGGGGCCGGCGCGCGCATGATTTTGCGAAATTTCAGTTTTTCGGGCGTTTTTTTTATGAGCATTGCTTCAATCACCATATCCCAGGCGTATTTTACTTTTTTGCTCCCCTGAACATTTTCCCAGATTTTTTTTCTAAAATCATCTATGCGGGGATTGATTTCAATAAACCAATCACTTCTTTTCATATTCTCTCCATTTTTTCAATTCGTTTATAAAGTAAGCGTATTTGTGTTCCAGTTCGGGGCTTATTTTTTTAACCGCTTCAAAATTTTTTTCAAGCACGTCCGCGCTTATCACCCAAACGGGAATTTTTCCGTATTTAAACGATTTTCTTTTCTTCCATGCTGTTTGAAAATCAATTCCCGGAAGTCCCGTAAAAATTTCAATGCTGTTTGGCGGGTTGCCCAAACCCAACGCGCAGGTTCCCGGGGGATATTTTTTGGTGAAATGTTCGGGCTGAATTCCTAACGCATTTTTGCCCCAGAATTCGCACAAACTTTTGTGAACTCTGACGGAATTTTTCTCAGTCGGATTAATCAGAATATCCAGGTCTTTTGTGTATCTGGGTTCTGTGTAATAAATGTGAGCGTATCCGCCGACCATCAGATATTCTGTACGGTTCTTGTTTAGACACCTGAAAAAATCTTCAAAATCTTTGTTTATCATCAATTTATTATAACAAAATTCGCGCCGGAAATAAATAACCGCATTAGAAAAAGAATCTCTTTGTCATCAGGAAAATTCCGCCCGCAAGTGTTGTTTATTTCGCGGATTTTTTTTAGGCGGTAGTTCTCCGTCCTTTGTCCGCCAAAGATCTTCTATGGTACACTATTTAAGAATTACCATTAGGAACCGTCCCCAATTCCCTGCGGTTTAAGGTAGTCAATAGCCTGTTTTTTTAAAAAATTCTTTACAGTTTCCCATGAAACTCTTTTTATCATTTTTGGGGTTTTTTCCGCTTCAGCGTCATTGAAATAAGTAATGCCCCTCAATGTCTGAATCCGAAAATCTTTTACGCGGGTGAATTTCTTTTTCGCCAGAAGAAACAAACGCTCCAGAGGAATTTCCCGCAGAATGAAATAAAGGTCAATGAAATCTTTTTTGCTTCCTCTTGAAGTAGCGGCTGCCAATTTCATTAAAGCAATGTCTTCTATGGAGGCGATTTTTATTTTCTTGAAAAGCATCGGTTTGCCGATACTGGGATAGGGATAGTTAAAAAAACTTGTCTGAATGTTTTTAATTGTTATGTCAAGCGTGTTTTCCTCATCGGTTATTATTTTGAAAGAAGTCAGCTTTTTTATCTGCCTTTTAATTTTTTCTCTGTCGGGTCGGTTCAGGGAATTAACCGGAGAAAAGAAATCAAAATCAAGAGAAATTCTGTGGCCGATTTGCAGAGCCAGAGCCGTTCCGCCGGCGAGATAAAAATTCCGGCAGAAAGGCAGAGAACCGAGAGACGTCAGGATTCCTATTCTTTTTTTATCAAGAATTTCGGGAAATATTTTATTTTTCAAAATTTCCAAAGCGAATTTCTCAGTTTTTCTTTCATCAGTGCGTCTTTGTTTTTTATGTTGAAAACCGTCAGATAAAAATTCAGACTTTTTCTGGAAAGCTTTTTGACGCCGTGTGTCGTTACGAAGTTTTTTATCCGGTGGATCCCGTAAAGTTTTATAATTTTCACTATTTGTTCAAGGGTGCCTTTTTCAAGAATCCGCTGGATGATTATGAATCTGTCTCCACGCAGATTCAGGCGTGAAGCCGCGTATTCGGGAAATAATGTCTGCTCTCTCAATTTCATACTTTATTTTAGCAAATTACGGTAAAATCAGGAACGCAAAAGCTGAAAATTTATAATAGGAACCGTCCCCAATGCCTTTATTCGGAGAGTTTTTTGTAATGGGCGGAGCGTCCGAGCATCGCTTTTTCTGCTTTGGCGAAGAGTTCTTCCGCTCTACCCGGGAACAGTTTCTTCACGGAATTAAAACGCACTTCTCCCGCCATAAATTCCTGAAACTTGCCGTTTGGTTCTTTTGATTCCAATTTCAGAGGATTTTTCCCGGCATCCGCAAGAAGAGGGTTGTATCTATAGAGAGGCCAGTAGCCGCAGTCAACGGCGAGTTTTTCCTCCCGTATGGACTGCGACATATCAAGCCCGTGGTTTATGCAGGGCGAGTAGCAGATTATAAGAGAAGGTCCTTTGTATGACTCCGCTTCGGATATCGCATTGAGATACTGCTGTTTGTTCGCGCCGATTGCGCAGGATGCCACATAAACGTAACCATAAGACATTGCGATAAGGCCGAGGTCTTTTTTCTTTATTTCCTTGCCCGAAATTGCGAATTTTGCCGCGGCTCCGAGTTGTGTCGCTTTTGACGCCTGACCGCCGGTGTTTGAATAGACCTCCGTGTCCAGCACCAGTATATTGACGTTTTTTCCGGAGGCAATCACATGGTCAAGACCGCCGAAGCCGATATCATAAGCCCAGCCGTCGCCGCCGATGCACCAGATGCTTTTGTCAACGAAATAATCTTTTAGTTCAATGATTTTGGCGAGAACTTTTTTTGAGTCGTCGTCCGAGTTTTTTTCAAGCGCCTCTGAAAGGAGTTCTCTCGTTTTTTCCGCGGCGGCCGAGGCCTCTTCGTATGGACGGTCCCACAGGCGCAGGTTTTCTTGAAGAGCGGTTTTTAATTTCTCGTTTATTCCGAGAGAAAGCAAGCGTTTGACGTTTGAGAGTAGTTGTTTTCTGTTTGCGTCCACCGCCAGACGCATTCCGAAACCGTATTCGGCGTTGTCTTCAAAAAGGGAATTCGCCCACGCGGGGCCTCTGCCTTCTTTTGTTTTGCAGTAAGGTATTGTCGGGAATGTCCCGCCGTAAATGGACGAACAGCCGGTCGCATTTGCGATAATCATATTTTCGCCGAAGAGTTGAGTGAGGTTTTTTAAATAAGGCGTTTCGCCGCAGCCGGCGCAGGCGCCGGAAAATTCAAAAAGGGGTTTGCGAAACTGACTGCCTTTCACCGACGCTGCTTTTACGCCGTCAAGAATGTTGTCGGCAAGTTCGTCAAAAAAGACGGCGTTTTCGGTCTCGCCCTTTGACCTTTCTTCGGCTATATCCGACATTTCAAGCGCCTGCGAGGGGCAGTTGTTGACGCAGTTTGCGCACCCCGTGCAGTCCTCTGTGTATATTTGAATGCGGTATTTTAAATCCCTGTCATTTTTTGTTTTTGAGGAGACCGTCAGGAAAGTTTGAGGCGCGTTTTTGAGGGAGGATGGTTCTATCTGTTTAGCCCGTATGGCAGCGTGCGGACAGACAAAAGAACACTGGTTGCACTGTATGCATTTTTCGCTTATCCATCTCGGGACAGAGTTTGCGATACCCCGCTTCTCAAGTTTTGATGTCGCCGTAGGCACCGCCCCGTCAAGCGGCATTTCCGAAACCGGAATCGTATCGCCTTTGAGACGCATTATTTTTTCAATAACGTTTTTCTCAAAGTCGGCAGAATTGTCAGGCAGAAGTTTTTTGACAAAGGCTTCTTTCGGCGCATCCTTCGCGGCTTTGATTTCAGCGAGCGCCTCGGAAGTTTTATCAACGCACTTCCAATTCATATCAACGACAGCATCGCCCTTGATTTCGTAGGTCTTTTTTATGGCTTTTTTGAAAAGTTCAATCGCCTTTTTCTCGTCAAGAACTCCGGATATTTTGAAAAACGCCGCAAGCATCACCGTATTAATTCGCCCGCCGAGTCCCGCTTCGTCGGCTATCTTCAGGGCGTCAATGGCGTAAATTTTAATGTTTTTCTCTAAAATCGTTTTTTGCATATCCCGTGTTAAATGTTCAAAAACTTCGGCCGGTTTCCATGGGCAGTTCACAAGAAAAACGCCTCCTTCCCTGATTCCTTCTAATATGTCATACCTGCCGATGTATTCACTTTTGTGGAGGGCGATGAAATCAAATTCCGTGGGAAGATAGGGCGACTGTATTCTGCTTTTGCCGAAGCGCAGATATGAAATCGTTATTCCTCCGGATTTCTTTGAATCGTAAACAAAATATCCCTGCGCGTTCATATCCGTGTTGTCGCCGATAATCTTTATGGCGTTTTTACAGGCGCCGACCGTGCCGTCGGAACCGTAGCCCCAGAATTTGCATCTGACGACATCATTCGCTTCCGAGACGATGTTTTCTTTGACGGGTATGGACTTCTTTGTCACGTCATCCTCAATGCCGACGGTAAAATCACTGAACGCCTCGCCTTCAAGATGGTCAAATACGGCTTTCACCATTGACGGCGTAAATTCTTTTGAGGAAAGTCCGTACCGTCCGCCGATAATTTTTTTGCCGCTTTCTTTAAGAGCCGCCGAAACATCAAGATAAAGCGGTTCGCCGACCGAACCGGGCTCCTTTGTCCTGTCCAGCACCGCTATTTTCCCGACGGTCTGCGGTATTTCGGCGATAAAATCTTCTTCTGAAAAAGGCCTGTAAAGACGCACCTTCAACGCCCCGACTTTCTCCCCTCTTTTAACGAGGTAATTTATGGTTTCTTCTATCGTTTCGCTGGCGGAGCCCATCGCAATTATTATTTTTTCCGCATCCGGATGTCCGACATATTCAAAGAGTTTATAATTTCTGCCGAGCGTTTTGCCGACGAGGTCCATATATTTTTTAACGATGGCGGGAACGGCAAGATAGTATTTATTTACGGTTTCTCTGCCCTGAAAGTAAACGTCGGGGTTTTCCGCGCCGACTTTTGAAAAAGGTCTGTTGGGATTGAGCGAGCGTCTGCGGAATTTTTCCACGAACTTCATATCAAGCAGACCGGACATTGTCTCATAAGGTATGACTTCCGTCTTCTGAATCTCATGCGAAGTTCTGAAGCCGTCAAAGAAATTAAGGAAAGGGATGCTCGCTTCAAGAGTGGCGAGGTGAGAAACAACGGCAAGATCCATAACTTCCTGTATTGAAGATGCCGCCATCATCGCCCAGCCGGTGTTTCTCGCGCTCATCACGTCGGAGTGGTCGCCGAATATTGATAGTGCCTGGCAGGCAAGGGCTCTCGCAGACACATGAAAAACCGCCGGAAGCATTTCCCCCGCTATTTTGTGCATATTGGGGAGCATAAGCATAAGCCCCTGTGAGGCGGTGAAGGTGGTGGTCAGAGCCCCGGCGCTGAGAGCGCCGTGTACGGCTCCCGCTGCTCCGCCTTCGGATTGAAGTTCCACAATGCTGACCGTTTCGCCGAAAATGTTTTTTCTGCCGGCCGAAGCCCACTCGTCTGCCAGTTCTCCCATTGTGGAAGACGGCGTTATCGGGTAGATTGCCGCGACTTCGCTGAAGGCGTAGGCGACATGCGCTGCCGCCGTATTTCCGTCAATCGCCTGTTTTGTTTTTTTTACATTGCTCATTTTATTTACCTCGCTTTTAATTTTGTGTTTTTATGTAACTTGAGTAATATTTTATATCAAATGAACAAACAATGCAAACATTTTTGACTGTGCGATATAATTAGTTATAATAACCAGAGTTTTTTGAGGAGGTCTGAAATGATAGATGTCTGCGAATTGCTCGAGAAAGTGAGAAAAGAAAAACCGGTTATCCACCACATTACCAACTGGGTGACGATTTACGACTGCGCGAACATCGTCAAGGTTTTCGGCGCATCGCCCGTTATGGCGCATGCGATTGAAGAGGCGGCGGATATGTCTTCTCTCGCGAGCGCTCTTGTTTTGAACATAGGCACGCTCACGACGGAAGTTGTGGAAGCGATGAAAAAAGCGGCAAAAGTTGCAAATAGCCGAGGAATCCCCATCGTGCTTGACGTCTGCGGAGCGGGTGCGACCGCGTTCAGGGACGAAAAGTCCTTTGAACTTCTCAGCGAAACGAGGATAGACATAATAAAGGGAAACGCTTCCGAGGTCTCAAAGGTTGCCGGCCTTGCCGTAAAAACCAAAGGCGTTGACGCCGGAAGTGTTGACGGAAATTTGCGGGATATTGCGAAAAATCTTGCGAAAGAAAAAAAATGCACGGTTGTGATAACCGGCGCCGAGGACATTGTTTCCGACGGCGAGAATAACTATACGGTGAAAAACGGCGTGCCGATAATGGCGAATATCGTCGGCACCGGTTGTATGGCCGCATCCGTCATAGGAACGTTCGCTGCGGTTTGCGGCAAGAAAGATCTCGCAAAAGCGGCCGCCGCGGGTCTTTGCTCTTTTGAGATTGCCTGCGAAATCGCCGCCCTTTCGTCAAAAGGAGCGGGTTCATTCAAAATGAATGTGTATGACGCCGTAAGCAATCTCACAGCGAAAGACGTGATGGAGCGACAGAAAATAGTTTGATAGGTTTTTCAGGGAAATGAGTGAGTGAGGTAAAGTTCTCCCATTTGGAAAAGGTATTCCCCTCTTTGAAAAGAGGAACTTCCCCCTTTTACAAAGGGGGTTTTGAAGTTACCCACTCAAAAGTCGGAAGAATCGATTGATAAAAGGTTATTACTTCATAACGGATTCGGATCTCAGCCGCCTCGGCAATGAAGGAGATGTCCGTCTTGCCGTCAAAGCCGGAGTTTCGGTTATACAGTACAGGAACAAAAACGCTTCCGAAAAAGAACTGCTTGATGAAGCCCTGCGTCTGAGAAAAATATGCGACGGGATAAATTTTATCGTTAACGACAGAATAGACATAGCTCTCGCCTGCGGCGCCGACGGCGTTCATCTCGGTCAGGACGATATGCCGCTTTCTTGTGCGTTAAAAATTTTGGGGAAGAATAAAATAATCGGCGTCACAGTTCATAACGTTGAGGAAGCGCGAGAGGCGGAAACCGGCGGTGCGGGTTATCTCGCAATCAGTCCGATTTTCGCGACATCCACAAAAAAAGACGCGGGCTCATCCTGCGGCATCGGGCTTATCAGGGAAATAAGAAAAATATCTAAACTGCCTCTTGTGGCAATCGGGGGAATAACTCTTGAAAACGCTTCCGAAGTCATAAAAGCCGGGGCCGGCGCTATCTGCGCTATTTCTGCGGTTGTCGCCGCAGCCGACCCTCTGGTTCAAATGAAGAAATTTCAAAAACTCTTTGAGTGGAAGTCAACGCTTTAATTTGACACTGCCACAGAGGTCTTAATGAAATAAATTTACGGCCGGCGTAACGGGGTTTACCCGCCTTTGCAGAATGCTCCATACTCCTGTGTGGTGATGAATGCAAAGTAATTACCCGCCGAAGGCGGATTCTGCTGCGGCGGATGTCGCAACAGAAGAAGGTGGTGCCGCCGACTCTTGTCGGTGGGGCTCCACTTTCTTTCGTGTGGATTTTCTATGAAGCAATTCGGGCTATTGTTTTTTTCGGCAAAGATTGATAAAATAATTTTGTGAAAAAGAAAGACCGAATTTCAAAAAATCTGGATGAAGAGGGGAATAGGAGATTCCTTGAAAATTACAAATGGTTTTCAAAGTTCTCGCCGGTCGAAAAATTGAGAATTGCGAAAAGAGCGGCAAAATTTTCCAAAGTTCTCAAAAATGCAAAACATTTCTGAAAGAGATACGGAAATAATCTTTTTTAAGATGCTTCATAGATACGGAGTAAAATATCTGCTTATCGGCAGACAGGCGTGTATTTTATGGGGAATTCCCGTGAATACCTTTGATTATGATATTGCTGTCGATAACTCAACTGAAAATCTTAAAAAACTTTTCAAAATTGCGGATGAACTTGAACTTTATCCAAGCAAGGGAAAAGAAAAGATTTTAAATAAGAAAGAGCCCCTTTTTTGTTTTCAAAATGACATAAAAATTGATGTTTTTTGCGCTAAGAAGTATGGGACAGCAGATAATAATTTTCTTGTTTTTTCGGAAGCATTTAAACGGAGGAAAACCTTAAAGGACGGTAAATATGGGTTGATTTTCTATACCCCTTCAATAGACGACCTGATAATGTTTAAAAAAATTAATCCGAGAGAAAAAGATATTGACGATATAAAAATGCTGGAGGAAATAAGGAAAATTTCGCCTCAAAAGAAATTGAAATAAAATATTACGAGATGAATAAAGATTATACATTTAAAATAGAATCGGGTCGTATCGGTTACGACACAAAATACGGCGCCGAGATTTACAGGAGGAGTTTGTCCATTCTTCTTGAATGCGCCATAAGCGAGCTTTATCCCTCTTTGTCAATACGCGTGGGTCAGACGCTTATGAAAGGTTATTACTACGCTATCAGCGAAGGCGGGTATCCCCGAAATTTCATAGAAAAAGTCACGGACAGAATGAATTTAATTGTCTCCTTGAATGAAAAATTCAGGAAAGTGAGGATGGGGAAAACCGAAGCGCTTAAATTGTGCAAGAAAGTCAAAAGAGACGACAAATTCAATGCAATTCTTTATCTGCCGGATGAAAAAATAAATGTCGTGTTTTTGAGAAACTATTTTGATTTTCTGCTCGCCGAAAGCGTCTCCGCCGCCGGCTGTCTCAAGACCTTCAGGATTATCAGATACAACAACGGTTTTATTCTGCAGTTTCCCCTCCGGGGCAATATTAAGGCGCTTCCCGAAACAAAAGACCGCCAGAGGAAACTTTACGAGGTTTATATGGAAAGCCGTCAATGGAACGAGATTCTCGGCATCCGCAATGCGGGCGATCTCAACAGGGCGGTTCTCGACGGCTCCATAAGAGATCTGATAAACGTGCAGGAGGCGCTGCACGAGAAAAAAATAGCGAATATCGCCGATACCATAAAGAACTTTTTCCCGAGGAAAAGAATAATATGCGTCGCGGGTCCTTCCGCTTCGGGTAAAACGACGTTTATAAAGCGTTTAGGCGTCCAGTTAAGAGCGGACGGCCTCGACCCCGTAGAGCTTTCCCTTGACAATTATTTCGTTTCCCGCGAAAAAACACCGAAAACGGCCGACGGCGATTACGATTATGAGTGCCTCAAAGCGATTGATTTGGAATTTTTCAGAAAACAGATGTCTGAAATTCTCAAAGGAAAGGAAGTGAAACTTCCCGAATACGATTTTAAAATAGGAGACAGGAAGGACAGCGGCATAAAACTAAAACTGAACGACAGGTCTGTAATACTGGTTGAGGGAATTCACTCCCTGAATCCGAGACTCCTGCCGAAGAAATACCACAAAAAGCTTTATAATATATTCGTCAGCGCCCTGACGCAGTTGTGCATAGATAACGACAACAGAATTTTTACGTCGGATTACCGTCTGATGAGACGCTTCGTGCGCGACAGAAAGTTTCGCGGCTATACCGCGTCGGAATCAATTGCGAGATTCCCGAAAGTCAGGGACGGCGAGGACAAATATATATTCCCGTTTCAGCCGGCGAGCAACGTATTTTTTAACTCCTCGCTGATTTATGAACCGGCGGTGATAAAACCGATGGTTGAAAAACTGCTTAAAAAAATAAGAAAAAGCGACGCCGCATATTTTGAGGCGCAGCGCCTTCTTTATTACCTCAATTTTTTTCTGCCGATTTCGCCCAAAAGGGTTCCTCAAAATTCCATTCTGCGCGAGTTCATAGGCAAAAGCAGTTTCCACTATTGATTTCGCCGAGAATATGATTTTTGTTTTCCGGTCGCGGTTTTTTCTCATTGGCGGCCGCAGGCAAATATTTTTTCAAGCGGGGTGTCGGCGTTAATTACGACACAATCATAAAAAACGCGCGTCTTTTTAACGGCGAGACATTCTATCCGCGTCCCGCCGATATCGCTTTATCCGGAAATAAAATAGCGCTCGTCGGTAAAATTGAGGCGCCCGCGCGAAGAATTATAGACGCTTCGGGTTTTCTCGTTTCACCCGGATTTATTGACGTTCACACTCACTGCGATATGGCCGTCTTTGACATTTTGGGCGTGAGACGTTCGCTGAAAGATGAAAGCGTCAGAGCAAATTTGTGCTATCTTTACCAGGGCGT
>Ga0066637_10003797_pt1 | contig 10149 bp, 8 predicted proteins | sample CryGeyCG2014_020_FD_62737 | JGI IMG/M metagenome (GOLD analysis project Ga0066637, IMG submission 62737) | Groundwater microbial communities from aquifer - Crystal Geyser CG08_land_8/20/14_0.20 | ecosystem: Environmental > Aquatic > Deep subsurface > Groundwater | place: USA: Utah: Grand County...
CAGAAAAATTGAGGCCGAGCCAGCAACTTGGACAATTGAAGAAGATAATATTATTAAAGCTGAAATCAGGCAGATTCCTCTTCGTTTAGCTTGGGCAATAACGGTTCATAAGAGCCAGGGGATGAATTTAGATGCGGCAGAAATAGATCTTTCCAAGTCCTTTGTAGAAGGAATGGGCTACGTGGCTCTTTCTAGATTACGTTCTCTTGAGGGTTTAAAGCTTTTGGGAATAAATAAAATGGCTTTTATGGTAAATCAAAAAGTTTTAGAATTAGATAAAAATTTAAAACAAATGTCAGAAAATAATGTAGAAAAATTAGAAAAGATTTCAAGAGAGGAAAAAGAAAAAAGGCAAAAGAATTTTTTAGAGCAGCTTCCAATAGTAATAACTGACAAAAACATAAAGCAAAAGAAAAAAAAGTATAGTTAAAAAGCTAAGGCGCTATTGCTTTTTATCGGTTATAAGTATATACTTTAATTAACTAAAACTATAATTAAAATTAAAAATATGGAAAATTTTAAACGAAACAATAGATTCGACAGGAGAGAAAATAGAAGAGGGTTTGCCGGCCGGAATTCAGAAAGACCAGCAATGCATAGGGCTGTTTGCAGCGAATGCGGAAAAGACTGTGAAGTGCCTTTTAAACCGACTGGGGATAAACCCGTTTTTTGTAGTGACTGTTTCAGGGGCAAAAGAAATGAGGAACCAAGAAGATTTAGCGGAAGAGATTCCGGAAGATTTAATTCCGGCAATAAAGTAATGCACAGAGTAATTTGTGACAAGCGCGGAAAGGAATGCGAAGTCCCTTTCAAGCCCACGAGCGACAAACCGATTTATTGCAGCCAATGTTTTAGCGAGAAAGGTAAAGATAGAAGTTCTGACCAAGCAAGCAAGCAATTTGAGATAATAAACGCCAAACTTGATAAAATATTAGAAGCGTTAAGCCCCTCTGCTTCTAAAACGAAAATTTCTAAACCTAAAAAAATAAGCAAGAGCAAAGACAAGAAGGTGATTTCTCCTAAAAAGGCAAAAGAAAAAAAGAAAAAATAATACACCCCTTATCTCAATCTAAAATTCTAAATGCGTCCTGTAGAGGAGCCCAGAAGTGAAAACAGCCACGATTGGAGGGTTAATAGCCCCTTTTTTGTTTTTCTATATTTGTAGAAGATGTTATAATAAGATAAGAGCAAAAAGCCGATAATAATATATAATAAAAACAATAGAATAAATTGATTATGAAAATCATCAAAAAATTAAAGTGGGTTTTTCTTGTGATTTTAATCGGGGCAGTCGGAGTCCTAATAAATGAAAATTTCGTCCATCTTTATATTTCCAAAATCATATTTTATTCAATTTTGGGCTCGGGGGCAACGTTGACAGCAATCGCTTGCTTTATTAAACCTGCGAGATACTATGGAATCCATAAATTTTTAATCGTCCTAACCATCGGGCTTTTGCTCATTCCTTATTTAAGTTTAATGAAAGGATATTCTAATATATTTGCTAAAGATCAAGCCGGCGTAACAGTAAAAGAAATAAGATTCAAAATTGTCAAAAGGGAATTTAAAAAAGAGGGTCAAGATGTTTGGGATACAGCTATGGCTGATAGGCAAGTCATTCTTTATCCGGGAAAAAATTGGGTTTGGCTGGGAAGGCAGGAGTTTTGTCCTCTTAATTACGATAGGCAAAGAGGGGTGGCAGAAATAGAAACTGATGTTTTCTGGGATCAGAATTTAGTTTCGCAGGAACATCCCGACTGGCAAGTTCCTACTCCGGAAGATAACCCCGATGTTATAAAATCAGAAGATCTGGGCGGGGGAAAGTATTTTATAACTTTTTTCTATCGGGTGGAAGATGAGAGGCCGATTTTGAAGCCGGAAGGTCCGGAACCCCCGATTTGTGTTTACCCGGATATAGGCATGGACTTTATTATTGGCGAAGACGGCCGATTTTTAAAAAACACCATGCATCTTTTGTTCCCTGAACCTATAGGCGAGAAAATAATAGAAATTCCTCTTCAATAAAAATTAAATTATCAAAATTATGAAAGGATATGCAACAAACATCGAAAAAAGCGCTTTAGAAAACAATAATTTCCGCAAGGTGATCTATACCGGAAAACATAGCCAGTTGGTATTGATGTCGCTTGGGCCGAAAGAAGAAATCGGAATGGAAGTTCATGAAGAAAATGATCAATTTTTTCGTTTTGAAAAAGGCCAGGGCAAATGCGTTATCGATGGCAAAGAATACGATCTTAGCGACGGAGTAGCGGTTGTTGTGCCGGCTGGAGCCCAACACAATATTATTAATACCTCTGATGCGGAGGAGCTGAAATTATATACCATTTATTCGCCGGCTCATCATAAAGACGGTATTATCCGCGCTACCAAAGAAGAAGCTGAGAGCAATGGGCCGGAATTTGATGGCGTGACTACCGAATGATTATATGGTATAATAAAATAAAAGGTCATCCAATAAATATAATTAATAAAAATATGAAAAAAATAATTTGTTCTTTAGTGTTATCAATTCTTTTATTCGGAGCTATCAGCGTTTTGGCTCAAGACAGCGACTTGCCCTCTCCGGGTCTTCTGCCCGATAGCCCTTTTTATTTCCTGAAAACCTGGAAAGAAGCAATTCAAAATTTCTTTACCTTTGGCGCTGAAAACAAAGCCGAACAATTTTTGCATTTAGCCGATGTCAGATTGGCCGAATACCAAAAAATGATTGAAAAAGGAAAAACCGAAATTGCTGAAAAGACATTAGCTAAATATGAAAAACAATTGAACCAGGCCCTTCAAAAAATTGAAGAGTTGGAGAATAAAGGTGAAGACACTAAAAACATCTCTCAAAAATTAGAGGATACTGCAAACAAGCATATTGAGGTTTTGCAAAGGAATCTCGAGAAAGCCCCCGAAGCTGCCCAAAAAGGACTTGAAAATGCTATTGAAAACTCCAGCAAGGCAATTGAGAGAGTGGGAGGAAAAACCAAGAAAGAGAAATCCTGCATTAATTCCGGAGGGGAAATATCAACTGCATTATGCTGCCAAGCATCCGGCGATTTCCCAAACTCCTGCCTTATTGGCGCTTGTGGCTGCTCGCCAACCGACAGTTATCAGGTAAGGGTTTGCGATTGCGGGGAAGGCAAATGTTTTGATGGAAAGGAATGCATTGTTATTCAGTAAAACCATTGAAATTATTTTAAGAAAGAGTTAAGCTCAAAATAAGGTCGGTTATCATTAAAAATAATATATTTATTAATTTATGTATAAAAAAATTATCGGTGTTATTGTCATAGTTGCTTTTCTGGGAATTTCAGCCGGGTCTGTTTTGGCAAAAACAGAAAACAGCTCTTCTGTGCAGGAAATTATTCAGATGCTTCAGGAGCAGATAGAAAAAATAAAAGCTCAGATAGAAGCTTTAATCAGCCAAATCCAGAACTGGAAAGAATTAAAAGGCCAAATAAAAGAAACTGAAGAATTGGAAGAAGAGGCCGAGGAAATACTAAAGCTTCTTAAAGAGCTGAAAAAGGGCATGACTGGAGATGATGTTCAGTTATTGCAAGAATTTCTCGCAACTGATCCTGAAATTTATCCTGAAGGATTGACTACCGGATATTTCGGAAATTTAACAGAAAAAGCAATTAAGAAATTTCAGAAATTAGCCAATATCAATGGGGAAGACGGATTTGTCGGACCGAAAACATTGTCTAAAATAAATGAATTGCTTGAAGAAGGAGCCGGTTCTTCGGGCAAGGTTCCGCCTGGTTTGCTGGTTGCGCCTGGAATAAGAAAGAAGCTGGGCTATGAGCCCGAAGCTCCGGAAGGTCAAGATCTTCCGCCTGGCATTGAAAAGAAATTAGATGATGATGAAGAAGATGAAGATGAAGATTCCGAATCTCCTTTTATTTCTGATATTTCAGTATTAGATGTTACTAGTTCTTCTGCAAAGATAATTTGGAAGACAGATGAAAGGGCGAACAGCACAGTTTGGTACGATGTTATTACTCCGCTTAGTAGCGCGAAAAAAACTAAAAGTTCTTCAAGGTTTGTCTTTAATCACGAAATTAGTTTATTTGATTTAATTTCCGGAACAAATTATTACTACAAGGTGGGCTCTTCTGATATTTTGGGCAATGCTACCAGTAGCAGTGAAAGAGTATTTACTACTTTCTGAATAGATTTCTAAATAGACACAGATCAAGTAAAGCTAAAGATAACCAAAAAATCGCCTTCTCGGCGATTTTTTGTTTGTCCTGAGTGAAATAAAGGAGTAAAATGAATATAATATGGGATTTTCTGAATATACAATTAAAAATATCAAAGAAGTTTTTGAGATTTTAGATACTGAGGAAAACGGGCTTTTAAATAAAGAAGCAGAGAAGCGTCTTAAAGATTACGGTTTCAATGAAATTAAAACAAAAGAAACCGGATTGTTTGATATTTTTTTAAGGCAGTTAAAATCTCCTTTTTCTTATCTTCTTGTTATTGCTTCCTTGGTCGCTTTTTTAATCGGTGAAAAAATTGACGGATTGATGATTTTGCTTTTTGTTTTTATCAATGTCTTTTTAGGTTTTTTCCAGGAAGCTCGAGCCCAGAGAGCGGTAATCCTTTTAAAGAAATATCTTCCTTCAAGGGTGAGAATCTTAAGAAAGGGAATTGAAAAAGTTGTTGATAAAAGATTTTTGGTTCCAGGAGATCTGGTTTTGCTTGAACAAGGCGATATCGTTCCGGCTGATTTAAGAATTTTAAAATCCGAAAACTTTTTAGTTGACGAATCAATTTTAAGCGGCGAATCGGCGCCGGCGCCGAAAATCTCCCGGGCCTTATTTAAAGAGGCCAAAGAGGTATTTGAAGCAAAAAATATTATTTTCGCCGGCACTTCAATAGTTTCAGGCGAGGCCGAAGGAGTGGTTATTAATACCGGGAAAAAGACAGTTCTGGGGGAAATCACGAAATTGGTTTCAGGAATAAGCCGGGAAAGCGTCTATGAAAAAGATTTATTAAAATTTTCCAGCTTTATTTTAAAGGTGGTAGTAATAACTATCATTCTTATTTTTTTAGCAAATTTAATCATTAAAGGAACAGCAAGTTTTTTTGATTTTTTGCTTTTTTGCATCGCTCTGATTGTCAGCATTATTCCTGAAGCCCTGCCCCTAATCGTAACTTTTGCTCTTTCTAACGGAGCCTTGAAACTGGCTAAAGAAAAAGTAGTTGCGAAAAGGTTATCGGCAGTTGAGGGCTTGGGAGATATTGAAGTTTTATGCACTGACAAAACCGGCACCCTGACCGAAAATAAGCTTAAATTAGAAAAAATCCATTCTTCAGATGAAGAAAAATGTTTGCTCTATGGGCTTTTAAGTTCTTCTTATATGGAAGAGAAAATTGAATCCAGTTTGAATTCTTTTGATTCGGCTATTTTTAAAAGAAGCTCTGAAAAAATTTGTTCGTTTTCAAAAAAATTTAAAGCAATTTCCGAAATATCCTTTGATCCTTCAAGATTGAGAAATAGCGTTTTAATTGAAGATAAGAACAAAAATTTAATTTTTATTGTCAGGGGCGCGCCCGAGACAATTTTAAAGCTTTCCTCAATGCCTAAAAGCGATTTTAAAAAAATATCTGAAGAAATAAAAAAAGAAGGCCGGGAAGGGAAAAGAATATTAGCAATAGGCTTTAAAAAATTTAACAAGAGAAATTTTTCAAAAAGAGATGAAAAGGGTTTGAATTTTTTAGGTTATTTTTGCTTTTCCGATCCGCTTAAAAAAACTGCCAAAGATGCAGTTAGATTATCTAAAAAATTAGGCATTAAAGTAAAAATTGTCACTGGCGACAGCAAAGAAGTTGCCGAACGGGTGGCGAAAGAGGTGGATTTAATTAAAGGTCCCGGAGAAGTTATTTTGGGAGAAGATTTGGAATTTTTGTCTCAAGAAGATTTTGAAAAAGCCTGCGGAGAGTTTTCGGTTTTTGCCAGAATTTCTCCTAAGATGAAGTATAAAATAATTGAAGCCCTGATCAAAAAATATGAGGTTGGATTCTTGGGCGAAGGGGTTAACGATGCCCCGGCCTTAAAAATCGCCCATTTAGGAATCGCGGTTGAGGGCGCAGCCGATGTTTCTCGGGAAGTTTCAGATATTGTCTTGCTTAAAAAAGACCTTAAGGTGATTGTTGAAGGAATTAAAATAGGAAGGAATGTTTTTTCTAACATAAATAAATACATTAAATGCACCTTAGCAAGCAATTTCGGGAATTTTTATTCAATTGCCGCCATTGCCGTGATAATTCCTTTTTTGCCCATGCTGCCTGTTCAGATATTGTTGGTCAATCTTTTATCTGACTTTCCTTTGATTTCAGTGGCTTCGGACAAGGTTGATCCGGCGGAGTTAAAAAGGCCGAAGCTCTATCGTTTGGATAAAATGATTTTACTTGTTTTTTTATTGGCTTTTGTCAGTTTGATTTTTGATTTTATCTTTTTCGGAATTTTTTATAAAGCTGAACCCGATTTACTCCGAACGCTTTGGTTTATTGAAAGCATTCTTACGGAAATTGCGCTCATATTTTCTATCAGAACTTCGCTTTTTTTCTTAAGGGCGAAAGGGCCGAGCATTCTCTTAATTTTTATTTCCTGTTTGGTTTTTCTAATCACAATTTTTCTGCCCTTTACTGATTTTGGAAAAGAAACGTTCCATTTTGTTTCCCCGCCTTTGTCCGGACTTTTAATAGTTCTGGCTTTAATTTTTAGTTATTTCATAATAAGCGAAGCTGTAAAATTGTCTTATTTCCATTATCGGAAATTAAAATAAAAGCAAGGAGCTAAATTCCTTGCTTTTTTTGTTTGATTAGAATTAGGGCAATAATTGCAAAAGACATTGCCCAGGCCAAAGGAGTATTTTTGTTCGGTTGGCCGTTTTGATAAAGTTCAGAGATGCGGTGATTATCGGTTATTTGCTTAAGGCCTTTTTCCAGCCAGAATTTTGCTTCTTCAATATTGCTAATTTGGAATTCTGCCAAAGCCAGCCAGAAAAGTCCTAAGGGCCATTCTGCCGGACTATTGTCATCTGATTCATAATATCGATCTCCCAGATATCTGTTTAAGCCGTGTTCTTTTGCTAAATTTTCTTTTATTCTTTGAAGAATAATTTCAGCCATTTCTTTTTCAACAATATTGTAAGGCCAGATAAGAGACAACTGGGCCATGTCTGTTTCCCGGTCAGAAGATTCGTTAGGAAGCAGAACTTCAAGAGATTTTTTTCCGTTTGTTATTAATGGTTCTGGAACAGACATAATTTTTTCTTTGTCCAGATAGATAAGGCCGGTTAAAACTGATCCAATCGAAGAAGAGCGAACCTTTAAATAATCTTCCCACATTCCATGATCTGGCTTTTTCCAATATTCAACTGTAAACAGGTAAAAAATTAAAAATTTAATTAATTCTCGGTCCTTTTCTTCAACTAATTTTATTTTTTTTGATTCAACAAAAGCAGTCAGATAAAGCAATAGGCCGAGCGCGTCTAATTGATGGTGGCCCCAATCATCAGTTATTTGTTCAAAAGTAAGAGCGTCATATTTGGCGTGGATATAATTGCCACGGTCTTTGTCTATTTTATTCCAATGCTTGCGCAGGATTTCAAAAATTACTCTGATGCTTTTTACTAATTTCGGAATATTTCCTAAATAGTAATAGCAAAGCGCGCAATAAAGCTGGTCTCTTATCCAGCAGGCCCGGTATTCTTCGCTGGGAGCGGCGATAAAAGCGCCATTAGGCATTTGAAGTTTTTCCAATTCTTCCAAGAGTTTATTTATTAGATCCATTTTTATCTCCTTTTTTCAATTGTTAATGAGCTTTCAGCTATATTTTAATTATTACCATATTAATCAGTCCGAAATCAACCCTCGCTTAACGGGGTTGTTTTATTTGTGGTATAATGATTTAATAAATAAAAATGGGAATAACGAGTAATAAATTAAGGCAGTTAGTTGTTGAGCCGGGCTATGTTGCCAAGCCCGATTTTGAGTCAGCTTTAAAAAAAGCTAAAGAAGAAAAAAAAGATTTAAGTCAGGTTTTAGCGGATAACGAATTAATTAAAGATGAAGAGTTGGGCCGATTAATTGCTGAAGAAATGGGCTTTCTTTTTATTAATTTAAAAAAAGAAAAAATAGCTGAAGAAGTTTTAAAAATTATCCCTGAATTAGTGGCTAAAAACCAGCAGGTAATTGTTTTTGATAAGACCAAGGAAGGTTTAAAAGTGGCTATGGCTGATCCGAAAAATTACGAAATGATTAAGTGGTTGGAAAAAAAAACCGGAGAAAGAATAGAAGTTTACTTCGCTACTTATTCAGGCGTTAGGGATGCTCTAAAATTTTATAAAAAAGGAATAAAAAAGGAGTTTTCAGATATTATTGAAGAGGAATTGGGAAAAACAAAAAAACAAGACCTTAAAACAAAAGATATTCCGATTATAAAGATTCTTGATACCTTGATTGAATATGCTTATGAAAACGGAGCTTCGGATGTTCATATTGAACCCTTAAAAGGAAAGACCCAAATTAGATTCAGAATAGACGGGGTGCTCCATAATGTTGTTTCTCTGCCCAAAAATATCCATGATTTATTAGTCAGCCGAATCAAGGTTTTGTCTAAACTCCGCACCGATGAGCATTTTGCCGCTCAAGACGGGAAATTTGTGGTTAAACAGGACAAAGACAGGTTTGATGTCAGGGTTTCTATTATTCCGGTAACTGAAGGAGAAAATGTAGTGATGCGTCTTTTATCTGAAAAAGCCCGAAGATTCACTTTAGAAGATTTGGGATTTGGAGATAAAGATTTAGAGAAAATTAAAGACGCCATTAAAAAGCCTTACGGCATGATTCTTTCCACCGGTCCGACCGGCTGCGGAAAAACAACCACTCTTTACGCTATTTTAAAATTATTGAATAAGCCAAAAGTGAACATCTGCACAATTGAAGATCCGGTGGAATATGATATTGAAGGAGTAAGCCAAATCCAAGTCAATTCTAAGACCGAATTAACCTTTGCCAAGGGTTTGCGCTCTATTGTCAGGCAGGACCCTGATATTATTATGGTCGGAGAAATAAGAGATGAAGAAACAGCCGGAATCGCGGTTAATTCCGCTATGACCGGCCATTTGGTTTTATCCACTATGCATGCCAATACTGCTGCTACCAATACCGTCCGTTTAATAGATATGGGCATTGAGCCGTTTTTAACCGCTTCTTCTATCAATGTCCTTATCGGTCAGAGATTGGTCAGAAAAATATGCGCTAAATGCCGGGAGAGCCGGGAAATAAAAAGAGACAAGTTAGAAAAATTAGGCTTTTCCGAAGAGCTGATTAATAAGTTTTTTAAAAAAGGAGATAAGATTAGAATTTATTACGGCAAGGGTTGCAAGGGTTGCGCTAATACCGGATACAGCGGAAGAACCGGCATCTTTGAATTATTAGAAATAGAGGATAATATAAAAGAGATGATTATGGCTAAGATCAATAGCGATAAAATTGAAGATCAAGCTGTCAAAAATGGCATGAAAACAATGGTTGAAGACGGGATTGAGAAGGTTTTAAGCGGAGTAACCACGATTGAAGAAATTATTAGAACAACTCGCCAATAAATATGGAAAGCAAGCATAAATTATCAGAAGTAATTTCAATAGTTTCCCATCAGTTTAAGACCCCGCTTTCAGCGATAAAGGGTTATCTTGAAGTGTTGCTTAATCAAGATTTAGGCAAGATAAATTTAAAACAGAAGGAATATTTAGAGGATGCTATGGAAAATACCGTGAGAATGATAGCATTGGTTAAAGATCTTTTAGATGTTTCTCAAATTGAACAGGGCAAATTGGATTTTAAAGTTAATCTTTCGGATTTGGAAAAAATTATCAAAGGAGTTATTAAAGATTTTTCTTCTTTTTTTAAAGCTAAAAATTGCGAAGTTTTTTTTAAGGCCTTAAATAAAATACCGCTTATCAATATCGACTCTTTAAAAATAGAACAAGTGATTTATAACCTTATTTCTAATGCAATCAGATACAGCGGGACAAAAGGCAAGGTTGAAATTACTTTAGAAAAAAAAGAGGGAAACGTTTGCTTCTGCTGCAAGGACAATGGAATAGGCGTTCCCAAAGAAGACAAAAA
>Ga0066637_10003798_pt1 | contig 10148 bp, 13 predicted proteins | sample CryGeyCG2014_020_FD_62737 | JGI IMG/M metagenome (GOLD analysis project Ga0066637, IMG submission 62737) | Groundwater microbial communities from aquifer - Crystal Geyser CG08_land_8/20/14_0.20 | ecosystem: Environmental > Aquatic > Deep subsurface > Groundwater | place: USA: Utah: Grand County...
TTGCCATTTTGCATTCCTTTGGGGCAAACCTCGCTTATACCTTTTTAAGAAAAGGTAAAAGTGCCCGAAACTGGAAACTGAAAACCCGAAACCGTTATGGTGAGTTAAATGGCATTGAAGATAAAGAGCGATAACATCGTGAAGAAAGGCGAGATAATTTCGCTTGTAAAGAGAAAATTAGGCGCCGGCAGAAGGCTTGCCGCCCTGCTCAATCGTCCCAAACGGAAAGGTGCCGGCGTCAATCTCTGGAAAATTGGCAAAAACAGCAAGCAGGGCGACGTTGTTGCAGTCCCGGGCAAGGTGCTGAGCGCAGGCGAACTAAGCCATTCAGTTACTGTTGCGGCGTTTGCATTCAGCGCAGGGGCAAAACAGAAACTTGAGAAGGCAGGCTGCAAGTGCATTGCCCTCTCCCAGCTTGGCGAAAAGGAGCTGAAAGCCGCGAAAATTATAATATAGGTGTTCTTTATGTTAATGATTAACGGAGAAGGCAAACTTGTGGGCCGCGTGGGGAGCCTCGTGGCAAAGGAGCTGATCAAGGGCTATCAAGTGTGCCTCTACAATGCAGAGAAGCTCATCATTTCAGGCAGCAAGACTAACCTGTTGCAAAAATACGTCACCCGCAGGAGCCTGAAGAATCAGGCGAACCCGGAGCATTCGCCCAAATGGTCAAATGTGCCCTATCTGCTCACAAAGCGCATCATCAGGGGCATGCTGCCCTGGAAAAGCAGGCGCGGCCGCGAGGCGTTCAAGAGGCTGCGCGTCTATAACGGCAAGCCCCACGGCGATCACAAGGGCAAGGAAATTGCATTTGAAACCGCAGTGCCGAAGAAATACATAACCATGATGGCGCTTTGCAGGTCAATCGGCTATGGTAAAAAAGAAAGCAGTTGATTGTTGTTTGGTGTCTGGAGTTCGGAGTCTGGAAGACGTGAAGACTCGAAGACGTGAGGACAATATTGTTGGTTGATGTTATGGTTGTTGCTGAAAAACCTAAGAAAGAAAAATCCAAAAAGCCGAAGAAGGACAAGCTGATTGTTGTCCGCGGCAAGAGAAAGGAAAGCATTGCATCCGCCTCCATCAAGAAAGGCAAGGGTGTTGTGCGCGTGAATAAGCGCCTGCTTTCAGCCATTCCAGATTTTTCCCAAAAATTGATAATGGGCGAGCCGATAGTGCTGGCCGGCGATGTTGCCATGGCTGTTGACATTGACGTGACGGTCCGCGGCGGCGGAAGGATGGGCCAGGCAGAAGCTGTCCGCGTAGCCATTGCCCGGGCATTCGTGGAGTTCACGGGCAATGATGAGCTTAAAAAGTTCTATATGAGCGTGGACCGAAACCTGCTGGTCGAGGACCACCGGCGTGTCGAGCCCAAGAAGTATCTGGGTCCCAAGGCGCGTGCAAGGTTCCAAAAATCATACAGATAGGCCTCTTTCTTGGATTTCGCCTGATGGCGAAAAGCTCGGAAGCAAAGCTTCCGATTTCACAGAAAGAGCCTTCTCTCTTTAGAAAAGAGAGAACCCTCGGAAAGAGAGAAACTATAAGAGCCTTCTTTCTTTACAAAAGAAAGAAGACCTTCGGGAGAATCGAGCATGCAATGCATGCTCGAGCTATCGGCGACAGCAGTCGCCGAGATTTTTGCCAACAGGCGAAAAGCCAGCAGGCGATCGATGCCAACAGGCGTCGAGCTATGCTGCAACAGCAGCATTCAATCGGCGACAGCAGTCGCCGAGATATGCTTCAAACAGAAGCATTTGATGCGCGAAGCGCATTCAAGCAAAGGTATAATTGTAATATGACGATAAATAGCCATTGGTGATTTGTGATGTTCCCTGTAAGATGTTTTACATGCGGCGCAGTAATTGCAGACGTCTATGATAAATATATCGAAGATGTCAAGGCCGGCAAGGATAAGGAGAAGATTCTCAACGAGTTGGAAGTATCGAGATACTGTTGCAGGCGCATGTTTGTATCAGGTGTCGATATAACTGACACATTGATAAAATACAAGAGATTCTGATGCCGTTCGGGGTCGTGGGGTAACCTGGCATCCTTCCGGCTTGGGGTGCCGGCGATCTGTGTTCAAATCACAGCGACCCCAGAGCCTTCTTTCTTTAGAAAAAGGTCCTCTCTTGGATTTTGCCAGATGGCAAAAAGCTCGACAGCAAAGCTGTCGATTTTACAGAAAGAGAGCCCCTGGGGAAAGAAAGGTAAAGGAAAAAGATATAGAACCCTCGGGAGAAAAGAAAGTATAAGTGCAAATTAAGTCCCTCGCGAAAGAAAAATGTATATGTGTTCGGTGATGTAATGAGTTATTTGATTGATTATGACAAATATCTGGAAGCAGGTGTGCACATCGGCACGCGCACCAAGGTCTCGAAGATGAGGCCATATATCTTCAAAGTGCGGAAGAATGCGCTCTATGTGCTAGACATCAAGAAGACCGATGCCATGATACGCGCTGCAGGCAAGATGCTTGCCGGATACGAGCCTAATGAGATACTTGTGATTGCAACAAGGGACTCGGCAAGGCACGCAGCAGCCAAATTTGCCGAGGCCACCGGAGCCAAGACCAATCTAGGCAGGTTTATTCCAGGCAGATTGACTAATGTGAAGCTCAATACTTATTCTGAGCCCTCAGTTGTGATAATCAGCGACACGAAGGCAGAGCACTCGGCCGTGCTTGAAGCTGCCAAGATGGGAATTGCAGTGGTTGCATTCTGCGACACAGACAATTCGCCTGAATATGTTGATGTCATCATCCCTGCAAACAACAAGGGCAGGAAGGCCAATGGCCTTCTCTATTATTTGCTTGCGCGTGAAATCCAGCTCAACCGGGGCATTATCTCAAAATACGAGGAATTCCCGAAGCAGCTTGATGAATTCGTGATGCAGAAGGAAGAGCGGCCCCAGGCTGCTGCAGTGGCTGCGCCTGCCGGGCCTGCTGAGGCACCTAAGGCGGACGTCCCAGCTCCAGTTGAAAAGGCAGATGACGTGGCAGTAGATAAAGAAAAGCCAAAGAAGGAAAAGGAGAAAGAGAACGAAAAGGAAAAAAAGTCTGAGAAATCTGAAAAATCCGAAAAGAAGGAAAAGAGCAAGGAAGAGAAAGCAGAATGAACCACTCAAGCCCCATACTTCTTAGCCCTGTCCGTCAGGTTCATTATGATTGGCATCACGTGTTTTCCCTCAATCCATCCGAGGCTTCCCTGGGCGCAATTTAGCTCGTCGAATTTCTTCACGCCATCCCGGCGCGTATTGTCCTTCTTGTAGAAAACTATTGGTGTGGGGTCGCCGCTGTGCTCGCCCTTGCAGCAGGGGGTTGAGTGGTCTCCTGTAAGCACAATAACCACGTCATTTCCGATTGCTTTCAACAGGGGCGCAATCACTTCCCGGTCTATTTTTTCAATCATCTTTGCTTTTTTCAGGCACATGCCATCATGGCTGAAATTATCAGTGGCCTTGATGTGCAAAAACACGAAATCATGGCTTTTCAGCGCTTTCCTGGCTGCAACAAGCTTGTTTTTCAGGTTTGAGTTTCCATCGCCAGTCGCTCCTGGAACGTCAGGAGCGCTCATGCCAACGAATCTTGCTATCCCTTTGTAGAGCGCGCCTGCAGCTATACAGGTGGCATTCATCCCGAACCTCACGGCAAAGGTGGGCACTGGGAAATATTCGCCTCCCCCCCGCAAAATGAGCATGTTCGCCTCTGGCAGTTTCGAAGCCTTGCGCGCTTTGTTGATTGGGTGGTTCATAAGCCTCCCATAAACTTCCATTGCCAGCTTGTTCACAACCTGTGCAGTTTTTGCCGAGCGGCTCTCAAGCGGTTTGCACTCCAGGCGTTTTCCATTTTCATGGGGGTCTGTTTCGGTGACATCGTCACCTCCAATGCCGCGCAGCACCACCACGCACCTATGCTCCACTGTGTGCTTTACGGTCACATTCACGCCGTCAATCACAATTCCCTTCAATGCATCGGCGAGCTTGCGTGCTGTCTGTGTGTCAATCCTGCCAGCCCTCCTGTCAATAACGTTCATCTTTTCATCAACCGTGGCAAAGTTCGCCCTGAATGCAACATCGTTGTGGTTGAGTTTTATGTTGGCGCCCAGCGCTTCAAGCGGCCCGCGCTTCGGGTAGTATTTCGGCGTCTCATAGCCAAGGATTTCCAGGTGGGCAGTGTCAGAGCCTGGCACCACTCCAGGCGAAATGGAATAAAGCAGGCCGCACATGCCCTCGCATGCCATCTTGTCCATGGCAGGCTTTCTTGCCAGCTGCAGGGGTGTTTTCCATCCTGATTTTTTGGATTGCCTGTCGCCTAACCCGTCGAGAATAATGAGAATTGCTTTTGAGCCTGATGATAATGCCATGGCTTATTCATACGAATAAAATTTAAAAAGAGCCTTCTTTGAGCCTCTTTTCTTTTAGAAAAAGAAAAGACCTCCGGGAGAAAAGAAAACTATATGTGTCCTCGGGAAGAAAAGAAAACAATTAGAAAAAATAAAAGAAACAAAAATTCTATCCGCTTTCGTTTAGTATTTGCTGTGTCTTGTAGAGAACATACAGCAATGGTATGCCCATGAGTATTATTGACACAATGATGAGCGGTATCACGCCAAGGGCATAGCCTCCGGCCTTGTTCTTCCTGCCCAGTTCATCTGCCGTGCTCAGAAGTTCATAGAGCGCATACAGGTTGACTACCGGGATAAGGAACAACACTGTATATATCATCGGGTCGTGCTTCTTTGCGCCAGCATCGTTCAGCTCGCCCCACCACTTGTAGAGCAGATAGATGTTCACAAGCGGGATTATTCCCATTATCACAGCTACTATCGGATTCCTGGCCATCAAGACCACCTCATAAATGCTTAATCGCAAGGGATTTTAATACTTTTCACTTTCCATTCCGTGTTTGCATAGCTTTTTCCACACGCCCCCTGGCAATCTGGAGGCTGACCTCCCGGGTAGTCCGTTTTTCCTCCCTGGCGAGCTCCAGCACCTTTTTCGCATTTGGCACTATCTTGCTTTCAATAAGCCTGAACATTTCGCGCTCCCCTATGCCGGCATATTCGGCATAGGATGAAATGACGCCGCCTGCATTTGCTATGATGTCCGGCATCACCACCAGCCGCTTGGCGAGTTTTGCCTCTGTCTCAATGTCAATGGGTATGTTGGCAGCCTCCACAATGGCCTTGGCCCTGATTGTTCCCTCGTTTCTGGCGTTTATGACATTGGGCCGCGCGCCTGGGATGAGGACAGTCACGGGCAGCGAAAAGAGGTCATGGGGCTGCATCTTCCTGCAGGAAGGCCCCTCGCAGGCGATTACCATCCCCCGGGTTGCCTTGGCCCGCATCAACTTATCATATTCAATCCCGTTCGTGTCATAAATCGTGCCCCTGGAATCGCTTACAGCCACCACCTTCACGCCCTTTTCACTAAGGAATTTCATGGCAAAGGTGCCAACATTCCCAAATCCCTCGATGGCTACCGTGGCCTTGTCATATCCTATGCCCATGAAATCCAGGGTTACGAGCGTTGCAAGATAAACTCCGTAGCCCGTGCTTCCCAATTCGTGGGGCAGCCCGCCCATGGATGCAGGTTTCCCGGTCGAAGCCTGCCTTGTGCCAATCTCATCGGCAATCCAGCCCATCTCATGCTTGCCGGTGTTCATATCCGGCCCGGCGATATACTTCCCGGGCACGATATCCTTTATTTTCCTGGCAAAGGCGCGGATTATTTCCTCCTTGTTCTTCACCTTCGGGTCTCCCACGATGCCTGCCTTTGCGCCGCCGAAGGGAAGCCCGGCCAGCGCATTTTTCCAGGTCATGGCGCGCGCCAGCCCTAAGACTTCATCGGTTGTGATATCAGTTACGTAGCGTATGCCGCCCTTGCCAGGGCCTAGCGCAGTGTTGTCCACCACGACTACACCTTTCATGCCTGTTTTCTGGTCATAGGTCTCAAGAATCATTTCCGGGCCGTATTTGTCGTTCAAGTTGTACATGTGCATCATGCCACCAAATAGGTGCTTGTAATTTAGGGAACTTTGGCAATCTTAATTTAAATCCCTGCATGCAAAATAAATTCTGTGGCAGTTTGTGCATCAATCTTTTTATAATCTGCGGCAAAAAATTCAAATTATGATGTTGGTGATTTTTCATGTCTGAACTAATTGATTGGAACACAGAATTGAGGACACTCTGCAGTAACTTGAAAGCGCCTGACCCTACCATCGATGCTGATTCAGTTGCCCAACGTATTCATGATTTGTGCAGGTTTTGATAAATCTCCTTGCCTCTGGGGCTGTTGCTTATTATCCCTCACAGAGAAACATCGCGGATGCAATTTTGGCTAATGCCGGCTCACAGCCAGAGATCAGAGCTTGTTTTCTCCGTGCGCGTCCCAAATTGAGACGATTGGCTAAATCTATGCGAATTGACGATGAACTGTTCATCCAAGGTAGGTTTGCCAAGGATGTATTCACCACATTATGTATGCGATTCGATACGGTTCCTTCAACAACCGCAAAGCAACAGGGGCATGGGTTATCAGAGTATCAAGAACCGCCAGATAGGGGAGAACCGGCGATTTATGATGGCCCTTACGGCCCAAGCGGGCTGTCAAGAGGAGACTTTACTCCAAGAGGAAACCATCATCATCCACCTCAAGCAAGAACATTCATGTCAGGCTTGGCAGGTGTTGGGGGGTTGGGAAACAGGATGGCAGGTGTATTGCCAGCTATATTCCACGGGTCTATGCTTCATGCGTGACCACTGGTCATAGACCAGTGGAATATTCAATTTTAACCAATTGATTTTCCAATTTCCTTTGCTTTTTTTATCGCCCTTTCAAGGGTTTCGGCTATTATTCCATTGACTCTCATTTCATTAAGGTGCTTCAGCCCCTGCTCGGTCGTCCCTCCGGGCGAGGCAACAGTTGCAATCAGTTCATCCAATGATTTATCAGTTTTCAGCATCATCTCGCCGCACCCTTTCAGCAATTGGCCGATTATCATGCGTGCATCTTTTTCAGAGATTCCATTTTGTTCAGCAACTTCCTCAAACGCCTTTGCAAAATGCCAGATGAACGCAGGCCCTGAGCCAGAGACCGAAGTCAGCACGTCAAAATGCTTCTCATCAATCTCCATGCATACCCCCAAATCTCCAAAAACTTCCCTGACATCTTCCCCGCAATAGGCAATGAACCCTTCATTCACTTCGATGTTTACATTCGGCATAATCCGTGAAACTCTTTTTGCATTCGAATATTCTTTTATGAAATTTAATGGCACGCCTGCGGCTGCTGAGATTAGAAGCTGGTGCTTGCCAAGGGAAAGCTCCTTGAGCTGGAGAAGCACGCCATTTATTTCCTTGGGCTTGACGCTGACAATTATCACGTCGCAGTTTTTTGCATCTGAGATATTGTTGCCCTGTTTTATCCCCGCACCTGGCTTGAGCCTGCAAAATTCCTTGTCAATGGCAGTCACATCTGCCGTCCTGGCAAACTTCCCGACGAGTATGCTTCCCAGCCTGCCCACACCAATAATTGCGATTTTCATGGCATCCACTCCATCTACTCCCACAGCGCAATTATTTAAAACTTCAAATATTATAATCTAATATGGAAATTGTCAATGAAATGCGAAAACTGGCAAAAGGCTTTGATTCGCCCACGATAGCTGTCGTCGGCTCTCATTCTGCGCTTGACGTCTGCGCAGGCGCCAGGAAATACGGCATAAAAAATCTGGTCATCTGCCAAAAAGGTCGCGAAAGGCCATATGACCTCCATTACAAGCGCAAAGGCAATGTCGGGTGTGTCGACGAAACACTCATTCTCTCTAAATTCGCAGAGCTATGCAATGATGCAAATGTAAAATTATTGCAAAAAAAACAAGCTATCCTTGTCCCCCATCGCTCGTTATGCGTTTATGTGGGCTATGATGCCCTTGAAAAATGTCCGGTCCCAATTTTCGGAAACCGCTTCCTTCTCAAGGCAGAAGAGCGCAATGTCCCTAACAATCAGCGCGACCTTCTTGTAAAGGCAGGTTTAAACGTGCCAAAGCTCTATGTTGCAGATGAAATTGATGGGTTGGCAATTGTGAAGGCAAGCGAGGCAAAAAGGAGCTATGAGCGCGCCTTCTTCTTTGTTTCCAGCCCTGAGGAATACGAGAAGAAATCAAGGGAAATGATTGCCAGGGGCATCATCACCCGGCAGGGCCTAGAAACAGCCATCATTGAGGAGTATGTGGTGGGTGTCCCATTCAATTTCAATTTCTTCTATTCTCCGCTTGCCCACAGGCTCGAGCTTGTGGGCATTGACATACGCAGGCAGACAAACCTTGACGGCGTGCTCCGCCTTCCTGCCGATGAGCAATTGGAAGTGCTCAAGCGCATCAGGGTCCGCAACATCGAGGCTGGCCATGTGGCCTGCACCATACGGGAGAGCATCCTGGAAACCGTGTTTGATATGGGTGAAAAATTCATAGAAACCTGCAGGAAGGAATACCCGCCTGGGATACTCGGCCCATTTGCGCTCCAATCCCTTTTGGCAAACAGCGAAGATGGCGAAAAGATGTATATTTATGACGTGAGCTTCAGGATGCCTGGCTCCCCTGGCATTAAATGCACTCCTTACGGAAACTACCTCTACGGTGAATCCCTGAACATGGGCGAGCGGGTGGCAATGGAAGTAAAGGAGGCGCTGAAGCAGAATGCGCTGGATAAATTGGTGACTTAAAAATGATTACTAAGGAAGAAATCGATTATACATTGGAATCCTACAAGGGCAATGTCACCATAGCGACGGTCTGCTCACACTCTGCATTGCAGATATTTTATGGTGCACGGCAGGAAGGATTCAAAACCATTGGCATTGTCACCCCAAAGCGCCGCGAGCTCTATGAATCATTCAAGCATGCAAAGCCAGACATTTTCATTGAAGTTGACGACCCATCCATCATCCCGGAGCAGGAATTGCTGGAGCACAACGCCATCCTGGTGCCCCATGGCTCAATCGTTGCCTACAACAAGGATAGCCTGCTCGACATGCACGTGCCTATCATGGGCAATAGGAAAAGCCTGCTTTGGGAAAGCTCTAGGGAGAGCATGTTCAAGTGGATTGAGCATGCAGGTCTTGAACGGCCAAAAATCCTGAAGCCTGATGAGATTGACCGCCCCTGCATAGTGAAATTTTCAGGCGCACGGGGCGGCATGGGCTACCAGGTTGTCAATTCGCCAGCCGAGTTTTATGAGAAATTCGCAGTTGGCGGCAAGGTGCCTGAGGGCCTGCTGATACAGGAATTCCTCATAGGCATACGGGTTTACCCGCATTTCTTTTATTCTCCGATAACCGCAGACGGCTACCATGCCCACAAGGGGAGCGTTGAGCTGATAGGGTTCGACCGCAGGGTGGAGAGCAACATTGACGAGAGCTACCGCTGCAGGAGCATAGGCATTGACATAAAGCCCAGTTTCACGGTCATAGGCAACGAGCCCATCACCGTTAGGGAATCCCTTCTCGGCGAAGTGTTTGAGATGGCAAAGAAGATTGTGGTTTCCGCGGACGAGCTGTTCGGCGGCATTCCCGGCCCGTTCAGCTTTGAAACCGTATGCGATGAGAACATGCAGTTCTATGTTTTTGAAATCTCCTCAAGGATAGTGGCAGGCACGAATGTCTATGCAAAAGGCTCCATGTACACAATGTTCAACCACGGCGTGCCAATCAGCATGGGCCAGCGCATTGCCAAGGAAATCAAGCATGCAATCAAGGAAAACCGGCTGAGCGAGATTATTTTCTGAATTTTTCAGCATGGAAATGGCCGTTGGACTTAAGCCCATGAGCATGGGCCAGCGCATTGCCAAGGAAATCGAGCCGTAGGCGAGAGCTATTCGCTAGGAAGCGAATTCAATCAAGCATGCAATCAAGGAAAACCGGCTCAAGGATATTATCGCAACGGCGCAGGATTGAATGCTGCTGTTGCAGCATAGCTCGACGCCTGTTGGCATCGATCGCCTGATGGCTTTTTGCCGGTTGGCAAAAATCTCGCCGACTGCTGTCGCCGATTGAATGCTGCTGTTGCAGCATAGCTCGAAAAGTCCCGCGGGACTTTTCGATACCCCCTGCTTCGCAGGGGGATGAATGCGCAGTGCCGTTGCGAGAATTTT
>Ga0066637_10003802_pt1 | contig 10138 bp, 9 predicted proteins | sample CryGeyCG2014_020_FD_62737 | JGI IMG/M metagenome (GOLD analysis project Ga0066637, IMG submission 62737) | Groundwater microbial communities from aquifer - Crystal Geyser CG08_land_8/20/14_0.20 | ecosystem: Environmental > Aquatic > Deep subsurface > Groundwater | place: USA: Utah: Grand County...
TTTTTTATATATTAATACTAACTAATATATAAACTTAACTATTTTTAGCTAGATAATGCTTCCAAACAGCTTGCTAATAACTAATGAAAAAATTAAGAATAATACTATAGTTGAAACAATAAACATTGGAATATATTTTACTCCTGCCTTTATCTCTCCTTTTTTTATGGTTGCAATTATTACAGATGAAAAATAAGATGTTATAACAAGGCATGTAATAGCAAATATCCTAAAATCCTTAATAGATATACCCGGTCCTCCAGAGAAATTGATAGAAAAAGTTGTTATTCCTGATGGAACATCAAGCTTTAGCATAAGGTTGCTTACTATAAAAAGCAGGTGACTCGACAATGCAAATAATAATGGTGCCGCAACTATTGTTGCAAATGAAATAAATATCACATATGTTGTGACATTGGCTGACAGTTCTTTCTTCATAATCCTTGACTCCTGTATATCAATTGATATTTTAGTAAGCAAATCACCTATTTCACCACCAGCAGCTATACCCTCAATAAGAAGGTTTATTGAACGTCTTAGCATGAGTGAATCATATTTTTCTGCAAACCTTTTAAGAGCTCCCTCAAGATCTTCACCTCCAATGGTTTCTTTTGCAACCATCTCTATCTCGCTGGCTAAGACCCCAAATTGGGGCCTCACAGCATACCATAAAGCACGGTCAATAGGCATGCCTGCCCTTATATTTGCTGAGGTCAGCTGCAAAAAATCAGCAAGTACATCTTCTATCCCAATCCTTCTCTTAAATATCCTTAAGTCAATGATAAGATAAAACATTAACCACAGCATTAGCAGGAGTATAACAAATAAAACCACCCATACAAAAAACATAATAAAGCTGACATATAAGACACCATACTTCAGATCAGTTGAGAAACGATAAATAAGGTAAAATGAGACTATTAAATTCAAGAAAACACATAAATTAAAGATTATTCTTGATAGTTTGTGGGATTCTACAACAAAACCTGCTTTTTGTGAGTAATATTTCAATCTATTCCTTTTGTGCTCTGTCATCAACTTCTTTTTTCTCTGTTGCTGAAGCTTCCTGTATAATCTGACCCTTTCCTCAATACTCTTTTCCCGACCCTTTTCTTTTGTCTCATCTGTTTTTTTTGGTGATTTAAACAGTTTTTTTATCTTCATATTTCCACCGCAGGTCTTGAGGATTTTATAATTGAGAGAAACATATATTGAATAAATCCAAGGAATAATGCTAATACTAGCAAAATAGTCAAATCAACCTTTATTGAAATAAATGTTGTAAGTACAATAAGCATTGTTATGCCCAATGAAGGCACTATAATTGCCACCATCATATAAAACATTGCTAATGGATTCAATTTTCTTCCATATTCAGTTACTTCAATGATTTGTTCACGAACAATTTGGTCAAGTATGTTTGAAAGCGAGTTTGAGATATCTGCCCCTGTCCTCAGCGAGTTAAGTATCTGCCATAAAACTTTTGTTAAATTTGGTGAGGGTGTTGTTTCTATTGTTTCATTTATTGCATCTTCCATTGTTGTTCCCATAGACACCTTATCTATTATTTCCTTAAAATATTCTCCAATTACTTTATAGTTTTTTGAGACATTGGCCATTGCATCATACAGAGAAACTCCTGATTCAAGCTCTATCATCATAAAGCGGCCAGCAAAAACAATCTCCCTGCTTATCTCTTTTCCTTTTCTTAATATTTTAACATCAGGCACTTTAAGCATGTAGAAAAACATAATAAAGAACATAAACACTGGAAAAGCAAAATAGATTATGCTTGATAATATCTCTAATTGGGTAAGTACTGTTACAACCAAGGCAGTTATTCCTGTTGTAAGGTAGAATGCAGATAAGATTGTCTTCTTGATAAATTCTTCAGGCGTGTCAAACATGCCTGCTTGTTTTAATTTTATGTTAATTCCAGGAAGAGTCCTTACAATCCTTCTGATTAATACGCTGCTAATATAAATCACCTTTGGTCCTTAATTGGCCTAGCACTTTTCTTCTTTTTTAGAGACACCTTTTTCTTACTTAAATTAATAGATTTCTTCTTTTCTTCAATTTTTGCTGTTTCATTTTTTTCAAGTATAAGTGCTTTGTTTGATTTTACAATCTTCATGAAGTTATCTTTATCTGTATAATATTCAGCCATAACCTTCCCTACTTCATCAACAGTGTTTATGTTATGTTTAACAAGATATTTCAGAACAAGCTCTTTTTCCTTGATATCTCTATTTATTTCATTCCTTGTCATGCCAGTAAACATCTCTAAGGTCTTCATAATAGAAACAGAGTTATTTGCTTTTTCTAGTTTATCCTTTCTTATATTCAGCTGGATCAAAACATTTGTACTGCTGTCAGGAAGTATTTCTGATATCTGGAAGGTCTTTCTGACTCCTGTCCTCCTGTTTCTGTACTGTACAAGAATCATTGAAACAGCTGGAATCATAGATTTTGGAATATCAATAGGGGGATTTGTCAGCCTTGTAATTGTTTCATTTGTATCATTTGCGTGAACAGTTGCATAAACAGAATGCCCTGTGTGAATTGCCTCAAAAAGAACTTCAGCTTCTTGCTTTCTTCTTATCTCACCCACAACAATCCTATCAGGCCTCATTCTTAAAGAATTAACCAATAGGTCAAGCATTGTTATAGCGCCTCTTCCTTCGGGATTAGGTAATTTTGTTATCATGGGGATCCAATGTAAAAATTTAGGCAGTTGTATCTCATGCGTATCCTCAATTGATATTATCCTCTGGTTTGGAGGGAAGAAATTTGAAACAACATTAAGCATAGAGGTTTTTCCTGTTGCAGTTCCACCAGATATTATTATAGATAGCTCGTACTGAACACCAAGCCAGATAAGGGCTGCTGCCTCAGCAGAGATTGTCCTGTTTATTATAAAGTCTGTAATTGTCCATGGCTTTGCTGCAAACTTTCTTAGAGTTATTGTGTTTCCCTTGAGGGAGGTTGGCAAGAGTGTTGCATTTACCCTATCGCCTGTACTAAGGTTAGCATCCATCAATGGCTCAAGAACAGTTATCTGCCTTCCTACTTTTTTGCCTATTAAAGATGCATAGTGCTTTATCTGCTCCTCACTCTCAAGCATAATATTTGTCTTAAGCCAGCCATGCTTTCTATGATAAACCCAAACAGGCTCATCTGCATTATTTATTGCAATCTCCTCAAGATTAACATCGTTCATCAGGATTTCTATGTTGCCCATGCCAAGGCTCTTCTGTATTAAGTATGACTTAAGAAAATTCATTGTTTTCTTGTCAACATCAGGGAAATGCTTTTTTACTAACAGGTCAATTGTCTCCTTGAATCTTTGTTCAATCAGATCGCCCTTCTTTAAGTCTATTATGTCAATTATTCCAAGGTTTACCTCTATGATAAGCTCCTGCCTTATCCTCTCAAGTATTATCTCTGTATTCTTGCTTATGCTGGATATAGAAACATCATATATTGGAACAAACTCTTTTTTTTCTGTGTAAATCCTTATCTTTATAGGAATTTCATTAGAAATAAAACTATATTCTTCCTTTACTACCATAAAATCAACCTCTTTTTTAATTTTTTAATAATCTTAAACAGCTAAATATTTTTCTTTTTGATTAAACTAAATAACTTGCTAACCTCTTTTTCAAAAATATTCTTTTTTTGATCAATATCCTTGAACTTTTTTTCCATTATATTTATCTGCTTCTGGATATCTATTGACTGTGATAATATGCTTAATGCCCTTGCTTTTGCAATAAATTCAGTTAGTTCTTTCTTAAAGGTATTTCTATCATCATTGATTTTCTCAATCAAATTAACTGTTTCCATCTTTTTTTCAAAGAAGTTCTTAAACTTGTCTGACAATCTCCTGCTTTCATCTATATCTTCTTTGATTACCTTGCCCCTTTCAAAAACCTTTTTTAAAATCTCTTTTTGTGAGTTTAGTATCTTTTTCTCATACTCCTTGCTTTCTTTAGCTAAAGGCATAATTTTCTTTTTTTGCAGATTAAGTGTTTCTCTTGTATCATTTGCCAGCTCTTTTAATTTTTTTGTATGGGATTCTAAATCCACAATATGGGTATCTTCTAACTTAATATTCTGTTTAACTATATCTATAGTGCCCTCAATTTTTTTAATTTTCTGCGTTAATGCTTCTTCAATTTTTCTTATTGAATTTGTTTTTAATCTTTCTGTTTTTATTATTTTTTCCTCTGCACCTATTTCTTTCAAGAGCTCTGAGTATTTCTTCTGAGCTCTGATAATCTGTCCATCCATTTCTTTAATCTTGTCTGCAAAAGCTTGGTCCTGTTTCTTTACTTGATCATCAACTTTATTTTTCAACTCTTCATATCTTTCAAGTTCTTTGAGCTCCTCTTGAATATTATCAGTTTCAGAATGTATCTCTTCCCTCATCTTTTTGAATTCATTTCTGATTTTTGCTATGTCTTCCCCTTTCTTGTCAAGAAAGCTTAACAATGACTCTGATTTTCTTACAATAATATCCTTTTTCCCATAGAATTCCTTGACTTTTTTTTCAATATCTTCTTTTTTTAGTTTTTTCTCAATAAGCCAGGGAGTTGCAAATTTATATTCAATGCTTATGATGCCATCCTCTTCAAGAAAGTCAGCCCATTCCTCAACAACAATTTGGCTTACACCAAGCTCTTTTGCTGCTTCTGGAACAGAAATTCTCTTTTTCTCTTGAATAAGGCTTACCAACCTGTCAACACCTGTTTTTAATAATGAATCTTTGACCATCTTATCTTAAAAAAATTCCTTTTTAATATAAATATCTATCGAAATCATTCAATTAAATCCTCGCATTCATATGTTGCAAGATGCTCTTCATCCAGCTTAAACCATAAGGGCATATTCTTAATATTATAATTTGTTGTTGACTGGTCTCCAAAATAGATATAATCAACAACACTTCTGCCCCTAATAGGAACTTCCTGTGCCTGGAATTCCTCTAAATTTACAAGGCTTTCAATTCCATATGCAGAATCTGAAAGGTTTCCTTCTAATCTCATGAGGAAACTTGGCGCTGTATTTGACTCAATATAATATGAATTGTTAACATGGATTTTAAGGTTTGTTGTGTCATTGTTGGGCCCAATAAAATCTGTAATGGTTGTCTTTATTATTGTGTTAGTAACCCTGCCATAGCTGTTTATCACATACAAAGGATCCTCAAATTCCTGTATGCTGATGTTTGTTGTTATGTAAAGTGGTCTTTGCCATGAAGCTGTTTTCCTGATATCCTCAAGATTTAGTGTTACATCAAGGCCAATATTTACAGTCCATGGATTTTCTTGGTAGATAATTATATTATTTATATCAAAGTCAACTATTATATCCAGTTTTATTGCCTGCTCTTTTATTCTTTGAGTCCAGTTGATAAATGTTGATTCATTCATAAGGCCCATTTGCGAATTATTGATAGTTCCATTCAGAAAGGCTTCTTTAAAGCAAGAATTTGCATTATACAAAAAGATTCCATTGTCTGTTATGTACTGCTCCATGCTCATTAATGACCTGAATCCTGAGATATAAAGGCCTCTCTCTATATCTTTTTCAACATCATCTATAAAAATATCCATGGAATAAATCCTTGTCTCAGTAACCATCATCTTGTCTCTTAGTCTGTAGCTGGTATAGATTGTGAATGAAAACACTACTAAAGATATAAGTGCAATTGCAGTTATACTAAAAAACATGCTTTTTCTGTTTAATGCCATGTTCTTACCTCAACTATTAAAGGTCCCCAAAGATAAGGCACCTGAGATATCTGTAATGTCTCTATCTCTAAATCTTCCTCATCAATGTTTATATTGATTTTTCCATTGTTATCAAAATCAAGGTTTGAGAGTAATTCGTAGATGGCAAGGTTGATGCTATCCTGCCCATTAAAATTAATATCTGAACTAGTGTAACTACAAAGATTTGTTCCAGAATAATCAGAGGGAATAGATGCAGTTATTAAATTTGAATCCTCTGTTTCTATTGTCCATATGCAACCCTCTGCTTCAGGCAGTACATCACTGTATGCAACAGATGATTTAATTGCAGCTGTATAAATCATACTATTGTTTTTAGAACATCCTGTTAAGTTTTCAGGGCTATCTGCTGTTTGCAATCCAATCTGATTGCTTCCATTAGTTAGGATGTTTGGAGGTATCTGCAATACAAAAGGGTCCCCTATGCTTCTATAATCTGATCCATATTTATTTATATTAAAGATAGTATTGCCATTTACAGCTAAAAAGCTTGTCCAATGTGATCCTGAATAAGACAATGCCTTTGCATCAGTTACCCTAATTTTTTCAGGTATAGTTACTGTGGTTACACAACTGTCAAACTTTTCTGTTTCAATGGCTACCTCAATCTCTCCAAAAGATGGTGGCTCTACAACAGGAGTAAAGTTAAACATTATATAAGAGTCAGGATAAAGTATTGATTCCACCAACTCCCCATAACCCCCTGTTACTGAGATTGTCTGAGAGGAGTAATTTGCAATGATAAGTATCTGTTCTCCTATTTCTTTATAAATGTTTGTTAAATTTTCTACATTTGATGCATTGTAATAAAGAGATTCATTACAAGCTACCTGTTTAAGTGTCTCATGGTCTGCATCTTCTCCAAAACCAACTGCAAAAACAGTTATGTTTTGGTTACAGGCGTTTTGGCCAGCATTTATTGCCCATTGTTTATCAATAGGGTCACTTGTCCCACCAGTGCCAGAGCCTGTGTAATCATTAAAGTTACTGCAGTACATTGTTGCTGCACCATCACTCATAACAACCATAAATTTTTTGTTGCTGCTTGATGAAAGCATGTTTTTTGCTCTGTTTATTCCGCAGCATATGCATGTTCCGCCATTAGCATAATAATCATTTATTTCATCTTGAAGATTTATCTTAATATCTGTGATAGGTTCAACATCCCTTACATTTGATTCATAACTTACTAAGCCAACTCTATTTCCAGTCAGATTTAATACAATGTCAACAAATAGTAAATCTGCCTCTTTTGCAAGTTGCATCTTTGTTTTATAACAGCCAGTAACTATTCTATGGTTCTGTTCTGGACTATACCAAGGGCAGTCTCCGCATTCTGCATCATTACAAGTTCCTTCATAAGGGCATGTCATTGTTTGAGAACATCCCCAATAATTACAGCAATCATATTCACAGCAATCTGCTAAGGGGTCAAATATTGCTTCATCGTTCATGCTTCCTGAAACATCAGTAACAAGAACAGAGTCAGAAGGCTCTCCAGAGGTAATATTGCGAACTTCGCTAATATTACCAGAACCAAGTCTAATAGGAATTGTTCCTGGTTGCAGGGGTAATACATAACTAGTAATGTTAACTGTCTGATCATCAGATGATCCTATACTTGTAAAAATTGTATCATTACCAATAATTAAGAAAGTTGTTTTATTATTATAAAAATGGAGATAAAAGTCAATTGAATGCAGAGTTCCGGGAATGTCAAATGAAGAATATAGATTTATTAATCCCCCTATGCCCGGAAAATAATAATATCCTATTCCAGGAGTGCTGGTGCCTATCAGCTCACTAGTGCGATACCCTACTTTTACATAACCCCCTGCAATAAAGGATTCATTGAGCAAGCCTGTAAAGATGATTGACAGATTGTTTTTTGTTCCAGTTAAAAAATTACAGGAAGATATGTTCCACCTTGTTGAACTCATATCCACTTTTACAGGACTGAATGAGCCGCATAAAACGCCATTTATATAAAAATTAAAATCCGTGCCTGCATCAAACTCTATAAAGGCATTATCAATTGTTGCATCACTTGGGATATATTCAAGCTCTCTTGAGATATTTCCCTGACCCACAAAACCGCCGAAATATGCAAATGAGGCTGTTTTTTTCTCCCTTATGCTTTTCAGATATGCCCTTGCAGTTGAGCCCTTTACAGGCCTGCCTTTTTCATATCCTGAAATCATCTTTCTTGCTGAAACCAAGTTTTGGTTTGCAGGGGCTTCTTTTCTGAAAACTTCGTCATCTCCAATGGCAATGCTAAATCCCATACCTGAAGGAAGTAAACTAAAGGTTATATTTTCTACAAGTTCTTGACATAAATCGATTTTATTTAAAACCCAAAACTCCCCAATCTGCTCTAAAATAGTATTTTCAGGATTTGTTATTTCTCCAGTTGATATAAGCTCCTCAATGTAAGCATTGTTAATCTCTCCAACTCTCAAGGTAGATAATGAATTAATCAAATCATGGGATGCATAATCAAGACTAGTGTATGATGACTCAACTATATAAAATGAATTAACTAATAAAAGCCCTGTAATTATTATGCTTGCACCAATAAGGGAATCAATTGTGAAAAAGAATCCTTTTTTCAGTACCATAAATATATCACCATTTTTTTAATATCAGATTCCCTAATGATTAGCCTTGTTACTTTAACAAGTTTTTTAGGGTTCTCAACAGTTTGTATGTTTGTGGAATTAACACCTGGCTTGCCTATTCCTTCAAGAGTTTCATTGAAGGGTATAATATCATTATTTCTATCTCTAAAATAAACATAATAATCATATGCTGTTCCAAAAAGCTTTCTGCTATCATTATAAGGAATCCTTGAAAACTGCTCCAGCTTTGTTTCATTAATTCTATTATCGCTGGTTATGCCAATTCTCACCACATTATCTTCAATCCAGTTATAAGGATAACCCTGGCTCATTAATGAGTTTGAAATTGATTTGACATCAATAAGAATATCATCCAGTAATTCCTCATCCTGGTCAGACAGGTTAGTTATATTTTTATAATAAACTAAAATTGATGCACTGAAGATAATAACTGCTATTATCATATCAAAGCAGAACACCTGGGCCTTAGTTAAGATAAATAACACCCCCTAAATTTTTTATTGTATTATTTCCCTTCTTTATACTACCATTAATTTCTGGAATGTTTAAAACAAACTCCAAGTTTTCTAATTTGATGGTAAGTTCATTTTGCTCTATCTTGATTGCATAATCTTTATTATCAAGTTTTTCTGGTATGAAAAATGTTCGGTTATAGCCAGACTTTACCTGGGTGGCTATATTGATTTCATACTGCACTTTGTAGGCAAGATCCTTTACAAGGACAAAATCTTTTCTCTCATTTAAGTCAATTGCCTGGTTTCTTACTGATGTTAAAAAAATTATAAGTATCATAAATGCAACACTTACAAGAAGTATAAATTCCATTGCTATTTGTGCTTTTATGTGCTTACCCATACATAATCCCCTTTTGATTCTATGCTTATGTAATGGATTCCCTTGGTTACTGATATGAAGCCGCTTATGTTAACAGAACTTGGCTGACTTATGTCTGTAACGCCGCTCTTTGTCTTTACCTTGAAAACTACTTCATAGTTGTCTATTGTAACATTCTCTATATTGGTTGGCATATAGACTTTTATCCTTGTTTTTGACGGCTCCCCAAGGTAATAAACTGATTCTGCACTATCAACCACCTTCTTTGCAATCATGTCTACCTGGCTTGTTATTACCTGGTCATTTGTGCTGCTTGTATGTTCATAAAAAATTAATATTAAAGGGATTGTGATAAAAAGAATAAAGCCAACTATGATCACATACTCCACACTTACCTGGGCATTTTTGTTTCTCATGAAACAATTGTTTATATACGCATATTTAAATTTATGTAACTATTCAACAATAGGTTATGAATAGCAGTTAATTACATTTTTATTTTAAAAGAATATAAAAAGACAGATAATTTTATATAGTTTTATGAATTTTTGTTTTTAAATTAATGGTTTTTTATAAATAGGGGGCAAAAAATGGCAAATGAGGAGTTCAATAAAATGCTGGATGAGTATATGGGTGGCATAAGAAGAAAAAGTTCAATGCTTTTTTCTGAGAAAATTAAGAGATTATTTAAGTCAAAGCCCAAGAAAAAAATCCAGATAGATCAAGGCACAACAGAAGAATATATAGATATCAGTGATGAAAGACTGGAAAGTGATGTTATAGAAGAAAAAAAGGGCTTTTTGGATAGTTTTTTTGGTAAGTTTTTGAAATTGTTTTCAGCAAAACCTAAAAAAACTTTTGAAGAGGAAA
>Ga0066637_10003806_pt1 | contig 10134 bp, 6 predicted proteins | sample CryGeyCG2014_020_FD_62737 | JGI IMG/M metagenome (GOLD analysis project Ga0066637, IMG submission 62737) | Groundwater microbial communities from aquifer - Crystal Geyser CG08_land_8/20/14_0.20 | ecosystem: Environmental > Aquatic > Deep subsurface > Groundwater | place: USA: Utah: Grand County...
TATGTTTTTCCATCTTCTGCAGTATGTTCCAAAATGGAACATACTGATTTTTCATTTAATTCCCCACTTCTAAATATATTATGCAGATGTTTTGTAATAGCAGGTCTCTGTGTATTAAATAATAGAGCAATTTGTTTTTGTGAAAGCCAGACAGTATCTTTACGCAGATTGACCTGTAGTAAAATCTTTCCGTCTTTTGTTTTGTAGATAACTATTTCACTTTTATCCATTTGATTTTTATTACTCCTCATAATTATCTTCTAATTAAATATTCAGAAAGAATTACCTCTCTCGGACCTGAACTCTGCCCTGCTAGTTCCGCCACAGGCACTGCAAAGAAGGTATCGGGAATATGCTTTCTGATTATACCGTATATTTTTAGGTGGTTACTCTCCTTATCAATGTTTTGGAGTATGGTTTTAGTAGTTTGCTTTGGTAGAGTTCCTTCTTCTAAAAGATTAAGCACTTTTTTAAGATATTCCTCATCATCTTCAGTAAAACCCTTCATTTTTAGTATGGCTTTAATTATACGAATTAGTTTTGTTTCACTGCTTTTGCCACCTTTTTGTTTAAATTCTATAATTTCCTCAATAGTGGATAACTTAAATTCTTTCTTATTTTTATCCAGATATTCATAGAATTTTTTACCAAGTTTTTCTCTTTTTTCTTCTGGTGCTGATTTTAAGATATTGGCTGTCTGGAAGAAGTCTAATTCCCTTGTTAATTTACTATCGGTTATAAATATCTTCCTCAGCTTGCCTTTTCTAAAAAAGGTTAAAACGGCATCTCTTTCTACAGAATATTGTTTGGCGCTTTGTGCCTTTTTGGGTAGATGTTTAATTTTTTCAAATAAATCTGGCTCTTTGTCACGAATAGCTCTGACCTCCGATAAGTATTTAAGTTCTGTATCTTCCTCCTCATCTTCACCTTCAATAGCTTTTTTAGAGTTTAATCTATTAAATAATTCAAAAGATGAAACTTCTTCACCATCAGTCAAATAAGCCGCATCCTCTCCTAACATATTATGAAAGGATTGAATCTTTCCGATAGCGGCTTCTTCCAGTTTCATCTCATTATTTGATTGTACTGTTGGGAAAAAGTTATAGATATAAATATCATCAAATTTAGTATCCACTCTATTTACACGACCTACTCTTTGTATTACACGGGCAGGATTCCAGGGAAGGTCATAATTTACAACCACATTGGAACGATGTAAATTAACACCTTCAGAAAGAACCTCAGTAGAAATCAGTATTCTTATATCATTTTGGGGGTGTTTGTGATTAGGGTCATAGTTTTCAATTATTTTATCCCGAATACCCGCGCTGGATTTACTGGAATAGGATATAACAGTATCTTTATAAATATTTCTTAAATTCCCATCCAGATATTCTGCAGTTTCTTTTGACTCCGTAAATACAATAATTTTGTTTTCTTTTAATATTTTGTCAGTAGATAGTATTTTTTTAAATTTTTCAATCTTTGGGTCGTCTTTTATATTTTTCCACATTTTTTTTACTTCAATAAGAATATCCAAATCGCTATTGAGGTCATCAAGATAATTATCCCTGAATCCATTAGTTTTAAATTCCCTTACTTTTTCTTCTTCCACCAATCTCATTATTTCATCTTCATCATCATTAGCAAGAAGTTCAAATATTTTTTCTGTATATTTTTTACTTATATAAACTGTCCCATCTTCAAACATCTTAATAAACCTTTCATAAGAAGAGATAAATCTATCTAATGTTCTTTTAAAAGCCCAAAAACTACTCTCAAGACGCTTAACCAGAAGGATTTTCATAAAGCGTCTTAAGTTACGCTGGCCAACTTCCTCCTCTGGGTCAGGATGTTTTAAATATAATATTGGTGTATAGCGGGCATATTTAAATTCTTTTATTTTTTCAATGGTTTTGTTAAAGACACGGTCAGTTTCTTCGTCAAACTCATAAAATACTCTATTAGGTTTGCTGACTTCCGGGAACTTAAATTTCCGATTTTCCAAGTCCTTTGTAAAATAAATTCTAACTTCCTGCCTGGTTCTTCTAACCATTAAATATTTCAAAATGTTTTCTCTAACTGTTCTAGAATTCTCTTTAATTATGGAGATATATTTTGGAAAATCAGATTGGCGGTCTATGCCTTTTAATTTTTTTTGAAGCGAATAAAAATATCTTTCCAGGTCTTTCAAATTAGGAATAGTGCTATTATGCCCTTTTTGGAATAACTTTATCTGGCTTAAAAGGTCTATTGGAGTGTTGTTTTGGGGAGTAGCCGATACCAGAATAATCCTTTTACCCCAGCAGATTTGTTTTAATTTTTCGTATGTTTGGTTAGTTTCGTTACGGAAACGATGGGCTTCATCAATAAAAATGTTTTTATACTTCTCAGTGCCTTTTTCAACTAGTTTGTCTAATTGACCCAGAGACTCCACATCAGCCGGAACTCGGAAATCAGAGAAAGTGTCTTGCCAGTATTCCTTAAGCACTGGTGGACAAATAATTAGATTGCGACCATCCAATTGTTGTGCCAGCAAGGCTGAAATATAGGTCTTTCCCAGACCCACTACATCTGCTAAAAATACTCCGCCATATTCCCCTAATTTACCTTTGGCATCTTCAACTGCTTCTCGCTGATACTTAAGGTCCATAAAATCATGAGGTACATAACGGGTAAATATTTCCTCTTGGTCAATGTTTATCTTTTCTTTCAAATATTCATATAAAAATTTTAAATATAATTCATAAGGAGTTATTGTATCGTTTAACCAAGTTTTTGTAATAATTGTTCTTCTATATTCTTCAGATACATCAACAGCATTTTCCCAAAGTTCATTAAACTTTTTAAGAGCAAATTCATAATCAGACCTGTTTTTAAGTTCAACATTGAATTCAAGATTATCTATAAGACCTGCTTGGGAAAAATTACTTGAACCTGTAATGACCCTCCCTACATCACGGTCACCTTCAACAAAAGTCATAATGTAAAGCTTGGCATGAATATTTTCTGTGGGATAGACTTTAATTTCTAACTTGCCGTTTCTAATCCATTCAATAAATTTCCGCACACCTTCTTCAACCTGTGCTTTATCCTCAGACCTTTCCATCTCATCTACTACAGCATTTGAAAATTCTTCTTTTGTTTCGGCATGGGAAAAATTAAGAATGCTTTGACCTGCCTGCGCCGAGGCTTCGGTAGGCAGGTTTTTTGCCTTTTCTATCAATTCATAAGTTTGTCTACCCGTTTTTATACCTATTAAAATCCTAATTTTCCCTGTTTTTTCCAACGACTTGTAAAGATTATAAAATCCGCTGGTGTAAAAGTATCCGACCAAAACATCAAAAAGATGTGTGTCCTTAATGAGCACCTTAAATCTTTCTAACAGATTTGAACCTTTTTCGTTAGTTATAAATGTTAAATCCGTATTCATAAATACCTAACCCCTCCAAATTACGCAATGGCAGATAACTTGTTTATATCTGCACTTCGTTTGGGAATATCTGTCCGCTGCCTGCCCGTTATGTTGCAACGCAGACAGGCATCCCTTTCTCAGTAGTCCTGAACTCCCATGCCGCAACGATTCTTGAATATTCCTTTTTCCTCTTTCATCATTATAACAAATTTTGGGGATTGGGTCAAATAATCAATAAAAATTAACCACAGAGTTCACAGAGAACACTGTAATCGCTGATTTTACCTGTCTGCCGTAGCACAGGCAGGCATCAGCGCTAATTAAAATTGGCGATTACATAATCTGTCTAATCTGTTAAATCCGTGGTTGCATTTGTTATATTTGCTGCCTTAGCTGATAGACTGCCTCCTTTATTTCACCAAGTTTAACCTTTTTAAGAAGCATATTTTTCTCCTTTTGTAGTGGGTATAAAAGTGAAGTTGTTTCACTTCTATACCCACTACACTTAGTGCTTTATTCTTGCTAATTCCCTTCTACATCTTGCTTCTTCAAGAAATTCATCATCAGGAAAAGGATAATTTAACACACTTTTTAAGGGGTTTCCCGACAGGCTCCGGTGTCAGCCAAAGTCCATTGTGCTTCTTAAAGAACTATTTATTTAGTCAGAAAAGCATCAATTTCTGTCTTAAATGATGAATAGACACCAAATACATTCTCAACCAATAATTTCAACTCCTCCTCATCTAATAAAAATCCATAAGCATGTATAAAGAAATGGCGAAACGCTAAATACTTAGCCAATTGCTTCTTTATGGTTTCAGTAATAATTCCTTTATCTGCCGCCTGCATTAGCAAATCTTGATGCCATGAATCTGAACTTGGAATTTGGATGCCTTGAGAACTTAATATCTGTTTAAGAATATTCTCAATCCCGGTGTAAATATTATGTAAAATAGATATGTTCTCCACTTCAACATTAACTTTTTCTCTTAAACTAGCCATACAGTTTTACCCCTTCTTCTTCTACCAATTTATTAAAAGGATTTTTTTTGCCCAGGTTAATTACATCTACACGCTTTGAAAGCGAAAGTAATAATTCTCCATAGAAATCAAAGAAAAGTTCGGGTTTTATTCCTTTTACACCAATATCTATATCATTTGCATCTTCTCCTTTAATAGAAGAACCAAAGAGAATAACTTCTGTCAGATTATATTTTCTTGCATACTTTAATATTGTCGTCTTATCCCTTTCTGATATCATTTTGTTTCCCACCTCCACTATGATACATTTTGACTTCAGCTAACTCGTTCATATCCGCATTGTAGATGTCCTTCCAATTTGGTGGCGTGTCCGCAGTAAATTTTGGATATACATCCCGATCTCAGTAGTCTTTGAACCCTTATGCCACAATAATTATTGGATGTACTTCCTTCCTTATTCTTCATTATAACAAATTTTGGGGATTGTGTCAAACCTCCAGCCATTTTTACCTTTAAATACCAGCGCCAATTAAAGCCTGTTTCTGACAGCCCCGGATTCAATCAGGGGTTGCTCCTGATGTCTTATTTACATCAATTGATGTTATTATAACATCAATAAGATGCTTTGTTAAACTGAAGCATGGTTTTGAAGGCGCCAATTAAAGCCTGTCCTGACAACAGGTCAGGATTGGCAATTACACTCCTTCCTGAGCTCTATTCCTCTATCAGGCTGGCAACTTCATTTCTTAGATTGTAGAGCTCTTCGGGGTCTTTTGAGTAATCTTTCAAATCTTTTACCAGAGCATCGGGAACTTTCAAGACTTTCTCTACTCTCTCTTTAATCTTTTGATATTTCTTCTTATTGGCCTTCTTAAGGTTTTCTAACTTTTGCTTTAAGATACAAAGATACTCATAGTCTTCAATTCCATCCCGAATGTTCTCAAGCCTTATGCTACTTAAAGGTTCTTTATCCGGTCCAGGATAGATTAAGTGTCCATCACCATTGAAATAAGAATAGGTAAATGTGTTCCAGGGAATCTCGGGCCATCTCTTCCCTTTCTTTATCCCTTCCTGGACATCAGTCTCCTGAGGTATGGCATCTTCTCTTGCTTTATCTATAACCACATAGTTTGTAACCCATCGGTTAATGTTATAATATAAAAACCCGCTAATCTCATATTTATAGGACATCCAGAAGAGTATTCTATGGTCAATTGCTGGATAGTCAATGAAGAAATTAGCATAAGGATGCAAAGGTCCACAGCAGACATACCACCAAACCTCATCACCGGCCCTCTGTCTTTCCTTACAAATCTCCTGATGTTTATCAAAATTACTTGTCAGGGGACACCAGATATCAATATAGCCAAATATATCTGGGTCAGGCACAACTGTACACACTCGCCTTGTCCCCGGAGCCACCTCTTTTACCAATCCAAATACATCCCTTATCTTCTTCTTTGATTCATCATACCTTTCCCAGAAGGAAGGCTCATCAAATCCATAGATATAGGCAAAATCCTCCCAGCCTTTCTCTTTTAAAGAGGGGATGTAATCTTTTAAGAACCTCTTTAACGAAGATTTATACTTCTTTCTTTCCTCTTCTGATTTAAAAGGACACCTGTCGGTATAGTGTCCAATATGAAAAGCATTAAGTCCTCTCTCAATACAAAATTGCAAATCACCTTTTTGGGGCTGAGGTCTTTCAAGATAAATATTTGAGGGGTTAAGACGATGCTCTAATAGGAAGGTATAATATCTTCTTTTTAGCTCAGAAGAGAGCTCTTTCATCCCATAAAAGTTAGCAACCTGCCCTTCAGAGAAGGCAAAGGCAGTCTTTAGATGAAACTTTTTCGGCAGGCAGAAATTAAAGACATGAAGATTTATCTTTATTTTAGTCTCCCCTAAATCCTTTGGTCTAATAGATAAGTATCCTTCATAATCTCCGGCTAAAGTATCCTCCGGGATATAGATTGTAATCCAAAGAGGCTGGACTTCATCTTGCCCTAGATTAAATAACTGGAAGTCCATCAAGGGGTCAGGAAACCATCCAACCCTCTCTACAGGATAAATAGGTGGTCTTGTCTTTACATAACCTACTAAATTGAGCTTTATATTTTCCTTTTTTATGCTTGCTCTTTTACCTATTAGGTCAGAAACTTCTACCTCAACTTTTTTTAATTCCCGAGCAAGAGGGATTAAAATTACCTGAAAGCCCTCATATTCGTTCTTTGCCGCTGAGATCTTCACCTCTTTGGTGATTTTACCAGCTAATAGGTCATCTTTAAAGACTTTAGTTAAATTATTCTCTAATGTTACCACATAAGGATAAACTGGTATCTTCTTCTTATTTACTTCCTCTTTAAGTAAATTCACCTTACTCTCTATTGTTTTTAAATCTTGAGCACACTTCATCCAGTCTTTCTTTCCCATTCTCTTATCTACCTTTTCTTTTATACTTACCAATCTTTTAAATGCTTTATCTGCATCTTCAGAAAGACCTCTCTCCCCCTTTAAACTAAGTAACGAAAATTTAATCTTTATAATGTCTTTTAATAGACTTTTTACCCTTCTTTTATTTCGGGGAATAGAGCAGGAGGAGCTTGAAGTGTAATAAATCTGCTTACTACCTGGGTCAATTATAGAAAGAGATAAATCATACTCTCCTTCATCTTTAATCCCATAGACCATCTTAATCCCTCTTTTTTCCCTTCCTTCTAATTTAACTAAGGATGTATATCTCTCGCCTTCTCCCGCTGAATCTTTTACTAACAATTCAGCAAGCAATGTCTTGTCTTTATCGCTCTCATTCTTAATTTCCACCTTAAGAGCGGTCTTACCCAAATAACATCTTCCCCAGGACAGCTCTTTTATAACTATAGGCTTATTATCTTTCTCGGCACTGGCTAAACATAGCTGACTAAAGATTATTATTATCAAAGCACTAATTTCAATAGTTTTTCTTATCATCTCTTTTCTCCCTTTCAATACTACATTCTATCACAATGTTTCATATTGGTCAATTCCAAATTGAGGAAAACCTGTATAGGTTGACAGATGTTGATATTTATGATATAATAATTGAACAATATAACTGATGAAAAGGGGTGTGAGAAATGCGTAAATATATCCTGCTTTTTAGCTTATTAGGAGTTGTTTTACCGGTTATGGTTAAACTACCTTTAATCTATGGTAAAACAAGCCTTCTTAATCGGGAGGAACTATTAGAGACAGTTGAGTTTGGTAGCGGTCAGTATCAAATAAACTTTTTGTTTGACCCATCTGAAGAATCACAACTTCTTCCAGCAGCTCGTCAAAAACAGATTCAGACAATCCAGAATAAGTTAATAGATAGTCCACAAAATGGCACTCTATACCTAAAGTTAGGCAAATTACTTAAAGCAGAAGGTAAGGAAGATGAAGCACAAAAATCCTTTATTTATGCTGTAGAATATCTTAAAGATAAGACTGAAAAGGAAGCTTTGAATTTAGCAGAATCCCTTATTGAGATAGGCACCGAGAATGCTATTAAAGAGGCTATCCGACTATTAGCCTCTTTGCTACTTAAAGAGCCTGGCTTAACTGATGCATATCTGAGGTTAGCTGAGGCTTACAGTAGGAATAAAGAGTTTGATAAAGCTATTATTGTTTTAAATCAACTTACAAAGCAAGAACCATCTAATGCAGAAGCCTTCTTTCAAAAGGCATTTGTAACAATTAACAGAGCTTTTTTCTTAGGTTTGATGAATTTCTTTAGCGATATTATTAGAGTAGTTAAGAATGAGACAGGTGAAGAAGAAGTTAGCAAGATAATAGAGAATCTCTTCTTAGAAACATTTTCTAAGATTGATATAGATGCAACTCGCAGGGCAGTAGCACTTAGACCTGATAAATACAAATATCAACTCTCTCTTGGAGGGACAGAGACTATGTTCCTTCATTATATTGTTATTTTGATGCTTAAAGAAACAGAGGGCGATTTTACAAAAGCACTCAAGTTGGTATCAGAGAAGAGTAAGAATATTCTTGATGAAGCAGAAAATTCCTTAAAAGCCGCATATAAGTTACGACCTTCAGGGGAGCTCAATATCTACTATGCCTTAGCAATGCATTATATGGTGAGAGATGATTTTACTTCTGCTCAACAATATTGTCGTGAGGCGATAAAGCTTCGACCGGACTTAGACCAACCTTATTACTCACTCTTAACTGTCTTATCCTGGAAACAAGCTCTTATTGATGATAATATAGAGCAGTTTAAGACTACACTCCTTAATGTTTTGTTGGATAAGGGAAAAAGAGGCTCTCTTAATGCTGATGATTACAGGGTATTAGGCTGTACATATGGTTCACAACCAAGACATCAATTTGATACAGCTTACTCTTATTTTTCTAAATCTATTAGCCTTGATCAAGAGAATGCTGATGCACATCTTGGTTTAGGAGCAACTTTATTATGGCAGGGAAAGCTTGAAGAGGCTATAAAAGAGATTAATAGAGCTGGTGAGCTACAACCCAATTATTGGGAGATATATCATAATCTTGGTATAGCTTATATTCTAACTGAAAAGCAAGAGAAGGCTATTGCAATGTTAGGTCATGCTCTTGAATTAAATCCACAGGCTGAAGATACCCAGAAACTTCTTAACAAACTTACAAAGGAGTAACTATTCCTGAACCTGTCAGGAACAGGTTTAGCCAGGTGAAGTGTTTTAAGAGTCTTCACCGTCCTGTCATTGTTCGCAATGACACTTCGTGTCAGATTGCTTCGGTCATTTCATTCCCTCGCAATGACACGCGCTTAAGGTAAACCATCAAGATGGAGATAGCAGCTGGGGTTATTCCAGATATCCGTGAGGCTTGTCCCAAGGAGGCCGGTCTTATTCGGGACAGTTTCTCTTTAACCTCGTTAGATAAACCGGGAATACCCTGAAAAGACAACTTATCAGGAATCTTCATCTCCTCCATCTTTTTGAACCTCCTTACTTCCTCCTCCTGCCGGCGGATATAACCCTCATACTTAACCTGAATCTCAACTTGCTCGGCAACCTCAAGAGAGCTCTCCTTAATCTTTTTATCAAAGAGCCCCAAGTCGGGAAAAGATACCTCCGGTCTTCTCAGCAACTCCTCCAGACTAATAACTTTCTTAATTGGGCTGCTCTTTAGATTTAAGAGTCTCTTATTAATCTCTCTATTGGGAGTAATCTTAACCCCTTTTAGTCTCTTTCTCTCTTTTTCAATAGCCTCTCTCTTCAATCTTAACCTCTTATATTCTTCTTTTCCCACCAATCCCAGAAGATGCCCCTTCTCCCGCAATCTTAGGTCAGCATTATCTTCCCTTAAAAGAAGACGGTATTCAGCCCGGGAGGTAAACATTCGGTAGGGCTCATTAGTCCCCTTAGTAATCAAATCATCAATCAAGACTCCGATGTAAGCCTGGGACCGATCCAAGATAAAAGGCAGTCTCTTCTTAACCTTAAGAGCCGCATTAATCCCGGCAATTAATCCTTGAGCCGCCGCCTCCTCATAACCAGTAGTCCCATTAATTTGACCGGCAAGATAAAGTCCCTCAACCAATTTTGTTTCCAGTGTTAGATTTAGTTGGGTGGGGTCAACAAAGTCATGCTCAATACCATAGCCTGGTCTTGTTATCTCTACCTCTTCTAATCCTTTAATTGAACGAAGCATCTTAAGTTGAATATCCAAGGGGAGGCTGGTGAATAAACCATTGGGATAAA
>Ga0066637_10003808_pt1 | contig 10131 bp, 17 predicted proteins | sample CryGeyCG2014_020_FD_62737 | JGI IMG/M metagenome (GOLD analysis project Ga0066637, IMG submission 62737) | Groundwater microbial communities from aquifer - Crystal Geyser CG08_land_8/20/14_0.20 | ecosystem: Environmental > Aquatic > Deep subsurface > Groundwater | place: USA: Utah: Grand County...
TGGTTTTTCTTTTATTTTTCTTAACTCCTCTTTTTTCTTTAATTTTTCCTGTCTTTTTATTTTTCTTTCTTTCATTGATTCATCTGTTTTTTTGAGGTATTCTTCCGGCTTTCTTACATTCAATATTTTTATTTTATTTTTTTCTGCTGCTTTTATTATTTCAATTTTTGTTCTGTTTCCTACTTTTGCAGATATCATTGCTCCTTGTTCTTTTGATTTTATTAAAAGTAAATCCTTTACATTATTTACCATTATGGGGATTAATCCATTTGCGTGAAGTCCTCTTGCAATTCTTGGGCCTCTAAATCCCACTAGAACAGGACTTCTCTTTCCATCCATTTTTCTTCTTACTTTTGAAAAATTTCCTTTTGCAGCAGCCCATCTTTTCTTTGAGTGAAGCTTCATTCTTTGAGGATAATCCTGACGTAAAAACTTTGGAATTTTTTTCTTTACTTTTCTTCTAAGTTCTGTTGGTTTCATTTTTTATTTCCCCTTTTTAGTAATGTATATGCCGTCCTGAAAAACTCTTCTGTCTCTTTTTGTTACTCGGGTAACTTTTTCAAAGTTTGCAGCGGTTTGGCTTACTTCTCCCAAATTTGTTCCAGTCACAGTTATATCATTTCCTTCTATCTTTATTTTAGTATTATTCCCTATCACATCCCCGCATCTTGGTTTTTTTTCTCCGTAAAAGTTGTTTACAACAATTTTTTTTTCTTCTATTGAAACCTTAATGGGAAAATGAGTGTAGCATGTTTTAAGAGTGTATTCAAATCCTTTTGTCACACCCTTGAACATACTTTTCAAGTGAGATGAAAGAGTAAATACCATTCTTTTCAATGCTTTTTTTTCAAAAGAAAAAATTATTTCTTTTTCTTTTTTTTCTATTTTTATGCCCGGATAATAGAATACTTTTGATTCTTTATTTGCTCCTGATGAAACAGAGATAATATTATCATTTATCTCAACATTCACATTCTCTGGTACATAAACAATATTAGTATACATATGCTAATAACACCCCTCCAATTCCAATTTTCTTTGCTTCTGTGTTGGATATAACTCCTTTTGGAGTTGAAAGAATCAAGATTCCAAATCCCTGTGCAGGGAGATATCTTTTTTCAAATTTTGGAAGATCTATACATTTTACAGAGTATTTCGGTTTAATGCAGTTGCAGTTATTCAATTCTCCTGATAGAGTTATTACTAAAATTTCTCCTGCATTGCTGTTTACAATTTCAAATTCAGATATATACTTGTTATCTTTCATTACTCTCAAAACATCTTTTATAAGTTTTGATGAAACTTTGATTACTACCTGTGTCTTACTAACTTTTTCAGCATTCTTTATTTTTGAAAGAGTATTTGAAAGCGGATCAAAAAGCATATTTTACACCTCTGCTCCATATTTTTTAAAACCTAATTTATGTGCAAAATCCCTAAAACACTGTCTGCACAAGTTAAGGTTATACTTTGTTATGTGGGCACCATTTCTTCCGCATATTCTGCAGTGTTTTTTTGATGCACCAAATTTCCTGTCTTTTGGTTTTGAAGATTTAAGTAATCTGCTTAACTTTGCCGGCTTTTTTTCAAGCTGCCATAATGTTTTGTCCCAGTTTTTTGTAGTCATTCTATGTTCACACCTAAATTTTTAACAAAATTAATTGCTTCCTCTTTTGTGATTTGATGATTCTTCCCTACTTTTGAAGGATATAATCTTCTCCTTTTTACTCTGTATCCTCTTCTTTCAAGAGTTACGCAGACATTAAATCCCAAAATTCCAATTTCTGGATCATAATCCATGTCAGGTATATCAATATATTCTTTTATTCCAAATGAAAAATTTCCCCTGTCATCAAAGTTTGAGCGTTCAAGCTTGTTTTCTTTTGCTTTTAACATTCTCATTAAAAAATCTTTTGTATCTTTTCTTAGAGTAACTTTTGTTCCAATTGCAAGTCCGGGACGCAGGTTAAACTGAAGGATTCTCTTATTTGTAACTGTTTCAACAACTGTTTTTTCTGTTATTTTTTTTACCATTTTTTTTGCTTTTTCTAAAGCCGGTCCAGCTTCTCCAACTCCGCAGTTTACAGTTATCTTGCTTATGAAAATTTCCCTCATTGGATTATTTTCTGCAGATTTCTTCTCTTTTGTTTGGGTTGTCTTTTTTTCGCTCATTTTTGTTCGATCTTTATTACTGGCTCTTTTTCGCCTATTACAAAAGCATATTTTTCTATTGTTTCGAATTCTTTTCCTTCTTTGCTTTTTAACATTACTCTATTTACTTTTGGCCCTTCGAATTTATTGAAATTCTTTATTACTGCTATCTCTCCTATGTGGGTTCCAGCGCAAAGGAAAACCAAATTACTTTTTTCAAATGGAATATGTTTTAATATTTTCTGTTCTGGAACTGAAATCAACAGAGAGTCTTTTGTATTGTATTTTTTTGAATTGTCAATCAGAATATTTCTTCCATCATTTAAAGTTATCTGAACTTTTTTGTCTTTGCATATTCTTTTTCCTGTAATCTTGCAGAGTTTTTCTGATGATTCTGATTTGTCTATTTTTACAGCATTAATATGTCCAATTTTATTAAATGTTACTCTGTAAAATAAATTAAGAGATGGAATTGCTACTGAATCAAATAATCCTACAGGGAATCTGACATCTGTTCTGACTGTATTATCAACAAGAACCTGTCTTGCATTTAATATCTGATTTATTTCTTTTTTTGTATCTGCTATTTTAAGAATATCTCTTAAAAGGATTATCAGAGGAACTGATTCTTTCTTTGAATGAGGGCCGGGAAATAAACTTGACACAAATTTAGTTTTTTTTATTTCTATACTCCAAAATCTTGGCACTGCATTTCTTTTTGTTGATTTCATTTTGCTCTCCTCTTTATTACTGCTTCTCTTTTTTTATCATCAAGTTTTAATTCAGTTATCATCAAATGACACGGACATAATGCTTTTGGAATTTTTGAGCCGTCTTTTTTTGAAATTCTCACTTTATCAACATAAACTTTTGAAGATGTTATGGAAACTTTTTCAACAACTCCAATTGTGTTTTTAAACTCTCCCCGCATTACTTTTACTTTGTCTCCTTTTCTTATCATCATATTTCTTGTTTTGTATTTTTCTTTAAGTTCTTTGCTTAAGTGAACATTGAGGAAATTCCTTTTTATTGACAGCGGAGCTGTTGCCCTGTATTTTCTCTGTTTTCTTGGGGACTTGCTTTTTATCCATTTTTTTGAAAATAATTTCATACAATCACCTTGCATACTTTACTTAATTTTGAAAATCTCTCTGTAACTTCTCTTGCAACAGGGCCTTTTACGATTGTTCCTTTTGGTTCTGCAATTTTCCTGTCTTTTACAAGAACTGCTGCATTGTCTTCAAATTTGACTCTTGTGCCGTCTGCTCTTGCAATTGCTTTTCTCTGTCTAATTATTATCGCCATTTCCAATTTATGTTTTATTTCAGGCTTTCCTTTTGTTACTGCGCCGATAAATATATCCCCTATTCCTCCTTTTGAAATTCTTCTTTTTACTCCTTTGTATTTGTAAACATTAATTATCTGGATTTCCTTTGCTCCGGAATTATCTGCTATAACTAATTTAGAGCCTGTCTGGAGACACTTGCATATTTTTGATTTAATTGCCTTGCTCATTTAACACCTCAATTACTGTAAATTTTTTTGTTTTGCTTAATGGACGGCATTCCATTATTTTAACTATGTCTCCTTTTTTTGCATTTATGCATGGAGGATTATGAGCTGCAACTTTTGATCTTCTTTTTTCATATCTTTTAAATTTTGAAAGGTAGACAGTTCTCTGCCATGTTACTAAAACACTTTTTTGCATTTTATCTGATGTTACTACTCCTTGAAGAAGCCTGCCTCTTAACTTCAGGTTTCCGTGGAAAGGACAATTTAGATCATTACATTCTCTTTTTGGGAGATTTACCTCTACTCCTATATTTAAGCCCTTTTCTTCTTTGCTTTTTTTTGTTTCATTCTCTTTTCTGGTTGAAGTGATATTTCCTCACCTTTTATTTTTATTTTTTCCAATGTTTCTGGAATTGAAATTTCGAACATACAATTATTTTTGAATACTTTTTTTGTATCTTTTTCTGTTTTTATATGCAAGGTATTTTTTGTTTCATCAATTATTTTTCCTTTTATATTAACTGCGGATTTATTTTTTGATTCAATAACCCGAATATTACAGCCAATTAGTTCGTGCGATTTTATGTTTTCTTTTGTTCTCATTTGTTTTTTTTGGGTTTTAAATCTGGAAGCACTTCAAGTCCTTCTTCTTTGAAACCTTTTTTTATCAACAGCTGTTTTACTTGTTCTGCATGTTCTCCCTGCAGTTCAATTACGCCGTCTTTTACTGTTCCTCCGCATGAAAGTCCTGATTTTAAGTATTTACATATGTCTTTCAATAAGTTTTTTGAGTCGGCATCTGTTTTTGAAAGGTTTATCCCCAAAACAAGTGTTACTGGTTTTCCGTATTTTCTTTTGTCGGGTTTTATTTTAATGGATTTTTGTTCTTCCTTTTCCCTTTCTTTGCATAAACATAGTTCTCTTTGTAATCCACAAACTTTGCATATCTCATTCATCTTTTCTTTGATTCCCTCCTTATTGTCTCAATCCTTGCTAGAGTTCTTTTCAGAGCCCTTATTTTTCCTGGGTTTTCTGAAACTCCTCCACTTATTAACTGGCTCTTTAATTTCATAAGTTCCAGTTTTAAATCGTGAATTTTCTTTTTTCTGGAATTTTCGTCCATTGTTCTAATTTCTTTTTTTCTTAGTATAGTCATTTTTTCTCACTTTCTGTTTTTGCAATTTTCTTTTTTGGTTTTGGGGCTGGTTTTTTCTTTTCTGCCGGCTTTTTTTCTTCTTTTTTAATTTCTTTTACAGGCAAAGTATTTTCTATTTTTTTAATTTCTTCCGGCTTTCTTATTTCAACAACATCTACTAATCTAACATCAGGTGTTAGTAATTTTACAGTCACCCCAACTATACCTGGTTTTGTCATTGCATAAATCTGTGCTTTCTGAACAAAACTGTCTGCTGTATCTCCACTTTTTGGAAGGTATCCTGCAAAAAATCTCCATTTTGCAGCTCTTTGTCCTGGCACTTTTCCTCTGATTAATATTTCTACTCCTCTGACGCCTACTTTCATCATTCTTTCTATGGTTTTATGTGCAATTACCTTAAATCTTGAAACGCCGTTTTTTTCCATATATGCTGCAATCTGTTCAGCCATTATATTTGCATCAAATTCTGCTGTTTTTATTTCGTGAATTTCAATAATTGGATTTTCTAATTTGTAGTCCTCTTTCATTTTTTCCTGTATTTCCTTTAAATTTGCTCCTTTTCTTCCGACTATTATTCCCGGCTTTAAGCAGTAAACTATAATCTTTTCTCCAAGAGGAGTTTTTACAAATTCAATATAGGAATAACCTGAACGTGCGAATCTGCTTTCAAAAAATTTCTTTATCTCAAATTCACTTAATTTATCTGCAAGCAATGTTTTTTCTATCATTTTGATTCCGCCTTGTTTTCTCCAATTTTTTTCTTTGCTGTTTTCTTATCTTTTTTCTTTTCTTCAAGGATAATTTCAATTGTTGAATATTTTCCTCTTCTTTTTTCTTTTGCAACAGCTCTGTATGCAACTGCGTGAACTATAATCAAATCGTTTTCTGAAAGTCCTTTTTGTTTTGCATTAGCAAAGGCATTTTCAAGTATTTGAAGAGTTCCTTCAACAGATTTATCTGCATAAGCTCCAGGTCCTATTCCTTCTTTATGTCCTCTGTTTTGATTATACCTCTTAAATGGAATTGCTGCTTTCTTTTCAAGCACTTTTTTTAAGTATGAATTTATCCATAAAGCATTTTTTCCCTGAATAAAGTGGGCTATTTCTCTTGCATCTTTCGGCGAGAATGGAAGCATTGCTGCTCCTGATTTTGCCATTTTCTCTTTGTTGAATTTTTGGAATGAATATTTCATTTTTAATCACTTTATTGGTACAAACATTGAACTCTTTGTTGCTCCAACTCCTGGTGCTGAATGTCTAACTCTTGTTCTTGTAAGAGCAAAATCCCCAAGTCTCTTTCCTATCATAGTAAGAGTTATTGTTACCGGCTGAAAGACTTTTCCTGTATGAACGTGAATTGTTGAACCTACCATAAATGGAAGGATTACCATCTCCCTGCAGTGAGTTTTTATTTTTTTGTTTATATTGTTCTGCTTGAAATTTTTTATTTTTTCAACTAATTTTTTCTCCTGTTCTGTGTACCCTCTTACAATGCTTCTTCTTGCTCTGCTTGGAAGCAGTTTCAAAATTTCATCCTGTCCTAGATTATTTAGTTGTTCTATTGTAAAACCATAAAATGTAGTTATCTTCTCAACCATTTTACATCTTCTCCTTTACCTTTCCTTTTCTATACCCTGTTCTTTTTGCAGCAATTGAACCAACTTTTTGTCCAGGTACTGCTGTTCTTTTTACTGTTTTATTCTTAGTATTTACTCTCTTTCCACCGCCATGAGGATGTTCTTGATTATTCATTGCAGTTCCAGCAACAATAGGCCATATTGTCGCCCTTGCTTTCATTATGTAATGTTTCTTTCCTGCCTTTACAATAGGTTTTTCTTTTCTTCCTGAACCTGCGATTACACCAATCATTGCCCTGCATCTTGGATCAAATATTTTTATTTTTCTTGAAGGAAGTTTTACAATAACTCCTTTTTCATCTTTTGAAACTAATTTTGCTGTACCCCCGGCTGTTCTAACAATTTTTCCGCCGTCTCCCGGCAAAATTTCAATATTACAAATAAAACATCCATCTGGAATCTGAGATAATGGGAGGATATTCCCAACTTTTGGGATTGCTGAACTTCCTTGTTCGATTTTCTGTCCTACAACAATACCCTCAGGTGCAGGTACTGTGCATAATTGATTATCTTCAAATTTTAAAACCATAACTGGTGCTGTTCTTGCCGGGTCGTGCATTAAATGAACTATACTGCCCAATAATTTTTCTGTTTTTTCTTTTTGATTGTAAGATAAATAACTGGAGAATGTTTTATATTTATGAGAAGGAGCCCTATATCTTTGAGTTCCCTTTCCTCTTCTTTGTGAATGCAATCTACTACCCACTTTACATCAATCCTAATTTAGCATTTATGTCTCCTGCAGGGAATTCCCTGTTTAGTTTTACAAATGCTTTTTTTCTCCCTTTTGCATCATTAACAACTCTTATTTTTTTAACTTTTACCTTGAATAGTTCTTCAACTGCTTTTTTAATCATTGTTTTTGTGGATTTTTGATTTACAACAAATATTATCTCATTATTTGATTCTACACTTCTGACTGATTTTTCTGTTGTTGTTGGTGCTATTAATATTTTAAATGGGTCCATATTTCATCACATGAATAATTTATTTTTCTCCATTAATTCAATACTTGGTTTTGACCAGATTACAAGTCTTCCTGCATGAGTTCCAGGAGCCAAAATTTCTACATTCAAATTATTTACTTCAATTGTTTCTATTCCTGGAATATTTTTTGCTGATTTTAATAGAGGACATTTTTTTGAAACAACAAAAAGAGGGCCTGTTCTTGTTTTGTATTTTCTCCCTCTTGTTTTTCCTCTTCCTGCTCTGACTTTTTTTGTTTTGCTTCTCTCAAGTTCGAGTTTAAGTCCAAGTTTTTTTACAAAGTCAAGAACATCTTTTGTTTTTTTGATATTCTCTATATCTTCTGCTATTATTGGAAGAGAAACATCTGGTATTTTATGTCCTCTTAATTTTATTAAATCAAGAATTGCTGTTGCTGATACTGCGCTTCTTAATGCTTTTTTCTTTTCGTTTTTGTTTATTTTCTTTATTATTATCTTTTCCAATTTTGGGGGATGAGCTTTTCTTCCGCCAACACATTGAGGAGCCATTGCACCTTTATAAGTATGGAATGAAATTACACCCTGCCAACCTCCGCCAGGTCTTGACAAAACTTTTTTTGGAACTCTTGATATTCCCCAACCATAAGCACATTTAAAATGTCTCTGTCTGTTTCTTGTCCAGTCAGTTGAATGCCTGAGTCCTGCTCCTTTTTTTGGTGCATATGGATGATAACTTAATGATTGTTCTGCGATAACTGCTCTTTTAATCAAATCTGGGCGGTATGTTTCATTAAACTGCTTTGGAACTTTTAATTTACCATTTTTCTTTCCGTCTTTTTGGTAAACATCTGTTTCTTTTATCATTTCCTTCCCTCTTTTGATATGAATGTTATTTCAGGAGCTACTTTTGGGATTTTAACATTTGCTCTTGCTGGTTTTCTTAATCTAATTAATCTCTTTTTTGAACCTGAAATTGAACCTTTTAAAATAATATAATCGCTTTTTACAACACCATAGTGAGCTATTCCTCCTTTGGGGGTAATAATATCAGAATTTTTTGCTATTTTTAAAAGCCATTGATTATATTCGCATCTTGTGTTATAACCAAGCTGTCCGCCCTGAGGAACTGTGGATGGAACTTTTGAAGGCTTCCATGGGCCTAAAGTCCCAACTGTTCTTACATGTCTTTTTGTTTTTCTAGGAAGAATAGTACAGCCGAATCTTGTTATTGCTCCTTCAAATCCTCTTCCTTTTGTTACTGAGAAAGTATCTATTAATTCTCCAGCCTTAAAAACATCTGAGATTGAGATTTGATTTCCTAATTTTTCTTTTGCAATAGAATATTTTTCTTGGATATCCTTTCCGCCAATTCCCAGTTCCATAATTTCAGGAGTTTTTTTGAATGTCGGATTTGTATGAACAATTAAGGTTAAATTATCTGATTTTTGGATTAATTCTTCTGGTGTTAATTTCTTTTCTTCTTTTTTATTCTCTGATTTAGGAATAGGAATTTTTCTTGAGAGATTTTTTTCTAATTTATCAGAATAAATTTGTCCGATGCATTTTGAGCCGTATGGACTTTTTTTGTAGAATCTAATTCCAAAAACATTAAGAGGAGGACATTCAATAACTGTTGCTACACTTCTTACTTCCACTCCTTTTGTTGTTGAATTTTTCCTGTTATCAATAAATACAACGTGGGTTGTTGCTGCTTTGTACCCAGCAAAACCAAGAAGTCCTTTTTCATTTGAGATTTCCCAATTATTTATTTTAGGGAATAATCTCTTAGCTCTGCTTCTTGGCCAAAACTGCATTCCTACTCTGCCTGGTCCGTGTCTTTTGTTTACTTGATGCCCCATATTTTTTCACTTTGTTTTTTTTATTGTTATTTTTTAAAATTACGAACCTTATTTAAAGGTTTCTCAATATTTAGGGTCTGCATTAGAACAGCCATTCTAAGTTTAACGGACTTTTTGGCACTAACAATCAATTATTTAAAAAAATAATATACTAATATTTTAAAAATGTTTGTATTTGGTAAAAAATATCTTTATGTTCTTTAACCTTTTATAACACCTATTGGAACCATTCTCACTACTTTCTTTGCAATTCCTATCTTGTCTGAAACTTCCGCCACTTCATCAATGTCTTTATAGACTCCCGGAGCTTCTTCTGTTATTCCTCCAAAGCTTGAAGACATCACAATTATATTTTTTGTTTCAAATAATTCTTTTTTTATTTGTTCTGCTCTGTAAGTTCTTTTTGCTTTTTCTCTGCTCATTACTCTGCCTGCTCCGTGTGCAGTGCTTCCAAATGTTTTTTCTTCTGCTGTTTTTGTTCCAACTAGAATATAACTTGCTGTTCCCATTGAACCCGGCAGAATTACTGGCTGTCCGGTTTCCTGATATATTTTTGGAAGATTAGGATTACCTCTGCCAAATGCTCTTGTTGCCCCTTTTCTATGTACAAAAAATTTCTTTCCATCATATTCCTCTATTTTGCAGATATTATGGCAGACATCATAAATCATAGGCATTTCTATTTTTCCAAATATTTTATAGAAACATTCCCTTATCCAGTGCATCATTAACTGCCTATTGCACCACGCATAATTTGCAGAACAAGCCATTGCCTTAAAATATTCATCTGCTGTTTTTGTTCCTGCTGGAGCATAAACTAATTCTCTGTCTGGAAGTTTAGATACTAAATCCGGATTTTCTTTTTCAATT
>Ga0066637_10003816_pt1 | contig 10116 bp, 12 predicted proteins | sample CryGeyCG2014_020_FD_62737 | JGI IMG/M metagenome (GOLD analysis project Ga0066637, IMG submission 62737) | Groundwater microbial communities from aquifer - Crystal Geyser CG08_land_8/20/14_0.20 | ecosystem: Environmental > Aquatic > Deep subsurface > Groundwater | place: USA: Utah: Grand County...
CGTCGATCACCTGCTGGCAAAAATCTCGACGGCTGTTGCCGTCGATTTCCTGTTGGAAGAAAGCTCTTGAATCCGTTGATTCAAGAGACCCTTGGGAGAAAGAAAACTACAAAATACACTATTGTGCGGCTGTCATCTAGACTGGTAGGATGCTAGCCTTCCAAGAGCCTCTTTTCTTTGCAAAAGAAAAGACCCTCGGGAGAAAAGAAAGCTAATAACCCGGGTTCAAATCCCGGCAGCCGCATATTAATCGATTTCAGCCAAACTTTTTCACCCATCTGTCCAGATATTTGAAGCATTTTATCAATTCCCTCCCATGTCCAGTCAATGAATATTCAACACGCGGCGGGATTTCATTGAACTTTTTCCTTGCGACCAGGCCAAGTTTTTCAAGCTCCTTCAATCGTTTCGACAGCGTCCTTGGGCTGATAGGGCTCATGTTTCCCGCAAGTTCACTGAACCTTACGGCTTCCAGGGTGCACAGTTCCTTTAGCAGGTGCAGCGTCCATTTTTTGCCGAGATAATTAAGTATTCTCGTGGCAGGGCATGATTTCTCCATGGGTCTCAACTTTACTTTACATTCGGATACTATCATTGTTTTAATGCCCGTGTGCTATATTTAATGAAGCGTTAACACTATAAAAATCTGATGTCATGGCAAGAATCGTAAAACTCGAGGCAGAAGGTCCGATGGAAATCAAAGTCGGTGGCGAAAGCAAATGGATTTGCATGTGCGGCCTGTCAAAAAACCAGCCGTTCTGCGACGGTTCGCACAAGCAATGCATCGGCGAAACGAAAGGAAAAGTTTACAAATACGTTTATGGTAAACGGATTGAGATTGTTTGATGGACGCAAAGCTAAAGCAGGCATTGCCATAATATTGCTGGTTTTTTTGATATGAAATCAGGTTTCCACGTCTGCACAGCAGCAATCGGTAATTTATATAAGCGGATTCGGGTTTTTGGCATTGCTAACAGTCTTATTCGTGCTGGCAATTCCGCTCCTGGCAAAATTCATCAAAAATGACGTAACGATTCAGCTATTGGCAAACCGGCGCTGGATTGGCATCTATTCATTTGTATTTGTCCTTATCCACGTAGTGCTGGTGGCGCATTTCTTTTTCAACTGGAACATAGGCAAAATGCTTGAGAACCCCAACAGGTTGCTAGGCGCAACTGCATTCATTATCCTGGCTGCTATGGCTGCGACTTCAAACGATGCGTCAGTCAGGGCATTGGGGAAATACTGGAAGTGGCTGCAATACCTGGTTTATGTGGCTCTTGGGCTGGTTCCTGTCCACTCCTTCAATATAGGCATGCTGTTCATGAAAAACGTTTATGCCCAGGCGTTTATTCTGCTGGCAGCGGTTGTAGTGATCATTGTGAAGGTGGGCTACAATCTCGCGGCAGCAAAGCGACCACTGTTTTAAAATCATTTTGCCATAACATTATACCATGACGACATGCCAAAGGTGTAGTGACCAGACTCACTTGTTAGAGAAGTGCACCTACTGCCAGAAATACATCTGCAGGAAATGTGAAAAAAGCGCCAGGCGCCTGGCAAAAATCAACAGGCTCATTATATGCAAGGATTGCTGGGGCAACATGGCCACCCGCATGCAGTTCAAGTCGGCCAAGGCGAAATAAAATAAGAAGAAGAATAATTCACTTTTCTTTTTCAACGCAAATGGCAACCTTCTTGCCGTCAATTTCCCATTCCTTTGTGAATGCTGCGGCCTTTGCCGCCACGCCAACATGTAATTTGGCCGCATTTATCTCTGCTTTCAATTGCGCTTCATATTTTTTGGCAATTCCCTCAAGCTCATTATCCCCTGTAATATATGCGGCAATCCTGTCGGATTCTATCAGGCTCATCTCTTTTCTTGCGCTCTGGATGCGCCTGCGCAATTCATTGAGCTGCCCCTCTTCCACCAGCTCCTTTGAGAGTTCCCTGTTCAGGCAGGCCGTGAACCTGTCGCCTGGCTGCTCGATGTAGCTGCCTCCCTTGGGCGCTGCCTCAGCCACAGCGATGGTTTTCACATTGGTGAGCCTTGTTATGACCGATGAGAATTCCCTGACTGCTTCTGCAACCTCGGCAGATGTGGTCACAATCTGACAATCGCCCACCGGCCTCCTCACATTCAGCCCGCCGGCCATCCTGGCATCAAGAATCTTGCTGAGAACCGCCTTTGCGATAATGTATTGGTTCTCCAGCCTGGTGTCTTTCAAAGTGTATTGGAATTTCGGGTAGTCCAGCAGGAATATGCTTTCAGCGCCTTCGTATTTCCTGAAGAACGACTGGTATATCCTCTCGGAAGAGAATGGGGTAAACAACGAGAGCAGTTTCAGCATTTCAAAGCTCACATGGTAGAGCACCTTGTGCGAGCCCTCGTTTTCCCTGCCTTTTATCAGCTTGATGTAGAACCTGCTTAGGTCATCTACCATAAAGAGGATGATTTCATTGAGCGCCCTGTGCACCTCGTAGCGGTCAAGGTATTCCGTCACTTTCTGCACGGTTGAGTAATGCCTTGAGAGGATATACCTGTCCTCCACATTCTTGCCAAGCCAGTTCACTTCCTCATCTGTGACTTTTGCATATTTATAGAACCGTGCAAGATAGACGCCTATATTTTTCAGTGTCGCAAGTATGTTGCCTGCCTCCTTGAGCCCAACCCAGGTGAATTTCAGGTCATCCCATACGGTGGAAGAAAGGCTCCACAGCCTGAACGTGTCGGCATCGAATTTTTCCATTATCTCCTCAAGGGAGACGTAGTTGCCCTTGGATTTGCTCATTTTTTCGCCATTTTCATCCACGAAGAAGCCATGCATGAGCACAGATTTGTAGGGCGCCTCGTTGTGGAGCACGCAGCCCGTGCCAAGCAGGGAATAGAACCAGCCCCTCACCTGGTCCTTGCCTTCGGTTATGAAATCAGCCTTTGAATATTTCTCGCCGCCGAGCGCGGCCCAGATGGCATTGCCGGAATCAAACCACACGTCAAGCACTTCTGGCACCCGGTGCATCTCGCCGCCGCACTTGCACTTGAACGTGATTTTGTCTATGTATGGCCTGTGAAGCTCAACGTTGCTGTTCCCGCTCCCTAATTCTTTCCGGCTCACGATTATCTTGCGCTGGCTGCATTTTGCATTGCCGCAAACCCAAATCGGCAGGGGTATTCCCCAATACCTTTGCCTTGAAATGCACCAGTCCGGGGCGGTGTTCACGAATTCCCGGAACCTCTCCTTGCCATAGGGCGGCACCCAGCCAATCTTCTCCAATTCATTGAGCATGGTCTGCTTGATTTTGCTGATGGCGATGAACCATTGTATTGTCTTAAGGTAAATCAGCCGCGTTTTGCATCTCCAGCAATTTGGGTACCTGTGGGTGATGGTCATTTTCCTGACAAGCGCGCCCCTTGCCTCCAAATCCTCAATTATTTTCTTGTTTGCATCGAATGCAGCCATGCCCTCGTAGGCAACCTCGCCGGTATATTTTCCTGACTTGTCAATGGGCGAAAACAGCTCCAGGCCGAACCGCTTGCCGATTATGAAGTCCTCCTGGCCATGGGCGGGTGCGCAGTGCACGAGCCCGGTGCCCTCCTCAAGGGTCACGAATTCGTCGCTCAGCACCACCTTCCGCTGTGCTTTCTTGCGGATAAGGTCGGCCAGCGGATGCTCGTATTTCATGCCTTCCAGCTCCTTGCCGGAAACCGTGCCCAGGATTACCGTGCTCTCTTCCCCAAACAATTCCTGCAGCTGCTCCAGCCTGTCGTTGGCAATTATCCAGGTCTCCCTGCCTACCTTTACTTTGGCATATTTGTAGAGCGGGTGGACCATCACTGCCATATTGGCCGGCAATGTCCACGGGGTGGTGGTCCAAATCACCAGATATTCATTATTTTTGCCGCTTAGGGCAAATTTCACGAATACGCTCGGGTCATTGACATCCTCATATTCCAATTCATAGTTGGCCACCGTGGTTTCACAGCGCGTGCAGTAGGGCAATACGTAATCCCCCTGAAAAAGCAGCCCTTTCTCATCGGCTTCCCTGATGGTCGCCCAGCTCCGCTCGATATAGCTGTCACTGTAGGTTATGTACGGGCTTTCCCAATCCATCCAGACGCCTACCCTGCCGAATTCCTTTGTCATGATTTTGACATAGGTGTCTGCGAATGATTTGCATTCCCCGATGAACTTTGCAATGCCAATTTTTTCTATGTCCTGCTTGTTGGTGAGCCCGAGCTTCTGCTCGACTTTCACCTCAATGGGCAGGCCGTGGGTGTCAAAGCCGGGCTGGGAGCGCACCCTGAACCCATTTGCCCGCTTGTACCTGCATATCACGTCCTTTATGCATTTGTTCCAGGCAGTGCCCGGGTGGATGCTGCCGGTCGCATAGGGCGGGCCATCGCAGAAATAGAAATATTCGCCGTTGGCGGTCTTTTCCTTGAGCTTCTCATAAATAGCGCTGGAAGCCCAGAATTTGAGGATGTCGTTGTCTGTTTGTAGTTCATGTGCAGTTCCAGACCCGGGACTCCGGACTCCAGACGCTTCAGGCTGTCGCATCTGCACCACTTGCGTTCGTTTGGCTTCGGAGTATCCTTGCGATAAAGGGCACCAGGAACATCAGGAATGTGTACATGATAAGCGCATCAGGCTTGCCCGCACCCCCAGCCACCAGCCCAGTGACAACCACCATCACATAAATGACACAGGCAGCTGCCACTATCTCAACAGAAGCGCCTTTTGTGCCGAAATAAGTAACCAGCACCACGGCCAGCCCGTAGATTGGCAACAGGTAGTTCACTCCATTTATCAGGAGATAGCCGAATGTCACCATAAGCCATATCGCAATGGCTGACACTAGCTCTTTGGGTACCTCAGAAGTCATATTATGTTTTTGGTTTGGGTATTTAAAAAACAAACAGGGAAATCATATATATGCGAAAGAGCCTCTGTTCTTTACAAAGGCCTTCTTTCTTTAGAAAAGAAAGAACCCCTGGGAATAAAGAAACTAAAAGACCTTCGGGAGAAAAGAAAGTATAAGTGCCATTTTCCACTTGCAATAGTGATTCCTATGCGAATAATTTTGCGCGACATGCGAAACAACCTGATAGTGGTCGTCCCCGAGAACCTGAACGACCTCTGGCACCTGAGCAAGATAATCGAGCCGGGCGACCAGGTGAAATGCCTCACCTCCAGGAAGGTCAAGACCGAGAGCTCCGAGGACCGCCAGAAGATGAAAATAGCCATTTCCCTTGAGAAATGGGAGTTCTCCCCCTACATCAACCGCCTTAGGCTCACCGGCAAGATGCTCTCCTCCAGCAAGGAGGACATGACCGGAGTGGGCTCCTATCACACCCTTGACGTCGAGCTTGACATGAAAATTGATATAGTCAAGCAATGGAAGGGCTATCAAATCAAGCGATTGGAGGCCGCAGCCCGCGAGCGCATCAGGAAACCGGTCACCATCGTGCTCATAGATGATGAAAAGGCTGTCTTCGGCGTTTTGCGGGGTTATGGCATTGAAGTGGTGACTGAGATTTACAGCCGCGCCTCCAAGGGTTCGGATACCCACGAGACCAAGATGCGCGAGTTTCTAGGCTCGGTGACTGCCAAGGCCTGCAGCGAGCCCAATGCCAAGCTGGTGATTGCCGGCCCTGGGTTTGCCAAGGAAAACCTGTGCAAGTTCATTGGGGAAAAGCATCCCGGGTTCAGCAGGAACATAATCATGGAGTCTGTTTCCTACGCCGAAGTGAACGGGTTCGAGGAGCTTTTGAACCGGGGCGTCATCGAGAAACTGGTGGGCGAGGAGCGGCTCGAGCAGGAAGCGAAATTGCTCACCCAATTCCTTGCCACCTTGGGAAAGGGAGATGGACTTGGAGTATATGGAAAGGAAAATGTGGCGACTGCAGTAAACTATGGGGCTGCCAGGGAGCTGCTCGTGCTTGACAATGCGCTCAGAAAGGATTCGGATGTGCAGGGCATCCTCGAGCAGGCAGAGAAGACAGGCGCGACAATACTGATTTATGCCTCGGAATCAGCCTCAGGAAAGCAGCTGGAATCATTCAAGGGGCTGGCGGCGATATTGAGATATAAAATAAGCTGAATTGCAGGGTGATTGTTATGGGGCAGAGCAAGAAACAGCTTCACAGGAATGCTGCGAAAATTAAGGCGAGGATTGCCGAGCTTGAGGGCTTGTGCAGGTTTGACCCGCTTAAGAGCAAGCCGAAGATACACGAGGAACTCGCGGAGCTGAAAAAGAAGCCTGCCGAAGAATAGGCGGGAATAAGTGCTTCTCATAAAGAATCATATTCTTATTTAAGTGTTAATCAACCTATTTAATCAACTTGGGCCAGTAGCTCAGCCAGGTCAGAGCGGCAGTCTTATACGACGAGCTTTGAGCCTTCTTTCTTTACAAAAGAAAGAACCCTTGGGAAGAAAGAAAGTAAAAGAGTCCCTCGGAAAGAGAAAGAAAAACGCTTTCTCTCAGAAACAAAGTTGTTTCTCGTCTGAGTTAGCTGATGGTCGGGAGAGGCCTCTTTTCTTTACACAAGAAAAGACCCCTGGGAGAAAAGAAAGTATAATTGCACTAGGGGGCAAAAGAATCTGATAGCATAGAATGGGGGCTCCCAACTCCGAATCTCCCCTGGCCCAAGCATTTTTTTCTTTTTTCAAAAAAGAAAAAACATCAGAACAGAAATTGGGCTCATAGCTCAGCGGTAGAGCGCTCGCATGGCAGAGGCCTCTTTCTTTACACAAGAAAGAGCCCTCGGGGAGAAAGAAAGTAAAAGTGCAAAACTGAAAACCGTTAACCCGAGACAATTGCTTCCAGATTGCGAGAGGCTGGGGGTTCGAATCCCCCTGAGTCCATAATCAATTTCTTCTTTTCGGCAGACTGAGAAGCTGCAACACGAATAGACAGATGTAGCTGCTGCGTCATAATTGTCTTTTTAGCAGGGATTTTCTTATAATCAGCTATAACTTTAGCAGGGTTAATCTTATAAATGAGTAATGTTATAGTAATACTTATGTTCATCAACAGGGATATTGACAAGGAGTTTGAGCTGGCGGACAGGACTCATAAGATTGTTGCGCTTATCGGCCCACGGCAGGCAGGCAAGACCACCTATCTGCAGGAACGCATGCGCAACGTAAGCAACGCAGAATTTGTCACGTTTGATGATGTGGATGTGCTGGAGGTATTTGATTCAGATATCAAGCTGTTTGAGCAACGATATGTGGCAGGAAAAACCCTAACCATCATTGATGAGGTTCAATATGGGAAAGGCGCAGGCCAAAAATTGAAATATCTTGCAGATAGAGGCTATAAGCTATGGCTCACCTCTTCTTCGCAATTGTTTCTTCAGAGCAAAGTGCTGTCACATTTGGTCGGGCGGGTGGCGTTGCTGGATTTATTCCCATTTAATTGGGCTGAATTTGCGTCTGCGCGCAATGCACAGCCAAAGCTGACCGCAATGGAAAAAACAAGATTGATTACCGAGCATATTGTTTATGGCGGTTATCCCAAAGTTGTATTAAGCACTGATGTTGCAGAAAAAACAGAAATTTTGAAAAATCTCCTGGAAACAGCGCTCATAAAAGATGCCATCAACTTCTTCGGCATTGACAAGGATGCCGAGCTAAGAAAGCTTGTTGCATATTTGGCATACACCACAGGTTCACTGGTTATATTCGACAAACTTTCAAACGACTTGGGGATAAATTTCCTGACGCTTGTGAAATACCTGGATATTTTGGAGAAATCAAACATCATCAAGCGAGTTAACCCTTATTACACCAACAAATCCCTGGAGCTGGTTAAATCTCCGAAATATTACTTCGTGGACACTGGCCTGCGGAATGCTGTTCTAAGCGAATATCCGGCATCGCTTGACAATACCGGCGGCCTGTTTGAGAATTATGTTTTTGCCGAACTCCTCAAAACCGGACATCCCGTAAATTTTTGGCGCACAAAGAGCAAAGCAGAGGTAGATTTTGTAATCAGCCAAGGGCAGAGAATCATACCTGTTGAGGCCAAGTTATCCTCGCAGGACATGCGAATCGAGCGGAGCCTGCATTCGTTTATATCCAGATATAACCCTTCTGAGGCATACGTTGTTTCATTGAACACCAACGAAGAAGCACCTGTTAACGTAAATGATACTCTTGTTTGGTTTGTCAACGTGCCAGAACTTCTTGAACGATTAAAAAACGCAGGAATTAACAAGTAGGTGGTGCAATTGTTTACTTCTGCTGTATCCTGACTACTTCTTTTACCGTTGCTTCGGCAATGGATTGTTTGAGGAGTTGGTTGTAGATTTGGACAAAATTTTGGGAGATTAGGTTTTCATGGTTAAGCTTGTAGAGTTTGGCTCTTCCAATTTGCCTGGTTTCCTTAACAACCCCCTGCCTTACCAATTCAGGGAAGAATGTGTGTATCGTGCTCCACGCTACTCCAGAATTTTTGGCTATTACTGTCAATGAATAATCAAAATCGCTAAACGTCAGCAGGAAATCCAGCACCCTGATGGTGGGTGTGTCTCCTGACATCATGGAACGAGTGCCGCATGATATGCGAATTGTAGGCGGCACCAACACCCGAGCCACAGGACAATTACATGAGGGCTCGGGTCGCTCCATGATGTCACCAAGCAGTTCAATGAACATGGATTTTTCTTCTTGTTCTTGCATGAATACTCCGAGGGCTAAAGCCCTCTGTCGCTGATGATTCGGCTTTAGGCGGGAGCATTCACTCCGGGTGCGCTCCACTAACTGCAGCTTGCGACCGCGCACCCTCGAAGTATTCATAAGTTCACCTTTTCTATATCCCATTCATCCCAGCTCATCTCAGCAAAGTAAGCAAATTCGCCAGTATTTTCTCTCCGTTTTCCGTGTGCCAGACTTCTGGGTGGAACTGTAGGCCGAATATGTTTTTCTTTTTGTGCCGTATTGCCTCCACCGCACAGGTCTCAGAATGCGCAAGCTTCACGAAATCTTTTGGCAATTTCTTTATTTCATCAAAGTGCGACACCCAAATCTTGAACTCCTTTGGCATGCCATCAAACAGCAAATCCTTGTCATCCACAACGAGCCTTGAAAAGCCGTATTCAGCTTTCCTGCCTTTCACAACCTTTCCACCAAGCACATGGGCAATCAACTGATGGCCCAAGCATATCCCTAACAAAGGAACCTCTTTTGATTCATAAATCTGTTTGATTGCATTGCTGCATTCGCTGTATTTGGTGTAGGCGTCCTTCTCAACCGACCCAGGCCCCCCTGACACGATCAGCATATCTGATTTAAGCAACTCGCTTTGCGGGGTTTCGGCATTGACGATTTTAGATTCCTTTCCCAAATCCCTGAGGCTGCGCCAAATCAAATGGGTGTACTGTGAACCTAAATCTACAATTAAAATCATGCAAACCCCTAGCATTATTTTAGCAGAACTAACCATTAATAAACAATCGTGAGCATGTCAGAGTTGAATGCTGCTGATGCAGCTTAGTTCTTGTTTTCGGCTCGATACTGCCTGTGTTTGGATGGGTGAGCTTGTGCATAAGATCAAAAAACATAAAACCCAACAATCACACATGACAAGAATAAAAATCAAGGATTTTGAAGTAGAAGTACTAGCCGAGGATGACGGCAGCTACTCAATTGCGTGCTCGGAGTTAGGAGTTTACGGCGTTGGAAAGACGCTGTCAGAGGCAAAAAACGATTTTTTAACTGTTCTTGATTTGCATTTGGATGTGTTGCGCCGGCAGGCTGTTAATGCATTGCAGGTTAGGGTGTGATAACTTGGGAACACCCAGCCATGTTTCTGGTGCTGAATTAATCAAGATATTGTGCAATCAGATTTTCCGAAGAACCCATCGAGCAGACTTTGTCTGCTCGAGCTATCGCGCAACAGCGCGATTCAATCGGCGACAGCAGTCGCCGAGCTATGCACCATCTGGTGCATTCAACTGCCTGCAAGGCTGACAGTACACAGATTGAGCCAGTTTGAATCGACCTGTTGGTCGATCAGTTTTCGCTAGCGCGAAAATCTCGCAAACTGTTGTTTGCGATAGCTCGACACTTTGTGTCGATGGCTCAATAGCACCGCATGCAGCACTGCTGT
>Ga0066637_10003821_pt1 | contig 10105 bp, 11 predicted proteins | sample CryGeyCG2014_020_FD_62737 | JGI IMG/M metagenome (GOLD analysis project Ga0066637, IMG submission 62737) | Groundwater microbial communities from aquifer - Crystal Geyser CG08_land_8/20/14_0.20 | ecosystem: Environmental > Aquatic > Deep subsurface > Groundwater | place: USA: Utah: Grand County...
CAGGCCGGTATGGGCCGTTTCCCCGGCCGCGTAAAGCCCGGGCAGGGCGGTGCGCCCGTTGGCGTCGGTCTCCACTCCGCCGCAGAAGAAATGAGCCGCCGGCACCACGGGTATCGGTTCGCGCGTTATGTCTATGCCGAGCCGCAGGCATTTGGCGTAAATGGTGGGGAAACGTTTGCGCAGGAAAGCCGGATTTAAATGGGTCATGTCCAGGTAGACGCAGTCGGCGCCGGTGCGCTTCAATTCTGAGTCTATCGCGCGCGCCACTACGTCGCGCGGGGCAAGTTCGCGGTCGGGTGAATAGCGCGCCATGAAGGCCTTTCCGGAGACGCCGCGCAAGATGCCGCCTTCGCCGCGCAGGGCTTCGGAGATGAGGAAGGACTTTTCCCTGGGGTGATAGAGGCAGGTGGGGTGGAACTGCACGAATTCCATATTCAGCAGCCGCAGTCCGGCCCGGTAGGCCATCGCCATGCCGTCCCCGGTGGCCACATCCGGGTTGGTAGTGTAGCGGTATACCTTGCCCGCCCCGCCGGAGGCCAGCAGCGTGCTACCCGCCAGAAAACTGCGCACGCGCCCGGTCTTCTCCTCCAGCGCATAAACGCCCAGGCAGAGATTCTTTCCCGGACGCGACCGGGCGGGCCTGCGTTCAAGTACAAAGTCAACGGCCGCGCAGCCGGGAAAGAACTTTATGTTCCGCGTGCGGCGGCAGGCTTTGAGCAGCGCCTGCTCTATTTCCCGGCCGGTGGCATCGGCCGCGTGCAGTATGCGCCGCCGGGAGTGGCCCCCTTCAAGTCCCAGCTCGAAAAGGCCCTTCCTGCGGTTGAACTGCGTCCCCAGCGCCACCAGCTCGCGCACCCGCGCCGGACCTTCCGTCACGGTCAGCTTTACTATTTCCGTATAGGAAAGCCCGGCGCCGGTGCGCAGGGTGTCGGCGATGTGCAGGCCGAAATTATCCCCGGCGGCGGTGACGGCGGCTATGCCGCCCTGGGCGAGGTTGGTGTTGGAGATCTCCGGGGAGCGCTTGGTGATCACCGCGACGGTGCCGGTTTCGGCCAGTTTCTTTGCCGCGAGCAGTCCCGCTACCCCGCTGCCTATCACCAGGAAATCGGAGCTATGTATGGACATGGGGCTTTTATTGACCGCCGGAAAGATTTACAATAGTAGACAAGCGCCGCGGGGGCTGTCGGTACCGGGCAACGGCTATATTTTATCATATATGCGCAGAGCGAATTTCAAAAAGCGGTTGATTGTTTACGGGCCTATCCTTATTTCGCTGGTGATACTGGTCGTGCTGGTCTATCCCAACCTGGATTCCATCCTTGAGACGGTAAAAACAGCCAGACCCTTCTACCTTTCTTGTTCCTTCCTTTTCTCGGTGGCAAGCTATATCCTCATCGGTCTCTCCATGTGGGAGGTGCTTAAGATACTCGGCCACAAGCTTCCCTTCTGGGAAGCCATAGGCATTGCTTATGTTTCCACCACGGTGAACTATTTCGTCTCTTCCGCCGGCGTGAGCGGCTTCGCCACGCGCGCGCACCTCCTGAGCAGGCGCAATATCCCCTACGGCATAAGCGTCACCTCCTCCGTGGTGATAAGCGTCTTCATCTACCTGGTGCTTTCCCTTATCATCGTGGAAGCCATGATATTGCAGATGTTCAAGTCCACCAATACGGGCCTCGCCTTTGTCGAGGGTATCGCAGGGGTGCTGGCCGTGCTCTCCTTCGCCTTCATCCTGGTGCTCCTGTTCTTCCACCACGAGCTGCGCTCCGTCTGGGCGCGCAAGATCTACAGCCTTGTCAACCACCTGCTGTACGCCTTCTCCAAAAAAGAGATCCCCGAAGAGACCTTCCTGCAGTTCGAGTCCCAGCTGGCCAAAGGCATTCACACCATACAGGCGCGGCGCTATGAACTTCCGCTGGTGGCGGCCTATATCTGCCTGGACTGGATCTGCAATATACTCATCCTCCATTACGCCTTCAGGGCGCTGGGCGTCCATATGCATACCAGCACGCTCATAATCGGCTTCGCGCTGGGCCAGATAATGACGGTCATCCCCATACTGCCCGGGGGACTGGGGGCTATGGAGGCCGCCATGACCGCCGCCTATTCCGGCATGGGGATCCCGGTCGGGCAGGCCCTTACGGCCAGCCTTATTTTCCGTCTCTTCTATTACCTGATACCGGCCTTCAGCAGTATTTTCATCTACTGGGGCCTGCGTATGTCCGAGCCGGCGTATGATTTTTCGGGCCGCTCTCATCGCAAACACGGAGGAGAACATGCCGATAGAAAAATTCCTTAACAGCTCGCCCGAGGTGCCTCCGGGGGCGTGGGTACACCCCACGGCCTGCCTGATAGGCCGGGTAAAGCTTGGCGACGGGGTCTCGGTGTGGCCTGGCGCGGTCATACGGGCCGATGTGGAACCGATAACGATAGGCCGGGGGACCAATATACAGGACCTGGCCGTGCTGCACCCGAACGAGGGTCTGCCGGTGGTGATAGGAGAGGGAGTAACTGTAGGACATTCTGCCGTCATCCACGGTTCAGTGGTGGGCGACCACTGCCTTATAGGCATGGGTTCTGTCGTGATGGATTGCGAGATAGGCGAGTACTGCCTTATAGCCGGGGGAGCGGTGGTCACGCCCGGCGTCAAGATACCTCCGCGCAGCCTGGTGATGGGCGCCCCGGGCAGGGTCAAAAGGCAGCTTACCGACGAAGAGTGCGCCGCCCTGGTAAAGTCCGAAAAGATCTACATAGAGCTGGCCGGCAGCTACCGGCGGGGGGAGGCGCGATGAGCGGCCGGAAAATAGTAATGATAGAGGACAGCAAGGCCGCCTCCGCCGTGCTCAAGGAAGTCCTTGAGGCGGAAGGACATACCGTGCTGCACGCGGCGGACGGCGTGGCGGGGCTGACGCTGGCGCGGCGCGAGAAGCCGGACCTGGTGCTGCTGGACCTGCTGCTGCCCAAGCTTAACGGCTACGATGTCTGCAATGCGCTGATGCGCGACAATCTGACCCGCCATATACCGATACTGATAATCTCCACGCTGGATAATCCCGAAAGCGTAGAGAAGGCAAAACTATGCGGCGCGCGAAACTTCATGAAAAAGCCGTACAACCTGGAAGACCTGCTCCGGGAAATAAAGCGGCTGCTTCCGCAGTCCTGAAAAAGATCTATACCCGCCTGCTGAAGGCTTTCGGCCCGCAGGGCTGGTGGCCCGTCACGCCGCCGGGCGCGTCCGCGCCCGCCTATACCCCGGGGCTCTACGGCCCTCCTACCGGGGCCGGCATCCTTGAGATATGCGCCGGCGCCATCCTGACGCAGAACACTTCCTGGAAGAACGTCGAGAAAGCGCTTGAGGCGCTGAATAAGGCCCGGCTGCTGTCCATGGAGGCGCTGGCCGCCAGCCGCCCGCCCGTCCTTGAAAAGGCCGTGCGCTCCAGCGGCTACTACCGGCAGAAAGCCCGGCGGCTTAAGGAATTCTGCGCGAAGGTCCTGCGGGAGCATCCAGGCGGACTTGAGCAGTGGTTCTTGTCCTCGCCTCTTCCCGCGCTGCGCTCCGGGCTGCTTTCGTATAAAGGGATCGGTCCGGAGACGGCCGACTCCATGGTCTTATACGCCGCGGGCAAACCTTCCTTTGTTATCGACGCCTATACCCGGCGCATAGTGTCCCGCGTCCTGGCCGCGCGGGACCTGTCATACGACGGGCTGAAACGGCTGTTCGAGCGCGGGCTACCGCCCGACGTAAAGATGTATAATGAGTATCACGCGCTGCTGGTCAGGCTGGGCAAGGAGTTCTGCAGAAAGACCAAGCCCTTGTGCGCCGCCTGCCCCCTGGCCGCGGTCTGCGCCAAAACAGTTTTTGAGAATTCCGCGCGACACATGGATTGCTCGACTTAAGTCCTGACGGATTTGATAAATATATGAAAAAAACAGAACAACTTTTGGACGACGGAAAATTTAAGCGCGCGCTGGCGCGGCTGAAGGAGTCGGGACCCGCTTCCGGGCCTGCGGCGGACCGCTTCCTGCTTAAGGGCGAAGCCCTGCGCGGGCTGGGACTGTTCGCCGCGGCCATAAAGGAATACGGGGCCGCCCGCTCCGCGCCCGGCGGCCGCCGCCTGGCGGCCTTCCTCGGAGAGGCGCGCTGCCACAGGGCACTTGGCAATAAGCACAAAGCGCTTTCCTCCGCAAAAAAAGCCCTGGAGCTTTCAAAAACAGACGGCGGGTTCAAAGACGAAGCCCGGCTGGAATGGGCGCTGGCCCTGCGTCTTACGGGCCGCCTTGGCGAAGCCGCGGGGCTCCTGGTAAAAATACTCAGGGACTATAAAAAGGCGGGGGATCGTGGCGGCGCGGCCTTCGCGCTCTGGGCCCTGGGAGGTCTTTACCGTTTGCAGGGCCGCTATGCTGAAGGGATCACGGCTTTTGAAAATTCCTTTGCCCTGGCTAAAAAAGCCGGGGACCAAGCCTCGGCGGGTTATGCCCTGTTCGGGCTGGGCGGCATACTGAGGGTTGCCGGGTTCATGGGACGGGCGCTGGACTGCTATGCGCGGGCCAGGAAGTCCTTTGCCGCCACGGACGACACCTTTGCCAAAGCTTACGCGGAATGCGGCACGGCTAATGTCCTGCGCCAGCTGGGGCGCCTGGAGGAGGCCCTGGCGGGTTATGAGCGGGCGCACAGGCTTTATTCCGGCCTTTCCGACTGGGCGGACCTGGGGTTCGTGGAATGGGGAATGGGGGAAATACGCAGGCGCGGGGGGGACTTCCCGGGGGCGCTTAAGAATTACCGCAGCGCAATGAAGCTGTTTAAAGGCCGGGGCGAGCCGCGCGGCGAGGCGCTTACGCTGCTCTCCCTGTCTTACCTGTATTACCTTACCGGCGCGGCCGACCGGGCGGAAAAGTCCCACGCCGCGGCGCTCAGGTTCATACAAAGCCATGGCCTGCACACGCATCTTGAAACCTTCACCTGAGCGGTATACGCGTTTGCGCAAGAACTTGCCCGCCGCAGCGGGGTGGGCCGCCTTCGCCGCCGCCTGTTCCGTTTTTTTTCTGCCGGCCGCGAACCCCGACATTTTCTGGCATCTCTCCGCGGGCAGGTATACGCTGGCGAACTGGGGTCCGCCCCGCGCGGATTTCCTCTCCTGGCCTCTCTACGGCGCCGCCTGGGCCGACTTCGAATGGCTGCCGCAGACAGCTTATTACCTGCTGTATAAAGCCGCCGGGTTCAAGGCCCTGGTCCTGTTCAAAGCCCTCCTCCTGACGCTTACGCTGCTGGTTTTTCGCCGCCTGCTCCTGCTTTATGACCGTGCCGCGGCGGCGCCTTTCGCGCTTTTGTTCCTTGCCGCGGCCATAGCGGCCAACTGCGACGTGCGCCCGGATAATTTTACCCTGCTTTTCTTTACACTTACGCTTTATTTCCTGGAACGGAGCCGCCTTCAGGGGTTCCCCGGCGGGAAACTATTCCCGCTGTTCTTTATTATTTTTTTTACGGGCTGGGCCAATATACACGCGGGGTATCTTTACGGCCTGGCCCTTATAGGCTTTTACGCCGCCGGCAGTTTCGTTTCCGAAGAAACGTCCTTTATCGGCGGGAAGGGGCCTTTTGTCCGCCCGGTTGCGGCCCTGAGGTACTTGCGCTGTCTCCTTCTTGGCCTGGCTTCAAGCCTGCTCAACCCGTACGGCTGGAAAATATACTCCGTGGCGCTGGACCACACCGGGTATATGGGCGACCTTGAGCGCTATATACGCGAATGGGGCGGGTCCAGCCTGGCCGACCCATACCAGTGGCCTTACTGGCTGGCGCTGGCCGCCGTCCTGCTTTCCCTGCTGTTCTTCGCGCTGAAAAAACGCCGCGTGGTATACGCTCATCTCGTCTGCGTCCTCTTTTTCGCCTGGGTTTCCGCAGGACATGTGCGGCATATCCCGTTCTTCATGCTTACGGGCCTGGCGTTCATGCCGGCGCTGCCCTGGGAGGAGGCGCTGCCGGCGGCTGGCAGGCGCTATCTCCTGGCGGCCGGCCTGTGCCTGTTGCCGCCGGGTCTGTGGTATTATCAGCGCTATATCTGGAGCCATTACACCGGCCGGTACTCCGAAATGCGGTGCTCCTCGCCGGGGCTGGCGGATTTTCTGCTGGAGAACAAGCCTGAACTTTCCGGCCTGCGCCTATATAATGCCTGGGGCTGGGGCGGGTGGCTGGGCTGGGCGGCCGCGCCGGACTACAGGGTATTCATGGACGGGAGATACCTTTTTCACGGCAGAATACGGGAATTCGCGGCGCCGGATAGTCCGGCCAAGTGGCGGGAACTGATAGAGAAATACGGGTTCGAGCTTATGCTGGTGCCCAGGTCTGAGTCCCCGCTTATCGAGATCCGCTATTCCGGGCCGGACGGCATAGAACAGCTCTCACGCCGCCCGGCTTACCTGGTCTACCTGCCCAAGAAGGACTGGGCCGTGGTATACTGGGACCTGCGCTTGACGGCCCTGGTCAGGCGCTCCGCCGTGCCCGGGCAATGGCTTGCCCGGCGCGAATTCAGATACCTCCGCCCGCTTGATCTGCACAATCTCGCCGAGCCCGTGCTGTCCGGCGCCATCCCGCTGGCGGGGCTGCGCAGAGAGCTGGACCAGTACCTTGCCGGGCACAAAAAAGACGAGGAGACCTCAGCCGCCCGGGAGGCGGCCGTTCTTGCGGATGAGCTTGAAAGAGCTTGCGCCCGGCAGGGCGCAAAATGTTCGGGTGCCGGGAGCTATAGTTTAAAATCCCAGCCCAGGTAGAGCTCGCGGGCCTTCGGATCGTTGAGCAGGGTGTCCGCGCCGCCTTCTATCAGTATCCGGCCGTCGTACATAAGGTAGGAACGGTCGGTTATAGAAAGCGTTTCGCGTACATTGTGGTCGGTTATAAGCACCCCTATCCCTTTTTCTTTCAGGTGCAGTATCACCTTCTTGAGCTCGCTGACGGTTATCGGATCGATGCCGACGAAAGGCTCGTCGAGGAGTATTATCCTGGGCTCGTTTATCATCACGCGCGCCACTTCCAGACGCCGTTTTTCTCCCCCGGAAAGGGACCAGGCTTTCTGGTCTTCCAGCTTCGTCAGTCCGAATTCGCCCAGCAGCGCGTCCACGCGGCCTTTTATAGCGCCGCGGTCCTTTACCGTGCGCTCCAGTATGGCCTCCAGGTTCTGCGCCACCGTAAGGCCGCGAAAAACGGTGGGCTCCTGCGCCAGGTAGCCCAGGCCGCCCTGCGCGCGCCGGTACATTGGCTCTTTTGTGGCGTCCCGCCCGTCTATGAATACCCGGCCGGAATCCGGTTCAAGAAAGCCCACCAGCATATGGAAGGTGGTGGTCTTCCCGGCGCCGTTCGGGCCCAGCAGGCCGCAGACCTCTCCGGAATTTACGTGGAGGGAAATACCGTTGACCACCGGCCTGCGGCCGAAGGATTTTTCCAGGAGGTTCGATTCTAGTTTCATGGGCGCATTGCCGGCGCGGCGTCCCGGGCAGGCACATCTTTAACCCAGCCGGAGACCTTATTATAGAACTTAATGTCGCGGCTGTCCCGGAAGAACTTCATGCTTTCTGCGGCTATGGCGAAATCGTAGCCTTCCCGTTTGCCTATGGCGGCCGGCAGGCTTGTGCCCGGAAGCCGGGTACAAGTGCCCGGTTGCAGTGCAGGATCTCCGTCGGGAACCCCGGTGGAGTTGTATAACAGGAAGGTTTTCTGCGTGTCGTCGTAAAGGCCCCTGTCCGAATACATATCCAGGTTTTCAGTGGCCAGTGCAAAATCCCCGCTGAAATGCATAAGCCGTTTTTGGTTCTCGGCTTTTGCGCGGTCGGAGCGGCCGTCTAGCGTCCTGTCGTCCGCGCCCCGGTACTTCATCCTGACCGGCAGCGCGCCGCGTTCGAGGAAGGCCTCCTCGGCGTTTTCAAGGTACCGCGCCCGGTCGCAGAACATCTCCACTCCTGAAGCGTCCGCGAAAGAGCGCAGCGCGTATACGGAGCCGTCCAGGTCCCAGGCGCTGCGTGCGCGGAGGTAGACGGCGTGGTCGGCTTTCAGCGTGTAGAGCGGATTGCGGAACGAGACGCTGCCCGTGAATTCCTCCGTATCTTTAACGCGGTCCATCTTCCATTTATCACTCTTCACTACGGAGCCCCTCAGGAAGTCGTTGCCGCCCGTGGCCGCCGCGGCGGGCGTGGCGAGCAGGAAGGCGGCAGCGAGGAGGAGGCTGTTCATCTGGCTAGGCGGGTTTCCTGGTGAAGCAGTTCTATCTCGGAGAGGTCCGGGTTGGCGGTGAACCCGCGTCCTGTTATTACCGTGCGTTCCCTGTAGATCGTAACCGGCTCATCCGTCCAGATCTTGTCGCGCGCGGTGCTGAAGAACAGCTTGGAGGTGAGCAGCTTCATGCCGTCCTTCCTGGAGTCCACCCGGACATCGCCGGTTAGTTCGGTCTCCTTTTCGCGCATGAGCAGTTTCCCGTCCCGGGCTTTTATCTCGGAGGACATGATCTTGCCGTCGTAGAACCTGATCTCCGGAGAGGTGAAGAGTATAAGGCCCTGTTTCTCAAGCATGCGGGCGGTCTTCGCGTTCAGCCGCCAGCGGGAGGGGCCGGCGTTCACCTCGGCCATGGTGAAGCCGTTTATCAGGCTGGTGCCGGGAGCGGCATCGGGGGTTTTCGGCGCTGAGCAGGCGCAGAAAACCGCCGCGAAGAGAACGGCGAAGGGTCTCAGATCAGGCCTTCCTTGAGCAGGTCGCGCTCGTCTATTATCCCCACGGGGCGGCCGGTGCGGGAATCGGTGACCGGCAGATTATCTACGCGCTTCTCTGAAATGAGGCGGGCCGCCTCTATTGCCATGGTCTCGGGATGGACCGTGAGGGGGGAGCGCGTCATCAAGGCGGAAATATGGCCTGACAGAGCCGAGAGTCGTCCGCCCTGCAGGCAGCGGCGTATGTCCCCGTCGGTGAAATAGCCGGTGAGTTCCCCCGCGGCGCCGGTCACGGAAACCGCCCCGGCCTTTGTGCGCGTCATAACTTCCAGGGCGCGTGCCAGCGTGTCGCCTTCGCGCACCACCGGGTTCTTGCGGCCCTTATGCATGAGGTCCCGCACCCTGATATTCAGCAGTTTCCCCAGGTTGCCGCCGGGATGCAGGCGCGCGAAGCGGCTCCTGTCAAAGCCGTTGAGGCTCATCAGGCAGACCGCCAGCGCGTCGCCCAGGGCGAGCATAGCCGTGGTGGAGGAGGTGGGCACTATCCCGTGCGGGCAGGCTTCGGAGCGCACATGCAGCCGCAGCACTATATCCGCGCAGCGCGCCAGGCGCGAGGAGGTGTTATTGGTGACGGCGATGACCGGGAGCCCCTGCTTTTTCAGGATGGGGACGAGTTTCGCGGTCTCCTCGGTCTCGCCGGAATAGGATAGAGCTATGGCTATGTCGTCGGCCGCTATCATGCCGAGGTCGCCGTGCAGGGTTTCCACCGGGTGCAGGTAGAGGCTGCGCGTACCGGTGGAGGCCAGCGTGGCCGCTATCTTCCTGGCTATAAGCCCGGATTTCCCCACTCCCAGCAGCACCGTCTTGCCCGGGCGGCCGGCTATGAGGCGCACGGCCTTTACAAAGCCGGCGTCAAGCGTCTTAACGAGGCCGCGGACAGCCCGGCTTTCGGCCTCGATCACTCCCTTTGCTGTCCTGAGTAAGGCTAAGTCGGTTTTTGTCATTTAGGCGGCGCCTTATGCGGGTTTAGCCACGGGGTCATTTCCTTCGGTATCTCGCGCTGATCGTAAGGCGGCGGCAGCTTGTGCAACAGGTAGCTTACCAGGAAAAACCCGGCTATCAGCGAGAGGTATATCCAGGAAAGGGTTTTTAAATGCCATTTCCAGTCAGGGAACCAGGCGGGAGGCATGGAAAGGTTGGCGCCGCACTTCTTGCAGAGTTTGATGTTTTGGCGGTTGTCCTGGCCGCAATTGATGCATTTCATAGCGTTCCCTCTATTTGCCCGGAGATTTCCTTTGCCAGTTTATCCATGCGGTTGAGCGCCGAAACCAGGGGTTTCACGGAGTTCAGCCGCAGCGAGTTGGGCCCGTCGGAAAGGGCTTTTTCCGGGCGCGGGTGCGCCTCAAAGAATATCCCC
>Ga0066637_10003827_pt1 | contig 10096 bp, 9 predicted proteins | sample CryGeyCG2014_020_FD_62737 | JGI IMG/M metagenome (GOLD analysis project Ga0066637, IMG submission 62737) | Groundwater microbial communities from aquifer - Crystal Geyser CG08_land_8/20/14_0.20 | ecosystem: Environmental > Aquatic > Deep subsurface > Groundwater | place: USA: Utah: Grand County...
TTGAGGATAATAAAAAACAGTACCTTGACGAGCGCGAGAAGATCTTCAAACCAGATTGTCCGATTGAAGAAAAGAAAAAGCTGATTTTTATTTTGGCTCATTTAGGGACTTTGGAAAGTGTGGCGGTTTTAGAGAAATATCTAAAAAATCCTGACCAAGAACTGCGCCAATGGGCAGAAACGGCTTTTGACGAATGTAAGGCCTTTTTAAAGAGTGATGTTTTGCAAGACGATTTTGCTTCAGTTACCTCTGGCGCCGGCAAGCTTGAGGGAAAACTGCGATTTTATTTTGTTTTATACTCGGCGCAAAAGAAGAATTTTACCGATGATGAAAAAAAGTTTATTGTTAGCACAGTTCAGCAGTCCGCGGATTTTTTGCGGTTTGTTATAGAAAAGATAGAAATTAATCAGAAGTATTGTCTGACAACCGCTCTTCATACTTTAGAGCAAGCGCCAGCTGAATTGATAGAAGAAATTATTGATAGATGCAATTTGGTCAATAACCTGATTGCCGATAATTTTTTTGTTATCAACACTCATAAACCGACAGAAAAAGAAATTTTTAATGCTGGCAATTAGCCAGTAAGATAATGGTTTTTCAGTCGCTCTTTTTTATTTATGGTTTACTTTTTTGCTGAAATAGTTTATAATATGAGGTGTAATAATTAATATTTCGTAATTATGCAAAACCAAGAAAATTTAACTCAAACTCCATTAGAAAGTCGGTTATCTGACGAGACACTACCTCAAAAAGAAAAACTCACCAAACTTTGGACATTTTGGACTTTTTTAGGAACAACGTTGATTTTTTTAATATTGGGCGGTTTGGCTTTGGCTAAATATAGTGGTGGAAAGGCAGTGGTTCAACCGCAAGATGTAAAAAGACCGGACATAGTGAATGTCAATCAAACTCCAGAAAAGGAGGGTAGCCAACTTTCCTTGATTATTGCCACTCGCGAGTGCCGCGATATCGCCAAACAAGTCAGGATTAAAAAAGTCGTGGCCAAAACCGATACGGAAATTTATGCCGTGGCCGAGCTTACAGAACAAGAAAAGAGTCAACTGCTTCAGCAGAGTTGCGTGAAAAAAATTACCAATGATAAAAACGAGGCCAAGAATTTAATCAGCGCGGCGAGTCAAACTTTACAGCAAGAAACTACGCGAGATATCAAGGATAATAAACTAGAAAAATCCATTTTAGGCAAGGATATTCAAAGCAAGGAGGATTTAGTTAGATATTTAAAAGCCAAGCACGGCGTTACGCCAATCCAGCCAGGACAAATTTCTAACTATCAGGCCTATGTGACGCCTGGCGATGCGGCGGTTAGTCAAGTTGCTCAAAATTACAATGGCTACGAACCAATCTATGACTTTGGCGCCAATAATTGGGTTTGGGTTTCTGATGAAGTTTTATATGGTCAGTTAGAAAACTGGGTTTATCCAAATTATTTCTTGACTGCTACGCCGTCTTTGCCGTCAAATCCAGTGTCTAATTATGTCGCTGGTGACTGTGAGGATCAAGCCAACGCTTTAGTTTCAACAATTAGAGCTGATGGTTTATCGGCCGACAACGTCCGGACGGTTTTAGGGTTGGTGAATTTTAACGGTAATATTGGCGGCCATGCCTGGGTAGAGGTTTATCAAGATAATCAGTGGGTCCCCTTAGACGCAACCTCGGGACCTTATTATAACAATGGTCAGTTTGTCCAAACTCAAGCGTTGCCTTTTGATTATTTTGCCACCCATGAATTTCCGGTTCTGGAAAGATGGTTTTATTACAACGACCAGTACTTTATGGATATTTCGGCAAACTCGGGCAATGCGCCAGTTCATTGGGCGCAAAGTGGAACACCTTCTTTTGAATTTTGAATATTCACAGACGACACAAACACTCACGAACTTATCACAAACCACTGACCTAGCTTAGCTGGGCTGACATAAAAGTTTGTGGTCTGTGGTGAGTCAGTGGTAAGTTCGTGTCGTTCGTGACTAGTTTGTGAAATATATGTCCAAAAAGAACATTTTTCTCATTTTAACCATCATTTTTTTTGTTTTTGATATTGTCTTAGCATTAGTCGTTTTTAAGCCCAGCGTTTTTAAATTATCAAGATTAGGAGAAGAGCCGTTTCTAAAACCCGCCAAAGAAGAGAAACAAATTAAAGTGGCCGAAGATAAATCGGGTGTCACCCTTTTAGTTAATTCCGAAACCGTCGGCCGTTATGAAAAGTTTGAAATCAGCTTTAAAAATGGTAAAACATATGATAATCCCTTCAATCCTGAAGAAGTTGAAGTCAACGCCTATTTTATTACGCCTTCCGGTAAAGAGGAAGTTTGGCCAGGGTTTTGGTATCAGGATTATAGCAGTAGGGCAGAAACCTCAACCTACACCAACAGGCACGGTGAGACCGTAACCGAAACAAAAAACATTTACACGCCTGTTGGCGAACCTTTCTGGATGTTCCGCTACGCACCAATAGAAACAGGGGAATACAAATATTACCTCACAATAGAGGAAGGAAACGGCGCGAAGATGCGCTATCCGCAAAGCGGCTACCTGAAATTCAGCGCCATAAGCTCAAATTCCAAGGGCTATGTAGAGGTAAGCAGGAAAGACAGTGACTATTTTACCTATTCAAATGGCGAAACCTTCTTCCCAGTGGGGCACGGGCCTGAAATGAGCGAGGAGAAGCTGCGAAATTTTGCACAGCACAAGATGAACATCGTGCAGGCGGAGTTCAGCCCTGGTTTTAAAGATGGGCTAAATGGCGGGAAACTCGGACAATACGACCTTGAAAAGGCATTTATATTTGATGGTCTACTCGGGCAGGCAGAGGATTCAGGGATTTATACCCAGATGGGCGCTCTGGTCGGCTGGCCCGAATTTTCAGATGACAATAGCCAGATGGGCGGGAACTCTCATTGGGATGAAAATCCATATAATAAGAAAAACGGAGGGATACTTGATTACCCTTTGCAGTTTGATAGCAACGAGCAGGCGAAAAAATATTTTAGTAACAGGGTACGCTATATGATAGCGCGCTGGGGCTACTCAACAAATGTTTTCTGCTGGCAGCTTTGGGGCGAGTACGATATGCGGCTGGTTGTTGCCAGTGAGGAGAACAAAAAATACTATTCCGAGGAAGCGCTCATAAATTGGCATCGCGAGATGAGCGATTACATAAAGACGCTTGATAAGAGGCACCTGGTTTCAACCGCCGAAGCATTCGGCCCAAATGAGCGCATCTGGAACCTCCCCTCACTTGATTTTGCGGTTATACACGATTACGATCAGCCGATTGACTGGAACCTCCCGAAAAAAGTTGAACTTTACAAAAATCTTGGCATGAAAAAACCTATTTTGGTGCAGGAATACGGACCCGAATATCTTTTAGGTATTGCTAATTTAAGCGAGGCTGCTAATCAACTAGGTTATCATAATCCTTTATGGCAGACAGTCTTAATGAAACTCGTGGGTGCGCCAATGAAATGGACTTGGTATGATGACCCTCGGGAGCAGACGATGAATTTAGATGAACATTATCAGATACTTGCTGATTTCTTTAAAGGTGAGGATTTGGCTAATTGGGGGATAGATGTTATTGAACCGTTAGATCTTTCGGCAAAGCAGAATATTGAGCCAATTATCCGGCAAAAAAAGACAGGGGAAACAGTCGTTGTTAGAGAAGGTGGTTATATTTCGCCAGTTAAAATGTATGCCTTGGGAAATTATCGGACAGCTTATTTATGGCTCCATGATTTAAGAAATAGTTTATCGGAAGTGCAAAACACCGATTATACTCCTCAAGTAATGCAGAATATCAAATTTCAGCTTAATAATTTAACCGACGCCAAATATCAAGTAGAGTTTATTGATACTTGGAATGGTCTTGTCATTGAAAAAAAAGAAATTCAGTCAAATAGCGGTTCATTAGTTGTAGATGTTCCTCAATTTACTAGAGATATCGCGGTTAAGGTTAAGTATTAAACCTAAAATCTAAAACCCAAAACCTTTAATATAAAAGAAGATTAAGAGTCTTCCTTTTATTTTACGAAATTACCAAATTTTAGTATAATTTAAGCACTATGAAGATGAGTTTAGTTGATAACTTAGTCAAGAAGATTCAGAAAGAGTATCAGCTTTATGCTCCCATCAAACAAGATCAGGAGCTTTTTATTACCAGGGTAGAAGATATTGAAGAGATTGATTATTCTGGGAAAATGCCTTTAAATTCCTGGAAGCATTTATTCTTGCCGCCAGATGAAGCATTATTTGATTATCAGCATGATTGGCAAAGGCCCTCGGTCAATTACCCAAAGTTAGGCGCTTTAAATATGACGGTTTTGGATTTGAAAGCTTTGGGACTTTTAGATTTAGTCTTTGAAGACGATCCTTATTATCAGGAACGGCGCCGCCAGATTTTAGTGATGGGTTTGTCAGTGGGCGTGCCGACAGAGCAGAATTTTCAAGAATGGAAACTGTTCAGCTTGAAGTTAGAAGAAAATATCTTGGAGCATCTGCCGTTTGATATCTTTTTGGCAAAAAACAAAATAGGCGATTTTAAAATTTATGCCGGTTCAGAAAAAGGTCAAAAAATTTTGGAAAAGAGCAGCATTACTAATTATGAAAATGTCAAGTTTGCTGGTTTAATTTCTGAAGAAGGACTTGACCCAAAGATGGTAGAGTTAGAAAAAGCCGTGAGAAATTCAAAGGACCATAAATTATGGGATGAGCTGGATAAAATTTGTTTGGCTTGCGGCAAATGTTCAGTAGTCTGCCCGACCTGTTTTTGTTTTGACTTTGAGGATGAACCAAAAGAATCATCCATCAGCCGTAAAAGAGTCTGGGGTAATTGCTTTTATCCGGAATTCACCAAGATTGCCGGCGGCCAGGATTATACTGTGACAGTCAAAAATAAACTTCAGTTTTGGTATGAGCATAAGTTTGTTAGAATTCCTAAAGAGTACAAAGTGCCGGGCTGTGTTAGTTGTAATCGTTGTACTAAAGTTTGCCCGGTGGGCATTGATATTGTGGAAAATTTAAGTCGATTAAGTCGTAAGTCAAATGATAAATCCATATTTACCACATCCCGTAGAAATTCTAAACGTTAAGCAGGAAACTTCAGATGTTAAGCTGTTCCGGTTGAGATTTTTAGATCAAAAGAAACAAAAAGGCTTTTATTTTTGGCATGGCCAATTCGCGGAGGTCGGACTGGCTGGAGTAGGGGAAGCGCCGTTTGATATTTGTTCCAATAGTACTGACAGCACTAAATATTTTGAAGTCGCTATTAGAAGAGTCGGCCGACTAACCGAAGTATTACATCGGTTAAAAAGTGGCGCTCAACTATTTGTCAGAGCGCCTTTAGGCAAGGGTTGGCCTGCCACCAAATTCCTTCAAGCAAAAAATCTTCTCTTAGTCGGCGGCGGTTGTGGCTTTGTGCCTTTAAAATCAATTATTGAAGAGGTCTCTCCAGACTATGCCAAGAAGCATCAAGTTCAAGTTTTCTACGGTTGTAGCGACGGATCCCAGGTTTTATTTAAAGACCGCTATCAGGCTTGGCAAAAGTCCGGCATCAATTTAAAAATTATTTTTGACAAACAAAAACCATCCAAAAAAGCAATTAACGGCATCGTCTGCAGTTATGGTTTAATCACTAAATTATTTGATACTGAAAAAATAGTGAATAATGCTTCGGCTTTCTTATGCGGCCCACCAGTGATGTTCAAGTTTGTCATTAGAAAATTAAAAGAGCGCGGCTTTGTTGATGAGAATATCTACGTTTCACTGGAAAGGCGGATGTATTGCGGCATTGGTATCTGCCAGCATTGCGCCATTGGTGATAAATATGTCTGTAAAGATGGTCCAGTTTTTAATTATTCAGAGATTAAAGATATACCCAATATTTTTTCATTTAAAACTTTGTCCCGAGTGTAAAAGAGGGATTAAAAATTAGAAATTCAAAATTATCTATGTTATTTCTCTGGATTATCATCTTTTGCTTCAGTTTATTTATTTTAATCAAGGCCGCTGATTTTTTTACCGAAAGCGCGGAAAAAATCGGGTTAAAATTAAAAATCCCTCCATTTATTCTGGGGGTGACGATTATTAGTTTTGGCACAACTTTGCCGGAATTATCTACCGCGATTGTAGCGGTGCTTAAAAATCAGTCAGAAATCGCTGTGGCCAATGCCATTGGTTCAAATATTACTAATATTCTTCTGATTATTGGTCTTATCGCCGTTGTTAGTAGCAAGTTAGTAGTTAAACGAAGTTTAATTGATATTGAGCTGCCATTTTTAACAGCGGCGACAGCTCTTATAGTCATTACTTTATGGGATAAACAAGTGACTTTAGGTGAAGGTATAGTATCAATTTTAGGATATATCACTTACGCTGTTTGTATGATTCGTAGCGGTCGCAAGTTTGGGGGTAAGCTGGAAGGAATTATACCTGGCGAAGATATTCCCGTAACGAGGGAACATTGGTATTATTACCACAAAAAGAATCATAAATTTGGCTTGCACCTTCCATTATTTATCATTGTGAGTATTATTTTTGTCTATTTAAGTGCTAAATTTACCGTTATATCAATGACTAGCATTGCCTTAATAGTGGGTATTCCCATTAGTTTAGTTACCATGTCGGCCTTAGCTTTAGGTACATCTTTGTCGGAATTAGCCGTGGCTTTTACCGCGGTTAAAAAGGGTAAGTATGAAATTGCTTTAGGCAATGTTTTTGGCGCGAATATCTTTAATGTTTTAATGGTGATTGGCATCCCGGCATTGTTTAAGAATCTTACGGTAGATGAAGCGACTTTTTCGGTGGGATTGCCTTTTATTATCGGCGCGACGGTGCTTTATATTTTTTCTGGAATCACTAAGAAGATTAAACGTGCCGATGGGGTAATGTATCTTTTGATTTATATTTTGTATCTTGCTAAATTATTTGGATTATTTTAGTCGCAGATAGATGCGGCTGGTCGCGGACCTAACGCAAATTTTAATAATTATTATTACGAACAATGCATTTACCAGACGGATTTTTAAACAATCAAATTTCGGTCGGACTAATTGCGGTTGCTACTGGATTTTTAATCTCTGCCTTGATAAGATTAAAAAAGTCATTGTCGGAAAAAATTTTTGTTGCTAAAGGAAGGTTGGTTTTAGCTGATGGTCCAACCATTGAATCTACATTGAGCCAAAGGTCAGTTCTAACCAAAAGAGGTCAGGATAAAATTCAGTTAATGGCGGTGCTGGGCGCTTTGATTTTTGCCTTGCAGATGATTAATTTCCCTATCACTAATGGCACCAGCGGACACCTAATTGGTGGAGTTTTAGCCGCTGTTATTTTAGGACCCTGGGCCGGCCTTATAGTGATGAGTACGGTTCTAGTTGTCCAGTCAATAATTTTTGCCGATGGCGGTGTTTTAGCGCTGGGAGCAAATATATTAAACATGGGTCTAGTGGCCAGTTTGGGCGGTTATTATCTATATCTGTTCTTAAAATCAATTAAGCTACCAAAGTTTATTGCCATAGCTATAACAGCTTGGCTGATTGTAGTCATAGCTTCATTTTTTTGCGCCTTGGAAATCGGCTGGTCGGGTACCATTGATTTTGCCTTGGTGATTCCGGCGATGATTAAAGTTCATTTACTAATCGGCATTGGCGAAGCTATTTTGACAGTGGTAATTATCAAAGCATTAAAATTAAAGCTTCATGAAGACTAAATATATTTTGATAATTTCATTATTGATCGGCGGCGGACTTTCGACGTTCGCTGCCAGTTTCCCGGACGGTTTGGAAAAAGTAGCGGAAGAAAATAATTTTATCGGTTCAGCGGTCAGCTTTTGGTCAGGATTGATCCCAGACTACCTTATGCCAGGAGTTGACTGTGAATAGCTGGCTACCGCTTTGGCAGGAGTTAGTGGTACTTTAATGGTTTTTGGAATTTTATATTTAATCGGCTTAATCATTAATCATCTAAAATATGAATCAAAATAAGGGAGTACTATTAGTTTTATCAACCGCAGTGATTTCAGGATTTTCCATTTTTGTCAATCAATTCGGCGTTAAAGTCATTGGTTCTGATATTTATACTTTTTTGAAAAATCTGGTTGCGGGGATTCTTGTCATCGCTGTATTGCTGCTGTTAAGGGAAGGACGGGAAATCAAAAAATTATGGATTTCGGCCAAAAGCCGACCAGCCCCCGCCCGCCTTGCTTCCTACCCGACATTGCCCCGCCTGCAAGGCAAGCTTACTTGCGGGCAGGCAAGTCTTGGCAGGCGGGCGCAACGCGAAGCGGGCAGGTCTGGCTGGAAGGATTTAGGACTACTTTCTTTAATTGGTTTAATTGGTGGCAGTATCCCATTTCTTTTGTTTTTTAAGGGACTTTCTATTTCCACCGCCGGCAATGGTTCCTTGATACACAAAACCATGTTTTTGTTCGTGGCGGTTTTGGCAATTATTTTCCTTAAAGAGAAATTGAATAAATGGTTAATGAGCGGCATTCTCTTGATGTTAATCGGCAATGTTTTTTTGCTTAAATTTAATACCCAAGTCATTTTAAATCGTGGTGATTTGTTAATTTTAATTGCTACTTTATTATGGGCGGTTGAGAATATTTTATCCAAAAAGGCCCTAAGTTATATTTCACCAAGAATCGTTGGCGCTTCACGAATGTTACTCGGCTGTTTGTTTATCATGATTTATCTTATAATCACCGGTCAGTTTAGCCAGCTTGGCCATTTAAATATCAGCCAGCTTGCCTGGGTTTGGCTTACGGGGGTGATTCTCACCGCTTATATTTTAACTTGGTACAGTGGCCTTAAATATGTTAATGTCAGCACCGCTAGCTGTCTTTTGGCCTTAGGCGCGCCAGTAACCACTATTTTGACATTAATCCAGGGTCAGCCATTAGTTATCAATAAATTTTTAGGTTTAGCTTTATTATTCGGAGGGGCGGTATTAATAGTGATAGCGTGGAGATTAACCATCGCCTCATCGGAGCAAATCAAGTAAAAAAATGAAAGCGTATAAGAGATTTCTAAATTATTCCTATGAGCCGTTTCGCTTGCATTTTTGCGGACCGCCGGATAATCAAAGTGAAAAGTTAGTTGATGATTATCTGACTGGCAAAAGAATTTCTCCAAAAAGACTTGATAAGGTTATTTGCGAATTTGTAGGAGTTTATCCTTATTTAGAGCTGATTGCCAGAAAAAACAATCTTGAGCCTTTAGACGAAAGAGTGGTGGAGGCTTACTGGCTCGGCAATAGTCTTCTGAAACAGGTGACGATTAGTGACCTTAAAAGACTAATAAGAGAGAATTTTATCGGTGAAGGTAAACTTAATCAACAAGCCGGGGAACGATTGGCAGAGAATTTACCCGGTCGAGCGGTTATTCATCATAGTTTTCATGTTTTTTATATCGGTAGCATCACTAATACAGTCAAGCTAGCCGGCAAGCTTATGGATTTATGCCGAGTTTCTTGGGGCAAGGTAGAAAGTTTAAGCGGTCAGTCAATCATCATCAGCTACCGTCCGATGATTATTAAACCTCCCAAGTTAAGATTAAGCCGGGACGAGATGGAAAAGGAAATTAAGTGGAATCAGAAAATATTGCCAAAGGTAAGGGAAAATCAAATTGTCAGTTTTCACTGGAATATGGCCTGCGAAATTTTATCCGAAGATCAAGCAAGAAATTTGGAAAAATATACTTTAAGGAATATTGAGGCGATTAATAGTCTAAGAAGTTAAGTTCCAAACTCCCCGCCCGCCTTGCTTCGCAAAGCGAAGCGGGCAGGCAACCTCCAATCTCCCCGCCTGCCACCCGCCTGCAATGCTTTGCTTTACAAAGCGGGCAGGTCGGCTTCGCCTCCCCTCGGCTCGCCTCTCGTCTCGAGACTCGAGGTCGAGAGAAGCTCGGTGCGAGAGCTGGCGAATGGCGGGCAGGCAATTTTCAATCCCTCGCCTACGCTCGGGACAAGTTTTTAATGAATTTTAAATTACCAATTTTTAAACCGCGAATAATCACGAATGTAATTTCATCGCAAGTGGAAATCCATCAAAAATACGGGGGGATTGTGCCAGAAGTGGCGGCCA
>Ga0066637_10003829_pt1 | contig 10091 bp, 9 predicted proteins | sample CryGeyCG2014_020_FD_62737 | JGI IMG/M metagenome (GOLD analysis project Ga0066637, IMG submission 62737) | Groundwater microbial communities from aquifer - Crystal Geyser CG08_land_8/20/14_0.20 | ecosystem: Environmental > Aquatic > Deep subsurface > Groundwater | place: USA: Utah: Grand County...
GACTATGATCAGGGGTATTCATTCAGGTTCGCCTTTCCAGTTTTAATCTCACACAACAAGGCAGAGCGCAGCCTGAGGCTAGAGAACAGCGACAGCGCCTGTAAGAAGATGAACACCGAGGTTGAGATAACTGTTTATGACAAGCTCACAGGCCAGCCATTAGGGGAAGCCGAGGTTACAGCAGACTGCCCAGATGGAGACTGCCTTCTTGGAAAAACAGACGACAATGGCAGATTAAGGGCGAGGGCTCCTGCTTGCAGCGAACTTGTGATAGCAAGGTCAGGATACATGGATGGCCGGGTTACGCAGACCCCTACAAAAAAGGAGGTTTACCTGGCCAGAAGGATAACACCCAAGCTCTTCCTTGAGGATCATCTAGGCCAAACGCCAGAGGCAACAGCTGTGATGTACCTGACATCAGAGGGCTCTAACGCTGTGCAGCTACTGGATACAACTGCTGAAAACAGGCTTGAGATTGAGGTGCCTGCAGAATACGATCTAAAGATATACCTTATGAGGAACGAAACCCTGGTGGGGGGGTTCTTCTCGCGCTGGAGCATTAACAGGACTCCAGACAGAATAACCTTTAGGGTCTACGATGCACGCAAGATCGGAATATCAGGGTACTCAAACATAACATCATTCCTGGATATGAAGGCATCTGCCCCTGAGCTTATGCCCCTTCTGGAGGGGGAATATGAGACTAGCTGATAAAGCAGGCTGCCAGAAGCCACTGATTCTCACGCTGCTAGCAGTTGCCCTCCTATCAATGCCCATGCCTTGTAACGCCGCCTGCTCAGACGAGTTTGGTATTGAAACCTCAACAACCCCTGAGAGCGTTACACCTGAGAACCTGATGCACGGCCTCCAGATTGCAGCAGAGATCGAGGTGAAACACCTTGGAGAGGGGAGTATAAGAATAAGCAGGCAGCCGGAGATTAAAGTCAGGGATGGAGGGCTGTCAGGGTACTATGAGAGGTCTTACTCCTCTTGGAGCGATGACTTCAGAAGGGCAGAAATGCTCCTTGATTTTAAGAGGGTTGCTTCATACGATATTGAGAGGATCGCAAGGCTCACAGTACCATTTATAGTGACCCTTGATTATGATGCAGATGGTGAAAGCAGGAGCGCAGATGCGTGCTTCAACATAGAGCTGGACATCAGCAGGGTTGATGTTCTGGCAGATATGCAGAGAAAAAACCTTGAGAGGCTGGAGAAACAGGTTGGGGATGTTGACAGCATACTTAAGCCCCTGGAGATTATAAGCAGCCTCACAGCTGCCAGCTGCTCAAATGCGAAGGCCAACTATGAGGGCTACAGGGCGCTTGCAAGGGTTGCCTGCTCTCAGTCAATGCTCCCTGAGCCAGAGAAGAAGACTGCAATAAGCATAGCCAATGGCGGAGATGCTGTATGCTCACAAAACTGCCTTGCCTGTACTGACATGATAAGGCGCATGCGCTCAGCAGAGGCTACAATGACCAAGATCTGCTCGAAGATTGAGTGCAGTCCAGCACCAACGCTTATGAAACACATCAAGAGCTACAGTGATGAGATCACAGGGAATGCCTGCCCAGAGGAGTTTGAGGAGGCGAGGGAGAGCGAGGCGTGTAAGGCCGAGTTTAACAGGCTGTATGACTACTGCGCATTAATAGACGAATGGGGGCTTGCATCAAATGGCAAGACTGCTAGTGGCCTGTTCTGTTCAAGATCCTCAGAAACAATACTGCTAAACCCTGATGATGACATCTCTATGAGCCTGCAGTGCATATGCCTGCCAGCAATAACTGATTATGTTAGGCTCTGGAGGGATGTACTAGAGGAGAGGAAGGAATGCCAGGAGAAGGCAGCAGAGCAATCTGAGCCAGAGAACATGGTTAAGTGCGCAGACAAGACCTCGCAAATAGTCTGCGACCTGATCTTTGACAGCATATTCTGCAACATAGAAAAAGAGGCGCAGCAGGAAGACCCGCTGGAGGAGTTTATCAGCACATACACAAAACTAGACTTTGACAAAAGCAAGCTGGTGCACAGCATGTGCAGCGGTGCGTTTACAAAGGAGTGGGGGGTTGGGAAGTAAAAAAGGATAGAATCGCTGCATTCAGTTATCAGAAACTTCAAAGAAACCTGGAGGGAAATGACATGGACTTCACTCATTTTTTAAGGCTAATCCATGCTGAGAGCGAGAGGCTTGCGAAGCATTACCCCTGCGACAGCATGGATAGGGAGACGTTTGCCAGGGCTGTAAAGCTTGGCGAGGAGGTTGGAGAGCTATTCAGCGAGATTCTAAAGCACAGCGCTCTCCAGAGAAAGGAGAAGATGCAGGGCTATGACAAAGACAAAGAGAGCCTTGCCGAGGAATTTGCTGACGTCATCATTACAAGCCTGCTCCTTGCCGAGAGGATGAATATAGACATTGAAAGCGCATTAACCAAGAAGATGGAGAAGATCGAGAAGAGGTATGAATAGCCTAATAACTGATGGAGGGCTTTGAATACCCAGCTTCACTATGTATTCAAAACCCTCAATTCCCTAAAGTAGCATTCCGAAACCAGACAACTTTGAACCCGAGCCGAGCTCTAGCGAAGGCGAGGTGTTCAAAGTTGTCTCTACCAGAACTCCCCCAGGCTCTTCTGGCCTGTTCTTGGTATTTCTGGCTCTTCTTTTGATTCTTTATTATCTTCTTCAGTTATGTCCCCAATCACAACCCTGCCATACTCGCCATCATAGCCTGGAATGATATCTATCTTGCCAGCCCTGTTGGCGAGGATTGCATCTGTGAGTGGCCTCTCTGCCAGTCTTATTAGCTCATCCTCCTGCGCATCAACAAGCACAGCAAGCTCTGAACCCAACTTAGCAGTCAGCCTGTAGTACTGCTGCCAGACACCCCTAGTTGCCATGCCTGAGCCTTGTATTGCCGCAATAATCTCTGAGAGTGGAAGCAATGATTTAAAACCAGGCCTGTTTTCAGGCTTGAAATCAGCAGGCCTGTCTGCAAGCTCCTCAACACGGTGCAGAACGCCAAGTGTAAAAGGCCTTTTACACCTTGGGCATATATTTTTATTTGACAATGCCTCTTGCGGAGCCATTGAAACCTTGCAGTTGCGATGGCCGTCAAAGTGATACTTGCCGTAGCTCGGGTCAACCTCAATAGTGCCTACAATACCCTGCTTTGTCTTAAATGCCTTGAATATTGCATCATAGCTCAACTTGTCTATATTGTTGTCTATATCAAACACTGTTGCCTCCCTACCAAGGCGCCATGGCCAGAAGCTGTGCATGTCAGATGCAGAGGTTATTGCGAAGCTGTCAAGGCTTGAGAGGCGCCAGTTCATAGGAGGATCAGAAGAGAGACCTGTCTCAATTGCATAGATATACTTTGTGCGCTCTGCAAAGCACTCCTGTATGCTGTCAAAACCTGACTTGCTCCCCAGGACTCCGAAGTAGGGGGTCCATATGTGGGCTGGAATTACAATGAAGCGCTCTGATACTGAACGAAGCATGTCAATGAGTTCGATACTGCTAAACCCGAATATTGGTCTGCCATCATAGTCAAGCCTGCCCCTCTTTGCAAGCAAGGTGTTAAACTGCTCAACCTCTTCTCTACCGGGGGCAAGAATAACGTGATGAACTCTGCGTCCCTTGCCTCCCTGGGTGTACATAAGAGATAGCTCGCCCTGCCATATAAAAGGGAATCCTGATTCTGTATAGAGAATGCCCTCGCGCTCCTCAAGCCTCTTAAGCTCATCAAGCCACTTCGGATGGGTAAAGTCCCCAGTGCCCAATAAGCCAATACCCTTAAGGCGTGCATACCTCTCAAGGTTTGCAATGTTTATCTGCGTGCTGCATGCCCTGCTAAACCTTGAGTGGATGTGAAGGTCTGCTATGAAGCGCATAAAGCAGGGCAGAATAAGAGAGGTATAAAAATTGTTTGTTTGATGGTGAGCAGTTGAACACAGCTAGCATTTATAAGCAAAAAATTTTGTTAACCTCGCACAGTAAGTTACCCCGGCACGGCCGGGTTAGTCAAAGCCCTCAACCTTAAATCTCAACCCCTTCCTCTACTGCCCGGTTTACAATCCCAAGCTGCCTTTTCTTAATGTCAAATTCTTTTGGAGTATAGCAGAGTGGCTCGATTGCAATTAAACCCTTCCAGAGCTCAGAAACCGCGGCCAGTCTTCTCGGCCATTTCATGCCTTCAAACATCTTGCTCACAATTACAAAATCAATATCACTTTCGATCAGATTATCCTTTCTTGCCCTGCTGCCAAAAATAATGATCTTTTCAGGCTTATATTTCTCATAAAGTCTTTTTTTAAAATCCTTAATCCATTTGTCTACATCAAAAGCTTTGATTTCAGCCATCTCATGACCTCCTCAGTCTCTTTGAGGTACTCGCTTGCAATCTCCTCATCGTAAAGTTCGCTAGGTGTACCATACGCCGCATCAGGGTAGCGCGTATTTACAAATTCGGGAGTTATTTTTCTCAGGAATTTAAAGAATTCCCGAGGAATTTTTGTTTCTGTTGCGAGGTAAATAAGTGAATGCGTTGTGCCGGGACTTGTTTTTTTCACTTCAAAATAATATGCTTTTAAGCCTTTTTCAATTGCCTGCTGACATAGAAAAACCGATAAATAGAATTTCTTAATCTGAAAATTTGCCTTTGCACTATCAAAATCTTCTTCTGCCTGCTTCCACCATATTCTTGTTTCCTCTCTCACACAAATAAGTCAAGCTTGCAGCTTTAAAAACTTTATCTTTCCAGACTTCCCCGCCCAATAGATGCAGCTAGCGAGCTAACCCCCTTCTTATAACATCTGAGGGCTTTGAATAACCCAGCTGCGCTGGGTTATTCAAAGCCCTCAGATGTCATTTGTGTCAGGATCGAAAATAAGCTCGCCCTCCTCGATAAGATCATTAAGAGAAGGAGGTGTTCTTATGAACTTCGATGAATCAAAGAGCTCTTCAAAGCATTCGCATTCAACCTCTACCAACTTGTAACGCTGAAACGCAAGGAGCTAGCGAGAGCTCTATAAAAATCCTAGAAAGAAGCGTGAAAGGATAAGAAAAAGAGAGCATAAACCAAGCACAAACATCTAAAGTAGCAATCCTGACCCCAGAAAACTTTGAATACCGAGGCGAACGCTAGTGAAGCCGAGGTTATTCAAAGTTTTCATTTGCGTCACGCTAGAATGCATGAAGGGATGCAAAAAAGCATCAATTGAGCTTAGCATCATAAAACAATAGTTCGGACATTAGACAAAGAAAACCTTGGATACTGAGCCGAGCCATAGGCGAGGCGAATGTATCCAAGGTTTTCCCCGCAAACTATTTATATCCTCCAATCCCACCAAAGCTAAAATGCTTATCGGCGTAGTTGGCAAGGCAAACGTGGGCAAGAGCACATTCTTCAAGGCAGCGACACTCGCAAACGTACCTATAGGCAACTACCCCTTTGTAACCATCAAGCCAAATCACGGTATGGGCTATGTGAGGGTTGAATGCGTTGATAAGGAGTTCGGAATTAAGTGCAACCCGAGAGAGGGCTACTGCATTAAGGGTCAGCGCTTTGTGTCATTTGAGATGCTTGATGTTGCAGGGCTTGTTCCTGGGGCTCACCAAGGCAGGGGCATGGGAAACCAGTTTCTTGATGACCTGAGACAGGCAGATGCTCTCATCCACGTCATTGACTGCTCTGGGGGCACAAGCGAGATGGGAGAGCCTATTGAGCCTGGCAGCTATGACCCTGCAAATGACATACGCTTCCTAGAGGTTGAGCTTGATATGTGGTATCTGCAAATCTTGAAAAAGCCGTGGGAGAAGTTTGCAAAACAAAGCTATCTTGAACATGTAAAGGTTGACAAGGCGATTGCAAAGCAGTTCTCAGGTCTTAATGTGGATGAGGCAATGGTTAAGGAGATAATTGCCAAGTTTAATCTTGATTCAGAGAATGCAATGAAGTGGAGTGAGGAACAGCTTAAGGCATTTGCAGTAGAGCTGAGGAGGCGAACAAAGCCGATGATCATTGCAGCAAACAAGGTTGATGTCAGTGCTGCAAAGCAGAACATTGAAAGGCTAAGGAGAGAGTTCTCAGACTACATCATCGTGCCCTGCTCTGCTGAGTCAGAACTCGCCCTTAAGGAGGCCTCAAAGCATGAATTGATAAGCTACATCGCTGGCGATAGCAGCTTTGAGATAACCAACAGGGAGGAGCTATCTGAAAAGCAGATCGCTGCCCTTGAATTCATAAAAAAGAACGTGATTGAGCAGTATGGAAGCACAGGGGTGCAGCAGGTTATGAACAAGGCTGTCTTTGAGCTCCTAGGTTATATTGCATTATTCCCTGTTGCAATGGACAAGCTTCAGGATCAGCATGGAAGATACCTCCCTGACTGCTTTCTTATGCCTCAAGGCACAACAGCCCTGAGTTTTGCATACAGGCTCCACTCTGATTTTGGCGATAAGTTTATCAGGGCAGTTGATGTAAAGAGCAGGCTCACTATAGGCAAGGATCATGTGCTTAAGCACAGGGATGTCATTGAGATAATCAGTGGGAGAAAACCTTGAACATCTCGCCTTCGCTTTCAGCTCGGCTCGAGTTCAAGGTTTTCTGGTGTCGGGACTTAAGTTCTTAACTTCCCCGCCCCACGAGTGCACCCACCACTCCAACCCCCGCCCCTCTCATGACACTTGCGTCATGACAGGATGCATGAAAAGATGCAAAAAGAGCATCAATCAAACTTGCCTCATGAAGTAGCAGTCCAGACATAGGAAAAACTTGAATACTGAGGCGAGCCGCAAGGCGAAGCCGAACGTATTCAAGGTTTTCGGCTAGTGTAGTCGAGGTTTTCAGAAACATTTATATAACATTTAGCTTCTGAGATTGGTATGCAGATTAAAGAAATCATCGATTCTGTAGAGAAGGATGCGTCATTTAAAAAGTGGCGTAAGGAGTACAGAGAGCCATTCCTGGCATCTGTATTTGTAATGTTTGACAAGGCTCCTGAAAAGGCAGAGTGGCTAGTAGGTTATTACAATAAAAAGAATGCAAAGGTTACATCATTCATACTCTCTGGCAGTAAGATCTGCCCAAAGCCAGAGTGCGAGACCCTGCTCAAGAACCAGGATGTGCTGCCACTTGAGACTAGTGCAATCAGAATTGATTTTGACGAGGCAGTCAAGCTTGCAGGCAAGGCTGCAGCTAAATCATACCATGGCGAGACCCAGATGAAGACTATAGTTGTCCTGCAGGCAAACAAGGAGTTTGGTCAGCACTGGAACATAGCATACGTGACCCGGGGCTTCAAATCAATAAACATAAAGCTGAGCTGTAAAGATGGCAAGATCATGCAGAGCAAGATAAACTCGCTTATTGATATAAGCCCTGGGAAGGGCTAGTAGCTAAAAGAAAATTCTTGACAAATTATTTAAAGCATCCTCAGTTCCACACTCCGGGATTGATATGAAGGTATTTTTAACGCGTCCAAGGCTGTTTTCAGATGATGTGAAGGGGAATGTCATGCCGCCCCTAAGCCTAGCCTATATAGCTACATCCCTACTCAAGAGAGGCCATGAGGTAAGGATTATTGATCAGGCAGCAGCAGGAATTAGCCAGGATGAGCTTAAGCTGCTGCTTGGGAGGGAAAAGCCAGGTGTAGTAGGCATAAGCAGCATGACATCAGAGATATTCTCAGCCTACAGCGATGCAGGGCTTGTAAAGGATATGCTGCCAAACTGCACTGTTGTTCTAGGCGGCGTACACGCCAGCGCCCTGCCAGAGCAAAGCCTCAGGGAATGCAGATTCGTAGATGCTGTTATAGCAGGCGAGGGCGAACAGGTATTTTCAGAGCTTGTAGATGATATCCAGGAAGGCAGGCCCATATCAGATGTTCCAGGCGTATACTACCGCACCAAAGCAGGGGTGGGTGCAAACAAGAGGCCTGACCTGATAAGGGATATTGACTCCATTGGATTTCCAGCATACAACCTCCTTGACATAAAGAAGTACAGATACAGCCAAAAGGGCTGGACTAGCCTTAGGTTCACAACAATGATGACCTCGCGCGGATGCCCTTACGCATGCACCTTCTGCGCCCATAGCGTCTTCGGCAGGCGTGTTAGATTTCACAGTGTTGAATACGTGGTTGACTGCATTGAGTTTTTGTACAGGAGGCTCGGAATAAGAGGCATTGGCTTTATGGATGATACATTTGCCATAAACCCCAAGCGGGTTATAAGGATATGCAGGGCGATAAAGATGAGGGGGCTCAAGATCATCTGGTATTGCATATGCAACGTAAACACGATAACCTTCCCACTCCTAAAGGAGATGCGCTCAGCAGGGTGCGTGAAGATAAGCTACGGGCTTGAGAGCGGGGACCCTGAGATGCTTGCAAAGGTCAAGAAGGTCATCACGCTTAAACAGGCTGAGCGCGTTGTTGAAATGACAAAAAAAGCAGGTATTGAGACGCTGGCATTCTTTATGATCGGCTTCCCGGGTGAGACAAGGGCCTCACTTGCAAGGACAAAGGAGTTTGCCAAGGCAGTAAAGCCTGACTTTGTATCAATCGCCATACTCTGCCCATTCCCAGGATCAGACATGTACGAGGAGCACAAGAAGAAGCTACCCAAAGACTGGAAGAGGTACCAGATGACAACTGTCGAGGAGCTGCCAATAGCTCAGCTTGGAGAGCTGTCTGTTGAAGAGCTCCAGCAGGAGCTGAAGGGGTTCTATAGAGAGTTCTACCTCAGGCCAAGCTACATCGCATCGAGGATTGCCAAGATTAGGTCAATTGAAGACCTGAGGTTCTACGTAAACAAGGCAGCGGTTGTAAGCAAGCTGTGGAGATAGACGAAAGCTTATTTAACCACCTGCCTTCTTTTTAAACCTATGACTGACCAAAGAGTACGTAAGGCAGCAGAGGTCCTGGTGGACTACTCAACGCGCATAAAAAAAGGGGATGGGGTACAGATAATAAGCGAGGTGAATGGCAAGGAGCTGGCACTCGAGTGCTACAGACTGGCTATTAACAGGGGCGCAATAGTCTCGTTTTACCCCTACTTTGCAGAGCAGAGCTGCATATATTACAAGCACGCCTCAAAAGAGCAGATCGAGGACTTTCCCTCAACTCAGATGTACGAGATCAAGAGAACAGATTCTGTGATATACATAAACGCTCCAGTCAACACACGGATGCTCTCATCAGCAGACCCTGAGAAGATCGCCCTTAGGCGCCGCGTGCTGAAACCAATAAGCGACTGGAGGGTTCAGAAGACGAGATGGGTCTTATTCTACATGCCTACAAACGCCCTTGCTCAGGAGGCTGACATGAGCCTTTCAGAGTTTGAGGACTTTGTGTTTAAGGCAACAAACATAGACTGGGCTAAGGAGTCAAAGAAGCAGGATAAACTGAAGCAGGTGCTTGACAATGGAAGGCAGGTGAGGATTGTAAGTAAGGATGCTGACATCTCTTTCTCAATCAAGGGAAGGCAGGGTACAAAGTGCGATGGCAGGAGAAACATGCCTGACGGCGAGGTATTCATAGCACCTGTAGAGAGGACAGTTGAAGGGCATGTACGCTATAGCTTCCCTGCAATTTACGACTCACATGAAGTGGATGGGATAAGGCTTGTGTTCAAGAAGGGCAGGGTTGTTGAGGCTCATGCAGATAAGAACGAGGCGTATTTAAAAAGGATGATAAGCCTTGACAAGGGCTCATGCTACGTTGGCGAGTTCGGCATAGGCGTCAACTACAGGATAAATAGCTTTGTGAAGTGCATACTCTTTGATGAGAAGATCGGAGGCACAGTACATCTTGCTCTGGGAATGGCTTATAAGGAAGGCGGTGGAAGAAACAAATCAGCACTCCACTGGGACATGATTCTTGACCTCCGCAAGGGGGGGGCAATATATGTTGATGGGAAGCTGATTGAGAGGGGTGGAAGGATTTGCCTTTAGTTCTGTCTTAGGACAAGTTGTCCCTTTTTAATAATAGCTCAAAAGTTCGTGGGTAGCTCGCGCTTTAGGGCGAGAACTTTTGAGTCCGAAAATCTGCGTTTCGAAGCGAGGGGCGTAAAGCCCCGACTTTTAAGTC